>WNGB01029719.1_pt1 | contig 11418 bp, 8 predicted proteins | sample 5400681 | NCBI WGS metagenome assembly WNGB01 (sample SAMN13153367, study PRJNA577476) | soil metagenome | isolation source: 115 cm soil or saprolite under grassland replicate 2 | place: USA:California | collected 2016-06-15 | reverse complement strand
TGATGCGTTCGATATTTTTGCGGACCAGTGTGCGTTCGCCCGTAGAGATTTTTACCTTGTAGAGATCGTGCCAGGCGGGGTCGCGATCGTTTAATCCCACGTAGATCGCATCTGGTTCGGTGCGCGGGACTGCAAAAATAGAAGCACGCACACCCTTGGCGTCAGTCAGGTTGCGCGCCTCCGGCACATCCGCGCCCGCAGCGGGATTGTCAGCAGGGTTAACTGCGTAAACCAGATAGTTTTCGTCACCGGCTTTGTCCTGCGCGAACAAAATGTATTTGCCGTCACGACTCCAGAAATACTGTGAGATGGGCCGGCTCTTGTCCGCAGTAATGGGTTTCGCGGCGTCGAATGGTTCCTCGGTCCGCTTGACCCAAACATTGCGAGTGCCCTTGAAGGGCTTAACAAAGGCGATGAACTTTCCGTCGGGGGAAATCTGGGCGCCGGAGATCTCCGGGTCGCCGAAAAATAGCTCGCGATCGATTACGGGGGGTGCTCCGTTCTGAGCAAAGGCCGAGCTGGGCCTTGCCACAGTCAAGAGCCCGATGCAGAGAAAAGCAAGCACAAATGCCAGCGATTTGCGGTAGAAACTTGTCATAGAACCTCTTTCATTGATTTAAGGGAATAGAGTTATCTAAACAGAAAAAGCTAATACGCGGGCGGCAGGTTCCTGGTTTCACTGGAGTTAGCCGCGGAGTACGCGGCAAAACGCAGATCAGAGCCGCAGCAGAAGGTCTGGAATGTTTCAGACTCGGGCAATCCGCTTTAACCCGCGGCCAGTTAGTGCCGTTAATTGATGGATGCGAACCCGGCGTCGAGAGCCGCAATCAATTCGTCAACGTGGTCGGTGGAAGAGTTCAGCATCAGGCCCGTGCGGATCACATTGCCGTAGAGGCCACCCTTACCGATCAGCACGCCCCGACGTTTGGTCTCTTCGAGAATCTTCGCAACTGCTTGTGGCGCTGGTTCCTTCGTCACACGATCCTTGACGAGTTCGAGACCCTGCATTAAACCCATGCCCCGCACGTCGCCGATTACCGGGTATTTCGCCTTCAGCTCATCGAGACGCTGTCGCAGGTAATCACCTACGACGGCGGCGTTCTTCTTTAGATCGTCTTCTTCAATCACACGAATAACCGCAAGTGCGGCCGCCATCGAGACGGGGTTACCGCCAAAGGTCGAAAAAGTCAGGCCGGGATATTTATCGGCCACTTCCGGAGTAGCCACCGTAATTCCGACGGGCACTCCGTTACCAAGTCCCTTTGCCGAAGTAATGATGTCAGGCTCGACGTCCCAGTGTTCAATACCAAACCACTTGTCGCCGGTGCGGCCCCAGGCAGTTTGCACTTCGTCAGCAATAAACAACCCGCCGTGTTTGCGCGTGATCTCCACGGCACGCTCAAAATATCCCGGCGGCGGTACGATGAAACCGCCAACGCCAAGTATCGGCTCCGCCATGAAAGCCGCTATCTCGCCGGTCGTGGTAGTCATGATCAACTCTTCAATGTCGTTGGCGCAGGCGATGCCGCATTCGGGGTAGGTAAGTTTGAAAGGACATCGGTAACAATAAGGCGCGCGTGCATGAACAAAGCCGGCGACCTGGGCGGGCAACAGCCGCCAGGGAGCGTGGCCCATCGCGGAGAGCGACGTCGCTGAGCGGCCGCTGTAGCTGTGACGCAGGACAACGATCTCGTGACGACCGGTAGCGAGCTTTGCTGCATGAACAGCCGTATCGTCAGCTTCGGTGCCGCTATTGGTGAAGAAAGATTTCTTCAGGCGGCCGGGTGTGATCTGGTGAAGTTTCTCTGCAAGATCTGATTGCGGCTGGTTGGCATAAAGCGTTGAGGTGTGTTGCAGCGTCTTAACCTGATTGATGATCGCTTCGTTCACCCGTGGGTTGGCATGGCCGACACTGACTGTAAGCACACCGCCAAAACAGTCGAGATATTTGTTGTCCTGATCATCCCAAACATGAAAGGCTTCGCCGCGCACGAGCCCGAGCGGCTCCTCGTAGTAGGTGGCGACGGCCGGGAACAGAAACTCTTTATGTTTACGGACAGCTTCGGACGGGGTGGTTTTAGTTTCAACTGTGCTCATGATGGCTTGTTGCTCGGAGTTGTAGGAGCAGGTCTTGTCCCTGCCCGTGTTCGCTACATCAATACAGATTGCCTTCGCGCTTGCGACCGGTGTAATCGACGTAAACAACCTTCAGCTCTGTATAAAAATCCAGTGCGGTCGATCCCTGTTCGCGATCGCCGATGCCGGTGCCTTTGATGCCGCCAAACGGAATATGCGCTTCGCCACCGGTCGTGGGCGAATTGATGTGCGTCATGCCGGTTTCGATCTCATCAACGAAACGGAAGATGCGCGCGGCATCGTTACTGAAGATTGACGAGGAGAGTCCGTATTCAGTGTCGTTCGCCACCTGCATTGCCTCTTCGAAATTCCTTACGCGCAGGACCGAAAGCACCGGACCGAATATCTCTTCGCGCGCGACGCGCATGTCCGGAGTAACATGATCGAAGACCGTGGGGTTCACAAAGAAGCCTTTATCGAGTCCGTTTCCGGTAGCGCGCGAGCCACCGCAAACAAGCGTGGCGCCGTCTTCTCGTCCGATGTTGATGTATTTCAGGACCGTCTTAAACTGACCTTCATCCACGCTGGGGCCCATTTCCGTGTTCGGATCCATCCCATCACCAATTCTCATCGAGCCGGCACGTTTCGCTATTCGTTCAACAAAATCGTCGGCAATATCCTTAACAACTACTGCGCGACTCGTGGCGGTGCAACGTTGTCCCGACGATCCAAATGCACCCTGCGCGGTTGATTCAACGGCGAGGTCGAGATCGGCATCTTCCAAAATAACCACCGGATTCTTGCCGCCCATTTCACATTGGATTTTTGCGCCGCGTCGGGAGACTTCTTCGTAGAGGCGAATCCCCACCTCGTTTGAACCGGTAAACGACACCGCTTTCACGGCCGGGTGATTGATTATCTCATCACCCGCTTCCGAGCCTGAGCCCAACACCAGATTCAGAACTCCCGGCGGTATCCCTGCCTCCACGAACAACTCGACGATGCGGACAGCTGTCGCCGGCGTAAGCGTCGCAGGTTTAAAGACCACTGTGTTTCCGGCTACCAGGGCCGGTGCTATCTTCCAGACCGGAATCGCCACGGGAAAATTCCAGGGTGTCACGCAAGCGACCACACCCAGCGGTTGCTTTATGGTGTAAGCGAAGTTTGACGGGAGTTCAGATTGGATGGTTTCTCCATTCAGGCGCCGGGATTCGCCAGCGCAGAATTCCGCCACATTGATTGAGCGCTGCAACTCTCCGCGCGACTCAGCTACTGTTTTGCCTTCCTCGCGAGTCAAGATCCGGGCCAACTCTTCTTTGTGCTCTTCCAACAACCGCGCAACCCGCGCCACAATCCGGCCGCGAGATGGTGCAGGCGTAGCGCGCCAGTTCGAGAAGCTTGCAGCTGCCGATTCTACGGCGCGCCTGGCTTCGTCTCGCGTGGCCTGCTTCACCGTTCCAATTACATCATCGGTATTTGCGGGGTTGATGTTATTGACGCTCTTCGACGATGCGGACTCTACCCACTCTCCATTGATGAAGTTGCGATAATTATCCATTGAATATTATTAGCGCCTCAATATGCGATGTTTGAACTGAACGCAAAGAAAATATATCACAATCCTATTTTGAGCGCCGCGAGTGCGGGGTAGTCTCCCGGTTTCAGTTTCTCGGATGCATACTCTTGTTCTTCGTGTTTTATGGCAGCAATCGCTTTGAGATTTGGCCGCAGAGACATAGACCACCCGGACTTTTCAGAGAGCTGATCCCGATGGCATGCGCGTGCTTGCCACCACCGTCTAAGATCGTTCAAAGTTAGGGCTATTGAAGATGACCAAGGAAAACATGATCCGGAACCCGGAAGTTAGCCACCAGAACCTTCCGCACTTGCTGCAACAACGCGTGAGCGTGGCGCCCGACAAACATTTCCTCTTTTCCGAAGCAGATGGCCGAAAGTTTACCTATGCGGAATTCGAGCAAGCGGTCGATAGAGCTTCGCACTTGTTGACGTCCGCCGGTGTAAATAAAGGCGATGTAGTCAGTCTCTTAATGCCCAACAGCGCCGAATACATCATCGCGTATTTTGCTTGTTGGAAATTGGGAGCAATCGCTGGTCCGATAAACTCCTTGCTGAAAGCGCAGGAAATCTCTTTTGTCATTTCGGATTCGGAAACCAAAATTCTGCTCATTCACCCTCATTTCCTTCCGACCATCGACAGTATCAGCAGCGAACTGCCGGCGTTGCGAATTGTTATGTTTGACGACGAGGCGGCAGCCACTAGAGATTTCAATTATCCGCCAGCCCCCGCAACTTCAAGGTTGGCTGACATTGACCTCGATAGTGAAGCGATCATCATCTACACCTCCGGAACCACCGGCAAGCCAAAAGGATGTTTGCTGACGCATGGAAATCTGATCGCGAACGCGAGACAAATCAGCCAGTGGCTCAAATTCACAGAAGATGATCGGCTCTTAACTATCATGCCGCTTTTTCACATGAATGCGGTGTCAGTTACAACTATGTCGGCGCTGTATGCTGCGGGCTCAACTGTCATCAATCCAAGGTTTTCCGCTTCGCGCTTCTGGCAAACAATCTCTAATTACCAGATAACCTCGTTTGGTTCGGTGGCCACGATGCTCTCGATGCTGTTGCACAAATATCCTGATGGCGTTCCACCAGGTCTGAAGACGGACCAGCTGCGGTTTGCCATGTGCGGCTCGGCGCCGGTTCCCGCGGAAGTCATGAAACGCTTCGAAGAGACTTTCAATTGTCTGGTCATCGAAGGTTATGGACTCTCGGAGTCGACTTGTCGCTCCACTTTCAACCCGCCGGACGAACGTCGCAGACCCGGCTCGTGCGGAAAGCCGATTGGAAACGAAATGAAGATCGTTGATGAAGCGGACAGGGAAGTAGCCAACGGGGAACTTGGCGAAATTGTTCTGCGCGGCGAGAACATTCTGAAAGGCTACTACCGGAATCCCGCGGCAACTGCAACGGCGTTTCGCAACGGCTGGTTCCACACTGGCGACATCGGCTACCGCAATGACGAAGGTTTTTTCTATATCGTCGATCGCAAGAGCGACATGATCATACGCGGCGGCGAGAATATTTATCCGCGCGAGATCGATGAAGTCTTGTATCAACATCCAGCAGTCGCCGCTGCCGCAACCATCGGCGTGCCGGATCAACTTTACGGCGAAGAAGTCGCGGCCTTTATCGTACTCAAGGAACGCGGCGAGGCGACTGAAGAAGATTTGATCTCTTTTTGCCGGGCACGCCTCGCCGATTACAAGTGCCCCAAGACTGTACGAATCGTTGCCGAGATTCCGAAAGGGCCGACCGGCAAGTTGCTCAAGCGTGAGCTGTCGAGCTTATATTCGTCACAGGGCTAGCGAGTACAAAAAGCTCGCCGGATAGACAGCGGGGCTTTTTCCTATGAGCTATGCGAACAGAAGTGAATTTACGCTTGTCCGAACCGCAAGTCCTCTGGCCGCGATGTTTTGATTCGATCAGCTATCCAACCGATAGCAAGCCACAGCGCGCACACGGAAACCATCACCAGCGAAAACCACTTTCCATACAAGCCGTCCGGCGAAAATTTCTCGGTCGCCGCGTGAAGTATATCGCTGTTGGGAAGCAATCCAGCCTCTGAAAACTCGTGGAAAGAATAGATGCCAACCTGGAGCATAAAAAGCAGGAGGAATATGCCGGTGACCTGGAAGAATCTCCTGACGTTAATCAGGTGTCCGAATTTTCCCCAGCCCAAGGCAAATCCACCAGCGGCGCCGAGCCCGAGTAAGGCTCCCGTGAGCATTTCGGAACTGTGCACCTGCAACAACATCAGCGCTGTTTCCATTCCCTCGCGCGTGATCATTAAAAAGGTGAAGAGAAACACTCCCGCCATCGCTGCCATTCGGGAACTGCTGGACGAGACAGCGCCAAGACGTGTTCGCATCCTTTCCTGAACCTTCGGGCCTGTGCGCCACATGTAAATTACGAGGCTACCGACCATGACCATCGCAACCAGCCCGAGAATACCTTCGCGCAGCGACTCGTTCCCCAGGAAACTGCTGACATAGCTACCAAGTCCTGAGCCGAACACTCTTTCCACTGTTGAATCGTCAACACCGTTTCTGAGTACGTAACCGAGCGCTGCACTTGCCGACAAGCCCAGGAAAAGCGCTCCATAGACAGCCGATGTCAGCCACCTTTGACCGGACTTCCGAAGGTAACAGAGGATCACCGCGACCAGCAGAATGGATTCAAATCCCTCGCGAAAGACAATGATAAATGAGTTGAGCATGCAAAAAGCCTTTTGAAGAGGTAAACGGCGCTTATCGTCGCTAATCCAGCCTCGAATTTGAAATTTGTCTCCCTGAACATCGTCGGTAGTGAGCGAAATCTGGATTGCGGGAATTGTCTGCGAGCCGATTTGCACGTTTTCGCGCTTCAGAGCGCTGATGAAAAGCGTCTTCGGTTTTTTGTTCACGAGGATCGAGACTGCGTTTCGCTTCGACGGTGATAGGTTGAATGTTCGCACTACATAAAAGTAAGAAAGATAATCGTGCGTGCCAATTGGGATCTCAATCCGTTCGCCGCTTTCGGTAGTAGCCGTCCCGTAGTCCTGGTTGATTGTGAGCTTACTGACCGATCGATGTCGGCCTTCGTTAAGAGTTAGCTCCGTGCGGAAGGGAAGGAGGCTTTTTGCGTCGACATAAGAACTTATGGTGTCGTTTGCCACGAAGAGCTTTTGCAGCGCGTTGGTTGTTTGGGCGTTAAGAGTAAATAACAGACCCTCGTGATCGAAATACTTCGAGCGCGCTCGCACTTGAAATGTTGCTGTCCCGACTGCCGCAGGAATATTGGGCAGAAAAACCTGGTAATTCAATTGTTCGCCAACCTTGAATGGCAAATCTTCTGGCTCGCTCTCCTCGGTTGCGAGGGCGGGGGAAACGATTACAGGCGATTGCGTCGGCGCTGCCAGTGCTGGTGCAGGAGTTGGTGTCGGCGTTGCGATTGGAGCGGTGACAAAGCTTGAGCCTGCTAATTCAATCTGTATTTCACCCGCGGGAAGGCGTGCGATGATCAGAAGCGGCACATGCCTTTGCTCGTCGCTGAAGTAAGCCTTCAGGTTATAACTATTCCCCTGCGACTCGTCCCTTATGCGAACCTGCGAAACGATGGCGTTGAATGATCCGACGTTGGACTTGATGTTTTCGCGGCCGGTCACCCGAATTTCAACTTGATAGTTTTGGTTTTCATTGCGGACCACCACGGTGTAGGTCGAACCAATACTGAGCGGCAAGGCTCGCAGACGGTAGATGGCGGCCAGGTAATCATATGTTCCGGCAACTTCACTCATGCGTTTTGATGTGACCGCGACGGTTCCCGCAGGCTGGCTGAAGTCGGCCAATGCTTCCGCGATACGCGAACCCTCACGAATTTTTTGCTCGCTGCGAAAGGGCAGACCGCTAGCCGGATCAACGTAGCTCGTGTAGTCGTTATTTATCGCGAACAGGGCGGCACTGACCACACCGTTGGTTTCGACGTGCCCTTTTAACTGGATGCCTTCGCGTTCGAAGAACCTTCCGCGCGAAGCCACCAGCATTTCCACGTGAGCAGCGCTAATGAAGTTTGAGAAAGAGACGTTGTAGGTCAGCCGTTCACCGATGCGGTAAGGAGCCGGAGAAAAGGGCTGCAAGGCCGGTTCAGTCTGTTGAGCGGAAGACGGTAAAACGAACGCTCCGAGTATCAGTAAAAGACAAGCAGAAGCGAGTTTCAAACTTTGGGTCACCTTTGAATCATAGTGTAAAAGCCGATCAGAACAAATCGCCCAGCCTCCGCGCTTAATTGTACACGCGTCCCGTTGGGTTCAGTTCCTTCATGTCGTCACGCTATTTGCCGCGCCAATCTCCAATTCGTCAATAATCTGCTGCATAGCCCGCGCCGGGTCGGGCGCGTCGAGGATTGGGCGGCCCAGCACAATGTAATCCGCCCCAGCTAATATTGCTTCACGCGGAGTCATCACACGTTTCTGATCGAACAGGGCCGCACCCGTTGGCCGAACGCCGGGGGTGACCACGAGGAAGTTGGGCTTCTGCACGACAGTGCGGACAATAGCGACTTCGCGCGGTGAAGCTACGACTCCATCCAGGCCGCTTGCTTCGGCGAGCAGCGCAAGGCGCGGAACCAATTCATCTGGTTTCAAACTATGTCCAACCTCGGCAAGCGTGGCGGCATTGGCGCTCGTCAGCACGGTGACGGCGATGATTAAGGGGCGCGCAAGTCCTTCGGAAACGGCACACTCAGCGACAACATCCGCCGTGTGCCGCATCATTTCGCTTCCACCGGCAGCGTGGACATTGAATATAGAAACGCCCAGGCGCGCCGCCTCAACCCCTGCCAAGGCGACCGTATTGGGAATGTCGTGAAATTTGAGATCCAGAAAAACGCGCTCACCTGAGGTAATGATTTCGCGAACCAATGACGGCCCGGCAGCCGTGAACAATTGTGATCCAATCTTGTACATTCCGACCATTCCCCGAAGCGCGCTCACCAGGCGGTGTGCTTCGGAGGCGGTCTCTACATCCAGCGCAACGATTAGTCTGTCACTCATCGCGTCTTCCTCATGTACCGTCTACGTTACCTTACCGGTGTTTCGGTTCCCAATTAAAAGTCAGAACCAGAGTCTATGGTGTTCTGCGTGCGAACTCTGTAACTACACAGCCGCAAGTTCTTTTGCGCGCGATCCAACTGCCTCGTCAAGCGAAACGAAACCCTTGCTGGAGATAATTCGGCGTAGTCCTTCATTGATCCTCCTGGCGATTGATGGGCCCTCATAAATGAATCCGGTATAGACTTGCAGCAAGCTAGCGCCGGCGCTGACCATCTCCCAGGCATCTTCCGCATTGAAGATCCCCCCTACTCCGATTAGAGGCAGCGAACCTTCCGTCATATTGTAGAGCGTCGCAATCATCTTCCTGGATCGCCGGCTCAAGGGACGTCCGCTCAGGCCGCCGTCACCGCATGCTCGCACCTTTTCGGCAGTGGTTTCGAGCGACGCGCGGGCGGTGGTAGTGTTAGTGGCGATAAGTCCGGCAATGCCATTTCGCTGCGCCACTGCCACGATGTTTTGCAGGTCTGCGCGATCGAGATCAGGCGAAAGTTTTACCAACAGAGGCAAAACTCCTCGACCCTCGGGTTGCTTCGACAATTCTTGGTTACGTGCCTGAAGTACCCTCAATAGCTCTTCAAGGTTCTCTTCTTGTTGCAGCTCTCTTAACCGAGGCGTATTTGGCGAGCTGACATTAACCGCTACGTAATCTGCAACCGGATACACAGCTTCAAAGCTCTTCAGGTAATCGGCAACTGCGTCCTCGAGGGCGACTATCTTGCTCTTCCCGATGCTAACGCCCAGAACGCAATCAGGTTTCTTGTTCTGAACGCGTCGAGCAAATGCAGTAGCTCCCTCGTTGTTAAAGCCGGCGCGATTGATCAGCGCCTTATCGAGCGGCAGCCGGAATAAGCGCGGCCGCTGGTTGCCTGGTTGGGGATGATAGGTCACAGTGCCGGCTTCAATGAAACCAAAACCCAGCGCCGCTAACGACTCGAGCGCAACTCCATCTTTATCAAATCCCGCAGCGAGGCCAACCGGATTTGAAAATGTCAGACCAAGACGTCGTAGCTTCCCAAATGGGCCGCACTTGAAACGGTCACCTAATAAAATTCTGGTAAGTTTTGGCGCGAGAGAAAGGGAATGCAATGCCAATTCGTGGGCTGCCTCTGGTGGTAAACGAAAAAGTAAGGGTCGCAGCAATGAGCGATAGAGCATGAAAGGCTCTGAGATATCGTGCTTCGGTGTCAGCAAGAGCGAGACTAACAGAGGCTGTAAGCTCAAGACAAGGCTCGACGTGGACGGCGGTCACGTTTACTTGTCACTGGCTCAGCGTTCTTGTTAGTATCCCGCGAAATGGATTTCGTCGAGAAAGCGCGCATTATGGATAGCCCGCGAATCAACCGCGCGCTGGCTCGCCTCGCTTCTGAGGTTGTAGAGGAAAATCACGGTGCCGGCGATCTTTATCTGGTGGGCATCAGGCGCAGGGGCGTGCCGCTGGCGGAACGCATGGCAGACAAGATTGCTGATCTTGAAGGCGATCGCCCGCCAGTGGGAATCCTGGATATCACGCTCTACCGCGATGATTTATCTACGGTGGGCGCCAAGCCTATTGTTAACCGCACAGACTTGCCGGGCGACATTGAAAATCGCAACATCGTTCTCATCGATGACGTTCTTTATACAGGACGCACTATTCGCGCAGCACTTGATCAACTAATAGATTTTGGCCGGCCCAGACGCGTGCAGCTTGCCGTGCTCATCGATCGCGGCAAAGAGCATCGCGAGCTGCCTATTCAAGCAGATTACATTGGCAAGTTGGTGCCGACCAAAAAAAGCGAGATAATCAAGGTGATGCTTCAGGAGTTTGATGAAGAAGAGGCCGTGGTAATCGTCGAACGACCGGCGGAGGCAACCGTTTAGCAGCAGCGGCCAGCAATGGCCGCTTTTTTGTATCTTCTGTTAGTAGTCAGTGGTCAGTTGTTATTCGTCTCTGGTTCGGTGTAGATGACGCTAGGTAAAAGTGAATACCCAGGAATCACTCTGCGAATCTACACAGGAGGCGCAATGGAACGGACTAACTTTGAAAAACTGAGAGTCTATCGATTGTCTGAAAAACTAGCAGATGAATTGTGGAAGACCGCAATAGGCTGGAGCTACAACGCTTAATGCTTATCTTAGCTCCGTTGGTGCAAACATGCTGAAGGCATAACATGTCAAAATAGCGCGTACTACAACTGACAACTGACAACTAACAACTGACAACCGACCGTGCAATTCAATAGAAAACACTTATTAGGCATCCGCGAGCTCGAAGCGGGTGAGATAACGCACCTCCTTGATACCGCCGAAACATTTCGCGATATCTCTCGTCGTGAAATCAAGAAGGTGCCGGCGCTTCGAGGACGAACAGTCATCAACCTCTTTTTTGAGTCGTCAACACGCACCCGTACCTCATTTGAAATCGCCGCCAAGCGACTGTCTGCCGACGCAGTGAATATCAGCGTCGCCACTTCCAGCGTGAGCAAGGGCGAGACACTTCTGGATACTGCGCGCAATCTCGAAGCGATGTCGCCTGATTGCATCGTCGTGCGTCATTCGATGGCGGGCGCGCCACAACATCTCGCCAGGATGGGCAACGCACCGATCGTTAACGCCGGTGATGGTTCGCATGAACATCCTACTCAGGCGCTGTTGGACGCTTTGACGATTCGCGAACATAAGGGACA
>WNGB01032856.1_pt1 | contig 11419 bp, 9 predicted proteins | sample 5400681 | NCBI WGS metagenome assembly WNGB01 (sample SAMN13153367, study PRJNA577476) | soil metagenome | isolation source: 115 cm soil or saprolite under grassland replicate 2 | place: USA:California | collected 2016-06-15 | reverse complement strand
CTGCGCAGGCGCGTTCGCGGCGACATTGTCGGCGGAATCGTAGAACAGCACGTACTTCATGGTGCCGGCCTCGCACGCGGTCCAGTGCCGCACCTGGTCTGCATTCTCGGCGGCAGAACAGCGCGTCCGGCGCTCAGGTTCTCTCCACCTCGCGGTTGAGCCGTAAGCCGGTGCCAGGCCGGGTCCCCGGCGGCTAGCAGCGGCACGGCCTCGATGGGCCGAGCCGGTCCCTGTCCGTCCTCACGCCGTGCCGGCCGTCCTCCCCTCGGTCAGCTGCCGGTCCCTTGGACCTGCTTGACGACGAGGTTGTCGAACTCCGCCTCGACCGGCGTCGTTGCGTCGTGATTCGCCACCCCTAGGCCGACGCTGCCGGTCCGTAGCGGATTGTCCGTGTCGGTCTCCGCGGCGACGATCCGGCCGTTCACCGAGAAGACCAGATGCACGCCCTGTCCTCCCTGGACACTGGTGCACTGGGCTTGCAGCAGGTTGTAGGCATCATTCGGGTGAACCGCGGAATTGTCAGTGTCTGGGGTCAATTGCCTATAGTATGGGTAATAGTCGAAGTACTTTTCGATCGAGACGGAGGTCGGCCGTATCGTGAATGCATAGTCGCCATTTTGGCCTGCCCGGCAGGCCAGGTAATATCCGTTACCCTCCGCCTGAGCTGACCCCGGAATAAAGCGCGCATCGACCTCGACGCGGATGTCTGGAGGGGCGAACGGGTACACACTGCCTGCCTTCTTTGGCAAAGTAGAAACCTCCCAACCATTCGGGCTGGGGTCGCCGTAGACACGGTATGTGCCATTGTGGTAGCGGGCGCTCCCGCCTTGGGCGGCGGTATGCAGCCACCCAGGCGGTATGCAGCCACCCATTCGCCGGGCTAGAGAAGTCGTCCTGGAAGATGGTGGCTGTAGCAGGCAGCAGCGAAGTAGGTAGCGAAGTAGGTGATGGGGGGGTCGAGCCTGAGTTGGCCACGACGATAACGATGACGACGATCAGCAGGATGAGCGTGCCTGCGGATCCTGCGAGGATTAGGGCCCGGCCGGACAGCCGCCTGCGCCGTTTGCCCGGCGACTCGCCCAGGTCCCGGGGCGGCTGAGTTCCATCCGGCGACGCCGGATCTGCTGCCGGGATGCTTGGCCCGTCACTAGGTGTCGCCCGCTCGCGCCGTTCAGGCGCCTTGTGTGCCTGTGTCGGGCTGGGGTCCGGCGCTTTCACCGGCACCGCCAGAGCTTTCGCTGTCGGGGCGGTATCGTCCTGAGCTGGCCCCGTCGACGCCGCCCACATTCCCCCCCGGCTGCGCGCGGGCTGGAGGTCTGCTGTGGTTCCTGCTTCCCCCGCAGCCGGGTCGCCAAGTGGTACCCGAGTCCACGTGAATCGGTCTCGCCATCCCGGGAGACTGAATGCCCATCCGCCGAGGGCAGCCTGCGCCTCGGGCATGGTGAGGTGCGGCGCGGCAAAGTGCCTGGCCGCGTCGCCGTCCCGGTATTCGACGACGTACTCGTTCTCCGCGGTACGCGCAACTTGCGCATACGACTCACGCCGGTCCTCACGTTCGATGACCAGGAAACTATTTCCCTCTCCCGGCAACGACAACTCCAAGACCAATTGACGTATGAGATCCCTGGAGGGGTTCCTGCGGCGGGTTCTGGTGTCGCCTTCGGTCCAAAGTGCTAGGACAGCGGCTTCTGGCTGCTGGGCCGCCGCCCGGGCCTGCGACTCGGCGCGGGTCTCCCGTTCGGCGGCTTCGGCTTGCGGGTCGGGCTCCGGGGCCTCTGCGACGACCTTGACCGACAGCGAAAGCTCTGGCGGCGCCGGTTCGGGCGGTCCCTGTTCGGGCTGCTGCTGCGCCTGGGCGCTGAGCGCTGCGGCGGCTGCGGTGGCCGCCGTGCGGCTGTCGTCCCCGGTGAGCCGTTCGAGGGCCAGCCGGGCGGCGAGCGCCAGCCCTGCGTGTCTGCCGTTCAGCAGCCGCGTCAGTTCCTGGACGGCTGCGGCGCGGACGGCGGCGAACGGGCTGTCGATCGCCTCCTGCAGCTCACGCGGCAGCGGCGCGGGCGTGGTGACCGGCCGGGCGCGGCGGGCGATGACCAGCTCCCCCTGAATGCCGAACGTCCACTTGCCGGGCGTCTGATTGGGCGTGACCGTCCGCACCTTGTCGTAGATGTAGTCATACAGCTCATCGAGGGCGACCTGGCCGTCCTGGTCCCGGTCGGCCTCCCCCGTCTCTAGGCCCTGCACCAGGGCGCTGGTGAACACCGACGGCGCCAGCTCGCGGGTGTCGGCCAGCTCGTCGCCCTCGAAGGCGTACTCCATCGAGCTGGACGCGGTGATCACCGCCCGGCCGCGGCCGCCGAACTGCGACTCGATCCCGATCTCCGCGCCGGCCCTGGCCGTCATGCCGCGCTCGAACGCGCCCGCATAACAGCAGTCCAGCAGCAGCACCACCCGCCGGGACCGGCTGCGGCTCATCCGCCGGTTCACGAACTCGGCCGCCACCGCGGTCGCGCCCAGCCGGCCCAGCAGGGTGTTCGAGGCCGCGAAGTACAGCTCGCCGGCCTCGTCCTTGACCCCGTGGCAGGAAAAATGCACCAGCAGCAGATCGTCGGGCCGGCGGTCGGCGAAGAACTCCTCCACCGCCAGGCTGACCTCGTGCGCAGGCGCGTTGAGCAGCGTGCGCACCTCGAAGCCGCCGATCCCCGGATCGCGCAGCACCCCCGCGAGCGCCTGGGCGTCGCTGGCGGGGGCGCGCAGCCGCCGCAGCCCCGGGTCGGCGTAGTCGTAGCTGGCGACGATCAGGGCGCTGCGCGTGCCGTCCACCGCGGCGTCACCGGCTTTCGTGGCGGCGCAGCCACTCGTCGGTCAGCCGCCGCTGCTCGTTAGACGACACCCCGGTCAGCTCTAAGACGTCACCGCCGAGCTCCAGTTTGATGCTGCGCCGCGGCGAGCCGGCCAGCCAGGACCGAACCGCGGCCAGCACCGGGGTGAGCAGCTGCGACTGGGCAACGGTCACCAGCAGCGCGCCAAGCGCCGCCAGCTCCACCGCCCTGGTCCCGGGTGGTGGCTCACCCGCCGGTGGCAGCTCGACCGCGTCGACGTCGAGGTCAAGGAGTTCGCGGCGAAGCTGCGCCGTGGCCTCGGCGACCTCCTCAGCGTCGGCGTCGGGCCCGATGCCGACGTGGACACCGAGCGTCGCTGGTCTCTCTTCCATCGCAATACCCCGTGCCTGCACGGCTCTCAATCCGTAAGCGTGCGTTCACGATCATAGAGGGGTCCTCCGGCGTATACGCCGCGAGCTACGCGAACGAGTTCAACGCCGGGCAGTCGATCGGCGCCAGCGGCGCGCTCGGCGCGAACGGCTGGGCCAAGGCCGGCGACTCGGTGACCTTGTCCATCTACTACGACCGGGCCGGGAACGACCACCTCACGGCCATTGACAACACCACCGGCGAGGCGCACTTCCGCACCGTCGCCATCCCGACGACGAGCTACACCTATGCTCGGCTCGGTGCCGAGTTCGGTGCCACGCCAAGCTCCACGGCGCCGTACACGGCCCCGGCCGCCGAGACCCATCTCGTCGCGCTCACCAGCATCCATCTCACGACCTACAGCGGCCACCGCTCCGGGCTGGTGTCGTGGTGGGAGCGCCAGCAGGTGCTCATGGTGAACAACGGCGTGACCGAGGTCGAGCCGCACAACGTCTTCGCGCTCGGCCGCTCGTTCAACATCTTCATGGAACCGCTCCCACAGTAAGCGCCCACCTTCCCGGCTAGCCGCGCTGGCCCGCCCGCCTGCCCTCCGCAGCGAGCGGGCCAGCGCCTTTTGACCTCATTCTGGGTCGGTTGGGGTCCCGTCGTGCTCGCTGCGGCGGGCGGGGTCTTGCAGGTGGAGGGCCTGGTTCATGCGGGTGATCCAGACGTCTTCTAGGCCGGTCATGCACTTGGCATAGATGCGCATCAGTACCTCGACGCTGTGCCCTGCCCAGGCGGCGACCTTGGTCGGAGGGACCCCGGAGTTGAGCCGCCAGGTCACCCGGAGTGGCGCAGATCGTAAGGCCGCCGCAGCAGCGGGGTGGCCGCCTGGGCCGGGGTGAGAGCGATGGCGCGGGCCTTCTGCCAGACGCGCCACCAGGTGGACGGCTGGATCGGGGTTGCCGTGCTGGCTGCGGAACAAGCGCCCATCCGATCCCGCGCCGGACCGGGTGATGTGCTCGCGCAGCAGCGCGACCAGCTCCGGCGGAATCGGCACCCTGCGCGCTGGCCGGCGTGGAACTCAAACCAGGCACACAGGTCACCGAGGCGGATCTTATCGAGCACTGCCGGGCGCGCCTGCCCCACTTCAAGGCACCACAACCGTGTTGTTCGGGCCGCTGCCCAAAACCTCCACCGGCAAGATCCAGAAACAGGTCCTGCGTGATCAGGCCCGATCCGCCTCCGCGATCGGCTGACCGGAAATAGTGACCCCGCAGCCGCCGGGTGTGGCATCATCGCAGGTACTAGCCCTGAACGGCCCGGCGTGCCGCAACCCCGAGACATGCAAGATCACGGCAACGGGACTCATCGATGATCTGGTTCGGCCAAGAGCCGATCATGAGGAGTCCCGTTGGGGGACCAGTGTGTCATCACCAGGACGGTCAAGGTAGGGGCTGGCGGGCCAGCCGAGCTACATCGGGTCGCTGAGTATCTGTGGCGCGCTCCAGGTCTGCCCGCCGTTAAGCGAGGACGCGAATCTGACACTCACCGCAGGGTTGAGGCCCGGACCCGGGAACCCGAGGCGGAGCAGTTCGCGCTGGATCCGCCGGTATCCCCAGTCCGGGTTCTCCCGCGCCGTGCGCTCAATGGTCGCTGCGAGCTTGGTGTCGGCTGGCGGCCGGCGGGAAGCAGCCGGGCCAAGGCGGCGAGCACTGCCCGGTCGGCCGACTCCAGCTTCGGTTTCGGGTTTGGCCGCCGCAGCACCGCCACTTCCTGGCGGAGGACCAGCAGCTCGGCATCCTTCGAGGCCGTGGAGCGTGCGACCAGGGTCATCCAGCCGGTGAGGCGGACGAAGATCAGATAGAGCATCCGTACCGTCACGAACCCGCGATGCTGCCAGCCGCGCAACCGGCACGGCAGGCGAACCCGCAGGTCAGCCACCTATGCCCGGTTTTGGAACCCCACAGGCGCAGGTTCACTCCAACCTGCGAGATTACGAAGGAGCGCCTGGAACGCTCCGACCGCATCAGGGCTAGCCCTGGGCGAAGTCGCGGGACAGCCCCGATGCCCGCGGCATCGTCGCGCCCCTACGTTCGAGCCATCGACCGAGGAGCGGTATCGCATTGGCCAAACCAAAAAGGCGCCGCGGATCCGTCTCCACCCGGATACAGCCACCAGCCTCAAGAAAAAGGGAGCAACATGACAACCAAGAAGAAACTCCTCCTGTCGGCTGTCGCGTTCGTGGCGGTGAGCGTTATCGGTACTGGCGCCGCCTGGGCCTCCGGTGTGACGCTGCCGTTCTCCGGCGACGGCAACACCATCAACGGGTGCTACTCCTCCGGAGGGGCGCTCAAGGTTCTGACGCCGTCATCGCCCACCTGCCCGAGCGGCTACGTGCCAATCCAGTGGAACCAGACCGGCCCGCAAGGCCCCCAGGGCCCGGCCGGGCCGCAGGGCCCGCAAGGCCCCCAGGGCCCGGCCGGGCCAGCGGGGCCGCAAGGTGACACCGGCGCGACTGGCGCCACCGGCCCCGCTGGCCCCGCTGGCCCGGCAGGCACGAGCGATGCCTACATCGCGAGCAACAACGGTGAGGTGGGGATCAGCGACGACGGCCTGCAACATGAGCTGACGAGCCTCGTGCTCCCGGCCGGCAATTACGCCCTCACCGCAAAGGCTTCCATGGTGAATGGCGGCAATGGCCCTACGTACGACTGCTTCCTGAATGCGCCCTCCGGTACTCTCGACGAGGCGCAAACGGAGGGGACGACCGGGCAAACAGACGTTACAACGATCTCACTGGCCGCAACCGTCGCGTTCTCGACCGCCGAGAGGATCACGCTCGCCTGCACGTCGGATGCCCCAGGCAATTACGGCGGCAAGTTCAGCAAGATCGTCGCTGTCAGTGTCACCAACCTGCACTAACGCTGCTTCACGCGAATGAGGTACGGCGGCCCGCACGAGCGGGGCACAAACCACGGCCCCGAATCGCGCGGGCCTCTTACCGTCCAGCAAGCTGACCGGCAAGGGGCCCGGATTCACCCGGCCCGGCTCGCCGGTTGTTGCGCCTGGGACCACCCTTGGCGACGGCGCCCATGATCTCCAAGGTGTAGGTGCCGAGAAACTCGGCTTTGCGGCGTCACCTGAGGCTGGCGCTGGCGCAGCCCGGCGGGCGGTCCGGCCACCGAGCGGACTTGGCAGATTATGCGATCGGTCCCGTCCAGAGCGTATACACGGTTCATGCAGGGTCGAGGACGCCGCGTGACCCCCCCTGGGCGAGGCGCACGCCAACCCGCCGATCTGCGTGGCTGATGGCCGGATACCGGTCATCGAGCAGATCGCCCGGATCTGGGCATTCTGCGCGCGCGTGGCGTGGGCACGGGGATCGCTGGCCTGCTTCCTGGGCGTGCCGCCCGGCGCGTGCGGGCGGCTGGGGTAAACGCAGCGGGAATCTCTCTGCCGGCAGTTTCGCGGTGGGGAACGCCGTCGGCTGGGCGTGGTGGCGGACCGCGCGGCGAACATGACGGAGGGTCACCGGCACACATGCCGGGCACCTCGGATTCTCCTCCGGCGCACCCGGCAGCCCTCTTCTTCGGCCCGCGCTATTTCGGCTTCCAGGGCTGTCCCGGCTAGCCCCGGGTGCCGTGCCGCGGCCGGGGCACTGCGCCTGGTCACCACGGCCCCTCGTTCCGCAACCGCCGCCAGCTTCCCGTCGTCATGGGTGTTGCAGGTTGGTTGTCCGGGCTGGGTGTCCGCCCGGCTGGCGCGGCGGGGGTGCCCGATGAGCGGGAACGGCATAACGCGGATGCGCGCGACATGGTCGCGTTCCCCTTTCGCCGGAATGTGGCTGCGCTCCATCCGGAGGAGCAGCGCGGCCTGCGCCGTGTTGACGGCGGCTGTCCTGGCGGCAGCGATCGGGGGATGCGGGACGCGGCCGGCGCCAGGCGCTCAGGGCGCGCATCATGGCCCGGCGCGTGCCGTGATCACGGCGATCTTCCGGCTTCCCGGGATTCTCGGTCTGGCCGCCGGAGACGGGGCGGCGTGGGTGACCACCGGCAACGTGGTGCTGCGTGTCGACGCGCGCACCGGCCAGGCCCGGCAGGTGCTGTCTGACCCGGGTGCGTCGCTGACCGGCGTCGCCTTCGGGGCGGGCAACCTGTGGGTGGAAGACGCCGCTGGCATCCTGCGGGTGGATCCTGCCACCGGCAAGGTCACGGCCCGGATCGGGGTCCATGCCTCTGCGCTGTCCTTCGGCGAGGGGGCGCTGTGGGGGCTGAGGTACCCGGGGGGCGGGCCGCTGGTCCGGATCGACCCGGCGACGAACGCCGTGCGGGTCTTTCCCCTCCCGGCGGGCAAGACCCGGAGCCTGGCGGTGGGCCAGGGTGCGGTCTGGGTCTCGGTGGCGATGCCGCCGTCGGCCGGCCTGTTGCGAGTCGTCCCGGCCAGCGGGCGCGTAGTGGCGCGCATCTCGGGGGATCAGCTGTTCGGGCAGGTCGCCGTGGGTGATGGGGCGGTCTGGGCGTCCGACGGGGCAGCGGTATCACGGATTGACCCGCGAACAGGCCGGGTGACGGCGACGGCCCCGCTGCTGTCACCGCTTCCCGTTTCAGGCCCCTCGCCGACCCTGAACGGATCGGGCCTGCTGGCGGTCGCGCCGGGAGTGGTCTGGGTGACCAGGGCGCCGGACACCCACCACGCGAGCGTCCTGCGCATCGACCCGCGCACCGGCCGTGTCACCGGAGCAGGGCTGCCGGTTGGCCGCCAGCCGCAGGCCGCCGCCGCGTCGGGCACCACGTTGTGGGTGATGACGGCCCAGGGCCTGACCCGGATCGACCTGGTCACCTGCGCCCACGGCCGGTGCCGGCGGCCGGCGCCACGGGCCCCGCTCCCCGCCGCCCCGGCGCCGGTGTGGCTGGATTCGCTGCAGATGGTCTCGGCCCGCGACGGCTGGGCGCTGGCCTGGACGAAGAACCCGGCCGCGCCCGTGCCTGCGGCGCTGATGCCCGTCCGCACCATCGATGGCGGGCATACCTGGACCGCCGTGACACCCATCCAGGCGAAGCCGCTGCTGACCCCGAACGGCAGTTACGCAGTTCTCCTTGCCGCCTCCCCGAGCCGGGCATGGCTCGCGGTGACACGCACCCGTGCCGGTGCCCGGCCAGCCGTAACGCAGGTGTTCGGCACCGCGGACGGAGGACGTTCCTGGACCTGGCCGGCACCGATCCACGCCCCTGGCGTCGCACGCTGGCTCGAGTTCAGCGACCCCGCGCACGGCTGGCTGGTGCAAGACCTCGGTGCCGCCATGGGAAACAACCCGGTGCGGCTATACCGCACCAGCGACGGCGGGCGGCACTGGCTGCTCGCCGCCGCCAGCCCACGGCTGAACCAGGCCGGGACGGGCCGCGGCACGCTGCCCAGCGCCTGTGACAAGACCGGGATCGCGTTCGCGACCCCCGCCGACGGCTGGCTGACAAGCGCCTGCTTGTCTCTCGCCGGCGCGGTGCTGGCCAGCCACGACGGCGGGGTGACCTGGGCGCCCCAGGCACTGCCACTGCCCGCTGGCGCCTGCAAGCCGGATTTCTGCGTCCCCTCCCCGCCGCAGTTCTTCGGCGGCACCGGCTTCCTCAGCATCGATCATGGCGGGAAGCCCCCCTACCTGCTGTCACCCGGGACACCGGCACCACCTGGCACCCGGCGGCGGTTCCGCCGGCCGCCGGGCCGTTCGGCTCGGCCCGGTTCTTCAGCGCGCGGCAAGGGCTGCTGATCCCGGCGGCCTCCCAGGACACCCCGGGCCCGGTGTTCTACCTGACCTCCGATGGCGGCCAGGCCTGGACGCCGGCCCGTCAGGGAACCGGCTTTCATTCCGGCATCACCGTCGGCTTCGTCAGCCCGGACGCCGGCTTCGCCTGGAACCCCGAAACCTCCGGCGCACCGCCCATCTACGCCACCACGAACGGCGGCCGGACCTGGACCCGGTACCTCCCGCAGCTTGCGCAAGGCCAACGCTAAAGCTTCGGCGGCACGTCGAACACGGGACCTTCCGGCATGCCGTTGATCGGATGACCTGACACCCCTGTTCACCAGGGAGAACGTGGACGCACATGACTACCGTAGGCATGTAAGTCCGGCACCTGAAGCTCTATGACCAGGGCAGACATGATGGGCCTTATGAGCCTGGGGGGAACTTCGGTTTAGCTGACCGCCGATGCCAAGAACCCGCTGCCGCCCGGCACGACAAAGCCGATCACACTAAGCCGCGGCCCATACGGCAAGATCTCCAGCTGACCGCCCGGCAAGCCCGGCCCGCCAGGCCAGGCCCCGCCCCGAGCCCATGAGAACGGCCGGCTCGCACCCTCTGGCCGGGGCCGCCCGCCTGCGCGCAGGCCAGCCCCGACGGGACTAGCGGTTCCCCGGCATCTGCCCGCCGGCATCAAAGGCCGCCCGGAGGCAGCCAGCCTGGCCACCGAACGTGACCGAGGGCCAGGCACAGGCACGCCAGAACCGCCGATAGGCGCGCCAGTCACCCTTTCGCGATCTTCGGTCCGGCCCGCGCCGAGCTGGCTGATCTGCACGCGGGCCACCCACCATCTGCCCTTTCGTTCCTGCGCTACTGCCGCCTGTCCTTATGGTGACCGGCGACCATGTCGCTGGAAGGAGCGAAGCTTCCTTAAATTAGCCGGTGGAGAGAGCCAGGAGGGTTGCCCCGAGCAGTGTCAGGGCAAGCGCCGCGCCCCGGGCACGGCCTAGCGGCTGGTGCAAGAAGATAGCCGACAGCATCACGGTCACGACGACGGAGGCATTTGAGGCCGCGGAGGCAACGGAGACCGGCAGCCCGCGCAGGCCGAGGAAGTAGAACACCGACGCGGCCCCGATCATGACTCCCACGCCCCATACTCCGAGCGTGCGTTTGGTCATCGGCAGCCGTGGCCCCTTGACCGCCAGCGCGATGCCCGCGACCGCCGTCATGGCGATTCCCATCAGGGCGTTGAGCTGGGTTGCTGTCAGGCCCTTCAGCGCCGGCTTCTCCAGGAAGGCGCCAACCCCGATCATGACAATGTAGATCCCCATGATCACAAACCCGCGGGCTTGGCGCGGCGCGCTGGCTGAGCTGGCCTCGGGATGTGCCGCATACCGGGCGGGCGAGTGCCCCAGGATCAACACCCCGGCCATGGTGCAGGTGAGTCCGGCGATTTTCAGCACCGTAACGGGCTCCTGGAGTACGACGATGCCGAGAACGATCGTGATCACGATGTACAGATTCGACAGCGTGACCACCAGCGAGACGGGCAGGTAGTTCAGCCCGAAGCAGTAGAGCATCGAGCCCGCGCCGGTGATTAGACCAATGCCCAGCCCGGCAAGGAGGTAGCTAGTGGCGGGGAACGCAAGGCCATGGGCGAAGACGAGGGCCACCGCGGCGGCGGCCAGGCTGCCGGCCCGGATTAGCGCGTTGAGCTGGAAGGCCCCGAATCCGCGCCCGGCTGGCTTCTCGATGAAAGAGGCGACGCCGACTAGCAGCACGTAGACGGCCACATATCCCAGGGACAGGGTCGCTGATGTCGTCATCGATGGTGGCACCCCCCACGAGGCTCGCCTTCAGGATGACAGGCCGCCGCGCCGCAGCGTGTCCCGTCCATCACCGACCGGCCGCGTTGCAGAAGTTGGCGACGTGGGCGGTGTTGGTGGGGTGTCCACGGCAACGCCGCACTGATCGCACGCCCAGCCGCATCCCCCGCCTGTCCGGTCCAGGAAGCGAGGCCGTTGCCGGTTCTCAGGGTGTCCGGGTGTTCGGAGCCCAGCACCCGTTCCTGGATAGGCAACAGCGCAGCGTATTCGTCCCGGGCCCCGGCCGCATCACCGGCCGCCCCGGTCCAGTAGGCGAGGCCGGTGCGGGTGGTCAGGGTGTGCGGGTGCCAGATGTACTACAGGAAGCAGCAGCCCGCAGCGAGGGCTGGATCGCCCTGCCAACATCCCCACTGAGCCAACTCCCTTAAAGCACGACGGCGGCAATTGCGGACGGTCCTGTGGGCAGGGTGATGTCGCATAACTATGCAGCATGCCGCGATCTGCGCGCTGCGGCGTACGCACCGTAGTCTCGTTAGCGACCCGCTGGCGAGGCCGACGAGCGCAGCGCGCCCGCACACCTACCCGCCGTTCTGGACGCCTGCTACTGCTTGTCGGCGGTCGGCGCTCAGATCAGGTTGATCTGCGTGGCCCGCCCGGGTGTGTACGACAGG
>WNGB01018643.1_pt1 | contig 11420 bp, 7 predicted proteins | sample 5400681 | NCBI WGS metagenome assembly WNGB01 (sample SAMN13153367, study PRJNA577476) | soil metagenome | isolation source: 115 cm soil or saprolite under grassland replicate 2 | place: USA:California | collected 2016-06-15 | reverse complement strand
GCCCGACTCGATGGGCCACGTTCGCAGCGCGCCGCGCGACTGGGGGCACCTCTGGCGGATCAACCCGTGGATGAGCTACAGCCCCGACATCGGCCTCTTCATCGGGGGCGGACCGGCGCTGTACGACTTCAATTTCCGCCGGAACCCCTACGCGGCGAAATACGTACTCCGCGGCGGCTACGCCACCGGCGCGGACCGGTTCCGGGCCGACTTTGCCGCCGATTTCCGGTTCCAGAACTCAGGCATGCGGTTCCTGGTCAACGCCCGCGCATCGGGGATCGAGGTGCTCCGGTTCTTCGGCTTCGGAAACGAGACGGCGGTCAGCACGCCGGACGATTTCTTCAAGGTGTTTCAACAGCAGTACTCGTTCTCGATGGGACCCGGTTGGCGGCTGGGGCGGGCGGTCGAGGTCTGGCTGGCTCCGGTCGTGCGATACTCCACCACGGATCTCAACCGCCCCACGTTCATCGGCGAGGTGCGTCCGTACGGCTCGGATAACTTCGGAATGGTGGGCGGCCAGGCAGGCATCGAGGTCGACACGCGGAAGCCCCGGGCCGCAGCGACCAGCGGGTTTCTCGTGGCGGCGGGCGGCAGCGTCTACCCCAAAGTGTGGGACGTCACTTCGACCTTCGGAGAGGTTCACGGCGAGGCATCCGCCTATCTCAGCGCCCGGATGCCGCTCCAGCCGACGCTCGCGCTCCGGGTGGGGGGCCAGAAGCTGTGGGGAGCCTTTCCGTTCTTCGAGGCCGCGTCCATCGGAGGCCCCACCACCGTTCGAGGACTCCGGATCAACCGCTACATCGGGGACGCATCAGCTTGGGGCAACGCCGAGCTGCGCCTGCGGCTGAGTCGCTATTACATCATCTTGCCGGGAGAATGGGGGCTCTTCGGGCTGGCGGACGCGGGCCGGGTCTGGCTGGACGGACAGTCTTCGAATACGTGGCATCACGCGTTCGGTGGCGGGCTGTGGTTCGCGCCCCTCACTCGGGCCAACACGGTTACCGCCGCCCTGGCCCGCTCGGAAGGCCGCACCGGGGTCTACGTGCGTGCCGGCTTCTTGTTTTGACCCGGCAGTCCGCCCGCGCCCGGCACGGCGTTTCCAGAGTTGGCGTCCTCTAGCCCTCGGACCGACCGGAGGGCTCGGTTGCGGTGCCGCCGTTGGGGGCTGCATCCCCCCGGTGGGCAAAGCCGCCCCGCTGTTGAAAGCGGTCCCACTCATCCGCCGCGCGCCGCCGGGCTTTCTCGGCCGCGTCGCGCATCTCGGCCCGCACATCGGCGGTGCGATCGCTGGTCAGAAACCACGCCAGCGCGGCACCCGCAGCGAGGCCGAGCAGCGGAGCGATGCCGGTGCCGCGCCGCTCCCCCCGGAGCCGCTCCAGCGGCTCCTCGACGGCGTCGATTGCCGCGTCCCGGGCAGACTCCAGCCGGTCTTCGAGCTCGTTCAGCCGCTTCTCTACCCGGCGGAGCGTGTCCGCACCCCGCGCTCGAGGCCTTCGCTCAGGTCATCCAGACCGGAGCGCATGGTCCGCCGGAGCCGTGCGCGGGTGCTCTCTCCCGATTCCGGTGCTACCAGCAGGCCCACGGCCACGCCCGCGGCTGCCGCGGCCAGCACCAGGCCGGTAGCGGTTCCGATCCCACCTCCCCGGGGGGGCCGGTCGAGGGTCTCCTCAAAATCAGTCGTCTTCGGAGCCATATGTCCTCCCGCCGCTGCCGCGGCGCTCGAGATCGTTGGTCGGCCGCAGCGCTGGTGCGGCCCAGGACCCACACAGTAATGCGGCGAGCCAGCCGGCGAAACACCGGGAAGCGGGGGAAGCGGGGGAAGGGGAGAAAGGGAGAAAGGGAGAAAGGGGGAAGGGACCGGCTCCGGCTTGCGTCCCCTTCCCCTTTCTCCCCTTCACCCTTTCCCCCGCTAGTACCGGTAGTGGTCCGACTTGTACGGCCCCTCCGCCGGCACGCCGATGTACGCCGCCTGCTCGGGCGTAAGCTGCGTCAGCTTCACCCCGAGCTTCGGCAGGTGGAGCCGAGCGACCTTCTCGTCGAGCTTCTTGGGCAGGGTGTACACCCGTTTCTCGGTGTACCGGGTACCGGAAATCGTCGGCTTGCCGTTCGCGCTCAGGTGGAGATCGAGCTGAGCCAGCACCTGATTGGTGAACGACGACGACATTACGAAGCTGGGGTGGCCCGTCGCACAGCCCAGGTTGAGCAAGCGTCCTTCAGCCAGCACCAGAACCGAGTGCCCGTCAGGAAAGACGAACTCGTCGTACTGGGGCTTGATGTTTACCCGGCGTATGCCCGCCTTCTTGAGCCCGGCCATGTCGATCTCGTTGTCGAAGTGGCCGATGTTCCCGATGATGGCCTTGTCCTTCATCCGCCCCATGTGGTCGAGGGTGATGATGCCCTTGTTGCCGGTGGCCGTGATGAAGACATCCGCGGTCTCGACCACGTCCTCCAGGGTCGTGACCTGGTAGCCCTCGAGCGCCGCCTGGAGAGCGCAGATCGGGTCGATCTCAGTGATCACGACCCGGGCGCCCTGGCCCTTGAGGGCCTGCGCGCACCCCTTGCCCACGTCGCCATAGCCGCAGATCACGGTCACTTTGCCCGCAAGCATCACATCGGTGGCCCGGTTCAATCCGTCCACGATCGAGTGCCGGCAACCGTACAGATTGTCGAACTTCGACTTGGTCACCGAGTCGTTCACGTTGATGGCCGGGAAGCGCAGAGTCCCGGCGCGCATCATCTCGTAGAGCCGATGCACCCCAGTCGTCGTCTCCTCCGAGACGCCCCGCAGGCCGGCCGCGACTTTGGCCCAGCGGCCGGGGTGCTTCCGCTGGTCCTCCCGAAGCAGGTCCAGGATCACGCCCCACTCTTCGGGATCGGCGGTGGGATCGAAGGCGGGCACCCGCCCGGCGGCCTCAAAGTCCGCGCCCTTGTGCACCAGCAGCGTCGCATCGCCCCCGTCGTCCACGATCAGGGTGGGTCCGCCGCCGTCGGGCCACATGAGCGCCTGCTCGGTGCACCACCAGTATTCCTCGAGGGTCTCGCCTTTCCAGGCGAACACCGGCGTGCCCGTGGGCTTATCCGGGGTGCCGGTCGGCCCCACTGCCACGGCGGCCGCCGCGTGGTCCTGGGTCGAGAAGATGTTGCAGGAGACCCAGCGCACGTCGGCGCCCAGGTCAACCAGGGTTTCGATGAGCACGGCGGTCTGCACCGTCATGTGCAACGAGCCCATGATCCTGGCCCCCTTGAGCGGCTTCTCGCCGCCATACTCGGCGCGAAGCGTCATGAGGCCCGGCATCTCCTGCTCCGCCAGCCGAATCTCCTTGCGGCCCCACTCGGCGAGGCTCAGATCCTTCACCTTGAACGGCAGGCGCTCGAGGCCCGCACGAGTTCCCGTTTCGACTGCTGTCGTCATCCTCGAATCCTCAGTTGCGAGTCCTGCTTCTGGTTACGGAATTCTGTCCCCCCGGCTCCCGGCCGTACAGCCCCCGTGCTCGGCCGGGCGGCCGGCGAGTGGAGAGGCTGAACAGTCCGGGCCCCTTGGCCCGGGGATCGGCCGGCAGGGCTAGGTAGCGGCCCGACTCCAGTCCGGCTTCGGCGAGCCACCCAGTCATCTGCTGGCTCGAAAAACCTTGCCACAAATGCCCCATCGTCTGGCGATACTCCTCCCGCGCGTGCGGGGTCATGTCCACTGCGAGCAGCCGGCCGCCCGGCTTCAGGGCCCGGCCGGCCTCGGTCAGGACCCGCGCCGGCTCGGGCACGTAGTGAAGCACCAGGAAGAGGATCGCCACGTCCAGCTCGCCATCGGCCACCGGAAGCGCTTCGAGCTCGCCCTGGCGGAGCTCCACGTTCGGAAAGTCCCGCAGCCGGGCCCGCGCCGCGGCCAGCATCGCTCGCGACTGATCGATTCCGATCACCCGCGCAACATACGGGGCGAGCGAGGCGCTGAGCTGCCCGGTGCCGCAGCCCAGGTCGCCGATGACCCACGCGTCATCCAGCAGCGCGGGGAGCGTCGCCAGGTCGGTCCGCGCTCCAAACAGCTCGGTCCGGAGCGCGTCCCACCGTCCGGCCGACTGGGCAAAGAATTCCTGGGAACGGGTGCGCCGCTCGGCGAGCACGCTCCGCAGGCGCTCAGCGTCCTGGGCTGCGGTGACGTCCTCGGCAATCTGCCCCCGGACCAGCTGCCACAAACGGCGGGCAGCCGGATCCAGGGTGGGCGCGAGAGCGTAACGGCGGCTGGCCCCCTCCGCCCGGGCGGTGACCCAGCGATCGTCGGCCAGCAGCTTGAGGTGCCGGCTCACGGTGGACTGGGGCAGCTGGAGCACGGCGCAGAGCTCCGATACGGAGAGCTCGTGCCGGTCCAGCGCCAGCAGGAGGCGGGTTCGGGTGGGGTCGGCCAGGGCCCCCAGGCGGTCCAGAACGCTCTCAGTATTCATCCTATAATCCGGATGAAAGGATAGCATCAGGGCTGGCCCGAGGCAAGCCCGACCGGGCCCGATCAATTCCTCGCCCTCTTACTTCTCACCTCTCACTTCTTACCGTTGGTTCATGGATAACCTCTGCCACACCCTGGTCGGCGCTGCCCTGGCCGAGGCCGGCCTCCGGCGCCGCACCCGGCTCGCCGTGCCTACGCTCCTGATCGGCGCCAACCTGCCGGACATCGACGCTCTCAGCTACCTGCGGGACCCGCTCTTCGCGCTCACCTTCCGGCGCGGCTGGACCCACGGAGTGCTGGCGCTCGTAGTGCTGCCGCCCCTGCTCGCGGGCGCGATGCTGGCGTGGAGCCGACTGGTCGGTGGAAGACGCGACGCGCCTCCGGCCAGCGCCCGCGCGCTGCTGCTGCTCTCGGCCATCGCCGTGGGGTCGCATCCGCTGCTCGACCTGCTCAACACCTACGGCGTCCGACTGCTCATGCCGTTCTCGGAGCGCTGGTTCTACGCGGATACGCTCTTCATCGTCGACCCCTGGCTGTGGCTGCTCCTTGCCGGTGGTGCGATTCTCAGCTGGCTCGGCCGCCGGCGTGGCTGGTCACCAAGCCGCGCAGAGCGACCCGCCCGAGTCGCGCTCGGGCTGGCGGCAGTCTACGTCACGGGGATGGGGATCTCGACCCTCGTCGCGCGGAAGCTGGTGCGCGAGCAGGCGTCGGCAATGGGCCTCGCTGGGACCACGACTCGGGAAATGGTAGCGCCAGTGCCGGCCAACCCGCTCGAGCGTGCCGTGGTGCTGGAAATGCCGGGCGCGTACCGGCTCGGGGGGTTCGGCTGGCTCGGGGGACGCAGCCTGACGCTCGAGCCGAGGCCGGTGCCGCGGGGCTTCGATTCAGCTCCAGTTGCCGCCGCCGCCGCTTCGCCAGCCGGCGTCGCTTTTCTCGCCTGGTCCCGGTTTCCAGCGGCGGTGGTGCGGCCCGGCAATCCGGGCACGGTGGTGCGGCTGTACGATCTCAGGTACGCGGGACCGGCGGGTGAGTCGTGGGCGGCGGTGGAGATATCAGTGATGAAAAGCGTGAACGGTGAACAGTGATGAAAAGCGTGAACAGTGAACAGTAAACAGTGAACAGGGGGCTTCGGGGGAAGCGGAGGCGCCTGTTAACCGTTCACCGTTCACCGTTCACGCCTTTCCGACCAGGGCCGGAACCTCTTCCTCCTGCACCGTCTCCGCCTTCCGGCGCTTCCCGAACCGCCCCTGCAGCCTGTCGAAGTAGGTATAGATCACCGGGGTGAGGTACAGGGTTATCAGCTGAGAGAAAGCGAGGCCCCCCACCACGGCCACGCCCAGCGGGCGGCGCGACTCGGCGCCGGCGCCAGCGCCGAGCGCGATCGGCAGGGTGCCGAGCAGCGCGGCCATCGTCGTCATCATGATCGGCCGGAACCGCACCAGACAGGCGTCTACGATGGCGGTTTCGGCCGGCTTGTGCTCCCGTCGCTCCGCTTCCACCGCGAAGTCGACCATCATGATGGCGTTCTTCTTCACGATACCGACCAGCAGAATCAGGCCGACGAACGCATAGACGTTCAGGTCATACCCGAACACCAGCAGCGTCAGTAGTGCCCCGAAGCCCGCCGCGGGAAGCCCGGAGAGAATGGTCAGCGGGTGAACGAAGCTCTCGTACAGCACGCCGAGCACCAGGTAGATCACCAGAATCGCGACGAAGAGCAGCCCCAGCAGTCCGCGCTGCGCGTCCTGAAATGCCTCAGCGGTCCCGGCGAATGACGTGCTGATGGTCGCGGGCAGCATCTGCTCCGCCGTTCGCTGCACCACGGACACGGCCTCCCCCAGCGAGACCCCCGGCGCCAGGTTGAACGACAGCGTCACCGAGGGCAGCTGTCCCGAGTGATTGACGCTGAGCGGCCCCACGTCGGTGGTGAAGCGGGCCACCGCTGACAGCGGGACCAGTCCCCCGCTGCCGGAGCGGATGTAGAGCTGATCCAGCGCGGGCAGGTCACGTTGATAGTCCGGTAGCACCTCCATGACCACCCAGTACTGATTGGTCGGCGTGTAGATGGTGGAGACCTGACGCGATCCGTACGCGTTGTAGAGCGCGCTCTCGACCTGGTCGGCGGTGATACCGAGCGACGCTGCCCGGTCCCGATCGACGGTGACCCGCGCCTGCGGGTTCTTGATCTGGAGATCGCTGGTGACGTCGGTGATCAGGGGCAGCGTGCCCAGCTTCCGTTCCAACGCTCCAGCGTTCTGGTACAGCGCATCGATGTCAGTGCTCTGAAGCGTGAACTGGTAGAGGCTCTTGCTGATCATGCCTCCGATGCTGATCACCGGCAGGTTCTGGAGATAAACCCGGATGCCGGGCACCTGGTTGACCCTGGGCAGGAGCTCGCGGGCGACTTCGTCGGCGGTCAGCTTGCGTTCGTCCCGCGGCTTGAGCCGGATGAACATCCGGCCCTGGTTGATCGCGGGCGAGCGGCCGCCGGCTCCCACCGCGGACATGAACCCGGCCACGTTGGAGTCCTGCTGCACGATAGCGGCGACCCTGCGCTGGAGCGGGACCATGGCGTCGAAGCTCGTCCCCTCCAAGGCCTCGGTCGTGGCGACCAGCTGGCCCTGGTCTTCGCTCGGCAGAAAGCCCTTCGGGACCAGCACCGCCAGCCAGAGGGTAGCGCCGAGCAGGACGAACGAGAGCCCCAGCGTGGCGAAGCGGTGCCGCATCACGAAGCGGAGACTGCGATCGTACCCGCCCAGCACTCGCTGCCAGGCCCGCTCGGTCACCTCGTAGAAGCGCCCGTGGCTGGCGTGCGCGCCCGGCCTCAAGTACCGGCTGCACAGCATCGGCGTGAGGGTGAGCGATACGAATCCCGACACCAGAATCGCGATTCCGATCGTGGCCGCGAACTCCTGGAACAGGCGACCGATCAGCCCGCCCAGAAAGAGGATCGGGATGAACACCGCCACCAGGGAGATCGTCATCGAGAGAATGGTGAACCCGATCTCCCGCGCACCCTCCAGCGCCGCCCGCCAGGCGGTTTTTCCCATTTCCATGTGGCGGACGATGTTCTCCAGCATCACGATGGCGTCGTCCACCACGAAGCCCACGGCGAGGGTGAGCGCCATGAGCGACAGGTTGTCCAGGCTGAACCCGAGCAGGTACATCACCGCGAAAGTGCCCACCAGCGACATCGGCAGGGCCAGGCTGGGGATCACCGTCGCGGTGAGATTGCGCAGGAACAGGAAGATCACCATCACCACCAGAGAGATGGTGAGCAGCAGGGTGAATTTCACGTCGCGCACGGACTGATTGATGAACAACGAGCGGTCGAAGAGCAGGTCGACCTTGACCGAGGCGGGGAGCTGGGCCCGCAGGTCGTCCACCATCTTACGCACCGCGTCAGCTACGGCCACCGTGTTGGTCCCCGGCTGCCGCTGAACGGCGAGCACGACCCCCCGGGTCCCGTTAAACCAGGCCGCCACCCGGCTGTCTTGCACTCCGTCGATCACCTGACCGATGTCCTGGAGCCGGATGGGTGCCCCATTGCGCCAGGCGACCACCAGCGGCCGAAATGCGGCGGCGTTGGGGAGCTGCCCGTTGGTCTCGATGGTCCAGGCCCGGTCCTTCCCCCAGAGGACGCCGGTCGGCTGATTGGTGTTCCCGCTCGCGACCGCCTGGGCCACCTCGTCCAATCCGATCTTACGGGCGGCCAGCGCTTGGGGGTCGAGCTGAATTCGGACCGCGTACTTCTGCGATCCGTAGACCTGCACCTGCGCCACGCCTTCGACCATGGATACGCGCTGGGCCAGGAAGGTCTCGGCGTACTCGTCGACCTGCTGGAGCGGCAGGGTGGTCGAGGTGAGCGCGAAATAGAGGATCGGCTGGTCGGCCGGATTCACCTTCCGGTAGCTCGGCGGCAGCATGTCCTGCGGCAGCGAGCGCAGGGTCTGGGCGATCGCCGCCTGCACGTCCTGCGCGGCCGCGTCGATGTCGCGACTGAGGTTGAACTGAAGCGTGATGGAGGTCTGCCCCTGGCTCGACGTCGAGGTCATCGCGTCGATGCCCGCGACCGTCGAGAACTGCTGCCCCAGCGGGGTCGCCACTGCCGACGCCATGGTCTCGGCGCTGGCGCCCGGCAGATTGGCGCTGACCTGGATCGTCGGATAGTCGACGTTGGGCAGCTGGCTGACCGGCAGCTTCTGGTAGCCGAGGACCCCGAAGATGAGAATTCCGGCCATGACCAGGGTGGTCATGACCGGACGCCGAATGAAGGGCTCGGCGATGTTCACGTGTTACCTCTGGTCGGAACGCTGGCCGCTGGAGCGGCCGGCGGCGATTTGATCTGAACCTTCGCACCGGCCGTGAGGCGCAGCTGGCCTTCGGTGACCACCTGCTCTCCCGCCTCGACCCCCCCGGCCAGGACGGTGACGTCGCCCGCCGGGCGCGCAACCCGGACGTCCCTGATCTCGGTGGTCCGGTCGGCTTTCACCACGAACACGTAGGACCCTTGCTGTCCGGAAACCACCGCGCTGGAGGGCACGACGAGCGCCTTGGGCTCGGTGTAGAGCTCGAGTGAGGCCTTGACGAACTGGCCGGGCCATAGCGTCGCATCTTGGTTGGCGAAGCTGGCCTTGAGCAGGAGCGTGCCGGTTGCCGAATCGACCGCGTTGTCCACGAACGTCAAAGTCCCTCGGCTTTCGGTGGTCCCCCCGGCTGGTTGGGCTCGCACAGGCAGTGGCTTGGTGCGATACCGTTGGATGAGCCCGAGCTGAGTTCCGGGCACTGCGAATCGAACCAGGATTGGTTGGATCCGGTTGATGGTGACGAGTGGCACGCCAGCACCGCCACGCACCAGGTTGCCCGGTCTCACCAGCAGCCCGCCCGCCTTCCCCCTGATGGGTGAACGGATGGTCGCGTTTTCCAGGTTGATCCGCGCGCTCTCCACTGCCGCCTCGTCCGCCTGCACCGTGGCCTCCTGGGCCGCGGCTGTGGCCCGGGCCTGCTCCGCCTGCTGCGTGGTAACGTATTCCTTCGCGGCCAGCGCCTCGTAGCGCTGGGCATCCTGGCGAGCGGCTGTGAGCTGGGCCCGGTCTCGAGCTAGTACGGCCCGGGCCTGCTCGAGCGCTGCACGGTAGGGGGCAGGATCGATCTGGAACAGGATCTGGCCCGGCCGGACCTCGTCGCCCTCCCGAAAGTTGACCCGGAGCAAATACCCGGTCACCTGGGATTCGATGGCGACCGTCTCGAGCGGCTCCACCGTGCCGTTGGCCTCAATGGTGAACGGCACGGGCCTCCGCTCCGCCGTGGCCGCGAGCACCGGGACCGGTGGCAGCTCTCGGCGGGGCGCCTTGGCGCACGCCCCGAGGAGGGCGGCAAGAGCTGTCAGGGGCAGCGCGATCGGACGGGTCATCTCGGCGGCGCGTTCTCCACGGTATCGGGTGAGAACCGGAGGTCGGTTCCACCCTTCGGATCGAGGGCTCCCGCATCGTGGGCCAGCTGCGCGAGCGACGTATGCCAAGCCAGCCGGCTCTGCACCACCTGGGCCCGGGCGTCCGCAAAGGCGCTCTGGGCAGCGAGCAGGTCGAGCACCGTCCCGACCCCCGCCTTGTAGCGGGCCAACGCGACTTCGGTCGATTGCGCGGCGCTGGCGACCAGGTCGTTCGCGGTCTGCACCCGGCGGGTGGCCGTCTGAAGAGCATAATACGCGCTGAACACCTGGTAGGTGACCTGTTGCTCCAGGCTGCGTTGCAGCGCCGCAGCGGCATCGGCGTCGTACTGGGCCTGCTTCTGCAGGTATTCCCGGCCGAAGCCGTTGAACACCGGTACCTGTAATCCCAGGCCGATGCTGTAGTTGCTGCCGCCGCCAGCCCGATTCACTACGTCGGTGAATCCGGTCGTCCCCGTCGCGGTCAGGGCCGGCAGCCGCACCGCCCGGGCGATGATCGCCTCCACGCTGTCCGCGACTCCCGCGATCGGTCTCGGGGAGCTCACGCTGTCCACGTCGTAGGGCAGGTCGGCCCGGTATCCCAGCGCGAGGGCCAGGGCGCCCCGTGCGGCAAGACGACTCCCTTCCAGAGTGTCGACCGCGAGCCGAGCTTGCGAAAGGGCGGTGCGGGCCTGCAGCACATCTGCGATCGTCGCGGCGCCCACCTCGCGCCGGGCATCGGCCGCCGCGAGATTCGCTTCGGCGTCTTTCACCGAGGCTTGCTGCGCTGCGAGCAGCGACCCGGTCGCGATGTAGGTGTAGAATGCCACCTGCGCCTGAAGTACGACGTCGGCGATGGTAGCGTTGTGGGTCCAGTCAGCGGCCAGCAGGGCCTGACGGGCCGCCTCGATCGCGCCGCCGCGCCCCCCGAAATCCCAGAGCAGCCACGACAAGGTCGCGCTGGGTCCGTAGACCGTCTGGGTCACGGCCACTCGGCCGCTGGTCGCGGCCGTCTTGACCCGGGTGACCGACATGTCGGCGTCGATCGTGGGATAGTAGGCCGCCTTGGACGCGCCGTACGCCGCGGCCGCAGACCGGGCGTTGGCCCAGGCCTGAGCCGTGGCTGGGTTGTTACGCAGCGCGAGGTCGACCACGTCCCCGATCGTGAGGTGCCGGACCCGGGCTGCCACGTTCGGCGGAAGCTCGACCGGCGCCCGGTGCGTCGGCGAGGGGATCGGGGCGGCCGGGCCGAAGGCGAGGTGGTGCCAGCCATGCGAACGAGCCATGGACGGGGCGGTCTCCTGATGGGGCCGCGGGTGCTCTACGGGAGCACACCGGTTCGAGATTCAGTGTTGCCTGAACGTACTGAACGAGCCTAAGCTTACTCGGCACACTGCACGGAGCGTTTCCTGCATTCTAGCGGTACCGGCCGGGTAAAGTTCGTCGAGCAGGTCGGGGTATTCTTCGAGGCCGAAGGCTTTTCACGAACTGCGGGCCGGATCTTCGGCCGGCTGCTCCTGAGCGACGACTCGCTCTCGCTGGGCAAGCTGGCGGCCGATG
>WNGB01012680.1_pt1 | contig 11421 bp, 5 predicted proteins | sample 5400681 | NCBI WGS metagenome assembly WNGB01 (sample SAMN13153367, study PRJNA577476) | soil metagenome | isolation source: 115 cm soil or saprolite under grassland replicate 2 | place: USA:California | collected 2016-06-15 | reverse complement strand
GACTACGTGGAGGAGAAGTACTTCTCGGCGCGGACCCCCGAGGAAGGTGAGCTCGCGGGCGCGGCCGCACGCGTGGCCGCGGCCCGGGCGGAGACGGCCCCCGCCCTGGGGGCGTAGATCCGGCGCAGGCGAGCGAGTACTCTCCCGCCCCATGACGGGCCTGGAGCTGGTCTATCTTCTGGGCGCGCTGTCTGCGGTCGCGCTGTTCCTGTTCGCGGTCCGGCGCGCGTCGGCGCGCAGCGCCCAGCTGGGCGACGCGGGGCGGGCGGGACGCCGCCGTCTGGCGGGTCGCCGGGGCGAGGACGAGGAAGCGGAGCAGCAGGACGAGGCAGCCGAGGAGCGGGAGGAACGGGACGGGCACGAGGAAGAACAGGAAGAAGAGGAACAGGCAGAAGAGCGGGAGGGAGTCGAGGACGCGGGGGACGAAGGCGACGAAGAGGCGGAGGAAGAGGCCGAACCGGAGCCGGCGGCCGCCGGGGCCGAGCGCGAGGCCGAGGAGCGCGCGGCCCAGCTGCGCCAAGGCCTGGCCCGCACCCGCGGCGGCTTCGTCGCCCGGCTCGGCCGCCTCCTGTCCAAGAAGACGATCGACCGCGAGATCCTCGGCGAGCTGGAGGAGGTGCTGCTCACCGCCGACATCGGGCCGAAGACGGCGGAGAGGCTCTTCACCACCATCCGGGGGGCGCTGAGCCGCGAGCAGCTGGAGGATCCGGAAGCTGTGTGGACCCGCCTCCGCGAGGAGTCGGGTCGCATCCTCTCGGTCGAGGCGCCGCCGGTCGACTGGGAGCGGGCGCGCCCGCTGGTCCTGCTCGTCCTCGGCGTGAACGGGGTCGGCAAGACCACCACGATCGGAAAGATCGCGGCCAAGCTCGTCCGCGGCGGCAAGAAGGTCATCCTCGCCGCCGGCGACACGTTCCGCGCCGCCGCCACCGAGCAGCTCGAGATCTGGGGCCAGCGCGCGGGCGCGCCGGTCGTCAAGGGCAAGCCGGGCGGCGACCCCTCGTCGGTCATCTTCGACGCGATCAAGCGCGCGCAGGCCGAGGGCCACGACGTGGTCATCGCCGACACCGCCGGCCGGCTGCACACGAAGGTCGACCTCATGGAGGAGCTGCGCAAGGTCCGGCGCGTCATCCACAAGGCGCACGAGGGCGCGCCGCACGAGACCTGGCTCGTGCTCGACTCGACCACCGGCCAGAACGCGATCCAGCAGGCCAAGATGTTCAAGGAGGCGATGGAGGTCACCGGGATCGTCCTGACCAAGCTGGACGGGACCGCCAAGGGTGGGGTCATCCTCGGCATCTGCGACGAGCTGGCCGTGCCGGTCCGCTTCATCGGGATCGGCGAATCCGTGGATGCGCTGCGCGAGTTCGATCCGGAAGCCTTCGTCAGCGCGCTCTACGAGCACGATCCGACCGCCAACGCCGCGTGATCCTGGGTACTCGTCTTGCTGCGCGAAGAAGTGCCGTGATATAGTGCGAATGCCTCGGTAACCAGCCCAAATATCGGGAATGCAAGGCTTCCCTGCCGGTCGCCGTAGGTCGCGCCGGGACGCCGGACACCGCCCCGGGACGTGGGCTCGAGGAGGCACGCGAAGGCACGACTGCCCTCCTGAGGGCAGAGGGGGAAGACATCGGATGAAGCGCCGCTTTATGCCGTCGTGGTTTCTCGCTGCTTGTCTCTCCCTGGCCAGTTTCCTGGCCATGCTGCCGGCCGCGGCGCGGGCGCAGAAGCCTCCCGCGAAGGAAGACGAAGAGCCGGAGATGACCTTCGACGAGGACGAGGTCAAGAAGCCGCCGGCCAAGCCCCCGGCCAAGCCGCCGGCCAAACCGGCTGCCAGGCCCGGCGCAAGGCCTCCGGCGGGCAAGCCGGAGCCCGGGCCCGAGCCGGAGGCGCAAGTCAAGCTGGGCGCCGACCCGACCGCAAACGCCGCGTCGCGCAGGACCGAGCTCGGCGAGAGGCGGGTCAGCTGGCAGGACATCGTGGTCGTGGTGCGCAAGCCGTTTCTCAAGCAGCACCGCTTCGAGATCCTCCCGCTCTGGGGGGTCACGATGAACGACAACATCATCCGCCACTATCAGTTCGGCGGCATACTCAACTACTTCCTGACCGACGTGCTCGCGATCGGCCTCGAGGGCCAGTACTACGTGAAGGACCTGCGCGAACCGTACGACCTGGTCGCGCGCCAGGCCCGCCGCCTGCCCACGGTGAACAAGTACAACTACGGCGCGGCGCTCGATTTCCACTACGTGCCGATCTACGGCAAGTTCGCGATCCTCGATGACTACATCATCCACTGGGAGACGTTCTTCACCCTCGGCGTCGGCTTCACCCAGAGCGAGGTCATCCCGCGCAACGGGGCCGACGAGTCGTTCAAGAACTTCCTCCTCACGCCGAACGCGGGCGCTTCGATGCGCTTCTTCGTGAACAAGTTCCTGACCGTCAACGCCGGCATCCGCGACTACGCATTCTCGGATCAGTTCGAGGCGGTCGACCGCACCGAGATGGACGGCGACGCGGCCAAGGACAACGCCGACTCGTCGTTCATCAACAACGTCGTCTTCCAGGCCGGGATCTCGTTCTGGTTCCCGACCTCGTTCGACTACACCACCTTCCGCTAGGCAAGGAGCCCACCATGAACAGACTCGCGCCCGCGCCAGTCGCGCTCCTCGCCGCCTCCCTCCTCCTGACCGGCGCGCCGGCGCCGGCCCACGCCGAGCGCAAGAGCGCGCTCGAGGGCCAGCCGGCCGTGCGCCACCGCCTGCTCCTGGTCAAGCGGCGGTTCGAGGTCTCGCCCGCCTTCGAGGCGTCGGTCAACGCCGACTTCAAGCACATCGTCTCGGGTGGCCTCAAGCTCGAGTTCCACACCAGTGACATGTGGTCGATCGGCGCGGTCGGCTTCTTCGGCACCGACATCGACACCGGCCTCAACGAGCGCATCAGCAAGGACCTGCCGAGCGACGCGCAGAGCGACGACCCGACCCCGAGCAGGGCGCAGTGGGATGAGCACGTCAACACGATGCCTCTCCACGGAGCCGGCTACATCACGATCACGCCCTGGTACGGAAAGCTCGCCGCGTTCAGCAAGTTCTTCGTCAACTTCGACTTCTACTTCTCGGCCGGCGTGGCCTACGCGCAGCTCAAGAACGATTGCTGCTCGTTCGAAGTGGACCCGGCCCCGGGCGGCGACCTGGGCATGGGCATCCGGGCGGATGGCAACCCGAACAACGACCCGGCGATCAACGACGGCTCGAAGGTGGGGGGTTACCTGGGCGGCGGCATCCACGTGTTCCTGTCCGACTGGGCCGCGCTCGACCTGACCGTGCGCGATTACCTGTTCCAGGACAACCCGTCCGGCCTCGACTTCAACGCCGACCAGGCCGTGACCGACGACGACAACCGCATCCTCGGCCACCTCTTCATGGGCGCGGGCGTGAGCTTCTTCCTGCCCGCCACGGCCAAGCGCACCCGGTAGCCAGCGTCCCGATTCGCCGCGGACCCGGACGCCTTTCGCGCGTCCGGCGCTTTGGCGGTTCAAATGTGCGCGTGCTACGTTGACATCCTCGAAGCCAGTGGTGCGCCACGAGAAATCCCCTCGACGGCGGCGGCGCCGGGTCCGGCTCATCGCCGGCGCGCTGCTGCTCGCGCTGGTCGGGACCGGCATCGCGACGGTGCGGGTGCTCTTCAACGGGCCCAGGCTGGCCGCGCTGGTCGCCGAGGCGATCATCCGCGGCAAGCGCGGCAGCCTGACGGTCGAGTCGATGGAGTGGCCGCTGTCGAGCCTGCCCAGGTTCGTGGTCGGCGGCTACATCCCGGTCGAGGTCGAGGGCGTCGAGATCCGCGACGAATGGGGCGAGCTGGTCCTGTGGGCACCGCACGCGACCGCGGAGCTCGACATCCACCCGGCGCTGTTCGGCCGCCATGACATCCATGTGCGGAAGTTGTTGGTCCTGGAGGGCGGCTACGCGCTCATCCACGAGGTGAGCCAGCCGTACAAGGTCCACGAGCTCGATCGCACCACGATCAGTCTCATCTCCGCCTTCGCGCCCAGGCGCAGGCCATCCTTCCACGCCGGCATCGCCGCCTCATCGTCCCCGGTGTTCGACCTGGCCGACTACGAGGTGCGCGGCGCCATCCTCGACTTCGTCTACAACCGGTTCTCGGCCCACGTCGACGGCGCCAACGGCAAGGGGTTCCTCCGCGCCGACGGCAGCGATCCGCTGGCCCCGCGGCTCTACTTCTCGCTCACGCCGGAGGCGCCCAGCGGGCGGCTCGTGTCCCGCCCGGTCGCGATCGATGTCGCCGACGTCCGGGTCGCGCGCCTGGCCCAGCTGCCGACGGCCTGGCCGGACGACTCGATGCCGGGGGACATGCTGTACGACCTCAGCGCCACGAGCCGAGAGGGCGCGTCGCTTCGCCTGGCCGGCGCGCTCAAGCAGACCTGGACCGACATGTTCGGCGGCGAATACGACCTGACCCTGACCGTCCGCCAGGCCGGAAATCTGGCCCGACGGCTGAGCAACGGGTTCGCGGGCGGCCCCGATCTCGCCGCCCGGGTGAACGTGGTCGGCCCGGTCCTCGGACCCAAGGTATCGGCGAGACTCGACGCGGTCGATCTCAGGCTCGGGCCCCGGGCCCGCCCGGATGCGCTCGAGCTCCACCTCGACCGCGCGACCGCCGCCTTCGACCTGGCGACCGACGCCGGCTACGTCGAGGACACGGTCGCGGTCGGGGCCGGCGGCGAGGTACGGCTCTCCGCCAGCTTCCAGCTCGATCCGGCCCGTTTCGACCTGCACCTCGGCATGCCGCGGGCGCTCGACGTGCGCGCCCTCCTGCCCGAGAAGGTCCGCCGGCTGGCCGGCACCGCCCTGTCCGGCAAGCTCCACGCGTCCGGGAACTGGCAGAGCCAGCGGCTCGACGACCTGGACCTCCGGCTCGGCAGCGCCCACCTGACCGGCGTCGCGACCCGCACGAGGGACGGAGCGATCCACCCGGACGGGATCCACGTCGAACTGGGCAAGACCCGGCTCAAGCTGAAGAGCGGCTTCATCGACGTCGCGTCGGACCGGCTCAAGGTCGCGGTCGGCGCCACGTCGACCGACCTCGACCGCTGGCTGCCGCGGCTGGGCGCGCCGCAGCTGGCCACATCGCTGACCGGATCGGGCGAGGTGAGGGGCAGACTGAGCGATCCGGTCGCGAGCGCCGACGTCGTCCTCGGCGGAGTGCCGATCGTCGACAGCGTGGCCGCCCAGGTCGGATACCAGCGCGGCGGGCTGACCGTGCAGCGCGCCGAGTCGGCGGCGCTGGGCGGCACGCTCACGGCGTCCGGCAAGCTCCTGCTCGGACCCCGCACCCGGCTGGTCGGCGTCCAGGCCCGCGGCGCGAACCTCGATCTCTCGCGCCTGCCCGGTCTCTCCGGCGTGGTGGCGGGCAAGCTCGACGTGGACGCCCGGGCATCCGGCCTCCTCATCAGGCCGGACGCGCAGGCGACCGGGACCGTCACCGGCCTGCGCGTGGCCGGCGACCGGTACCAGGACACGCAGCTCGTCCTGCGCAGCGAGCCGGACGGGCGGAGGAGCATCGCGCTCGAGCTCCAGCGCGATGCGGGCGGCGTGCTCAGCGCGCAGGCGCTGCTCGGCGCGACCGGCGACCTGTCCGGCGCGATCAGCCTGCGCCAGCTGCCGCTCGAGACGTTCACCGGGCGGCTCCCGGTGCCGCTCGGCGGCCGGGTCGACGCCGAGCTGCAGCTCAGCGGACGGCCGGACGCGCCGACCGCGGACGGCCACATCCAGGTCGTGCGCGGCTGGTTCTCCGGCACCTTCCTCGGGTCGGCCGAGCTCGACATCGAGCGGGTGGCGCCCGGGCAGCTGCGCGTCACCGGCCAGCTGTTCCAGGGCAAGGTCGAGGTGGACGGGCTGGTCTCGACCCGGGCCCCCTTCCGCGCCGACCTCACCCTCTCCCTCCGCCGCGTCGAGGTCGACCGCCTGTTTCCCGCACTGGCCCAGCAGTACGGCGCGCGCGGCTGGCTGTCGGGCGAGGTCAGGTGGCGCGGCAGTCTGGCCCTGGTGGCGGCCCTCCGCCCCGAGGTCACCGCGGACCTGACCGAGGCGGTCGTGCTCCTCGACAACGAGGACGTGTCCGGCCGGCCGGCGCCGATCCGGCTGGAGAACCGCACCCCGCTCCTCCTCCACTACGACGGCAACACGCTCTCCCTGCGCAAGGAAGCGGTGGTGCGCGGGCCGGCCGGCGACTTCACCCTGGCCGGCTCGGGTGGGCTCGAGGGGCTGGACTTCAGCGTCCGCGGCAACGTCTCGGTCGCCCTGCTCGCCCCCTACCTCAAGCGCTACTTCGAGGACGCGACCGGCACCCTCGGCCTGAGCGTCCACGTCACCGGCAAGCCGAGAGCGCCGCGCCTGGCCGGCGTCGTGCAGATCGCCCAGGTGGCACTCCGGCCGATCGGCCAGGACACGATGGTCCAGATCCCGGGCGGCAAGATCGAGTTCGCCAACGACCAGGTCGCACTGACCGGCGTCAGCATGGTGGTGGTGGACCAGTACAGCGACGAGCGATCGGAGCTGACCTTCGCCGGGGGCGTGAAGCTGCACGACTTCCACCCGGTGCAGTGGGCGATCCAGATCGACGGCGAGCTGTCCGGGAAGATGCTGCTGGTCCTCCTGCCGACCATCTTCGCCACCGGATCAGGCTCGGCCAATCTGTCGATCGGGCTCATGGGCGAGGGGGCGGCGCCCAACATCGACGGGTCGATCGAGTTCGACAAGAACTTGCCTCTGACCCTGTCGCTGCGCGGCGCGCGGCGCGAGATCGCCTTGACCGGCGGCCTCGTCAAGTTCACCGACAAGCTGGTCGAGCTGGAGCGGGTGGCCGGAACGGTCGACGACGAGGGCGACCTGACCGACGTCAGCGGGCAGATCAGCCTGGCCAGCTGGCGTCCGGTCGACGTCGACCTGGTGGTCACGGCGAGCGATCTCCCGTTCCGCGTGCCGCAGACGCTCGAGCTGTCGCTCAACCTGAGCGGCGTGCACGTGGTGGGCGGCGCGAACGAGGGGCTCCGGGTCGAGGGGGCGGTGGAGATCGTGGACGGCCGCTACGTGCGCAAGTTCTCGCCCCTCCTGGAGGCGCTGCGCCCGCAGCGCATCACGGAGGCGTCGCCTCCCTTCTACGAGACGATCCCCTTGATCGGCAACGCCGAGCTGAACCTGACGGTGGACAGCCGGGCGTTCCTGGTCAAGAACAACGTCGCCGACATCCAGATGGCCGGTCAGGTCTCGGTGACCGGAACCCCGCTGCGGCCGCGCTTCGAGGGCACCATCCGCGTCGAGCAGGGGTCGTTCAAGTTCGAGGGGGTGCGGGCCCGGTTCGAGCGAACCCGCGGCACGGTCAACTTCTCCCGATACTTCCACTTCCCGGACGAGACGCCCATCCTCGACATCACGAGCGAGAGCGATTATCGCGACATCAGCGGGCAGAGCCACCTCATCCTGCTGGCTCTGCGCGGGCCGATCGGCAACCTGGACTGGGACCTGTCCACCAGCGCCGGCCTCAACAAGGCGCAGACCTTCACGCTCATCTTCGCGGGTCGCACGCCGGACGAGGCGCGCCAGGAGCTGCTCGGCGACCAGGCGATCGGAAACCGCTCGGGCGACTTCGGCACGACCAGCTCGCCGACCGGGACCATCGAGGCGCGGCTGGTGATCGCCGATCAGCTGCTCAAGCAGCTGGCCGGCGAGTACTTCTCGCTGCTCATGGAGGACAGCATCCGCAACGTGACCACGCTGGACGTGGCGCGCCTCGAGGTGGGAGCCGGCTCGCTCGGTTTCCACGGCGAGAAGGGGCTCCTGCCCGGCCTGCGCGCGGTGGGAGACGTGGAGCGGTCGCTGCGCGGATGGAGCTGGGACCTGCGCGGCGAGTACCGGCTCAACGACTCGGTCTCTCTCGAGGGGGGCGGGCAGCAGCGCAACTTCGACGACGAAGCGGAACAGGACGTCTCGGAGAGCCGCATCCGCGTGATCTGGCGTAAAGTCCTCCTGCCATGAGGCCCACGGGGCCTGCAGCCGCCGTGGTGGCGGGCCTGCTGCTCGGCGCGAGCGGCCGCGCCGCCGCCGAGCAGCCGACCCTGCCCGGCCGGGCGGCGGCGCCAGCGCCGGTCGGCGAGCCCGCGTCCCGGCCGGAGCCGGGCGCGATCGACGAGACCACGCTCGGCGCGCCGAACGCGCGCTGGACCCAGTGGTCCATCCAGGGCACGTTGATCGACGATCCCAGGACCGTCGAGGGCTTCCTCGAGCCGGTGATGGAGGACCACCGGAACTGGAGCGACGCCGACCAGCGGGACGTCACCGACTTCCTGCGCCGGCTCAGCTACGACGCGAGGATCCAGAACCGCCCGATGCCCGACGGAGGCGTGCACGCGGTCCTCCTGGTCGAGCCGGTCACCTTCGTCCGCTTCGTCACGGTCGACATCGATGCCGCGAGCTACCTCGAGAGGCTGTGGGAGCCGATCTACTCCGACGATCTCGTGCGCCGGATGACTCTCCGGCCCGGCTCGCCGCTCGAGCGCGATCGGACCCGCCGCGCGGAGCAGATGGAGGGAGAGGCCACCAGGCTGGAGCAGTACCTTCGCAACGAGGGCTTCTACGACGCGGACGTCGGCGTGACCCAGCGGCCCAAGGGGCCGTACGCGGTCGAGCTGCACGTGCAGGTCGTGCTCGGCGCCGTGTACCACATCGGGCGGCTCACCGTGGTCGGCAACGCTGCGATCGACGCGAGGGCGATCGCGAGCGCATTCCACCACTCCTGGCGCTGCATCGTGGTCTGCTTCGGGCAGGCGCGCTTCTCGCGCGCCCAGCTCAACCGCGACGTCCAGGTGGTGGCCGAGATGTACCAGCGGCGCGGCTTTCCGGGCGTGCGCGTGCGCACCGACTTCGACCTCCGCCACAGCTTCCGGCGCGACGCCCACACGGTCGAGTTCACGGTCGAGGTGCGCGAGCGGCGCAAGATCGACCTCGTGTTCGAGGGCAGCCGCTACGGCGACGACGTGCTGCGGCGCGTGCTCACCCTGGCCGAGGAGGGCTCCTACGACGACGTCGAGGTCGAGGCATCGGCCGAGGCCATCCGCCGCTACTACCAGTCACAGGGCTTCTTCGAGGCCAGCGTGACCTGGGGGCGTGTCCGCTTCGGCCCGTTCGAGCGCATCGTCTACACCATCTCGGAGGGGCCCAGGCTGCAGGTCGCCGACATCGAGTTCGTCGGCAACCGGGCCCTGTCGGACGAACGGCTGCGCGCCGCGATCGTCACCCGCCCGTATCGCCGCATCCTCCTGCCCGGGTCGCACGGCGGCTTCGCGACCGGGCGCCAGCTCGAGCAGGACGTCGGCCGCCTGACCCGGCTCTATCACGCGCTCGGCTACCGCGACGCACGGGTCGAGCTGCGGGTGGCGCGCAGTCAGGCGCTGCTCGGCAACGCGGCAGCCCTGGCCGCCGCGGTCGCCGCCCAGGTGCCGGCCGACGGATTGCAAGTTCACTTCGACATCGACGAGGGCACGCTGCACCAGGTCGAGGACGTGCGCTTCGAGTTCATCGGCCCGGCCCGGATCGACGCCGGCGCGCTGGCGGCCGGCATGAGCCTGAACCGCGGCACCGTCTTCACGCCGGAGCGGGCCAGCGCCGAGGCGGAGGTGCTGCGCCGGATCTACTTCGAGCACGGCTATCCGCGGGCGGAGGTGGAGACGCGGTCCGCGCCCGGCCGTTCGCCGAACTCGATCGTGGTCACGTACGTGGTCACGCCCCACCGGCCGGCCCGGATCGGCAAGATCGCCGTGCGCGGCAACTTCAAGACCCGCGACTGGGTGATCCTGGACGAGCTCAACCTGAGCGAGGGCCGCCAGCTCACCATCAGGACCGCGGAGGAAGCGATGAGCAACCTCCGCACCTCCGGCCTGTTCTCCGCGGTGCAGATCGACTACGTCGGGCTCGACGACCCGCGCCGCGAGACGGTCAACGCGCTGGTGCAGGTGGAGGAGCGCCACGACAACTGGCTCGAGATGCAGTTCGGCGGCGGCTACTCGACCGACAAGAGCCTGTTCACCGAGCTGGGCGGGGTGGTGGCCAACATGGTCGGGATCGGCTCTCGCTTCGACATCCGCGGCATCGTCGGCTTCAGGGAGCGCTCGGTCGAGGCCAAGCTGGCCCTGCCGCGCTGGATCATGCGCCGCCTGACCCGCAGTGCCTTCCTGCTCGAGCTGGGCGGCCTGTACGAGGTCCAGTCGACGCCGCGGTTCGGCGAGCTCACCAGCATCGGTGCCAGCGTCGCAGCCACCAAGGAGTACCGGCGCGGACCGCTGCAGGGACTCCTGCTGTCCATGCGCTACGACTTCAGGCGGCGCAACCGGGACGTCGAGCTGGTCCGCCCGAGCGGCAACAGCGACGACATCGCGACCACCAAGGTGACGAACCGCTCGAGCACGATCGGACCGGTCATTGCCCTCGATCGGCGGCGCGACGAGCAGGGGCGCATCAACCCGCTCGTGCCGGACCGCGGCTACCGCCTCGAGCTGCGCGGAGCCTACGGCGAGGACATCGTCTTCGGCAACGCGCGTTTCCTCAAGCTGGGCGGCAGCGCCCAGCATTTCCTGCCGCTCGGGCGCCGCTTCCGTCTGTCGAACGGCGTGCGCTACGACCACGGCGTGCCGCTGGGCGGCGACGTGGCCCTGCCGGAGGTGGAGCGGTTCTTCGCCGGCGGCGATACGACGGTGCGCGGTTTCGAGCAGGACCGCCTGGCCACCGAGATCATCGAGGACGAGCTGGGGCCGCTCGGCGGCGTGAATCAGTTCCGCATCGTGCCGGCCGGCGGCAGCATCCGCTTCATCTACAACCTGGATCTACAAGTCAGGGTCTGGGAAAAGTCGCTCTTCTTCGGCTTCCCGGTCGCGTCCGCGATCTTCAGCGACACCGGCATCGTGACCAACAGCCTGCAGGGGCTGCACCTGCGCGATCTCCGCCACTCGCTCGGCCTGGCCCTGCTCCGCCTGGTGACGCCGTTCGGCTCCTTCTCGGTCGAGTACGCCATACCGCTCGACCCGGAGCTGGGCGACGACCCGCGTGGCCGCACTCACGTCAACTTCGGGTTCCTGTTCTGATCGCGAACGCGGCGGCTCAGCTCGAGCTGCTGCTGCTGGGCGCCTTCTTCCGGCCCCCGCTGGCTGGCTTCGCGGCGGCGGTGGCGGCGGCCTTGCGGGCCACGGTCTTGCGGCGTGCGGCCGCCTTCTTCTTGCGCTGGCCGACGCGCTGCCGCATCTTGGGCGACTTTCTTCGATCTCCACGACCCATGGCTCGCCATCTTTCACGAGCCGGGCTGGGGTGTCAACCGAACGGGAGCTCGACCACCTCTGCCGTGCGCCCGTCCGCGGTCACC
>WNGB01012679.1_pt1 | contig 11421 bp, 3 predicted proteins | sample 5400681 | NCBI WGS metagenome assembly WNGB01 (sample SAMN13153367, study PRJNA577476) | soil metagenome | isolation source: 115 cm soil or saprolite under grassland replicate 2 | place: USA:California | collected 2016-06-15 | reverse complement strand
GCTCTGTGTTCTCTTCCTTGGCCTCACCGCCGGCGGCGAACGCCTCGCCGCTCAGGAGATTCCCCTTCGCAACTGGCCGGTTGTCCCGAACTGGCGGGCCGCCGCCCTGGGCATCCGATCGACGGAGGGTCTGATTTCAGGGCCGGTCGTGTTTCAGGCCGTCGATCCTTGCCGGCTTGTCGACACGAGAAACCCTACCGGCACCTTTGGCGGTCCGGCATTCGCCAACGGTACAACGCGGACCTTCCCGTTTGGTGGTAGCACGTTTTGCTCATTCACAGTTCCGTCGACCGTGGTCGCCTACTCGCTGAACTTCACGATCGTCAACAACAATTCGAGCCAGGGCCTTCTTGAAACAATTTCCGACCGGATCACCACAACCGCTCGTTAGCAACCTGAACTGGATCACGACTGACGCGATGAGGGGAAACGCAGCGATCGTTCCGGCCAACGCCAGCGGTTCCATCGACGTCTTCGCAAATATCACTGTCGGCACGGTGGACGTCATCATCGACCTCAACGGCATCTTCGTGAGTACGCTGCCTGGAAGCGTGCCGCTAACGATCACTTCGACCGGCAGCCAGGCGGCTGTCTTCGGAACGAACACGAGCAGCTCGGCAAACGCTTATGGTGTCAAGGGACTGGCGAGCGGGACCGGAAGTGGCTCTGCCGGTGTCTTCGGGCTGGCGAGCGCAACGAGCGGCCTGCTCTACGGTGTGCTCGGCCAGGAAAGCAGCACCATGGCGGATTCCGCCGGAATACGTGGCGTGGACGGAACCGGCAGCGCCGGAGGATCGTTCGCGCCTTCCGGAGTCCGAGGAGAGAGCGCGGGTGGGTTCGGGGTCCTGGGGACCTCGCTCTTCGTTGGAATCGATGGAGTCCTTCTCAACACGTCCGGTTCCACGATTGCCGAGGGGCGCCTGGGGTTCTCAACGGGGGCAACGAGCTACGGTGTCTACTCGGCCACCGGCGACATCGGGGCGACGGGGACGAAGTCTTTTGTTGTTCCTGACCCAGTTGACCCGAGCAGGGTCATCCGCTACATCTCGCTCGAAGGCCCGGAGGCCGGGACGTACTGCCGAGGTCGCGCCCAACTCGAAGGCCGTCAGGCGATCATCGTCCTTCCCGAGAGCTTCCGTCTCGTCACGGAGGAGGAAGGTCTCTCTATTCAGGTCACGCCGATCGGGGCACCTGTTTCGCTCTGGATTCAGGAGATCAACCTCGACCGAATCGTCGTCCGAGCCCCACGGGACGTGGAGTTCTTCTACACCGTCAATGGCGTCCGGAAAGGCTACGCCAACTTCCAGGCGCTGACTCAGGGCTCCGAGTTCGTCCCCGAGTCGCCATCCTCACGCCTCCCGGAAGGCCTGAGCCCCGAGACAAAGCGCCGCCTGATCGCCAACGGGACCTACAACTCCGACGGCACCGTCAACATGAAGACCGCGGAGCGGATGGGCTGGACCAAGGCCTGGGCCGCGCGAGGTTCCGCCTCCCGTTGAGGAGATACTCATGAACAGCAGAAACCATCTCCGGTCGGGAACCCGGTCCCTCCTGGCCAAGCGCGTCATGGAGCTCAGCAACCCAGTTCGTTTCGCACTCTGGAGTGCTGCGCTTGCGCTCCTTTCCGCTCGTGCCCTTGCCTTCCTACCGTCAGGCGACAACCCCTACGGGTACAGCTACTCGCAAAGCGGCTTCTATCAGCACTACAAAGTTGGCGACGGCTTCTTCCATGACCCCGGCTGCACACCCGGCCCCGGCCCGTCGTATTGGTGTGATTGCCCGGTGGGTGCATTCGGTAGTCTGACGGCCCCTAAGGTCTCAATGACTGGCACAACCCTCACCGTGGAGTACTGGATCCGGAACGCCTACTGCAACCAAGCTGACCCGCTTGGCAGCCCCAACCGCCCTGCCAATCAGAACTACTTCATCCATGTCTACGCGATCAACCCAGACGACGGCATCGCCGAACCAGTCAGCTATATCGCGCCTTACTGGGAGCATGGATCGGTGTCCATCACCGGGCTGAATTCCTGCAGCCGGTACATTGCGGTGCTGGTCATCGATGCTTTCCTGGGCTGCCCCCCTTACGGAATCTGCTACGATTATTCTGCAAGTAAGGTCGCCGGGCCAGTCGGACAGGAGACCAGCGGTCGCTCGTGCCTGCCGGACTTTAGGAACTGCTCCGCTTCCGGAACCTCCCCCGCATCGGCCGCGAAGCCGATCAACGTCGGCTCAGGAAATATGCGGTACGAGGAGATGCTCTTCTCGGTCTCAGAATCGACCTCGTCCCTTTCGTTCTCGCTAGCCTACAACTCGCGCAACACGGCAACGGGACCTGCCGGTTACGGATTCACTCATTCATTCTCCCAGACTATCAAGCCTCTCGGTGGTAACGCGAACTGGATTCAGTTCGTCAACAGCAGCGGTGAGAAGACCATCTACTATTCCAGCTCGCCTGGGACCGTAGACTTTGCGGCAGTCTGGCCAGCAGACGCGACCGGTAAGGTCAAGCTTGATGCTACTGTTAATCACACCTACACACTCACAGATCTCGATGGTACGGTGACGACCTTTGACTCCCCCACGGGCGCTTGGAAGTCGACCGCCGACCGCTGGGGAAACACGACTTCTGGCGCCTACTCTGGATCGAACCTCACGTCGGTCACCGACCCGGAGGGGCGAGCCTGGATACTGGGGTATGACGCCTCAAGTCGGCTGACGTCGATCTCTGATCCCGACTCCCATCTGTGGAAGTTTGCCTATGACGGAAGCGGGCACCTTCAGTCGATTCGGGATCCCCTTCACGATCCCGTCGGGGAGACTGGGAACCCGTGGCGTCAGTACACCTACGTCATCGGGAACCCCGCCGAGCCGACGGTCCTCGCGCGAGTGCAGGACGATCTGCCGGCAGTCTTAGAGGGGCACGAGTACGACTCCTCCGGCCGCGCCATCTCTTCCTGGTCGGGCGATACCGTCGTAACTAGTGGCGTTCCCCAACCCGGCACCAACGCCCGAGACCTCGTCACGCTGTCCTACACGACGCCGCTAACGCAAACTGTCGTGACTTCGAAGATCGACAACACGACCAATCAGGTTTCGACATTCACTCTGATCTCTCCTGCCGGGCGTTTCCTGCCGATCACGATCGTCGGGAACTGCGCTTCCTGCGGAGGGGCAGGCGGCGACAAGGAGACTTACACCTACGACGGCTTCAACCGACCCCTCACGAAGACCGTGGGCGACGACACCTTGGGGGAGCAGGTCCAGACCAGATTCACCTACGACGCCAATGGCATGGTTCTGACGCGAACCGACGCGGTCGGTGTCAGCGGCGTTGAGCGCACCACAACGTACACCTACAACTACTCCACAGGTACGCCTAGTGGTGGCCCGCCCTGGCCGAGTTTCGTGACCAGCATCACGGACACGTCTGTCGCTAACCCGCCCGCGTCCAAGGTCACTACCTACTCCTGGAACTCGACGGGAACACGGGAGACGACGCTTACGGCCAGTGTCTCCGGGTACCTGTCGTCCGGCGGATCTCAGACTACCTATACGACCACCACGATCTTCGATGGCAGCAGCACCGTCAAGCACCGGGTACTCGAGGTTGATGGGCCCGAGCAGACCGGGCAGCCGCCCTCGAACCGAAAGACGACATTCGTTTACTACTCCGACGGCTACAGCTCGGCTAACAACCGGGGCCGGCTCCAGACCAGCTCGGCTTACACCTCCGCGACGGCAAAGCTCTGCACGCAGTTTGACAGCTACGACATTTTTAAAACTGCACAGACCGTCATCGATCCGACCGGGCTTGACTCGGTGTGCAACCCGATCGCAAATGGCGTGCGGGTAACGAAGACGACAGACGCAAAGGGTCGCGTCACGAGTGTGACCTCGAAACAGCCGGCCGGCGATCCGAGCGAGCCACCCGACTACGTGACCGCGTATAACTACGACACCCGCGATCGGCTGACGACGGTCACGCTGCCGCTGGGCAATCAGCTTCAGTATGCCTACGAGGATGGAATGAACCGTCTGACCGACACGATCCGTGCCAATTCGAGCGGCAGCCAGCAGGAACGCCTCCATCTGACGTTGAACGCGATCGGCGACAAGGTGCAGGAGGATGCGCAGCTCTGCAGCAACCCTGCCAATCCCTGCCTTGCCGGCGACTGGACCACGAAGCGCACGGACTCGTTCACATACGACACACACAACCGGCTCCAGAAGGTAACCCACCCCGACGCCACCCACACTCACGTCGACTACACCTACGACTCGCGGGGGAACCTCAAAACGGTCCAGGACGAGAACCACACGAGCGCGAACACGACCTACGACTATGACGCCTTGAACCGACTGACGAAGGTGACGCAGACGCTCGTCGGAGCACCGGCCGTCAGCGGAACCTGTGCCGCCGCGGCCGGCAGCATCGCTACGTGTTATCTCGACTCCGCCGGTCATCCTGGCTACGATTCACAGGACAATTTGACGTCGGTAATCGATCCGAACGGCAATCAGACGACCTACGCCTACGACGACTTTCGGCGGATGCAGAGTCAGACGAGCCCCGTCGGCGGGACGACCACGTATTCGTACGATGCGGCGGGGAACCTGAGCTCATCGACGGACGCCAACACGGCGACAACCACTCGAACGTATGACGCGGCGAACTGGATCCTGTCGGCTTCGTCCGTCCGCTCGGGGTTTACCACCGAGAATGTGAACTGGGGTTACGACGATTCGGTTTCGACGCACTACGGCAAGGGTCGCCTCGCCTCGATGACCGATCCTTCCGGCTCGACGATCTACACCTACGAGCGCAGAGGGCTCGTCAAGCACGAGGCCAAGACGATCGACTTGAATACCTACACCCTCGCCTACGGCTACGATGCCAACGGGAACCGCAGCTCGATCACGTATCCCTCGGGGCGGATCGTCAACTACACTTTCGACTTCGCAGACCGGCCGATCACTGCCTGCTCGGGCGGTACGGGGCCAACGTGCACCGGCTCGGGAGCGATCTTCTACGTCTCGGCGACATCTCCGGCAACCTATCAGCCCTTCGGCCCGGAATCGACCCTGACCTACGGAACGAGTCCGGCGATGACCCGGACGATGACCTACGATCAGCGTTATCATCCGACTCGGCTGACGCTCCAGGGCTCGAGCACGATTTACGACTATTACTACGGCGAAGACGCGGTTGGCAACATCACGTCCATCTGCCAGAGTTCGGGGACCTGCTCGTCGCCGCCAGGCGTCTACGATCGGGTGTTCGGCTACGACGACCTGAACCGGCTGACCTCGGCCAAATCCGGCAATTCACTCTGGGGCTCGGCGTCGGGCAACGGCTTCACGTACGACTCGATGGGGAACATGACGTCGCTGACGCTGGGGAGCCGGGCGGTTACTTTCACGTATGCCCAGATCGCCGGGCACTACACGTCGAGGCTGGCGACGGCGAGCGACCATACGCCGGCAACGGTGAGCTACGATCCAGCCGGAAACGAGAGTGGCGTGGGTTCAGGGACCCTTACCTACTCATCCCGCGACTACTTAGCCTCGGGCGACGGCCTGGCCTACACCTACGACGGGCGGGGGTTGCGGGTCGCTACCGCCCGAACTGGTGTTAACCTATTCCCGGTTTCCTTGACGGTGGACCCGCAGAGCGTCAAGGGTGGCGGGACGGCGACGGGGACGGTGACCTTGAACGACAACACGGGCGGGGCGGTGACCTTGGTCAGCTCTGACTCGAGCGTGACCTTCCCCGGCGGAACGACCGTGAACGTTCAGAATTCGTACTCCGCGAGCTTCACCATCGCGACCACGGCGCCGGCTTCCGATCGCAAGGTCTTGATCACGGCGACGATGGCTGGGATGCCCAACGGCGTGACGGTGACGGCGGTGCTGACCGTGACGGTCAACCCGCAGCTTCTGCTGGTCAGTCTCTCGCCGCGAACGGTCCAAGGCGGCACCTCCTCTACAGGGACGATTCTCCTCAACGGGCCTGCGCCAAGCCCTTCGGGGGCATCGGTGACGCTCGTTAGCTCTGACACCTCCGTTGCCACGGTGACTTCGCCGGTCGTCGTCCAGGCGGGAGCGACGACGAAGACCTTCCCGGTAAACACCAGCGGAGTCTCGACCTCCAAGTCGGTGGACATCAAGGCAACCTATCCCACTGGGGTTGACTTTCACGCCTCGTTGGTCGTCGTCAACTACGCGGTCCAGGGGATTGCGCCTTCCGGACCGCTCCTGGCCAAGAGCGGCCGGCCTCTCTTGCTTGCGAGCCTCTCGCCGTGGAAGGACTCGATCTTGGCCGGGACGTCGCTGTTTCGCGGATCGGACTCAGGGCCGGCAGGTCTGAGATTGAGTCTGAACACGCCGGAAGTCGAGGAGGGTTTCGGGACCGGAGGCGACGACCCAATCCCAGAACGGATGCAGGTCATCCTGGCGGCGAGCTACCCCGGGTCTCCCAAGCGCGCCTTCATCTACTCCCCTGAGATGAACCTGCTGGCCGAGTCAGAGCTCTCCAGGCCCCGGGAGAAGGCGATCCTCTACGAGTACATCTGGTTCAACGGCCACCCCGTCGCCCAAGTTGACGCCGGTGTTGTGACCCACTGGACGTTCACGGACCACCTTGGCACTCCGCTCATCCAGACCACCGGCTCACAAGCCGTCTGGTGGCGAGCTGAGTACGAGCCCTACGGCAGGGTTTTCGCCTACAACCCCCCAGGCCTGGCAGACCAGCATCAGCCCTTGAGGCTCCCCGGCCAGGAAGCCGAGCAGCTCAACCTCGGTTCCAACGGCGCCACGGAGCGATCCTACAACATCTTCAGGTGGTACCGGCCGACGTGGGGCCGATATACGCAGACTGATCCAGTCGGGCTGTCTGTCGGTCTCAACCTTTATCAGTACGGTCTAGGCGACCCGCTACTGATGACTGACCCCTTAGGTCTGAGGGTACGAGTCTGTTGCAAGAAGATAGTTCTTGGATTTAGACACTGTTATATTGAGTCGGATGACGGTGCCACGACAGGCCTGCATGGCACGCAAAGCCTCGGTGGTTATGCGCGGGCTCTTTTCTGCAAGGACATAGGGACAGTTTTTGGTCCGGGGTCAGGGGCTAGCGATCAACGTGGCTCGCCTAGAGGAGCTGATTTCGACCTTGACCCTCGCATTGCAAAACAGTGCGGCGATTGGGCTGAAGAGCCTTGCAGAGATCCGGATCAGTGCGTCGCGGATGTTGCGAGTCGATATCCCTCGCCCTCCCGCTATTGCCTCTTTGGCCCGAACAGCAATACCTTCGCGAGTTTTGCCGCCCGGCAGTGCGGCATTCCCAAGCCGCCCGTGGCCGGCGGATTCTTGACGCCCGGCTGGAACAGCCCGCCGCTTCTTCCTACGCTGCCGCCTTTTCCTGTCTATCCGCTGCCAGCGATCCGATGACAAGACTTGAGCCCCTAGAGCACCCGGCAGCAGGATTAGGGAAATACTCACGGCCAATCCCCACACTCTTCGCAGGTTGGGCGTTGTCGGTGATTCTCTGCTTGACGCCGACGACTGCAACTGGAGTCGACTCCGTCGCGGCTCTACGCTCTCGGCTGAAGTGCGGCATAAGCACGGCGGACCTCGACCGCTTGGCCACAGAGGCAGGGCTACCAGCGATTAGACGCGGGGGAAAGCAGAACGAATATTTTACCAGCAAGAGCAGAACGATAGTCGTCTTCGGCTTCGACGACCACAAGCTGCGGTGGGTTCAAGAAAAGACGTCCTATGGCCTCAAGGGGCTATTGAGACCTCTTCCCAGAACGGACCTGTGTACCGGAGAAGTTACAGGGTTTGCGACTGTTACGATCCGTGCGCCTGCTCGGCTGCTGGGCGCGCAAATCTGGCTGGACGGCGAGCAGCAGCTCAGCCTTCCGCCATCAGACCCACCAGCGGCCGAGCTGCAGCGATCGATTCCGGCTGTCCCGAGTGGTAAACACGAACTCCGATTGGAGAAAGGCGGGTTTGGACCGATCGTACGCAAGTTCGAAACGAGTGTCGGTCAAAGCGCAGCGGAAATTGTGATCGCGGCCCAAGACGTACGCTAGCGGCCACTCCGCGGGAACGACGTACAACCGGAGCGATCGGTGGGTGGGAGAGGGGGCCATGCTCATTTGGTCTATTGTCGATGGCAGGGGTTGTTGCCGCGAGCTGGGAAGGATTTTCGGTTTCCGGGATGGCGGAGCACGTTCGCCGCGACCGCTCAACTCTCGAACGAAGCGACCACAGCGGGAGTAGAATCGATTACCAGAAAAGGAATCGAATGGGGTCGGTGCTGAAATGCTGCATTATTGCGGAGGTACCGGCGTCGGCCTCGATCGAGATCGGGACCTAGATCGCCACGGATCGCGTCTTTCTGCCCGGGAGCGGTAGACGCATCGCCTGTCGCTTTTCTCTTCTTAGCCGGGGTCGCCTCGTGTCACTGCGCGGTGCGGCGCGCCGCTTGGTGCCTGTTCTGATCGTGCGGCTCTGGGGCGAGCAGGCGCGCGGGGGAGTGGCGTGGAAAGACCCACGGCTTCCGCGCGCGTTGGTTTGCCGGTCGTGGGTGCCCTGCGCCGCACCGAGCTTCGGCGGACAGGAGACGGCCCGCTGGAATAGGTGACGCCGGTTACGTAAACGGCCGGCTTTGCCGGCCACGGGGTTGGGGGGTTGGGGAAGGGTCGGGTCGGATATGGGGCCCATATCCGAAGCGCGCCATTGGCGCGCGACCGACCCCGGTCACGCCGGCGGCTTGCCCCGGCGAGAGGCGCGCCGACCTGATCCCCGGCCCCCCAAACCCGCTCGGCGCGGCGCACGTTGCGACCGGCGAGGCAGCGGTGGAACTTGCCGAGGTGAAGCGGGCGGGTTCCCTCTGGCGCCGGCGGCTACGCATACGAATCGATTGGCAACACGACCCCGAAGAGTCTGGGCTCTTCCATGGCCCATTAGGCCGTCGCGGCCGAGGCTTTCCTCATCCGAGTGCAACCTCCGGTAGACGCTCGTCGTACTATCTGTCGAGCCGGGCCCGAGCCCGGCGCCCACAACGCAATGGCGACCATGCCGAGACTCCGCTGCGGGACGGTATCGGGGCGAGGGTGTTCGCGGACGCCGCTCACCACGGGGGCGGGTCTCTAGTGTGCGGCATCGTGGGCTGGGTCGGTCGCGATCCTCTTCCCGCGGGCGCGCTGGACGGCGCCCTGGAGCGTCTGGCCCCGCGCGGCCCTGACGGCACCGGAACCTGGCGCTCTCCCGAAGGGCGCGCGATTTTCGGGCACACGCGCCTCGCAATTCTCGATCCCTCGCCTCGGAGCGCGCAGCCCTTCCTCGCTGACGACGGTGGCTCGGTCTTCGTTCATAACGGCGAGGTCTACAACTTCCGGCAGTTGCGGGCCCGGTTGGAATCAAAGGGCGAACGCTTCGCGTCCGACGGCGACGGCGAGGTGGCTCAGCGATGGCTCGACAGGGAGGGCCCGAGGGGACTCGAGAGCCTGGAAGGGATGTTCGCGCTCGCTCTCTGGTCGCAGCGCGAAAGAAGGCTCCTGCTCGCCCGTGACCGGTTCGGCATCAAACCCCTCTACTACGCGCGGTTGCCCGGGGGAGTCGCATTCGCGTCCCAACCGAAGGCCCTGCTGGAGCTCGAGCCGATCAGCGCGCGATTGGACCCCGATGCGCTCTCCGATTACCTCGCCTACGGCTACGTCCCGTTCGATCGCTGCATTTTCTTGGGGCTCCGAAAACTGCCGCCCGCCCACAGGCTGCTCTACGAGCCGGAGAGCGGCCGGCTCGAAGTCCAGGCCTACTGGAAGCTCGAGCCGCGCGAGGTCCGTGACGATCCCCAGGACCTGCGCGAGCACCTGCGGCAGGCTGTCTCGTCCCACATGGTCTCCGACGTGCCTGTGGGCGCCTTTCTGTCGGGGGGACTCGACTCCACGACCATCGTGGCCCTGGCGTCCCGGGAGCGTGCCGCCTTTCGGACCTTCGCGGTCGGTTATGCCGATGGCGACCTGTCCGACGTCCGCTACGCGCGCATCGCGGCGCAGTCGCTCAAGACACGGCACGAGGAGGAGATCCTGCGAATGGACGGGCTCATCCCCGCGCTCTCCCGGTGCGCGGATGTCTACGACGAACCGGTCTACGACCCGCGGGCCCTCGCGATGCTCGATCTCGCGCGGATGTCGAGCAAGAGAGTCAAGGTCGTCTTGAGCGGCGACGGGGGAGACGAAGTCTTCGGGGGGTACGGCTGGCACGAGACGGTGATGCGCTATCAATCGCGGCGCGAGAGGTGGCGCGCTCTCGAAGGGATCTTCGCCTCCTTCTGGAGCGGCATCGTCCGTCCGCTGGCGGAACATCCTCTGGCCAGCCGCCTGGCAGGGACGGCGCGTCTGCTTGCCCCTGACTTTTCCGAACGTTACTTCGCCGTGCGCGGATTCTTCTCGGAATCCGAGCAGCGGCGCGTCCTTCGCCGCGCGCCGGGGGATGCCGTGCGCCTGTTCCGCCAGTTCGACAGACCCGACCTTCCGATCACACACCGTCTCCTGTGGCTGGACCTTCACACCTACCTGCCCGACAACGGCCTGGCGCTTGTCGATCGGGCGACGATGACGGTCGGCCTCGAAGCCAGAGTCCCGCTGCTCGACCACAGCCTGGTCGAGTATGCGTTCTCTCTGCCGCCGCACCGGCTTCTGCGGCCGGGCTCGACGAAAGTCGCCTTCCGGGAGGCCGTCGAGCCTCTGGTGCCCGAAACCATCCGGACGCGACCCAAGTCAGGGTTCTCTCCTCCCTTCAAGCGCTGGGTGGGAGGACGGCAGAGGGATTCGGCTCTCGCGATTCTCGAGCGCGGTCTCCTGGCGTCCGACGGCGTGATCGACGCGTGCGCCGTCCGCTCGCTGGTCGAGGCGGGCGCCCAGCGCCGCTACAACAAGTTGTGGCTTCTGCTCAACCTCGAGGCCTGGTACGCGAGGTGGATCGCGCGCCGGACGGGGACGCGGGCCGGTGTGGAGACTCTCTTTGATGTCCCACAGACCAGGCTTGACGAGGATCTCCTCGAGCAAGAGGCGTCCGCGGCGCCGTAACACGTCGACTCCGCTCGCTTCGGGACCTGCGCCTGCCGGCGCACCGGCAAGCGACTCCGCCGGTTGCGGCCTCGATCGCTCGCCTGGTCCCTTCGCTCGCTGCGCCTCCCGCGGCGCGAGGCTCCTCCGCTCGGTTACTTCGCGGAGACTCCTCGCGCCGCGACCGGGACCGGGACCGGGACCGGAAGACGATTACTCGGACACGCCCCTAGTGGTCTAATGGCCCTGTTTTGATGCTCCCTGACGGTTTCGCGGCCGGGCGGCAGTGAAGACCTTCCGCCGACTGCTCCTCTATTTCGCGCGATACCGCGCCCGCGCCCTG
>WNGB01012678.1_pt1 | contig 11421 bp, 10 predicted proteins | sample 5400681 | NCBI WGS metagenome assembly WNGB01 (sample SAMN13153367, study PRJNA577476) | soil metagenome | isolation source: 115 cm soil or saprolite under grassland replicate 2 | place: USA:California | collected 2016-06-15 | reverse complement strand
CGGCCCCGTCTGGCTCCACGAGATGGGCGTTTCGTTCGGCCGGCACTGCTGCTCCGACGGGTCGATGATCCGCACCTGCTCCAGGCTTTTCAGCAGGCAGGCATGGATCGTGCCGTCGCTGTCCGGAATGGACGCGTACGCGAGGCCGCCGGCCAGCGCCAGTGCTCCGACCCCGAGCAGCAGGAAGCGCCGGCTGAACCGGTTGATGAATCCCTTCATGAGCCCCCCTTTTGTCGTCCGAGACGGCCTCGTTGCCGTCAATCGCAGCAGTTCTTTCATGTTCGAACCGCGAGAGCAAGCCCCCGGAAGCAGTGAAATCGCTCTGCCTCGCGCTCGCTGTCTTCGTCAACGCTGGCGCGAGCGACACGGTGTGGCTCCAGGGCTGGGGCTACGAGGACCTCGCCACCGTGCTCGAGCGCGTGGGCCGGATCGACGACGCGCGCGGGGCGCTCGAGCGCGCCGTCGCGCTCTGGGAGCGGAAGCGCTGCCTGCCCTACGTGCGTCGCGTCCGAGAGCAGATCGACTCGCTCGGGCGAGCGAAGGTCTGACCACCACGAGTTCTGTTTAGACGCGCGACACGCGGTACCTGAGCCGTGCGAACTGCCGGTCGCGGGAGACGTCGACAAGCTCGAGCCGCGATGCCGTGAGCCGGCGAGGCAGGAGAGGAGCGCCGCGCCCGAGCGTCACCGGCGCGACCCCGACGATGATCTCGTCGAGAAGCTGCCGGTCCGCGAACTGGCCGACAAGGTCCCCGCCGCCGACGAGCCACACGTTCCTTCCGACGGCAGCGTCAGCCATCTGCTCGTGCACCGGCCCCACGTCACCCTGGACGAACACGATGTTCGCGCCGGGAACCGCGGGCAACGTCCTGTGCGTGAAGACCCAGCACGGCCTGTCGCCGTACCAGCCGCGCCACTTATCGGGCTCGTCGAGCACCCGTTCGTGGCCGAGCACCCACTCGTATGTCGTCGCGCCCATCGCCATTGCGCCGACGTCCGCGAGGAACGCCGCGAACGACTGCTCGCCTCCATCGGCGCCGCGATCGACCTCGAAGAGCCAGTCGAGGGAGTCGTTCTCGTCGGCGATGTACCCGTCGAGACTCGTCGCGGTGTAGTACTGCGTCGCGCCCACGCGGCTTACTCTGCCACCTCACCCGAACCTCGCCCAGTGACCGTGGCGCAACGGGCAGCGAGTTTGCGATCCCGATGCCGTGACCGTGCCACCGTCGCCCTGTCATCACCGGGGCGACACGCGCACGGCACGCATCCGCTCAGAAGCCAGCCAATCGTGAAGACACCATTTCCCGGCCGCCAGGCAATCACGCACGAGGAATGAGTATCCACACAGGCTTGGCTGGCTCGCAAATGGCTTGAAGGGTTGATCCCGACGCGACCCAGACCCGCCGATGCGATCCTCTGCATACCCATCGAAGTGGTGAAGAAGCAGGCGTTTGCAGCCTCTTTTCCGAGTCTGCCGCGCCTCTGTCATCACCAGCCCTCACCAAAACGGGCAAATACAGCGACGATCTCGCATGTCTCGATGTCATACGCCTCCTCTTGCTCGAGATTCGCGCTGACATGATCGGGGCAGCATCCGACGCTCGAACTTCGGTCAGTCGCATCCCACCAAATGGCGGCCGCGACCGGCGGGCACGCCAGCACGAGCAGCGTGTCGGTGCGTCACCGTGCGGCTGAAGCGTTGATCGATGTTTCGGTGGAACAGCGCGCCGACACGCAAGGCGATCAGGTCAGCGCGGCGCTCCGGCTCCGACTGAAGCCGGCGTCAAACGGCTTCGCGAGCACCCGCAGTGCGGGCCTCGCTACGAGCCGTAAGACCCGTGCGGCGGGCCTACGTAGGGGAACTCGATCAGCAGGTCGGCGTGCGGACCGACGTTGTCGCCAGTCACCTTCTCATTCGTGAAGAGCGCGAGGAAGTGGTCCGAGACGTCGTCGGTCAGCGCGCGCCCGTTGTCCGGATAGCGGGCGGGCCGGCTCGGGTCGTACGGCAGGACGTCTGGCAGCAGGGTGCGCGCGACGCGCTTCGCGTCCTCCCGCGAGTAACCGCCGACGTGCTCCAGGACATGCGCGAAGCTGTCGACGAAGCGGTCGTCGGTCGACGGCTCGCCGCCGAGGTAAGCGGCCTTCTCTTCGCCCGGGCAGAAGAAGACCGACTGCGAGGGCCTCGCTCCCCGGTCCGTCTGCAACCAGCCGCCGTTCGTGCCGTCCGGGACGAGCGTCCGGTGCCACAGGCGCGCTCCGCCGGAGGCTCCGAAAACGTCGTTCGGCACCTCGAGCACGATGCTACACACGTCCTTGTCGGCGAAGAAGTCCTCGCCGGTGAACTGGAAGTCGTTCAGCGCGCCGCCCGCGTCGAAGAAGAACGGGTCGCTGCGCCATCCGGCGAAGAACCGGTAGCCGCCGGCGTCGGTCACCCGCGCCTGCGCCCCCGTCGAGACGGGAGCGTCCTCGACGACGGCCTCGCCGCCCTCTCCCGCGCCGGCCGCGTCCGCGCCCTCGACGCGCCGGACCGTCGCGGACTGGGCATCGTCGGCGGCCGAGAAACGAACGCGAAACGCGACGTCGGCGACGCCGTCGGCGTTCGTGTCGACCTTGAGCTCGTAGACGGCCTCGGGCGCGAACGGCTCCGTCGTCGTCGGCCCCTCCGGGTTGATTCCGACCGACGGGTGCACGTCGATCACGACGATCGACCGCGCCGCGTCCTCGGGCGCTGGAAAGGCGAACAGGTCGCAGTGATCGACGCGGGCGTCCCCGTGCGGAAACGAGAAATCGGGCCCTGAGTAATGGTGCGCCATGTTGCCCCCTTTTGTCGGCGCGTGGAATCGCGCGATTCTTTCAGATGCCGATCAGGCGCCAGTCGCGACGACCGAAGGATCGGAACCTGGGCGGCCGTCTCGGGCGACGATCACCAGACGCGTCGCGTAGTGCTCCCAGCCGGGCGACCAGGCCGGCGCGCTCTCGTAGACCTCGTCGAGCTCAGTCGTGAGCTCGATGTTGATCCCTGAGCCGATGTAGACGCCGTTGCCGCCCGCGAGCACGACGCGGCGGCCGTCGGGGGCCCATGAGGGGCTTGGATCGACCTCGCTCAGCCATGAATAGGTGAACAAGGGCTGAAGCCGATCTCTGCAAACGGAAAACCGCATCCCTCTCATCGACGTAGCCGCGGCTCTTCTGACGACAGCTCGCTGCCGGCCGCCGCTAGAAGCGCGACACTGGCGCGGTCGTGCGGGACCACGACAGTCGCGTCGCAGTCGGTTGTGTTGCCGGCGACGTCTTCGGCCGTGTATGTCAGCCGGTAGAGGCGCTCGCTCGCGGTGCCCGGTCGTTCGGCGCGCAGGAAGCCTGCAATGTCGGGCGTTTCGACGTCGAAGCCGGCGATGTCGCTTGCGGCGTCGCCGATGCTCGTCGACGTATCCGTCAGCGCGAACGTGCTCGGTCCGGACGTCGCGTCCGTGACGATCAAGGCGATGTCGACGGGCACGAGCTGGTGGTTGGGAGGCCACAGCGTCGACGGCGTCGGCACGCACGTCACCGTCGGCGGCGTCGCGTCGCGCCTCACCGTGACGGTGACCGGCGCTGTGCCGCCGACACTCGTCGCTGTGCACGTGAGCGTGGTGCCGTCGGTGTCGAAGTCGATCGTGGTGGCGCCGCAGCCTTGCGTCTGTGAGATCGCCGACTCCGCATCCGTGACGTCCCACGTCACGGTCACGTCGCCGGTGTACCAACCGTCGTTCCCCTTCGGGCCGTCGAAGTGCGGCACGATCGTCGGCGCTGTCGGGTTGCCGACGTCTTTCCAAGCATCGTTGAACTGGGCGCCCTCGACGGTGCCGTCACACCACTCGCCGTTCGCGCCGCAGGCGCCGCTCGGGTCGGCCTCCGATTTCTGGATCGCCTCGGCGAGCCGGTCCTCGATCGCGACCATCTCGGGCCCGGTGGTCGGGGTCGGGGAGCTGATGCGCTGGTCCGCGAAGCCGAACCGGCTGCCCGCAGACGACCGGAACGCGTAGGTCTGCGTGGAGACGAAGTTCAGCATCGCGGGCAGGGGAATATCCGTGAAGCCGAAGCCGATGCCCCTCGTCTCCGGGGCCGTCGCCCGGAACGTCGCGTTGCCGAGAGCCGTGTAGGCGCGCGCGAAGAACGCGCGCGCGGCCTCCGTGCCGGCGCCTCGGGTCTCCGCGAGACGGATGCCGTGCATCGAATAGTCGTCCAGGTGTGCACTTCGCTCAGCCAGTGTCGATCCCGGCACGCCCCAGCTCCGGGCGTCCGCATAGGCCTCCTGCGCCCAGAAGTCGACGTAGCTGCTCATGTCCTCCCAGAACGCCGAATCTGCGTAGAAGCCGTCGAGAGCCTCCCTGTAGCCCAACAGGTCGGTCGTCACGTGCAGCGGATCGGCCGCGAAAACGAGACCTCGGTTCGAGACGCCGTTGCCGGTGTACAGGCCGCGCACGAAGTCGCGCAGCTTCTGTCGAGCCTCGACGTTCCTCAGCACCTCGACGCCCAGGGACTGACCCGAGGGCTCGCCGACCTCGTTGACCGCCCACGTGTCGCGGGAGGGGTCGTAGCCGGCCTGCGCCATCAGCTCCCTGACGTGAACGCCGGTCGCGTACCAGTCGCCGTTGTCGCCCGTGTACTCCGCCCACGGTTTGAGCCGGATCTCGGCCATCGCGTGGAAACGCGGTCCGAGCGCGTGGATCGCGGCGAGGGGAGCACCGCCGCGGGGTATGCCTCCGGACAGGGGCTGGATCGAGATGTAGTAATCGGCGCACGACGAGGCGAACTTCGCCAACTCCGGAGCGAGCCGTGTGGCGTCGCCGGCGACGCCGGCGTAGAAGACGACGTCGGTCTGGCTGCTGCAAGGGGTCGCGCGCGCGACAGACGGCGCGCCTCCAACGGTGAGAACCACCAGCGCGAGCGCGACCGGCATGGCAAGACGAAACGGCTCTGCCTGGACCACACGCCCCACGCGTGCGGCCGCTTCGCAGTGGAGCCGGAATGTGCTCATAGGTCAACCTTGCTTTTGGTTTTGCTTGTTCTTTGAAATCTGAGAGTTCGCCCGCCCGCAGTCTGCGGTGTGGGTGTCGACCGGCGCGGTTCGTAGCTTCGCGCCGTGGCTGACCACCGCCGGGAGAGCGCCCTCGATGCTTGCCGCGTAGACGGCCCGCATGAGACCAGCGCCTCCCGGCGGTGTGAGGCACCCGGAGCGGCGACAGGACGTCGCCCCGCCGAGGGCCCGTCTATGAGCATCCGCCACGGTACCTCGCCGGTCGGCCCGCGTTCAGCAACCCAAGTCGAGGAGGACAGCAAATGGAAAGGACCGCCGGGCTCGACCTGGCCAGCGAGGAGCACCGGCTCGCCATCGTCGAGGCGGACGGCCGACGGCTCGAGGAGCGCCGCATCGTCCACAGCGAAGAGGGCCTGGCCGCGCTGGTGCGGCGGCTGCGCCTGCTTCGGGTCAGTCGCGTCGCGATCGAGCAGCCGAACGGGCTGGTCGTCGATCGGCTGCTCGACGCCGGCATCGCGGTCGTGGCCGTACATCCCAACCAGCTCGCGGCCGCCCGCGACCGCTACCGCGCCGGCGGCGGCAAGTCGGACGGCTTCGACGCCTACGTGCTCGCCGAGCTCGCGCGCACCGACATGCACCGCTTCCGTCTGCTCGAGCCCGACTCGGATGAGACGAAGGCGCTGCGGGCGCTGACCCGCACCCGCGAGGACCTGGTCGAGCAGAAGGTCGCGCTCGCCAACCAACTGCGCGCCCAACTCGACGCCTACTGGCCGGGCGCCAGACGGATCTTCGCCGACGTCGACTCGCCGATCGGGCTCGCCTTCCTCGAGCGCTACCCCAGCCCCGCCGACGCTCGCAGCCTCGGCACGAAACGCCTCGCCGGCTTCCTCGCCCGCAACGGCTACTGCGGCCGCCGCAGCCCCGAGGAGCTGCTCGCCCGCCTCCGCTCCGCGCCGGAAGCCCGCACGGGCGAGACCGAACTCGAGGCGCGCCGCGCCGTCGTGCTCGCCCTCGTCGCAACCCTCAAGCCGCTGGTCGAGCAGATCAAGCTCCTGACCAGCCAGATCGCCGGCGCCGTCCGCGCCCACGACGACGGCCACATCTTCCTCTCGCTCTTCCGCGACCCCAAGAGCGTCGTCACCGCCGCCGAACTGCTCGCCGAAATCGGCGACAACAGAGACCGCCACCCCCAAAGCAGCTCGCTCGAAGCGATCGCCGGCCAAGCCCCGGTCGCTGTCCAATCCGGAAAGAAGAAGGTCGCCTGCTTCCGCTGGGCCTGCAACAAAAACCTCCGCGCAGCCGTCAGCGTCCTCGCCGACAGCAGCCGCCAACACAACCCCTGGGCCGCAGACGTCTACCAACGCGCCCGCGCCCGAGGCCACGACCACCCGCACGCGATCCGCATCCTCGGCCGCGCCTGGCTCCGCATCATCTGGCGCCTCTGGCACGACCGCAGCCCCTACGACCCCAACCGCCACGGCAACCTCAACCGGCTCCTCGCGGCCAAGGGTTGACACAGGACGTCTCATGCGCCCTCCTTTTGTTCCCTCAACTGATGGCCATCGAGTAGGCGCCGATGAGTCACGCCGGCACGCACATCCGCTGGCACAGCCGCGACGCAAGCGGCCGCTGCCAACCCGGTGAAGGACCACATGCCGAAGCGTCGGACAAGCGACTGGACGCAAGCCCGGAGCCCCTCCCGTCACCCCACCACGCACTCACCTCCGACAGCCGTGCCCTCGCCGCTGCCGCAAAGCGACCCCTATGACCCACTGCTACCACATTGCCTGCGAAAATTCAACGACCGATCGCAAAATAGGTCGTCACCTCTGCATGCCGGCATTCCGATCGCTTGACACCGACGATGTGCCGGAACACGCAGGTGCGAGCGCGAGCAGCAGCACGATGAACGCTCCGAGCAGACGCACTTTTGTCCACCCTACGGCTCAACGGCTGCGAGGGGTCCCAACGAGGCGTCTTCACCGTCCTGATTCCGGTTACAACTCTGCGGTCAATCGTCGAGGTACTGACGCCGAGTGCCTACGCCGCCTGTCGGGGTGAGCACGCTACTCGGGTGACTGGATACTGGCCCAACCTAGTGCGACGCGTGATGATGCGCCTTGGTCGACCGGGCAGTGCCTCTGGCCACGTCAATCACGCACATCTTGCCGCCGCTGGAGCGAAGAGGCCGCCCTCGAAAGTCACTAGTATGCGCACCCCGGCGCGCTAGTCAGCGCGTAACGATCAACCGCACCGAGTACGCGGTTTGCGAGCCCGATCATTCTTGTGCCGGGCTTTGACCCGAACTGCACGTCGAGCTGGAGATCACGCGCCTTGAAGCGGACGTGCCACATGAACCTCTTGCCGCAGGACGCGGGCCGTGCCTTCTCGCCCCGTCGGACAATCCAGAAGAGCGTACTCCGCTGGGGTGCCGCGGAAGATGTAGACGCGTTACCAGCGGCGACTGAAGAGGGATCGAAGTCACGACGAAGTCCCCGATCGCGATGAGCAGCTTGTGCCTTGGCGGAATCGCGCCGTTCTCATGTCGTGCGGCGTTCTTGGGGAAGCGGAAGTTCCCAGCCAAGATCCACGCGACGTTGTAGGTCTTCCCGCGAACGATCTGGAAGCGCGGTCCGAGCGAGCCGAACCAGCCATCCGCGAGAGGAATCTGCAAGGTGCCGTCAGTAACGACCCGCGGAGACGATGCAAGCGCCGAGGGGACCGCGAGAATGAGCAGCGCCAGCATCGCGAGTACGACCGCGCGTTTAGCGATCGGCCTCCGAGGCGTCATCGTCCCTCCCTCAATCGTCATCGCCAGGATTACGTTTGGCGGCCTCCAGAGAGTCCCAGGGTCGTTCTTTTGGCCGCAGAGGGTTCATGTGTCATTCCCGCTTACTGGCCCACACGACGCCCCTGGCCGTTGACGTGGGGCTCGGCGAGCCGGTTGGCGATGCGAAAGACGGCGAGTTCGTTGCCTTCAAGGTGGACGCCGCCGCGCTCGACGTGGCAGCGCACGGTGGCGGCGATGTGTCGACCGTGCTGATCGCGCGCCCCGGGGACATGTTGGTTGTCTTGCGGCGCCCGCTCTCCGAACTCGTGCTCAGCAGCTCGGATGCCGGTTGCCTTTTATTCCGACGTGCCTTCCGAGGAAGCGGGCGGCATCGCACCATGCACGTGGCGGGAGGATGTGGTCTGAGTCGTACCAACGGATCTGCTTCGGGTCGGGAGCAGCGTGCTGATAACGCGCTGCGTCGCGCGGGGGTACGGCGTGATCGTGGCGGCCGGAGAGAAAGAGCAGAGGCGCGCTCGCGCGGCCGATCCACGCGAGCGGCTCGATCGGCCTCATCGCGGCCAGCCATTGCGTTCGACGCGTCGGCTTGAGCGACGAAAGCGGGCTGGGCTGGGACTCGGGTCCGGTGAAGTGCTGGACGAGCCCGCCGTCGCCCACCATCAGGACAAAGGCGGCGATCCGGTGCTCGACGCCGGCGAGCAGCCCTCCCATCGCACCGCCGTAGCTGATGCCGAGGTAGCCGATCCGGTCCGGGTCGACGTCGGGCCGCGAGCGGAGTAGGTCGACGGCGCGCCGCAGGTCGACGATCAGCTGGATCTGCTCCGCGCGGTCGCGTCGCGTGAACGAGACGGGCTCGCCGCCTCGGCGGGCAAACGGCGCGTCGATCGCGACCACGACGGCGCCGAGCCGCGCGAGCTCCTCCGCGTCGTGCGTGACGTCCACACTCCGCCCGGGCAGGCCGTGCTGGACGATCAGCCCCGCGTGCGGCCCCTTCCCCGAGGGCGCGAAGACGAACGCGGGCACGCGGCCGCCTTTCGGGCTCCGGTAGGTGAGGGCCGTGACGCGGACATTGTTCACCGAGTACGACTGTGTCGTGCGCACGTCGAGCGCTGCGCCGTTGTCGTAGTCGAACGGGTTCGAGGCGTTGCCGGCGCCGCAGGCGCCGGCGAGAGCGGCGAGGACGGCGGCTGCCAGTACGGCGGCCTGCCCCGCGCGAATCCGTCTGCCGCTATCGTGTTTTCGGAAGCCGGCCGTCGAGATACTCCGAGATTCGTTCTGCTGCAGGCGGGTCGACGTTCGCCAGCACGGCGACCACATACCCGGACTTCGGGTAGATCCTCAAGTCCCCGTTCATGCCTGGCGCACCGCCTCGGTGACCCACCCAACCGTTCCCATCCGCATCTCGGCCATCTTCGACCCCGTACGCATATCTGACGCCGATCACGAACGATTCCACCTTCCCGCCGATCAGCAGCTTCGTCGACTCGGCTGAGAGCAATTTGTGACTCAACAGGGCGTGGGCGAACCGTGCCAGGTCGCCGACCGTCGAGTAACCGCCGCCGGCGGAGGTTCCGCGATAGGGAAGCGTGTCCGTATTCGGAATCGGCTCGGTCGCTCCCGGTCGGGTCATGTAGCCGACCGAGCGGTCCCGAACCTCCTGGTCTTCGGGCAACGATCCGGTCGCGGTCATCCCGGCGGGGTCGTAGAGGTGGTCCCGCACGTAGTCGTAGTAGCTCTGCCCCGTTACCTTCTCGATCACGAGGCCGAGCAGAATGAAGCCGTAGTTGCTGTACGCCCAGCGGCTGCCCGGCTCGAACTCGAGCGGGCGCTCGCCGTACAGCTTCACGTAGTCGCCGAGCGTGCGAAGCTCCGTGCGATGCGCGTCGAAGTCAAAGCCGAAGATGTCGCCGGTGCCGCCGGTGTGCGTCAGAAGATGCTGGATGGTGACCTTGGCGGCGACCTCCCGGTTGGGATAGTCGCGGAGGTACGTGCCGAGGGGAGCCGTGAGCTCGACCTTCCCGGCCTCCACCAGCTGGAGGATCGCCGTCGCCGTGAACATCTTGTTCATCGAGCCGATCCGGAAGCGCGTCTCCACGGTGTTCGGGATTCGCCGCTCGCGATCGGCCAGACCGTAGGCCCTGCCGAAGAGCACGCGGCCGTTCTTTGCGACCAGCACCGCGCCGCTGAACAGGTCGGCAGCGGCAGACCTGCGCAACAAGCGCTGGACGCCCGCGATCGCTCTGGCTTCGCTGGCCGTGAGCCGCGGCGCTTCTTCGGCCGTTCCCTGCTCGCCCGCGCACGCGAGTCCGGGAAGAAGTGCCGCCCCAAGGCAGCAGATGGCGAGTAGGCGCCGGACGATCATGGCCGTTTCACCTATTTGACGTCGAGCGACCGCGAACGGAAGCACCGGGCCGAGCGAGCTGGGACACCGGTGTGAAGAGGAATTGGCCGCGGCTCGCCGCGGCTGAGCGCCGCCGTCCGTCGTGCCTCGATCTCGTTTGCTCGACGAGCTTCGCCTGCGTGTATCGCTTCACCTCGCGCGGGGTGATCGTCGACAGGGCGCCTGGCGGCATAGTTGGTGGACTGCCGTTGTCGCTTGCTGCACAGCTCGGCCGTCATCGAGAGGCTGCGGTTGATGGGTGGAACCTAACCGACGAACTCGTTCTCGTCGGAGCGGGCGATCCGATCCCAATTCCCGGCCGCTCCGACCGGGACGTATCCGTTCCTGGCGCACTCCGAGTACTTCTACTTGACGGACCGCGAGCGACCAGGCGGTGTGCTCGCGTTCGACCCCAAGGCGGGCTGAGTCGACTTCGTGGCGCCGGTCAGCCGCGAGGAGCTGTTTTGGCCCGGGACCGACGAACTCCAGGAGGGGATTCCCGACGGTTCGCGTCCGGTGACCGAGTTGACCGAGTGGTTGGCCAGACCACACGCCAGCCTCGGCAAGCAGCCTCCCGGCAGCCGACTGAACCTCCACCGCGGGTCCAGCACGTGCGTCGCCTCAGTGCTCGCGTGCCATCACCGTGACACCACGGGCTCCGCCATCCGAAGCCTCTTAATCCCGAAGGCGCGGTTCTCCAACGACGTCCTGTCGAGCTAACCACGCACGAGGAATGAGTAGCCAAGCCGGGCTGCGACTTGCCCGAATCGGCTTGAATAGACGGATGCCTGGGTGGTCTCGGACGGCGCCGTGCGACTCTACATACCCATCGCGTGGTAGCCGCTGTCGACGTACAGCGTGGTACCCGTGACATTGCGCGCGTCGTCGCTGAGTAGATACGCAGCCGCGGCCCCCACGTCTTCCGCGTCGACGTGGCGGTGCAGCGGCGCACGCTCCTCGACGATCGCCTCCATCGTCGGGAAGCCGGCGATCGACCGCGCCGAGAGCGTGCGCACCGGCCCGGCCGAGATCGCGTTGACGCGGATGTTCTTCTGCCCCAGATCCCAGGCGAGGTATTTCACGGACGAGTTCAGCGTCGCCTTCGCGACGCCCATCACGTTGTAGTGCGGGACGGCGCGTTCGCCGCCGAGGTAGGTCATCGTCACGATCGAGCCGCCGCCGCGCGATTCGAGCAGCGGCTCGGCGGCGCGCGCGCAGGCGACGAGCGAGT
>WNGB01012676.1_pt1 | contig 11422 bp, 8 predicted proteins | sample 5400681 | NCBI WGS metagenome assembly WNGB01 (sample SAMN13153367, study PRJNA577476) | soil metagenome | isolation source: 115 cm soil or saprolite under grassland replicate 2 | place: USA:California | collected 2016-06-15 | reverse complement strand
TGTTATCACCCTTGCCGCCAGTGCACGAGGTGGAGCAACATCTGACGGTTGAACCTCTCGTGCCGGGCGTCTCTGGGGGGGAGCTGCCTGACCTGGAGGAACTGGATACGCCAATGATCCCAGGCTTTCTGACGCTAGAATGGGACGTGAGTGATGTGCCGGGGTGCGACCCAGAAGCGGACTCTGCTCTCCATCAGACAGACTGGGGGATGAGCGGAGGTCAGGATCCTGAAGCATCGAGCCTGGAGTTCCTCGATCTGTTTACACCAGAAGAGCCGATGGTCCCAGGCTACTTGACGCTCGAGAGCGATCTCACCGCGTTGTCGGAAGATTCCCCTGGGGAGTTGCCCAACAACGCGGCGTCCGATGAGCACTGTGAGAAGCCATAGCGGCAAGCCTCAGGGTGTACGTGCAGTCGCTCCCAAACGGGCAGTGCATAGAGGGGTACCCTTTGAGAGAGGAGCAAGGCTATGCATACGGGTGGAATCTTGCTGATGTTTGCTAGTGTCTGCATTGGGGTGAGTGTCATCATTGCCCTGCTATTTCGTTTCTGGCCACAGTACGGTTCGGTGTCCGCTGCGGTCGAGCGTTCTGACCAGCTTTTGGAACAGATGGAAACAACGCCTCTATCACATTAGCATACGGGCTGTCCGCGCGTCGTGTCAGGGATGCTCTTGGGCAGGATGTCAGCCAATTTCTTCTCCACAGTTCATGCAAGGTAAGGTGTTATGGCAACCGTCACACGCTCCATGCACGACCTGGCTGGTTTGACGCCACACCAGATACGCCACTATATTCGTCAAGGGCAGTGGCGTCGTCCAACGTCTGGCCTAGCCCCCGGTTATACGCAGGCCAATTTGGCGGTGGTGCCGCGTGCCCTGGCTTATGATTTTCTGCTCTTCTGCCAGCGGAACCCCAAACCCTGTCCGCTCCTTGAAGTACTCGATCCTGGCAATCCCGAACCGCGGGAGTTCGCTCCAGGAGCCGACATCCGTACGGACATTCCGCGCTACCGTGTATACCGTGATGGTGCGTTCAGCGATGAAATCGATGATCTCATGAACTACTGGCGGGACGATTTCGTCGGTTTCCTCTTAGGATGTAGTTTTACCTTCGAACACCCCCTTATGGATGCTGGTATTGGCATACGGCACATCGAACTAGGTGTGAACGTTCCCATGTTCATCACCAATCGCCCGTGCCAACCCGCTGGTGTGTTCCATGGTCCTCTGGTCGTGAGTATGCGTCCTATCCCCGCCGCCGATGTCGTGCGCGTCGTACAAATCACCAGCCGCTTTCCAGCGGTCCACGGCGCCCCCATCCATGTGGGTGACCCCGCCGTCCTTGGCATTCATGACGTGCAACGCCCTGATTTCGGCGATGCGGTCCCCGTGGCCCCAGGAGAGGTGCCGGTGTTTTGGGCCTGCGGCGTTACACCGCAAGCCGTGATCATGCAGGCGAAACCTGTACTGGCCCTGACGCACGCCCCGGGACACATGTTCATCAGCGACCGACGTGATAGTATGTTGGCGGTGTTGTAATACGCTGTTGCCCACCCATACGAGGTGCTCGCCCGGCTTGGTGTACAGCGGGACTGCGCCTTGCCCAAATGAAGGCTTGTATGTTTCCACTGCGAGATACTGTCCCTTCCGTGCGTTTCCCCGCCGTGACCATAGGGCTCATCGTGGTGAACGCCTTTGTGTTTCTCTTCGAACTCGGCAACGCGCGAGGACTTGACGCCGTCTTTTATCAGTGGGGTATTGTGCCTTGTACTTTTAGCGGCACCTGTCATGCCCGCGTGTTCACGTCTGGCGGTTTCCGGTCTATGCCACTGCATCCAAACTACCTCACCTTGCTGTCGTCGATGTTTCTGCATGGCGGCTGGATGCACATCATCGGGAATATGTGGTCCCTGTGGATCTTTGGCGATAATGTAGAAGACCGTATGGGCCGTGCGGGCTTTCTCTGTTTTTATCTGCTGAGTGGGCTTGCCGCTGGCGTCCTGCATATTGTTTTCAATTCCAGCTCGCGCGTGCCTACCGTGGGTGCGAGTGGCGCCATCGCTGGCGTCATGGGGGCTTATCTACTGCTCTTCCCCTATGCCAGGGTGGTGACCCTGGTGCCAATTTTTATATTCTTGCAGACCATTGAACTCCCGGCTGTAGCCTTTCTGGGTTTCTGGTTTCTGACGAACCTTTTGAGTGGCGTTGGCTCTCTCACCGCCCATGCGCCGGCTGGGGGCGTAGCCTGGTGGGCACACATTGGCGGATTTCTTGTCGGTGTCTTGTGGGCCCTCCCTTTGCGGCGCCAGGAGGGTAGAGATCGTCAGCGGTATTATAATGACTATTACGACCGCTGGTGAGTGTGCCATGTGCCACGCTATTCAAGCTTTGCTGCCTTGTTGCCGATACGTACATACGTCAATCCCGGTTGGGTGGAAGGGAAAGGTATGTACGTATGGGCCTCTTCGACACATACAGAATCAATAAAGCCATTGCCATACTGCTTACTTCCCAGGACGCAGCGCGTCCTGAGACGATACAGGCTGTGACGATGCTCAAGCGCTTCGGGAACTCGGCTATCCCGAAGCTCATTGAAGCTCTCGGCAAGGGACAGAATCCATACACTGTTGTGGCGCTGCTGGCGACCTTGGTGCAAAACGCCATGCTCCCCTTCTTTGCAGATGGATTAGCAAGTACTAATCCGCGCGTGGTTGCAGGAGTCGTGAATGTTTTGACGCAGGCCACTACCTATGACCCGAATCGCCTGCTCGATTTTTTCACGGATCCCCGCATCGCCAAGGTGACGCTGGGCAAGCTGCTGACCGCTCGCAAAGATGCGCTGCAGCCTGAACTCTTGCTGCGGTGTCTCGACATGGCGCGCCCTGAACACCATCCACTGCTTTTGGGTTTAGTGCGTCAGGTTGCTACTGTGGCCACCGTGCCAGGGCTGATCCGCCGCACGACGAGTACAGATGAGACTGTACGTCTGGCCATGGTCCGGATCCTCTCGCCCTTCCATACCGAGGAGGTGCGGGACGCGTACATGAGTTTGTTGACTGACATATCTGGCCCCATACGCGAAGCAGCGCTCGAAGGACTCGCGAGCCTGCCATTTCCACTTCCCGTGGGACCCATCTGTCAATTGCTCCGGGACCCAGAGAAGACCGTGCGTCGCCAGGCGAGCGTCCTCCTGACCCAACAGAAAGACCCCCAGATGGTCCCGTATCTCTTCGACGTCTTGCAGGATCCCTCCCAGGAGGTACAACATGGCGCTGTGGAACTCTTGTCCGCGGTGGGAGATCCGACGAGCATCAAGATCGCGGTAAGCACACGCGCCGATGCGTCGGCAACCCGGGAGCTCCTCATGCGGCTCCTTGAGGTACCCCAGACACGCGTACGTCAGTTAGCCCTTGAGGGGCTGATGAGTCTCCAGATACCCCTTGACATCGAAGCCTTGTGCCGTCTGTTATGGGATCCAGATCGTACTGTACGGCAACAGGTGACGACGCTCCTCACCCAACTCAATACGCCACAAACGCTGCCCGTCCTCCTTGAGACACTGCAGGACGAAGTGTCCGACGTGCGCCAGGGGGCGGTGGCAATCCTGAACAGCATCGGGGACATGGCCCTTCTCAAGGAGCTCCTAAGTGCCTTACGCGACAACGAATGGTGGGTGACCATGCGGGTCACGGACGCGCTCGGACGAGGCGGTGGGGCGAAGATCGTCGATGCGGCCTTGAAACTCAGCCTCGACGCAGACGCCAGCATACGTCGTGCCGCTATGGAGATCCTCAAATTGACCCAGGATCCCCAGGTGCTCAACTTCCTCATGGACGCGCTGGACCATCAGGAGGACCCCTGGAGCCAAACGTGCGTTGCTGAGGTGGCAGGAGCCATCGGAGAGAAACGTGCCGTTCCAGCCCTGCTGCGTTTGGCGCAAACCGGGCATACGGACATGTGCCTAGTCGCCCTCCGCACCCTCACCACCTTGGGCGATGCACGTGCGATCCCCGTCTGTCTCACACAGCTGCAGCAGGGCTTCCCCAGCCTGCAACGGGAAGCGTTGCAGGCCCTGGCGACCTTGGCCGACGCGGAACACTCCGAAGCGATCCTGCAGGCGGTGATGGCAGTACGCAGTACCGGCGATGTAGACCTCAAAGCACTCGCGAATAGCACGGCGAGTACACTCATTCGGCGTTTTGGGGTGCGGGCCGTAGGAGGCAGTCCCGCGCTCGACGTCAGTGTGAGCCGTCCAGCTCCCCAGTCACTCCTCTATGAATCGACGCCGAACAGTCACCTCCACTCGAGCATGGCGAGCACGCCCAATCGTGAGAGTAGTGGGGCTGACACAGGGCCCGACAATCCTGTGGCAGAGGCGATTCTGGACGCGTCTGTGCTGGTACCTGGCATGGTGTTAGCAGAGCGTTATCGTGTAGTGCGGCAGATTGGCCAGGGAGGTTTTGGTACCGTGGTGCTCGTCGAAGATACGATGATCCACGAACAACTCGTCCTGAAATTTCTTAATCCTCAGATGTCAGCGGATGCCCGGATGATCAAACGATTCATCCGCGAACTGCGCTATGCCAGACGCGTGACCCATGAGAACGTTATTCGCATTCATGACTTCCTGCGCGTCGACAGAGCGTACGCTATTTCTATGGAGTACTTTCCCAGCCACAGTCTGAGCGCTGAGTTGCCCAGGAATGCCGCGATCAGTACCCAACGCGGTCTGCGCATCCTCTGGCACATCTGCCGTGGCATGCACGCCGCCCATCAGGTCAAAATTATTCACCGTGACTTGAAGCCCCCCAATGTGTTGATCGGCGACGCTGGGGTGGTCAAGATCGTGGACTTTGGCCTCGCCGCGGCGGTGAGTGATACCGTTACCCGTCTGACCAGGACCGGCGCGCTGCTCGGCACCCCCCTGTATATGGCGCCAGAACAGGTCCAGAATGGCAAGATAGACGTCCGTACGGACATCTATAGCCTGGGGGGCATGATGTATGAGATGTTCACTGGCCGGCCACCCTATTGTGGCACGAATCCCATGGCCATCCTGTACCAGCACCTCGAGGGGAAAGCGACCCCACCACGCGAGCTAAACATGCACCTGGCACCGGAGCTGGAAGCCATTATCCAGAAGGCCATGGCCGCGGACCCAGTACAACGCTTTCAGAGTATGGAGGCACTAGGCAAAAGCCTCATGCCGCTGCTCAAACAGTCGACGCGCTGAGGGTACGATCGTTTGGCAGCCGATGACGTTTTTAACTTGCGGCGCCTGGTTATCTTGCCTACAATGCCTTGCATAGCACAGAAAGTTCTTTTGTTTATAAGGCAGTCAATGTGCACACTGTAATCCGTGACAGATGTGGTTGGACGAATGCTCTATGCCGCTGTCCACAAGCCTTCCCTGCAGGTGTACACGGCGTTTCTATGTGCTTATGTTGGAATAAGCTTCTCCTCTTCCTGCAGGTCGTCAAAACGGCAGAGTAAGCAAGAAGGTGCGTCTGTATGGGCTTTCTGGACACCTACAAGATTAAAAAGGCTCTCGCCGTGCTACTCGCCTCTCAGAACCCTGCTAGTCCTCAGACCGTGCAGGCCATCTCGAGACTCCAGGAGATTGGGCGGCCAGCACTTGCCAGGTTTGTGGAAGCACTTGGTGAGGCAAAAAATCCTGAGGTGATTGAGGAGCTGTTAACGGCTTTTCTGGATAACGAAACCTTCTCGTTCTTCGTAAACCACCTGGCGCATCCAAATCCCCAGGTAGCGACAGGTATCGCTAAGGTATTTATCAAGGGCACGAAATACAATCCCAGTCGGTTACTGACGCTCTTGACCGATGCCAAGACTTCCAAAGCAGCCCTTGGGAAGATTCTGATCCAGCGTAGAGACCAGCTGAGTGTCAAGTCTCTGATGGCTTTGCTTGGCACTGCAGATCGCGAGAGCCGTACGGTGCTCTTGCGCTTGATCGAACGGTCCGCCACCGAGTCCATGCTCCCTGACCTGCTGCGGGCAGCACGGAGTGAGGATGCGACGGTCCGCATGAATATGGCACGTATCCTGGCGCGCTTTAGCACGGAAGCGGTACGCGAGACCTTGTCAAGCCTCCTCCATGATCAATACAAAGAGGTCCGGCAGGCGGCACTGGATGGTCTGGCCAGCTTGAAGATACCGCTGGAAATGGGCTCTGTCTGCCAGATGTTGCGGGATCCTGACCCCGGTATCCAAACGAAGTCAAAGGAAATCCTTATTCAGGCGCACGACCCGCAGATGGCGCGCTATCTTGCTGAGCTCCTGCAAGATGAAGCTGAAGAGGTGCGGCGACGCGCCGTAGAGGTGCTGAATGCCGTGCAGGATAGCATGCCCATGCGGGTGCTTCTGGAAGCCCTCAGAGGCAAGGAGTGGTGGGTGAAGGTCCGGGCCTTCGAGGCGCTGCGCACCTCAGGAAAAGCCAAATTATTTGATGCTATTTTGACTCTCCTGCAGGATGCGGATGAGTACATCCGCAGCAGTGCTGTGGAGATTTTGAAGAAGGATCAGCGTACCTTCAACTATTTGGCCGAAACCCTGGAGGACACCGACCCGGTTGTGCGGGCGCGCACGATTGAGGCACTCGTGACCATGAACGATAAACGTGCCGTCTCGGTGTTTTTGCGCATGTTGCACGAGGCGCCTGAGATGGGGACCCTGATTATTCCGGCGTTGGCCCAGCTCGGGGACCGCCAAGCCCTTCCCGCCCTGGTGACCTGTGTGCAAGGGTCCAATAAGACGCTGCGTATAGCCGCACTTCGTGCGCTTCCACCTCTGACGGATGCGGCCCACGCCGAACAGGTCTGGAAGGCGGTTATGGCCGTAGGCGAGACCGCTGACGATGCCGAACTCAAGGAGGCGGTGAACGCCACCGCGAACGCGCTCGTCGGTAAAGGAGTATTGGTGCGGCCCTCTTCTAATACGACGATTATACAACCGCAGCCTTCTCTACCCGATTCACATGGCCCTGCATCCCACAACGATATGGCAGCGATCATACACGACGATATGGCGATCATCACGGATAACTACGACACGGAGCGTTATATTGATGCCGACACGCTTGAACCGGGCTATATGCTGGTGGAGCGCTATCGGGTCATCCGTCGCGTCGGCAAAGGGGGTTTTGGTGCAGTTATCCTTGTGGAAGACACTGAGGTTAGCGAAGAAATTATTCTCAAATTCCTGAATCGTGAAGTGGCGTTAGATGACAATATGATTGAACGTTTTAAACATGAGCTGCGTTATGCGAGACGGATCACACACGAAAATGTCATTCGCATTCACGAGCTGTTGACGCTGAAAAAATCTTACGCTATCTCGATGGAATACTTCTCCAGTCACAGCCTGTCTGACGAGCTCAAGCAGGGGCCTCTCAGCCTCAAGCGTGGTATCAAGATTGTGTGGGATATTTGCAAGGGGATACACGCAGCGCATCAGGTTGGGGTGGTGCATCGTGATCTCAAACCGCCTAATATTTTGATTAACGATAGCGGCCTCGTCAAGGTGGTCGATTTCGGTCTGGCGGCAGTGAATGATGCAGACGCACGCCTGACTAAAACTGGGATACTGCTGGGCACACCGACCTACATGGCACCGGAGCAAGTACGGGCGCGTACGATTGATGCGCGGACGGATATCTACAGCCTCGGGGTGATCATGTATGAAATCTTCACCGGGAGGCCACCCTATGTGGCGGACGATCCCATGGCCGTTCTGTTCCAGCATGTTGAAGGGAACCCCACCCCTCCCCGGCAGCTCAGGTTAGACATGCCTCCAGGGCTGGAGGCGATCATTCTCAAGGCGATGTGGGTTGATCCTGCCAAGCGCTTCCAGACTATGGATGACTTGCGCAGGGGCATCTACGGTCTGTCAAAATAGGAAGGGTAATGAGGGCAGAACGTATGAGTACCAACCACACCACACATCAAATCGTTGTCTTTGGTCTCTCCGACCGGGGGTTGCAGCGCGAAAACAACGAGGACCACTTCATGGTGGCCGATCTGACCCGTAAAGTAATTGGTGTCCATGATAACCAATTGCGGCCAGAGTTGTTCCACCACGACATTGGCGTGTGTGGCACTCTGCTGTTGGTGGCGGATGGCCTCGGTGGCCATGAAGGAGGCGAGATTGCCAGCCAGCTGGCAGCCGATACGGTGGCCCGAGCCCTGGTTGATACGACCGAGCAAGACCTGCCTGTGCCTGAGCAGATTATGCGCGCTGTCGACATGGCGCATGAAGTGATCTGTAAGTATCACGGTGCCAGTGGACATACGCGCCGTATGGCGTCGACGCTGACGGCAGTGCATGTTGGGCATGGGGTGATCACGATTGCCCAGGTGGGTGACAGCCGGGCCTATCGGTTCAGTGGCGGGAAACTTACGCTCCTGACCGAGGATCAGACTATCGTGCACATGATGCAAAAAAAGGGCATGCTCACCCCCGAAGAGGCGCAAAACCATCCGCACCGCAACGTCATCCTGCAAGCCTTGGGACAAGATAAATCCGTGCTGCCGGATCTCCAGACTCTGCCGTTTTCCCATAATGATTGTCTGTTGTTATGTTCTGACGGATTGTCGTCCTACGTGGCCCATGAACGTATCGAAGAGATTATGGCCTCAGGCGAGGACGAGCATGTGCGCTGCCGCCATTTGGTCGAGGCGGCGAATGGGGCTGGTGGGGCCGATAACGTCACCGTGTTGCTGGCGCGACTGATCATGAAGGAGAGCGTACGTCCTGGGGCAGCCAGTACGCCACCAACGCGCAGTATGCAGCGTGAGGAGGAACATCCACTGAAAAACCCCCAGGCTACAGAGGTGCACGTACCTCAGCCTGGTACAATTGCCATAGCTTCCGAGGATAGCCCGGAGGACAAAGGGTATCGCAGTTCCTGGACTGTGCTGTGGCGGTTCCCATGGTTTACCAAGGGCACTCCCCTCCCCACTGTGGACGACAAATCCCACACAGCGCCAGCCAGTGAGCCAGCCAAAACGTCAATCTGGAAGCGCGAGATCAGATGGCCGTGGGGGCATAAAGCCCCGAGTCCAACAGCACCGCGTGTGCCTGAGCCTGTCCCAGAAGAGGCCCAACTGTCGGCCAAGGTCACTGGACCAGGGAAACACGCTCAAGCCAAGTCTGGGAGTGGGGCTTCCACTGTGTCATGGGAGCCTCTGGTGCTGAAGGCGGTGGAAGAGAGTCTGGCCAAACACATTGGCCCAGTGGCGAAAATTGTGGTTGCGAGAGCTGCGAGTCAGACGAAGGATCTGCATGAACTCTGCCAAGTGCTCGCAGACCAGTTGTCCACGGAACAGGCGCGTCAAAGCTTCCTCCAGAGTGCCTTACGTCTAACGCACATCCCCCCCGACGCCCCTAGGTGATCGTGCTCTGCCTCTCCCACGGTCCCAGACTCTCGGCGTCGTTTGACCTGCATTGGTGAATGGAGTCAACACCATGGCGTATGAATCTCAGAGGGCGGAGGGGCCGTCGAGCGGTACCCCGGTGGCGACCCCTCCCGCGAACTCATCTGACACCTCGCCTCAGATGCACGAGGTGTCAGAGGGGCAGAGACGTAGGCCATTTCCCACCCGCTATGTGCTCTATGGGCTGCTGGTCGTCCTGCTGGGTCTCAGTACTCCCTATGGCTGGCAGCTCTGGCAATACTACCAGACGCACGAATCAACAGACGATGCCTACGTCGTCGGTGATATCGTCCCGATGAGTCCGCAGGTCAATGGCACGGTCCTAGCTGTGCACGTTGTCGACAACCAAACGGTTGAAGCCAATTCTATCCTTGCCCAGCTCGATCCACGCGACTTTGAGGCACGTGTCAAGCAAGTGCAAGCCGCAGTAGCCGTGGCGGTCGCGAACTTGCGCCGGGCCGAGATCGAGGTGCGGCTGACCCAGGAGAGCACGAGCACCGATACCCAACGCACCAGTGCTACCCTGCGTGGCGCACAGATCGCCACGCGTGAAGCCCAGCAGAGTATTGCCGAAGCTGAGGCACGCTTGCGCACGACTGAAGCTGCAGTCGCGGCAGCCGTCGCTGAGATTGATATGTGGCATGCCCGCAGGGAAATGGCGCAGGCAGAGTTCGTCCGTATGCAAGCTCTGCGCACTGATGGCGTGGTCTCCCAGCAGCAGTTTGATGCCGCCGAGAGCGGGCTGAAATCGGCCCAAGCCCAGCAGCGTGCCAGCCAGCAGCGCCTGGCCCAAGCCCAGGCGGAGGTCGAGCGCGCCCGTGTCGATCTGCAAACCCGTCAGCATGGTGTGGAGCGGAGCCAGGCGCGCACGGCTGAAGCCCAGGCTGTGCTGGCTGGCGCGCAAGCAAATCGCCAGACGGTGGATATCAAACAAGCCCAGATACAGACGGCCCAGGCCCTCTTGCAGCAGGCGCAGGCTGATCTGGATACCGCCCGGTTGCAACTCAGCTACACCACATTGCGGGCTCCCATCGCGGGGGTGATTGCCCGCAAGCGCTTGGAAGTGGGGCAGGTCGTGCAGGCTGGACGTCCGTTTCTGGCGATTGTGCCCATGTATAACCTCTGGGTCGAGGCAAATTTTAAGGAGACGCAACTACGTCATATGCGCCCTGGCCAAAAAGCCAGCCTGCGTGTCGATGCCTACCCTGACCAGGTGTTCACCGGCATCATTGAGAGTCTGAGTCCGGGCACTGGGTCAGTCTTCAGTCTCTTGCCCCCGGAAAACGCGACAGGCAACTTTGTGAAAGTGGTGCAGCGCTTACCTATCAAAATTCTCCTTGACCCTTCTACGTCCTCTCAGTTTGTGCTCCGGCCAGGCATGTCGGTCATTGCCACGGTCGCCACGCGCGGCTGACCCGGGCAATGGAGCGTCTTATGACACAGGCGGTGGCGTCCCGTGCCCCGGCCAACAAATGGGTCATTGCCGGTACAGTGGTGCTCGCCAGTTTTGTGGTGGTGATGGATGTCAGCATCGTCAATGTGGCCATGCCACAGATGCTTGGCGAATTCGGGGTCACCCTGGACACCATCACTTGGGTGCCTGTGGCCTATAGCATCGCGGAGATCATCATGGTGACGCTGGCGGCCTGGTGCAGCATATGCCTGGGGCGCAAGCGTTTTTATCTCCTGTCGTTTTCCATCTTTACGGCCGCTTCTGTGCTGTGTGGTTTGGCGCGCTCCCTGGAGATGATGATCTGTGCGCGCGTGTTGCAGGGGCTGGGGGGCGGTGGACTCATCCCAGTGGCGCAGGCCATTATGCTCGAAACCTTCCCTACGATCCTGGTCCAGCCCTGACGCTTGACAACTTGACTGCTCGCCTGGTCGGAGGTGGTGTAGCACCAGGAGCGGCGATAGACAGTGCGCTCAAAATGCTCAGCGGTACGGTCAATCGTCACGCCACTATGATGGCCT
>WNGB01052230.1_pt1 | contig 11423 bp, 10 predicted proteins | sample 5400681 | NCBI WGS metagenome assembly WNGB01 (sample SAMN13153367, study PRJNA577476) | soil metagenome | isolation source: 115 cm soil or saprolite under grassland replicate 2 | place: USA:California | collected 2016-06-15 | reverse complement strand
GCGATCCACGATGCCGTGGTGGAGGTCGCCGCCGATCTCAAGCCGCGGCTGGCGATCAAATGGCCCAACGATCTTCTGCTCGCCGGCGCCAAATTCGCCGGCATCCTGATCGAAGGGGAAGGCGACGTGAACGCGGTCGCCGTCGGCATCGGCGTCAATTCCGCGAGTCACCCGGCGGACACCGATTTTCCCGCGACCGATCTCGCCGCGGCCGGCGCCGCGGTTTCGCCCGCCACGCTGTTCAGCGCGTTGTCGATCAAAATGCTCGGACGCATCGCGCAATGGAATGCCGGCGAGGGCTTTTCGACCATCCGCGCCGACTGGCTTGCCCGCGCGAGCGGCATGGGCGAAGGCGTGCGCGTGCGCCTTGCCGAGCGCGAACTCGTCGGCCGTTTCGAGGCGCTCGACGAGGCCGGCGCCCTGGTGCTGCGCTTGGCCGACGGCAGTACCACGACGATCGCTGCCGGCGATGTGTTCACGGCCACGGCCTCGTCCACCGACAAGGCGAGTTGATCGGAACACGGACATGGTGCGCTCCTCCGATGAACTCGTGTTCGCGCCGCTTGGCGGGGTCGGCGAGATCGGCATGAATCTCGCGATCTACGGCCTCGGCGACGAGCATCGCCGGCAATGGATTGCGGTCGATTTCGGGATTGCTTTCGCCGACGACGCGCTGCCCGGCGTCGATCTCATTATGCCGGACATCCGCTACCTGGAGGAGGAGCGCCGCAATCTTCTCGGCATCGTGCTCACGCACGCGCACGAGGATCATTTCGGTGCGCTACTCGACCTGTGGCCGCGCCTCAAGCTGCCGGTCTATGCGACGCCCTTTACCGCCGCGCTGCTGCAAGCCAAGCGGGAGAGCGAGCCGGGTGCGCCCGAGATCCCGGTGAACGTCGTGCCGCTCGGCGGCCGGTTCACGCTCGGACCGTTCGACATCGAGCTCGTATCCATGGCCCATTCGATCCCGGAATCGAATGGCCTCATCATCCGCACCCCGCTCGGCAGCGTGCTTCACTCCGGCGATTGGAAGATCGATCCGACCCCGGTCATCGGCCCGCCGACCGATGAAGCCAAGCTGCGTGCCTTGGGCAACGAGGGCTGTCTCGCGCTGATCGGGGACTCCACCAACGCATTCCGCGAGGGGCGCTCTCCCTCCGAAGCCGACGTTGCGAAATGTCTCGCCGATCTCGTCCGCAGCGCACCCGCGCGGGTCGCCGTCACCACCTTCGCCTCCAGCGTGGCGCGCCTACGCGCGGTCGCGCAGGCCGCGGCCGCCTGTGATCGCGAGGTTGTCTTGGTCGGCCGTGCCATGGAGCGCGTCGCGCAGGTCGCGCGCGAGACCGGCTATCTCGACGGCATCCGGGATTTTCGTTCCGTCGAGGTCTACGGCCACCTGCCGCCGGACAAGGTGCTCGCACTCTGCACCGGCAGCCAAGGCGAGCCGCGCGCCGCGCTCTCCCGCATCGCCCAGGACGATCATCCCGAAGTGGCGTTGTCGCGCGGCGATCGCGTGATCTTTTCTTCGCGCGCCATTCCCGGCAACGAGAAGGCGGTCACACGGGTGATCAACGGCCTCGTCGACCAGGGCATCGAGGTCATCACCGATCGCACCCATCTCGTGCATGTATCGGGGCACCCGCGGGTGGACGAGCTCAGGGACATGATCGGCTGGGTGCGGCCGCAAATCCTGATCCCGGTGCACGGCGAAGCCTTGCACATGGCCCAGCATGCCGAAGTCGCGCGCCGCGCCGCCGTCCGCAAGGTGGTTCTGTGCCGGGACGGGGAGCTCATACGGCTCGCGCCCGGTGACCCGGCAAAGATCGATGAGGTACCCGCGGGACGGCTCTACAAGGATGGCTCGCTGGTGGTCAGCGCCGAGGAGCGCACGGTTGCCGACCGCCGCCGGCTCGGTTTTGCCGGGATGGTTTCGGTTCCCGCAGCCGATGCGCTGGGACACAGCATCGAGGACATCGCTTACGACGCGGCGGTCGAGGCCTTCGAGTCGATGCCGCGCGCTCGCCGACGCGACCCCGAAGCCGTCGCCGAGGCGCTCCGACAGGCCATACGCGCCGCGCTTGGCGCGGCGTGGAACAAGAAGCCCACATGCCACGTGCACGTGCTCGAGGTGTAATCGGGGACGGCGCTGGTCTGCTCTCTGGCGGTGGCTGACCAAGCCGGATATGGAAGGATTGCAGGAGACGACGATGATCGGACGGCTCAACCATGTGGCGATTGCGGTTCGCGACCTCGCCAAGGCCGCGAATGTCTATCGCCAGACGCTCGGCGCTCAAGTTTCCGACCCGGTGCCGCAGCCCGATCACGGCGTGACCACGGTTTTCGTCACCTTGCCCAACACCAAGATCGAACTCCTCGAGCCGCTCGGGGAGGCGTCTCCGATCGCAAAATTTCTCGACCGCAATCCCGATGGGGGCATTCACCACGTCTGCTACGAGGTCGACGATATCCGCGCGGCGCGGGAGCGGCTCAAGGCGCAGGGTGCGCGCGTGCTCGGCGACGGCGAGGCGAAGATCGGCGCCCACGGTAAGCCGGTGTTGTTCCTGCACCCGAAGGATTTTTGCGGCACGCTGGTCGAGATCGAAGAGGCGTGAGGACGCCGGCAGACGAATGCTACCGGCCAAACGACGCGCCGGCATCGCCGCCAACGTTTGCTGCAACGTTGCATAGCGAAGCGAACCCGACTGATGTCGCTGCCAACCTCGATCGCGATCTATTTCATCATCTGGTGGGTGGTGCTGTTCGCGGTTCTGCCCTGGGGCGTGCGCAGCCAACAGGAACACGGGGCGATCATACCCGGCAGCGATCCCGGCGCGCCGGCGATCCCAGGGCTCAAGCGCAAGCTCGTTTGGACGACGATCATCGCGGGTATCGTGTTCGCGCTCTGGTATGTCGTTTACACCTACCGGCTGATCGCGCTCGACGATCTCGCGGCGTTACTCGGCATTCCGCGACGCTAACGGCCCGCGCGCGTACAAAAAAATCGAGCAGGGCCAACAACCCTGCTCCCAAGACGCAACCCTACTCAACGCTACGCTTACGCCTCGAATTTTGTGTCACCGATCGAGACGGCTGCGGCTTTACGCCGGCTTGTTCCTCCCACGACTTGGACCGCGAGGCCGATAACGCCGAATTGGCTTGCGCCTCGACCCCGCTCTTCAGACGCTATCCGATCTCGCTTGGCTTGTCACCAAAGTCAAACGCGGCGGGGCGATGTGAAATCGCTCCTTCACCTTGTGCGGCGCGTCATGACGGCCTCAGCCGCGACAGCCCCAACAAGGCCTAATAGTTGGCCGGAAGGCTTTGATAGCCCTTGTTTTTTTGGCGGCGATCCGGTTTCACTCGGCGGACCCGAAGGAAACGATTCCCACCCGTCATGCGCCTCTCCCGCTACTTTCTGCCGATCCTGCGCGAGACCCCGAAGGAGGCGGAGGTCGCCTCCCACCGGCTGATGTTGCGGGCAGGCCTCATCCGCCAAGAGGCCGCCGGGATCTACGCATGGCTGCCGCTCGGCTTTCGCGTGCTCAAGAAGATCGAACAGATCGTGCGCGAGGAGCAAGACCGCGCCGGTGCCATCGAGCTCTTGATGCCGACCCTGCAGCTTGCCGATCTTTGGCGCGAGAGCGGACGCTACGACGCCTACGGCCCGGAAATGTTGCGCATCAAGGATCGCCATGAGCGCGACATGCTTTATGGGCCCACCAACGAGGACATGATCACCGAGATCTTCCGCGCCTATATTCACTCCTATCGCGAATTGCCGAAGATTCTCTATCACATCCAGTGGAAATTCCGCGACGAGCAGCGTCCGCGCTTCGGCGTGATGCGCGGCCGCGAGTTCTTGATGAAGGACGCCTATTCTTTCGACATCGACGAAGCGGCGGCACGAATTTCCTACAACAAGATGTTCGTCGCCTATCTGCGCACCTTTTCACGCATGGGACTCAAGGCCATTCCGATGGCGGCCGAAACCGGGCCCATCGGCGGAGATCTCTCGCACGAATTCATCATTCTGGCGGAGACCGGGGAGTCCGGCGTTTTCTGCAACAGCGACGTGCTCGATCTCCCCATTCCCAGCGAGGGGATCGATTACGACGCGGACTTGACGCCACACATCCGTCCGTGGACGAGCCTTTATGCCGCGACCGAGGACGTTCACGATCGGCTGCGCTTCGAGCGAGACGTTCCGGCGCAGAAGCGTCTGCATACCCGTGGCATCGAGGTCGGCCAGATCTTCTATTTCGGGACCAAATATTCCGAACCGATGAAGGCGGTGGTGACCGGCCCCGATGGTGTCGAACGGCCGATCCATGGCGGCTCCTATGGAGTGGGCGTGTCGCGTCTGGTCGCCGCCATCATCGAGGCGTTCCACGACGAGGCCGGAATCAAATGGCCGGAGGCGGTGGCGCCCTTCAAAGTCGCGATCCTCAATCTCAAGCAGGGCGGCGCCGACACCGACGCGGCCTGCGAGCGGCTCTACCGCGATCTCACCGGCCGAGGGGTCGAAGTGCTCTACGACGATCTCGACCAGCGGCCGGGGGCGAAATTCGCCACCGCCGACTTGATCGGCACTCCGTGGCAGATCCTGGTCGGGCCGAAAGGCCTCGCCGAGGGCAAGGTCGAGGTCAAGAAGCGGGCGGACGGCAGCCGCGAGCTTATGAGCGAGGCTGATGCCAGCAAGCGGCTGGCGGCGCGCTGAAACCGCGCACCGGTGAGGCGTCGTTCCGCCGGGGAGGGCCTGAAACGGCCAGAATCGTGTGAAATCGGGGGGGCGGGGAACGAGATCGATGGACGAGCCGACCAGCACCCACCCCTTCGCCCCGTTCGAATGGATGCTGTCCCTGCGCTATCTGCGGGCGCGGCGGCAGGAGGGCTTCATCTCGGTCAATGCCGGATTTTCTTTCCTCGGCATCATGCTCGGCGTCGCCACCCTCATCATCGTGATGGCGGTGATGAACGGCTTCCGCAAGGAGCTGCTGGACAAGATTTTGGGCCTCAACGGCCACCTCCTGATCCAGCCGCTGGAGCAGCCGCTAACCGATTGGGAGGCGGTGACCGAGCGCATTTCCAAGGTACCCGGCCTCACCCTTGCCGCGCCGATCGTCGAGGGCCAGGCGCTCGCGTCCTCGCCCTTCAACGCCTCCGGCGTGCTGGTGCGCGGCGTGCGCGCCGCCGATCTCGCCAGGCTCCCCTCCGTTGCCAACAATATCCGCCAAGGCACGCTCGAAGGCTTCGACGAAGGGCAGGGGGTCGCGATTGGCAGGAGGCTCGCCGATCAATTGTCGCTGCGGGCGGGCGACAGCGTGACGCTGGTTGCTCCGCGCGGGGCGGTGACGCCGATGGGCACGACTCCGCGCATCAAGCCGTACCGGATCGCCGCCGTGTTCGAGGTCGGCATGTCGGAGTACGATACCGCCTTCGTGTTCATGCCGCTCCCCGAGGCGCAGGCCTATTTCAACCGTGCCGGCGACGTCACCGCCATCGAGGTCTATGTCGACAACCCGGATCAGGTCGACACCCACCGCAAGCTCATCACCGAGGCCGCCGGCCGGCCGATCTTTTTGATCGACTGGCGCCAGCGCAACGCCACCTTCTTCAATGCGCTGCAAGTCGAGCGCAACGTGATGTTCCTCATCTTGACGATCATCGTCATCGTGGCGGCATTCAACATCACCTCCGGCCTGATCATGCTGGTCAAGGACAAGGGGCGCGATATCGGCATTCTGCGCACCATGGGCGTGACCCAAGGCGCGATCATGCGGGTATTCATGATGACCCTTGTCGAAGCTGCCCGCCGACCTCGACGCCGGCGAGACCACGGCGGTGGTGGTGATGGCGCTCGCGCTGTCGCTATTGGCGACGCTCTATCCGGCCTGGCGCGCCGCACGCCTCGATCCGGTCGAAGCGCTGCGCTATGAGTGAGACGATGATTAGCGCCGAGAGGCGGCCGGCGAACGCAGTCGAGCCCGACGCGCAAGAGCTGCCGATCCTGTTCCTGCACGGGATCGATCGGCATTATCGCCAAGGCGACGTCACGCTCGAAATCCTCAGAGGTGCCGAGCTCGCCATCTGGCCCGGCCAATCGGTTGCGCTGGTGGCGCCGTCCGGCGCCGGCAAGTCGACGCTGCTGCACGTCGCTGGTCTGCTCGAGCAACCCGACGCGGGCGAAGTCTATATCGATCAGGTGGCGACATCCGCGCTTTCCGACGCAGAGCGTACGCGCATCCGGCGCGTCGAGATCGGCTTCGTCTATCAGTTCCACCATTTGCTGATGGAATTTTCCGCCATCGAGAACGTGATCATCCCGCAGATGATCCGTGGCCTCTCGCGTCGCGAAGCCACGCAACGCGCGACCGATCTTCTCGGCTATCTCGGGCTCAAGGAGCGCCTCAGCCATCGGCCGGCCGAGCTCTCGGGCGGCGAGCAGCAGCGGGTGGCAATCGCACGCGCGGTTGCCAACGCGCCGCGCATCCTGCTCGCCGACGAGCCGACCGGAAATCTCGACCCGCGCACCTCCGAGCACGTGTTCTCCGCGCTCACCCAGCTGGTGCAGGCCTCGGGCCTCGCGGTCGTCGTCGCCACCCACAACATGGACATCGCGGCGCGCATGGACCGGCGCGTCACGCTCAAGGACGGGCTGGTCGTGGAGTTGGACTGACGGCGAAGGGGAGTGGAAGAGCGCACGGTTAAAGCGCCCGCGACGCTCCGCAGGGCTCGGACATCGAAAGTTGGGTATTGCCCTCGTTCCGAGAACGCACTTTAGCAGATCGTGATAACCTCAAGGCTTGTTGAAATAATTTCGAACGGAGACGGGGGACTTGCCCGGATGCGTGGCGCGGCCAACCGAAAGAGCCCTCCAAGTCATGACGGTAACTTGTCGTATTCCCGTTGAAACGCTTCGTCCAAGATCTTGTCGGACCCAGGATCGAGCGATTTCACGCGACACTTATCGCAGGTGCCAACCACGACCGTGACCCGGCAGTGGATATATCCTTTGTCGCTCCATTGCCGAAATGCCATCTCTTCCATGCGCTTAGTCACGCGCCCTTGTTTGCAGATTTCACAAATGGTGGGTTCGTCTCCGGCGGCCATTGCCCGATCCCCTCGGCGTCGCCCAAGCCTGGTCAGTCTGCGCGATATGTTTTGAGGGGATGTGTGAGTTACTTCACACTCGGAACAGAATACTTACCGCACCACACTACCTCCACTTGACTGCGAACATAGCATGAACTATGTTCATGTCTTGTTCTGGCCGGTGGGAGTAGTAACCATGGTTCGGGCCCTTGTCGAAGAAGCCGCCACGCTGGCCTCGCTGGCGCTGTTTTTGGGCATGATTGCGATCTGGGCGCACGTCATCGCGACGCTGTGAAGCGCTGCGATCGCTGCGGCGCTTGAGGACAACGCCTCAGCGCCAACAGGCTGGGGATAAGCCGCATCTTGCCGTCTGGGGCTGCCGCCGCGGTGGACAGCACCCGCACGCGCCCTCACATTCGCAGCGCATCGAGAATCGCGAGGGTTGAATGCCCGGCTTCGTCCATCTGCATGTGCACTCGTCCTATTCCCTGCTCGAAGGCGCGTTGACGATTGCGCGGCTGTGCGAACTCGCCAAGGCCGACCGCCAGCCCGCGCTGGCGCTCACCGACACCGACAACATGTTTGGTGCGCTCGAATTCTCGGACAAGATGGCAGCGGCGGGGATCCAGCCGATTGTCGGCTGTGCGCTCGCGGTCGATTTTGCCGATCAGGACGCGCTCCCGCGCGCGGGGAGCCCTGCGCAGCTCGAACGCCCGCGGATCGTTCTCCTGGCCGCGCGCGAAAACGGCTATCGCAGCCTGATGCGGCTCAATTCCCGCGCCTTTCTCGAAACGGCGCCGAACGAGCCGCCGCATCTGCGGCTCGCCTGGCTCGAGGCCGAGACCGACGGGTTGATCGCGCTGACGGGAGGCCCGGGCGGGCCGCTTGACGCTGCCATCGTCGCCGGGCAGGGCCATCTCGCGGACCTTCGCTGCGAGGCGCTGGCGCGGCTGTTCGGCGACCGGCTCTATATCGAGCTGCAGCGCCACGGCAGCAGCACCGAACGCAGCGCCGAGCCGGCGCTGATCGCGCTGGCCTATGCGCGTGGGATTCCGCTCGTTGCCACCAACGAGCCGCTGTTTGCGCACCAGGAAGACTACGAGGCGCATGACGCGCTCATCTGCATCGCGGAAGGGCGGCTCGTGGTCGAGACCGACCGGCGCCAGTTCACGCCCGAGCACCGGTTCAAGACGCGCGCGGAAATGGCCGCATTGTTTGCCGACCTACCCGAGGCGGTCACCTCGACGGTTGAGGTCGCGCGGCGCTGCGCCTTCCGGCCGCGGGTGCAGGCGCCGATCCTGCCACGCTTCTCGGTCGGCGGGGACGGCGCGGCGGTTGACGAAGCGGCGGAATTGCGCAAGCGCGCCGAGGCTGGACTCGAACATCGGATCAAGGCTCATGGGGTCGCGTCCGGCCACACGGTCGAGGATTATCGCGAGCGCTTGGCCTTCGAGCTCAACGTGATCGAAGGCATGAACTATCCCGGCTATTTCCTGATCGTTTCCGACTTCATCCAGTGGGCCAAGGCGCATGGCATTCCGGTCGGGCCGGGGCGCGGCTCGGGCGCAGGCTCGCTCGTCTCCTACGCCCTCACCATCACCGATCTCGATCCCATCCGTTTCGGGCTCCTGTTCGAGCGCTTTCTCAATCCCGAGCGCGTGTCGATGCCCGATTTTGACATCGACTTCTGCCAGGACCGGCGCGACCAGGTCATCGGCTACGTGCAGGAGCGCTACGGCCGCGACCGCGTGGCGCAGATCATCACCTTCGGCACCTTGCAGGCGCGCGGCGTATTGCGCGATGTCGGCCGCGTGCTGCAGATGCCTTACGGTCAGGTCGATAAATTCTGCAAGCTCGTGCCGCAGAACCCGCTCAATCCCGTCACCCTCGGCCGGGCGATCGAGGACGAGCCGCGCCTGGGGGCGGCGCGCGACAGCGACCCGGTGGTCGCGCGCGCATTCGACATCGCGCAAAAGCTCGAAGGGCTGCACCGCCACGCCTCGACCCACGCCGCCGGCATCGTCATCGGCGAGCGCCCATTGACCGAGATGGTGCCGCTCTACCGCGATCCCAAGTCCAACATGCCGGTGACCCAGTTCAACATGAAATGGGTCGAGCAGGCGGGCTTGGTGAAGTTCGACTTTCTCGGCCTCAAGACGCTCACCGTGCTAGAAACGGCGGCGGCGCTGCTGCGCAAGCGCGGTGTCGAGGTCGACCTCGCAGCAATTCCGCTCGATGACGAGAAAACCTACGCCATGCTCGCGCGCGCCGAGGCGGTGGGCATCTTCCAGTTGGAAAGCCAGGGCATGCGGCGCGCCTTGCTCGACATGCGGCCGGATCGCTTCGAGGACATCATCGCGCTGGTTGCGCTCTACCGTCCCGGCCCGATGGCCAACATCCCGACCTATTGTGCGCGCAAGCACCGCATGGAGGAGCCGGACTACATCCATCCCAAGCTCGAGCCGATCCTGCGCGAGACCTTCGGCGTCATCGTCTACCAAGAACAGGTGATGCAAGCGGCTCAAATCCTCGCCGGCTACTCGCTCGGCGAAGCCGACCTGCTGCGGCGGGCGATGGGAAAGAAGATCCGTAGCGAGATGCAGAAGCAGCGCAGTCGATTCGTATCCGGCTGCGTCGAGCGCGACATCGAGCGCGGGCAGGCGGAAGCGATCTTCGAATTGCTCGCGCGCTTCGCCGATTACGGCTTCAACAAGAGCCACGCCGCCGCTTACGCGCTGGTCGCGTATCAGACCGCCTTTATGAAGGCGAACTACCCCGTGGAATTTGTCGCAGCTTCCATGACCCTCGACAAGGGTAATACCGACAAGCTTTCCGAGTTTCGTGCCGAGGCCGAGCGCCTGGGGGTGAAAGTCGAGTCGCCGTCGGTCAACCGTTCCGGTGTCGATTTCGAGGTCGAGGGCTCGACCATCCACTACGCGCTTGCGGCGCTCAAGGGCGTCGGCCGTCAGGCCGTCGAGGCCATTGTCGAGGCGCGCGGCGAGCGACCGTTCGCCGATCTGTCCGATTTCGCCGCCCGCATCAACCCGCGCGCGGTGAACAAGCGCGTGCTGGAGAGCCTGGCCGCCGCCGGCGCCTTCGATGCACTCGAAGGAAATCGCGCGCGGGTGTTCGCGGCCGTCGACGCCGTGCTCGCGACCGCACAACGCGCCTATGATGACGTGGCAGTCGGTGGCAGTCGGGCAATCGGAACTGTTCGGCGGCGGCGCGGCGCGCCAGCCGCTTGCACTCGGCCATGTCGAGCCTTGGCTCCCGGCCGAGCGGCTGCAGAAGGAGTTCGACGCCATCGGCTTCTTCCTCTCGGGCCACCCGCTCGACGATTACGCCGCCGCCCTTAAACGCATGCGGGTGCAATCGTGGGCGGAATTTGCGCGCGCCGTGCGCGCGGGCGCCAGCGCCGGCCGCGTCGCCGGCACCGTGGTGGCGCGTATCGAACGGCGCACGCGCACCGGCAGCAAGATGGGCATCATCGAGCTCTCCGACCCGACCGGACATTACGAGGCCGTGGTCTTCTCCGAAGGGTTGGCGCAATTCCGCGACCTGCTCGAGCCCGGCGCCGCGGTGCTGCTGACGCTCTCGGCGGAGCTCCAAGGCGACGACGTGCGCGCGCGCATCCAGATGGTCGAGCCGCTCGAGCAGGCAGCGGCCAAGCTCGCCAAGGGGCTGCGCGTCTTCCTGCGCGACGAGACGCCGATCGAAAGCGTCGCCAAGCGGCTCGAAGGCCCGGCGTCGGGCCGCGCGGCGCCGGACAACGGCGAGGTCGCGCTCGTGCTGATGCTGGGCGAAGGCACCGAGGTCGAGGTGAAGCTTCCCGGCCGCTTCAAGGTCTCGCCGCAGATCGCCGGCGCCATCAAGGCGGTGCCGGGCGTGGTCGCGGTCGAGGCGGTGTAATCCACCTGCAATCGCGCTACTCTGCGCCGGGCGCCTGAGGCAACGACTTCAATGCGTCGCCCAGGAGGACATCATGAAAACAATAATGGCGTGGCTCAACGCAGCCATGATGGTGTTGCTCGTCAGCCCGACCCTCGCGCAAGGCCAGACCAGCGCGACGCCGCCACAATTCCAGGTCGATCCGTTCTGGCCGAAGCCGCTGCCGAACAACTGGATCCTCGGTCAGGTCTCCGGCATCGCGATCGACAAACACGACCGGCTCTGGGTCGTGCATCGGCCGGGCTCGCTCAGCCCGCGCGAGCGCGCCGCCGAGCAGAATCCGCCGGAGGCCAAGTGCTGCGTCGCCGCGCCGCCGGTGCTGCTGTTCGACCAGTCCGGCAATTTGATCCGCCACTGGGGCGGCCCGGGCCAAGGCTATGAAT
>WNGB01012675.1_pt1 | contig 11423 bp, 12 predicted proteins | sample 5400681 | NCBI WGS metagenome assembly WNGB01 (sample SAMN13153367, study PRJNA577476) | soil metagenome | isolation source: 115 cm soil or saprolite under grassland replicate 2 | place: USA:California | collected 2016-06-15 | reverse complement strand
CGACCGACCACCGAACCGGCGCCTCCACGCCCCCCGTCGCACGGGCATCAGGTAAGGCCCATCCGCTTCGGCCGCGAGTCGCGCATAGGCGGGTCATGGTCACGACGCCAACCAGGTCGGACCCGGTCCTGCGTGCGCCTCACGCCACCGGATCGTGCCATCCAGTCCATCTGGTCCACCCAGGGCCGGTTTCGTCCAACGGCTCCAGAGCACCCCTCGAGCACCCAACCGTCCACAATAGACATGGAAATGGCTCCGATCCGGGGAGAACCACCAGGTCAGAGCCTTGATCAGAAGTGCGCCGCCAGGGACTCGAACCCCGAACCCGCGGATTAAGAGTCGGCGATCTTCGATGCCGCAGGGTGATTCCTGATCTCGCCTGGTGACGTTTTCGCTGGTGCGGAGGCCGACGACATGCCGCAGGCTGTCGTCGGCCTCCGCACTGTGTCGGGATATCCGGTCTCCCATTGGTCTCCCATGGCGCTGACGCGACGACAGGTCGTGTTTCGCAGCGGTTCGGCCATTTGTTGAGCGGTCAGGCCAGGGCTACGGCTTGCCCGGGTGGCTCGACCTCGTACCGCGGCCGGGCCGCCGTACCGGCGGGTGAGAGTGGCAGCGGCCGTCGCGGTTCCCGTACCGTTGCCCCGCCGGGCGGTGCGGGTCCGTCTCCGCGTGGGCCGGCGGGTACCAGTCGGGTGATCCGCAACCCGTACCCGAGCCAGACGACCACGGCGAGCCCGGCCGCTCCGGCGCCGGCGCCGAGGTGCCCGGTCACGGTACCGGCGGCGAGCGCGGCCGCGACAAGTATCAGCATCAGGACCAGTGCCGCGATCCGGCCCCGGTACACCAGGCGGTGGCGGCGGGTGCTGGCCACGACCCGTAAGGGTCTGCACCGCGATCGCCGGTGCCGCAGCCGCCGCATCCGCGTCTGTCGGGTCATGGGCACGCCTCCCCGCGTCTGGCGCTGGTCACTCCATGGTGCTCGCGGTCGGCGGGGACGGTCTAGGCCCTACCCGTCGGTGGCCGGGACGCTACGGGTGACCTGGTCGACGTGACGCAGACGCCCGTCGGCGGCGAGGTGCCCGAACATGTAGATCTCGGTGGCGATCACCTGACCCTTGCGCATGGTCGCGGTCAGTGTGTATCGGGCGGCCAGCCGGTCCCCGTCGACGACGGCGTCGTGGACCACGACCTGTACGGCCGCGGCGTTGCGGCGCCCGGTCTGGACGTGCGCGAGCAGGCGGTCGCGGTCCAGCCGTACCCCGTCGTTGATCATTTCGAAGTCGGGCGTGTGGTAGCGGTCCATGACCACGGCGGGGTCCTGGTCGCCGAAGGTGATCTGTTGCGGGTAGCGGGCCAGGTATCCGGCCGGGTCGCCGGCCGGGGGCGGGTAGGTGTTGTCGGCGCTGGTCATCGTGGACCTCCGGACAGGTATCTCTGACACTGGCGTCCAAGTTAGCTTGGCTCGGTAACATTGACAACCGTGTCAGAGATCAGGGCGTCGCGGGATCGCCGGCCGCGCGCCGACGCCCAGCGCAACGTCGCAGCCGTCCTCGACGCCGCGGTCGACCTGCTCGCCCGCCGGCCCGACGCGGGTATGGACGAGATCGCGGCGGCGGCCGGGGTGGCCCGGCAGACGGTGTACGCGCATTTCCGTTCCCGGCAGGCGCTGCTCGACGCCGTCGTCGAGCGGGTCACCGCCGAGGTCGTCGACACGCTGGGTACGGTCGACCTCGACGCGGGGACGGCCACGGCCGCGCTGCGATGGTGGCTGGACACGGCCTGGGGTCTGCTGGAGCGGTACCCCGTTCTGCTGTCCCCGGTGATGTACTCGACGTCGACCGGGGCCGAGGTCGACGCGCACGCGCCGATCACCGGTCCACTGCTGCCGCTGATCCGCCGCGGGCAGCGCACCGGCGAGTTCGACCGCCGGCCCCGAGCACAGTGGCTGCTGGCCGCGACCATCGCCCTCGGACACGCCGCCGCCCAGGAGGTCACGGCCGGGCGCATGACCACCCGGCAGGCAGGCGACAGCTACACCACGGCGGTCCTGCGCGTCTTCGGCGTCGACCCGGCCGAACACCGGCCAGGCCAGGGCCGGCCACGAAACGGATGAGCCGGACGGGACACGCGCCCGGGCCACCGGGCGAACCCAGCCGCGACGAGTTGGGGCCCCGCCCGGTCGCGCCGGCCGGACGAGGTTCACGGCCTGTCGCGCGGTAGTGTCGCGTCGACCGCGTACCAGGACCTGGCCGAGGATGCTGTGACCGATCTGGCCGAACCTGGGGAAACCGGTGCTCGACGTCTTCGGCCCGGTGCTCCGCGAAGCCCATGGACGGAAAGCCCATGGCCGTAGGCGTGGACGCCGCTGGCCGGAACCAGCGTGCGGCCCCGCCGGGGAAACCGGTAGGCCAGGCACCGGCTCCGGCAGTCCCGGCAATGCCAGGTCGATCTCCGGCACGCAGCCCAGGACCGTGTCGAGACACCACCGCAACCCCTGCTTGGTGCGGGCGGAGTTTCACCGCTGCGGCACCCGCCGGGCGAGGACGAACGTCACCTCCGGGATCGGGCCGAACCCGGCCACCTCCTCCACGATGTCGGTGCGAAGTCCGGCGCCGGCCAGCGCCGCCACCAGCGCCGCCGGAAGTCGCGCTCGCCCTGCCCTGCGCAGCATCCAGCGAGGTGAACAGCGCGGCTGCGTGACCAGGGCCGCGAGACCGAACACCCCACCGGGGGCCAGGATGCGACCGATCTCGGCAACCCCGGCGGCCTGGTCAGCCCAGTGCCGGTAGGTCAAGGTGGCGGTCACCAGGTCAAACACGGCGTCGGCGAACGGCAGTTGCTCGGCAGCCGCCCGTACCAGCAGCGCGGGCGTGGGCGCCAGCACGGTGGCGGCGGCGACCGACAGCATCCGGCCCGACACGTCCACGCCGACCAGGCCGGTGCCAGGAAAGCGGGAGGCAGCCGAGCGCAGCAGTCGGCCGGTGCCGCAGCCGACGTCCAGCAACCGCTGCGGTGCCGGCACGGCCTGTGCGCACCGGTCAAGCACCACCGCGTGGACGGCCAGGTACAGCAACGGCTGCAACGCGCTGTCGTCGTAGCCGGGCGCCCACTGGTCGAACCGTGCGACCGTCGTCCTCTGGTCGGCCATGACCTGGTTGTACCCCAAGAGGTCGGTGCCTGCGCGGCGGACGGCCCGCGGCCGCACACGCCGGCCCTCGGCTGCACCCGGGGCGGAGCCGGACGCCCTGCGCGCGATCGGACGTTGCCGTCTGAGCCGTTGGCTACCGGTTTCTACGAGACACCGGCGTTTGACCGTCGTGATCGGATGACGCCCGGACAACATGGCCGCAGCTCTGCCCGCGGCCGTTTTCTTGCGGTTGAACGCCATTGCTCTCCCGTGGTTGAACGCCGTCGAACAGCAACGTGGGACTCACTCCCGGCCGGCCCGTCAGAGCCGGTCGATAGGGTGCGGCTGTCGCAGTGGTGCTGGCTGTCTTCGCTGGTGATCGAGTTGGCGGGCGGTCCGGGCGGTGTCGGTTGTCGTTGGCCGCTACGTTGGTTGTCAGGTGTGCCGGGAAGCCTGGTCGGCGTGTGGATGTCGCAGCGTTCGCCGATCGAGGGGAGGCGCGTTCCGATGGGCACGGTGACCAGGGTGGAGCGGCCCACGACGCTCGTCCGGCTGGCTGGTGGTCTGGTCGAGTACCGGCTGGAGCAGCGCGGCGAGGCCACGGTGGTGGTGTTGCACGGCGGGCACCAGCGGGCCGGTCTGGCGCTGGGTGAGGAGGTGTTCGCCGACGCGGGCTGCAGCGTGCTGGCGCCGTCGCGGCCCGGCTACGGCCGTACCCCGTTGTCGACCGGCACGTCGGTGACCGGGTACGCCGATGTCACCCGGACGCTGTGCGCGCACCTCGGCATCACCCGGGTCACGGCCGTGGTGGGCACCTCGGGGGGAGGACCCACCGCGGTGGCCATGGCCGCGCGCCATCCCGACCTGGTGCAGCGGCTGATCCTGCAATGCGCTGTCGGGCCGCTGCGCTGGCCCGGCCGCCGTACCCGCCTGGGCGCACAGGTGATGTTCGCGGGCGCCACCGAGCGGGCCACGTGGCGCGCGGTGCGCGCCCTCATGCGCCTGGCGCCCGAGACGAGTCTGCGGTTGTGGCTGGGCCAACTGTCCACGCTGCCGGTCCGGCAGGTAGTGACGGCGCTGCGCGCCGAGGACCGCGCGATCGTGCTGGCGCTGTTCGGTCTGATGCGGTCGGGTCGCGGGTTCCGCAACGACCTGCGCCCCACGCCCGATCTCACCGCCGAGGTCGGCCAGCCGACCCTGGTGATCGGTACCCGCCGCGATGGCGGCGTGCCGTTCGCCCACGCCCAGGCCCTCGCCACCGCGATCCGGCACGCCACATTGGTCGAAAGCCACGCCGACAGCCACCTCATCTGGCTCGGACCCGACTGGCCCACCGTCGCCGCCACGATCCGCGCCTTCCTCACCGCCGACCCGACCCTCGCGCCCGGACCGGCACGGTAGCCGGGGGCGCACCCCGACCCGCGCGGTGAGCAGCCGGCTGCATCCGCCGGCCGGGTCCCCGGGTGGTCTTGCGGCGCCGCGCACGCATCTGCGGTGATGTTGGTGTGCTTCGGTGACAGCCCGGTGAGGCTTGCTGGTGTCCCCGGCGCTCGGGTTGACCGGTCGGCCGCTGGGTCATCCGTTGGTGGGTGCGGGCGCCCCCGCCGGGGAGCTGAACAGGGGCTCCGGGTCGGGTTGGGTGGTCGGGTCGGCCAGAACCACCACCTCGTCGCCGGCTTGCAGGACGGTGTCGCGGGTGACCGGTACCAGCGCGCCGTCGCGGCTGATGAAGCTGATCCAGGCGTCCTCGCCGAGGGCGAGGTCGGCCAGGGTGCACCCGTCGGCCGGCGCGCCGGCGGCGACCAGGAAGCGGCGCATGCCGGCGGGTTCGTGCCGGAACCGCACGCTCAGCGCCCACGGTTCGGGTTCGACGGTGCGCATGGGCACGCCGGCGCGGTGGGCGATGTGCGGCACGAGGCTGCCCTGCACGACGACGGAGAACGCCACCACGACCACCACGACGTCGTACATCCTCGCGGCGCCGGCAACATCGGCGGTGAGGAGGTAGGTGCCGAGCAGGATGGGCACGGCGCCTTTGAGGCCGGACCACATGACGAACAGCCGCTCCCCGGGGCGCAGCCGTACCGGCAGCAGGAGCAGCCCCACCACGGCCGGTCGCACGACCAGGGTCAGCAGCAGGGCCAGGCCGAGGCCGATCAGCCAGGCGTCACCGCCGGCCAGGCGGTGCAGGGAGACGGTCAGGCCGAGCATCGCGAACGCGACGATCTCGGCGAGGCTGGCCAGTGAGGAGTGGAACCGTTCGATCTCGGCCTTGTACGGGGCGCGCAGATCCCCGACGAGGATGCCGGCGATGAACACCGCCAGGAAGCCGGAGCCATGGGCCAGCGTGGCCGTTCCGTAGATGACGCCGGCCGCGGCGAGGGTGCTCAGCGGGTACAGGGCGCCGCTGGGCAGCGGTACCCGGCGCATAAACAGCGCCAGAGCGTAGCCGCCGAGCAGGCCGGCCGCGGCGCCGACGACCATCTCCAGCGCGAACTCGCCCAGCCCGCTGCCCACGGCGTGCCAGCCGCTGGCGGTCCCGACCGCGAGCAGGCTGGCCATCGCGGCGATGCCGACCGGGTCGTTGGCGCCGGACTCCCCCTCCACGAGGGTGCCGGTGCGGCCGGAGATCTCGCGGCGGCCCAGCACCGAGAACACCACCGCCGGGTCGGTGGGTGCCAGCGCGGTGCCGAGCAGCAGAGCGGGCAGCCAGCCGAAGCCGAACAGCAGATGCGCCAGCGCCGCCACCCCGGCGGTGGTGGCGAACGTGCCCACCACCCCGATCCACGCCACCGGGCCGGCGGCCGACCGCGGCCGCGGGCTCACGGCAGCCGACCCTGCCGCAACCGGTGGCCAGCCCCTGCCCGCCACGACACGAGACCGAAACACGGCGGCCAGCAATAATTGCCGCATGCACACAACCACGGCACCGCCTGACGTACCGGCCGGCCGCGACGACTTGGTGGACGCGTTGCTGTCGGCCAGCCGGGCCATGGTCGGCCTGGCCGCCCGCTCCCTGGCCGACCTCGACGCCGAGGTGACCCTGCCCCAGTACCGGGCCCTGGTCGTGCTGGCCTCCCGCGGCCCGCAACGCATGGTCGACATCTCCACCGAACTGCGGGTCAACCCGTCCACCGGAACCCGCATGTGCGACCGCCTCGTACGCAAGGGCCTGGCCCGCCGCTACCGCACCGCGGGCGACCGCCGCGCGGTACGGCTGGCCCTCACCCCCGCCGGCCGTAGCCTCGTTCAGGAGGTCACCGCCCGCCGCCGTACCGAACTGACCCGCGTCGTCGCCGACATGCCCGACCAGCACCGCGCCCCGGTCATCGCCGCGCTGCGCGCCTTCGCCACCGCCGCCGGCGAGGTACCCGAACAGGAATGGTGGCTCGGCTGGGCCCAGGCCGACGAGGACAGCCAACCGGCCTAGTCGCAGCCCGGCGACCCAGACCGCGACTAAGACGCACGGCGAAACCCCGGTTCACGAGTGCATAGGGCGCGCGGGCTGTCCTCACGCGCTCCCGCGTCGCCTCAGCGCTGGACAAACGCCGTCGCCACGTCGTTCCTCGCCAGCTTGAAAGCGGAAATCGGCACCGGGTCTGGGCCACCCGCGCCGAGGCCCGCCGGGCCGTGTTCGCGCCCCGCCCGGGTGATCCGTGCCTCTGGTGTTGACCAGTACGCCGGGCGGTCCGACCTCAACAGCGATCCGGTCGACGACGCTCCCGGCCACGGCCGGGTGGTTGCGTCGCCCACCTCGTACCGGATGCCGTCGGGCAACTCCTTTGGCCCGTCCTCGTTGCGATCGACGCCGATCACCGTGAACCCGGCGGCGGCCAGCTTCTGCGCCGTCGCACGGCCGAGCTCGCCGCCCGCGCGGACCACGATCGCTACACGCCCGCTGGAATCGGGTGCCATCTCGTTTCTCCTTCCCGTCACGGGTGACCTGGGAGCCGGTGCCCAAGGTCGAGGCGGACCGACAGGGGGATGCTGGTGCTGGTCGTGAACGTGGGCACGTCGGCCGCCGCCAGGACGCTGTTCGGCGACGCAAAAGATGCCGATGTCGCGGGCGGTTTCGGGCGCTGACAATTCCAATGCGCCTCGCGCCGGCCGCGTGTTGGTTTGGGGCGGCACCGTGCCGATGGCTCGGTCGCCCGTCTGATGGCCTGGGACTGGTCGGGGCCTGGGCGCGCTACCGATAGACCGGTCCGGCACGCTCGTCCATCGCGGCGGCGGCCGCTTCACGTACCGTGACGAGTCATGATGTCGGGACTGCGCGGTGACAGCGGCGGTTGAGTAAGGGAATCGGACGGGCTAGGGCTCTCGCCGTTCTCGTGCTACGTCCCGGCCCATCGACAATGACGCGAAGATCTACATGCGGTCCTAATTACGATTCCCTGCGCTGGATCCTGCTTGTCCAAACCAGTAGCCAATGATCGCGCCGGCAAGCCCGGTCACCGGAGCCATGTACTGCGCAAGGCTTTCGGGCGGCATGTGGGTTGCCATGCCATAAAAGGGATAGACGATCACCGCAAGCATTAGAAGAAACAACGGTACCATGCGGGCGTATATGCCGGATTTTGTTACAAACCGGGATAGATGTTGCTCCATGTCTTGAAGTCTTTTCTGCACATCTTCCATCTGCTCCGCCATCGGCATCTCGGTCTGCAGCTCCCCGATTTTGGTGCTTCGTGTCGGACCCTCGCGCTTTGCTGGCGTGCTATATATGCCGACATCGGGGGTCGCCTCATCTTGCATCTCGCCCATACGCTCCTTGATGTGCTCCACCAGCCCGGTAAGACTGCGAATGTCTGACTGAGCCTGGGCCAAGCCTTGCTCAGCGACATGGCGGATCAAATCTTGAAACTTCTCCTCAAACTGGAGAAAATCGGCCTTAATATGCTCTATTGAACGCTGATCCACCATGAGGTACCCCTATCGTTACGCCTTCGCCTACAGTAAGCCGGCTTAGTCTTTCATGACACAACTTAGGCACTTCATTGTGCATAGGCTACAACTGGCAGGTGCGACTCTCTAGCGACCCTTGGTCGCTTCGCTCTTGATACTTGAGCAAGGTGTTGTTCAAGCTGCGCGGATGCGTGCTTGGTCGAGGTAGTCATCGATATGTCGGTCGATGGTGCGTAGCGCTTGGCGTAGCAGTAACGGCGCGGGTGGGGTGTCGGCGGCCATGAGTGGGCGGAGCAGCCGGTTGTGCACCTTGGTGTAGAAGACCGCGAATCGCTGCCCGTCGGGGGTGATCCGGTAGAGGTTGCGGCCGGGCAGTCGCTCGATGAGGCCTTTGAGGCGGAGGCGGGTCAGGTCGTAGCTGGCCTGGTTGATGGTGTAGGCGGTGCCGCCCAGCAGCGTGGGCATCTGGGCGCGGAGGCTCCGATTGGTGATGCCGGTGGCGGCGGACACGGTAGCAGCAAGGGCGCCGGCCAGGGCCTGGACCCGAGGATCGCCGAACCGTAGGGCTGGGGTCCTCCGCCCGTCCACCAGGGATGGGTGCGCGATCCGCTCAAAGGCTGGACTCGCAAGGACAGCACCCTGGCCGACCCGTTCAGCTTCCACCATGCGGCGGTTGACGTCACGTGCCTTGGCGGCCAGTTCGTCGAAGTGTTCCAGCCGGCGTAACACGCCCAGGTCGGTGGTGTCGTTGACCACGGTCTCGATGCGCATGGCCCGGCCGTCTTTCAGATACTGCTTGATCCGGGAGTGCTTGTAGAACGCGTTGACGGTGACGCCGTGGGTGCGGGTGTCGATGACGGTCTTGAACACCCCGGGTGTGGTGGCGCGGATGCGCCGCCCGAAGATGACCTCGACCTGCTCAGGGCGGCCCAGGTCGAGATTGTCGGCGATCAGAGCTTCGAAGAACGCGCGGGCGTGCCGCGGCGCGCTGAACACGATCGTGCGGGAGAGCTCAACCTGGCGCATCGACAGGTCCCACCAGTACCCGCCGGCCCGGTCCGCCGTGGTCAACGGCAACGGCAGGCGCGCCCACCAGCGTTCGCAGAACACCCGGATGGGTCCGGGGCCGAACCGGTCACCGATGTCCTGCAGCCCGGCGGGATCATCGCAGGAGGCGAACCCGTTGGCCAGCTCGGTGAGCCCGATCCCCGCGCTGGTGGCCTGACGCTTCGCCCACTCATGGCCGTTGACCCAGATCTTCATCGGGTAGTAGGGGTCGGACCGGGGCGCGGTTCCGGGATTTCTCCCGGCCGTCTCCCCGGCCCGCCCTCCGCACCGGACGAGCCCGTCTCCGAGCATCCGGCGCTCCACGGGTTCTCTTCGTGGCTATGCGGCGGCGAGTGCCGCCGCGAGGCTCGTCCAGGGTGTGGGGATGTTGGCTGCTCGCCAGCGGTAGCGGGTGACCCGCATCAGCTGGGGGTAGAACAGCTCGGTCCCGTCTTCTGTGGGCCGCCAGCCGGGCTGGCCGGCGAGGAAGCGGCGCCGCAGCTTCTTCCAGGTGATCCGGGGGTGCCGTTTCCGCAGCCACCTGGTCACCCGGCGCCAGGAGAACTGGCCCAGGTACCGGAAGGTGAGCGCTGACACGCCGTGTTGGAAGTAGTTACACCATCCCCGCAGCACCGCGTTGAGCTGGCGCAGCAGGTCGGCGAGCGTTCGATGTCGTGCCCGATGGGTCACTGCCCGCACCTTCGCCATGATCGAAAGCAATGCCTTCTTCGACGGATAGGTGTAGACGGCCATCTTGCTGGTCCCCCTCTTACGGCGCCGCTGGATGCGGAACCCCAGGAAGTCGAACCCCTCATCGATGTGGCAGACGCGGGACTTGGTTTCGGACAGGCGCAGCCCCAGCGGGGCCAGCACCGACGCAACCTCTTCCCACAGCGCATCCGCGTGCGCTTCGGCGCCACTCACCATGATCACGAAGTCATCCGCATAGCGGACAATCCGGTAGGTGGCCCCGCCGCGTTTGCGGTGCGCCGCCCGCCGCCAGTCTGTGCCGTGGGCGTCCCACTTGGCGCAGAAATGCTCGTCCAGCACCGACAGTGCGATGTTGGCCAGCAGCGGCGAGGCGATCCCGCCCTGAGGCGTGCCCGTGACAGAGTCTCTGACCTGCCCGCCCTCGGCCATGATGCCCGCCTTTAGGAAGGACTTGATCAGAGCCAGGACGCGTTTGTCCCCGACGCGCCTGCCCACCCGCTCTAGGATCGCGCAGTGTGCAAACTCGTCGAAGCACGCCGTGATGTCGGCCTCGAACACCCAGTGGTAGTTCCGGGAGCCGAAGTAGTGGATCTCGGCGATCGCGTCCTGAGCGCGTCTTCGGGGGCGGAAGCCGTAACTGACCGGCTTGAACGTCGCCTCGAAGATCGGCTCCAGCACCAGCACAAGCGAGGCTTGCACGAGTCTGTCCATCGTGGACGGTATGCCCAGTCGCCTGACCTTTCCCGGCTGTCCGGTCTTGGGGATCATGCGTTCCCGCACCGGCAGCGGGGTAAACGTGCGGGATTTGAGCCGCTCCCGCGCGTCGGCCAGGAAGGCCGCCACGATATCCGGGCTCGCGGCGATGAGCGCCGGGGCTACCCGGTCGACCCCCGCCGTGCGCGCCCCCTTGTTCGCCTTCACCCGTTCCCACGCCACCGTCAGGAAATCGGGGTGATAGACGAGGTTGAACACATCATCGAACCGGCGACCAGGATCGTTGGTCGCCCAAAGGTGCAGCTTGGCCTGCATCCGCCGTACCCGCGCCCACGCCTCATCCGGCTGTGGCCACGGCTCACCGGTATTCACCAGCGTCTCCTGTCCTTGCAGAACCTCACCTGCATGAACCCGCTGGGCTCCTTCGCCATGTACGCGGCTTTCCCGCGCTCGGACTACTACGAGCCCTCCGCCCCACCCCAGGCCATCAGCAGACGACGCGCCTTTCCGCCCCCACCAGCCTGGACAGCCAGCAGGGGACGGAGACCGGGGGTGGTTCCCACGTTCACCATGAACCGATCGACGAAGGAGGTGTCCCGCTTTGCCCCTGCGGCCCACGCCACGGCTACGCCGCAGACCTTCACCGTGGCCTCCCCGCCGGCTTCCCTAATCCGACCAGGGAGTTGCCCGCTCCTCCGGGGCGAGCACGCACCGCAACCCAGCCCATATCTTCCGGATTTGAGCTGGTGCACCTCTTGAGGGGCTTTAGAACGCTGGTTCCTCGCGTACACCTTTCCGTCTCGCTAGACGGACCCGCGCCATCCGGAAGTGCCGACGCGTCCCGCCGTTGTCGGGGCTGCTTGCCGCCCTCGCCGTCGTCTCCCAGCTCAGGCTGCCCCCAGCTTCGTTACGCTGC
>WNGB01012674.1_pt1 | contig 11424 bp, 12 predicted proteins | sample 5400681 | NCBI WGS metagenome assembly WNGB01 (sample SAMN13153367, study PRJNA577476) | soil metagenome | isolation source: 115 cm soil or saprolite under grassland replicate 2 | place: USA:California | collected 2016-06-15 | reverse complement strand
CTTGTGCACATCGATCCCACCCACACGGGCGTACAAGATCTCCAACGGGCCTCCGTCCCACGGGCACACCAACCACGGCGGTGCCGCTCGCAGAGCCCGTCACAGACTCATGACACTGAGACACGTGCTCGGGGGCAACCACCTGGGGTACCAGGGACAGGCTCCAACATCATTCTTGGGTTCAGGCACCAACGCACCAAGCCAAACCGACGACAGCGAGCGACACCGCCGAAGAGTTTCACCCACCTACGGGTGGTCCCGCCAGGGACCATGGGGTTCTTGGGTGGTTCCCGTGCCCCACGACGGGTGGGCTGGTCGCCGCGGTGCTGTTCTATATCCAGTAGTCGGCTTTTCCCGCGGGTCCGCCGCAGTCCGGGGCCGTTCATCGTGGCTCTGGACGGCTGGCTCACAACCGACGATGGCCCCGCGCTGGCGGAGGGGGCTGGCTGCGCCCTTCCGGGTGACGGGCGCTGCCGGGTGACGGGCCCGTCGAGTAACGGGCCCGGGCGAGGCCGGGCCGGCAGGGGGTCCGGCGGTGGGCTATTCGATGACGCGTGCGAGGTAGCGGGTCTGTGCTCGTCGCCGAGCTGCGGGTGGGGTTTGCCGTGGGCGTAGGGCTGGCGGCGTTCGGCCAGCTGTGGTGGGGTGGCGTTCCGCTGGGCCAGCCAGGTGGTCCAGGCGGGCAGCAGGGCCAGCAGATGGTCGGCGAAATCGTCGAGGTAGTAGTCGCGGATGTGCAGCACGTCCAGGGCGACCCGGTGCGGAGAGCAGGTGGCGTATACCGCGTCGATGTTGTTCGGGGTGTGATTAGTGGCCGGCGCTTTGGCCGCCGTCGACGTGCAGGATCTCGCCGGTGATGAACGGGGCCTGTTCGAGGTAGACGATCGCCTCGGCGACGTCGTCGATCTCGCCGATCCGGCCGAGCGGGTGCATGCCCGCGAGGGTCTCGTGGGTGTCGGCGGGGTGCATCGGGGTGCGGATGATCCCGAGCGCCACGGCGTTGACGCGGATGCCGCGGGCGGCGTATTCGATCGCCAGTGATTTGGTGACTGCGGTGAGCCCGCCCTTGGTCAGCGAGGCGAGCGCGGCGGGCACTTGGGAGTTGGCGTGGTCGACCAGGGACGTGGAGACGTTGACCAGGTGCCCGCCGATGCCGTGGGCGAGCATCGCTGCGATGGCGCTGCGGGAGATGTCGAAGAAGCCGCGCAGGTTCACCCCGGTCACCGCGTCGTAGTCCTCGTCGGTGTAGTCGGTGAACGGCTTGGCGATGAACACTCCGGCGTCGTTGACCAGGGTGTCGATCCGGCCGAACCGGTTCAGGGCGTGGTCGACGACGTCCGCGCCGGTGCCCGGCCGGGACAGGTCTCCCGGCACCGCGAGCACTTCGGGGTCGTCGGTGCTGTCGAAGGAGCGGGCGGTCCCGACCACGGCGTAGCCGAGCTTGCGGTAGGCGGCGACCAAGCCCGCCCCGATGCCGCGGGACGCGTCGATGATGATGGCGACTTTCTGAGTGGAGTCCATTACCAGAGACCTGCTTTCGGGCCGGGTAGCGCGATCAGGGAGCAGTGATCGAGACCTGGTACGGCGTCGGGTACCGGGGTTGGATCACTCCTCGATCGTGGGTACGCCGTGCGCCGGCGCGCCACGACCGGTTACCTCCGGCGTGGAAGGCCAAGCCTCCTACCGCACGGTTACTTGTGCGGGTCGCCGTCCGGGAGCCAGATGCGGGGTCTTGGAGGCCGAGCTCACCCACGTCGCGGGTGATGGCCTCGGCGGCAGCGAGCACCACTGGGCGGATTTCGTCGCGGCGCCACACCAGCGACCAGGTCCACATCACCGCCGGCTCGATCACCGGACGCTGCACGAGATCGGGCGGCAGCGTGGCGCCCTGGTCCTTGGGTGAGTTGAGCACCGGGCGACCTACGGCGCGGACGTGGTCGAAGAAGGCGGGGCCGGTGATGCCGCCGTCGTCGATACGCCGGATCCGCGCGCCGGTGTCGCCGGCGAGCTGCTCGGCGAACAGGTTCCACGACACCCAGGAGGCGGCGTCGTCATCGATCAACACCGTGATGCTCCGCGCCCACACCGGCGTCTTGGCCGCGCCGACCGACACCGCGTAGAGCCGGTCCGCGCCCAGCAGCCGCGCCTGCAGCCCGTGCTCGTCGAGGTCACGGGTGCGGACCCAGCACACTGCCAGGTCCAAGCTGCCCTCGGCAACCCGAGCGGCCTGAGCGTGCGAGGGCACCACCCACGGGTCGACATACAGCTGCGCAAACCCCGGCAGTGCGCGCGGTCAGATCCGCCGGGAGCCAGTTGACATAGCCGATTCGCACCGGCTCGGACCCCGACAGCCGCGCCGCGCGGCGCTGCAGGTCTTCGGCCCGCTCCAGCAGCGCGCGCACCTGCGGCAGGAGCGCGGCACCGGCCGGGGTCAGCACGACCGAGCGGCGGTCGCGAATGAACAGCGGCACCCCCAGGTCGCGTTCCAGCGCCTTGATCTGCTGGGACAGCGACGGGCCGGCGATCAGCAGCCGGGTCGCTGCACGGCCGAAGTGCAGCTCCTCCGCGACCGCGACGAAATACCGCAGCTGACGCAGCTCCGCGACCATCGATGCTACGGGCGGTAAGAGGCCATGCCTATCAGACAGGAGCACGCCGGTCGTGGCGGACCCGCCGCGCAAGGCGTGACGCTGTCGGAATCAGAACTAAGAACAAGGAGGCAGCCATGAGCGCCACCGAAGTACACAACGCGAGCCGCGACGCGGCCATCGGGACGGTCGATATGAAGCTCGAGGTGCAGATCATCCCCGTGTCCGACGCCGCCCGCCAGCTCGCCCGCCGCCAGTCCTCGTGGCAACTCCAGCAGCGCCAGCGGATTGCCGCGCATCTCGGCGACGATTTGTTCGCGGATCCGTGCATCAATCGGCCCGGTCAGCACCAAGTCCAGCAGCGCCCGCGCGTCCGCCTCCGCAGCCCCTCGACCGCCAGCTCGGGCAACCCTTCCAGGGCACCGCCCCGGACACGAGCCGCGAACACCAGACCAACCGATTCCACCGCCAGGCGGCGAGCAACGAACGCGAGAACGTGCGCTGAGGCCTGATCGAGCCACTGCAGGTCATCGATCAGGCACAGAAGCGGTCGTTCCTCGGCCACGTCCGAAAGCAGGGTCAACGCGGCCAGCCCGACCAGGAACCGGTCCGGTGGCGGCCCCGCGCTGAGGCCGAACGCGGTCCACAGCGCGTCGCGCTGCGGAACCGGCAGACGCCTCCAGGCGATCCAGCAGCGGAACGCACAGCTGATGCAACGCAGCGAAGGCCAGCTCCATCTCCGACTGCACGCCAGTGGCCCGTGCCAGCTGGCAGTCCGCCGCCCGCCCGGCCACGTAGTCAAGCAGCGCCGTCTTGCCCACGCCCGGCTCGCCGTGCAGCACCAGGGCGCGGCTTTCCCCCGCACGAACGGCCGCGACGAGCCGATCAAGCACGTCGCGTTCAGCCCGGCGGTCGGTCAGCTCCGCGCGCCGGCCGGCCACCACGAACCCAGTCGGAAGATCCGCACCATGGAGACGTTAGCTGACCCGTCGGCGCACTGGCCACAACCGCTAGCCAGTAGCGGATACGACACCAGGCGCCCTCCCGCAGCCTGCTACCAGCCGGCAAACGCACGCCGGGCCAGCTGCCAGCGCCGATCACGATCACGTCAACGGCCGGCATCCGTTCGGACGCCGGTGACAAGAGGAGGAAGCCATGTCGTACGTCCAAGTCGGCACCGAGAACGGCGCCGACATCGACATCTACTACGAGGACCATGGCCAGGGTCAACCGGTCGTGCTGATCCATGGGTACCCGCTCAACGGGCACTCCTGGGAGCGCCAGCACCGCGTCCTGCTGCAGGCCGGCCACCGGGTGATCGCCTACGACCGGCGCGGATTCGGCCGGTCCAGCCAGCCGGTCGTCGGGTACGACTACGACACCTTCGCCGCCGACCTGGCCGCGCTGCTCGAGCACCTGGACCTGACCGACGCGGTCCTGGTCGGCTTCTCCATGGGCACCGGGGAGGTCACCCGCTACCTCGGCACGCACGGCTCGGCCAGGGTCCGCAAGGCGGCACTGCTCGGTGCCATCCCGCCGTTCCTGCTCAAGACCGACGACAACCCGGAGGGCGTCGACGGCAAGGTGTTCGCCGACATCAAGGCCGCGGTCGTGGCCGACCGGTACGCCTACTTCGAGGACTTCCTCAACAACCTCTACAACGTCGACAAGCTCGGCCCCGAGCGGATCAGCGACCGGGCCTGGCAGAACAGCTTCAACGTCGCGGCCGGCGCGTCGCCGCACGCCACCTACGCCTGCGTGGACACCTGGCTGACCGACTTCCGCGATGACCTGCCGAAGATCGACGTACCGGTGCTGGTCGTGCACGGCACCGAGGACCGGATCCTGCCCATCGACGCGACCGCTAGCCGGCTTCCCGCCCTGATCAAGGACGTCCGGCTGGTACGGGTCGACGGCGGCCCGCACAACATCGGCTGGACCCACCCCGACCAGGTCAACGAGGCGCTGCTCGCCTTCCTCAATGACTAGGAGCCAATCCATGTCATTCTGTCGTACCTCGCCGCGGCGGACCGCCGCGGCGATCGCCGGCCTGGCGGTTGCGGTCGCCGGGGTGCTGGTCACCGCCGGGGCATCCGGCACCGCGGCGCACGGCATCGCGAAGCCGAGGCCGACGGTCGTGCTGGTGCACGGCGCGTTCGCCGACTCCTCCGGCTGGAACGGTGTCGTCGCGCGGCTGCAACACGACGGCTACCCGGTGATCGCGGCCGCCAACCCGCTGCGCGGCCTGGCCTCCGACGCCGCCTACGTCAGCGCCGTGCTGCACGCGGTCACCGGACCGGTCGTACTGGTCGGCCACTCCTACGGCGGCCCGGTGATCACCAACGCCGCCCGCGGCAACCTCAACGTCAGGGCACTGGTCTACATCGCCGGGTTCGCCCCCGACACCGGCGAGACCGCACTCGACCTGTCGAATAAGTTCCCCGGCAGCACCCTCGCCGCCACCCTGGAGCAGATCCCGCTCGGCGGCGGCGCCGTGGACCTGCGGGTCCGCCAAGAGCTGTTCCCCCAACAGTTCGCGGCCGACGTACCCCCCGCCCGACGCGCGGCTGATGGCCGTCGCCCAGCGCCCTATAGCCGCCGCCGCGCCAGGCGAACCCTCCGGCGAACCATCCCCTCCTACTTCCTCATCCCGACCGGCGACAAGAACATCCCACCCGCCGCGCAGACGTTCATGGCCGAACGGGCCCACGCAGTCGTGGCGATCGTCAAGGACGCCTCCCACGCCGTGCTCGTCTCCAAGCCAGGCATCACCGCCGGGCTCATTGAACGAGCCGCGAAGGAGACGACCTGACACCCGATCCGGCTGCAGTACCCGATCCCCGGCGATCACCACCAAAGGAGCCACCGTGTCCAACCATTTCAGTGCTGACAAGCTCAAGTTCCCCGGCGACGACCCCCGCCTGGACCTCACCGACCTGTTCGTCTTCAAGACCTCAGACCACGCCGACACGACGATGCTGATCATTGATGTGAATCCGTTCATGACCGCCCCGGCCTTCCACCCGGATGCGGTCTACCAGATCAACATCGACACCGACGGTGACGCGCACGCGGACGTCGCGTTCACCTTCACCTTCTCCGAATTCGAGAACGGGATGCAGACCGGGACGGCACGCTACGCCACCGGCCCCCAGGCCCGTGAGGCCGAGCCGGCCGGTGAGGTACTCACCTGGTCCATCCCGGTCGGCTTCGACGCCGCCGCCCCGCCCGTCCAGGCCGGGCGGGTGCGGCTGTTCGCCGGGGTGCGCAGCGACCCGTTCTTCGCCGACGCCGAAGGCCCCTTTCACGGGTACCAATGGACCGGCGCCGACACGTTCGCCGGCAAGAACGTCTTGTCGATCGCGCTGGAGGTGCCCGACGAGACGCTCGGCGGTCCGGTGATAGGCGTATGGGCCACGACCAGCTTGCGCCGGGACGGCATGCTCACGCAGATGGACCGCGCCGGGCACCCGTCGCTCAATCCGTTCATCAACCAGGACGGCGAGCACGATGTCTACAACTCCCGGCAGCCCGCGGACGACGTCAGCAATTACCTGGCGCCCTGGTCCAAGCGGCTGGCGGACAACGGGTACCCGCCCGACGAGGCCGGGGCGGCAGCGCTCCTGGTGCTGCCCGACATCCTCCGCTACGACCGCAGCATGCCCGCGGCCTACCCCAACGGCCGCGCCCTCACCGACGACGTCTACAGCATGCGCCATGCCTGGCTGACCTACGGCAGGGTCGGCCCCGACGGCCTCAAGCCGCACGACGACCTGCTCCCCGAGTTCCCGTACCTGGGCTCGCCCAACCCGTGACGGTCCGGCACATGGCGGGGCCCCCTCGACCGCCACGACAGTCCGGACGTGAATGTGGACCGGGCGCCGCAGGCCAGGCCGTTTCTGTCGGAAGGCCGCCACATCGGCCCTGCCGGGCACACAGCGGTCCGACCCGGGCAGCCGGGCGGAGTTCCTCATGCTGAGCGGCGTACTTCCCTGTGCACGAGCTTCCCTGTGCACGAGCTTGCCCGCGAGGGCGGGCGGCCCTCGACCTCGGTCAAGGACCCGGCCGACCCGGACACCTACGTCACTGACCTGGCCGCGCCAGACGTGGTCAACACTATGCCCAAGGCCGCCCTGCGCGCGGTCGCCAACCACGGCCGCCTCCCGGAGGACTCGGTGCGCGGCCAGTACGCCGATGCGCGGCAGGTGCTCAGCGAGCTGGAGGCGCTCGGCGTGGAGGAGGCTCACCATGGAGTACCTGGTCACGATGACCACTCACGTTCCACAGGGCACGGCCGAAGACGCGGTGACGGACGTCCGCGCCCGGGAGGCGGTGCGCTCACGGGAACTCGCGGCGCAGGGAGCCCTGCTTCGGCTGTGGCGTCCCCCGTTGCAGCCGGGCGAGTGGCGCACGCTCGGCCTGTTCGCCGCCGACGACCCTGCCCGGCTCGAGGACGTGCTCGCCTCGATGCCGCTGCGCGTGTGGCGTACCGACGACGTGACGCCGCTGGTGCCGCACCCGAACGACCCCGCACCCCGCGGCGCACCCCAAGGCGCGTTTAGGCCACAGGCGCAAGAGTTCCTGATCACGTTCGCGATCACCGTGCCGGATAGCGTCCCCGCCGCGGCCGTCGCAGACCGTAAGGCGCGCGAGGCACGACGCGCCTCAGAGCTCGCCCAGCAGGGCCACATCCTGCGGGTGTGGCTGCTGCCCGACGGGCGCACGCTCGGCCTCTATCAGGCCCGCGACGCGGCAGCGCTGGAGGCCATTATCGCCTCCCTGCCCTTGAGCGACTGGATGACTGTGGAAACGGTCCCGCTCACTCCGCACCCGAACGACCCGGCGAGGGCCGCCACCGAAGGTGACGCGGTCCGGCAGAGCGGGTGACGTCGTGCGCGAGCCGCACACGCCGGTCGCGATCATCACCGGCGGCTCGCGCGGGCGTGCCGCCAGACTGACGCCGAGGGGCGGCGAGCGCCTGGCCCGCCGCCCTCCGCGGGATCAGCCGTTCTCCGACGCGGGGTCGCCCGTGGAAGCAGCCGCGTCCTCTGCATCGGCCGGCTCGGCCGTGATGGTGATTCGCTCGTCGGCGGTGAGGCCGACGTCGACGTCGTCGTGACCGTCGCCCAACCGATGCCCGATGGGCTGCTACGTACTGAACTTCTCCATGGCCAAGGCGGGGTCGCTGACGAAGAGGTGGTCCAGCGGCAGACCGGCCACTGCCTGGTCGGCTGCCTGCCGCTCGGCGATCAGGCGGGCGATGTCGTGTTCAGCCTGCTGCGGATCGACCTCGACGAACGCTGCCTGTGGCTGGTCGTCCCGCCGGTACAGCCCAGCCACGTCCTGGCCGCCGAACCGGCGCCTGAACCAGGTCCGCTCCACCTCGCTCACATGCCGCACCAGACCCAGCAACGACAACGCCGACGGAGCCACCGGCCGGCTGGCCAACTCGGCCCCGGTCAACCCGGCGCACTTGCCCAACAGCGTGTCCCGGCCGAAATCGAGAAAGCCCTGCAGCATCGCGCGCTCGTCCGCCACGAACGGCTCATCCACCCGCGGCAGAGCCGGAGCAGTCCACACCATCGCCGCATCCTGCCCATCACACCGGCCGGCGACCACCTCGTTACCGCTACCGCACGGGCTCCGGGCCGCACCGGTCCAACCGACACAGCCACCCGCCAACCAGCGGCAGGGGCGTGCTCGCACACCGCGCGGCATGGGCGTGCTCCGCATGCAGTGCGGCATGACCGGATGACACGGCACGCCAGTCGTCAAGCAAGATTGTTCAGGCTGGGCTGTTGCGGCCGGTCCGGGTCATGGCGGTGCTTGACGATCCGCGTTTGTCGGTACCGGATGACATGATGCCGCTGTGCGGTACTCGATCAACGTTCCGAACTTCGGGGAATTCGCGGCGCCCGAGGTCTTCGCCGATGTGGCCCGCCGGGCGGAGGAGGCCGGATGGGATGCGCTGCTGGTATGGGACCACGTTGTCGAGCAGAAGGACCTGCGCAGGCAGATCGCGGATCCATGGATCCTGCTCACCGCCGCGGCGCTGGCGACCCGCCGGATCCGGCTGGGCACCGCGATCACGCCCGTGGCCCGGCGGCGGCCGGCCAAGCTGGCCAGGGAAGTGACCACCCTGGACCGCCTGACCGGCGGCCGCATGGTCCTGGGTGTTGGCCTGGGCGCGCCGGTGGACGACGAGTACGCAAGCTTCGGTGATACCACCGATACCAGGGTGCTCGCAGAGCGCCTGGACGAGGGCCTGCACGCACTGGATCTGCTTTGGTCCGGTGAGCCGGTGACCTACCGGGGCAACCAGATCACGATCGACGATGTTGTCTTCCTGCCGACCCCGGTGCAGCGTCCGCGGGTGCCGATCTGGGTCGGAGGGTTCTGGCCGAACAAGGCGCCGATGCGCCGGGCGGCACGGTGGGACGGGGCCATCCCGGCCATGGCCGGGATGGAGGCCGCACGCACGCCGGACGTCAGCGAGGTCCGGGAACTAGTGATATTCCTGCGCGGATGCCGGGCGGAGAACGGGCTCGCGGACAGGCCGTTCGACATCGTCATCGGCGGCATGAGCCCCGCCGGGCCGGCAGCCGGCCGTGACCTGGCCGGCCCACTGGCCGATCTCGGGGTCACGTGGTGGGACGAGCGGATGCCCTGGGGTGATGCCCTGGAGCGTGCCGAGCCGATCCTGCGCCGGATCGACCAAGGCCCGCCTCGCATCTAACCGGGCACCGCCCAGGCGCGGTGAGCGAGGCACGCCAATGGGCCAGCCCGGACCTGATCTCCCGGCAGCATCACCCCGAAAGCGCTCTGTCCTTCCGAGGCGAGCAGCCGCACCGACTACTACCACATGGAACAGCTTGCCAATTTCGGGGGGTGTCAGGAGAAGATCGGTCATGACGTCCCGCGCCGTGGTGTACGTGCAGACCGCCTGCTTCTCAGAGCCCGTAGCGTGCGCCGCCAGCGCGGCCGCGGGTTTCTTCCGGTGGACCGAACATCAACCCGTCGACCCGGGCGAGCTGGCCGCACCACCACGGCGTGCTGATCGGACGGGGGAATCTTCCTTGGCGTCGCAACGCAACCCGCGGACTCGACGGCGCCTCTGTGACACGGGCCGTTGACCTGCCTCAGCTGTTGCCGGTGGTCATTGGTGTCATCCTCTTGGGCATGACTGGATCCGATCCGAAGGTGTATCTCCGCCGCTACCTGCAGGCTGGCCGGGACGCCTTGCTGTGGAAGCTGAATGGCCTGTCGGAGTACGACGTCCGCCGCCCGATGGTGCCGACCGGCACCAACCTGCTGGGACTGGTCAAGCACGTGGCCAGCGTCGAAGCGGGGTACTTCGGCGAGACGTTCGGCCGGCCCTTCGAGGAGCCGCTGCCGTGGCTGGACGACGGGGCCGAACCAAACGCCGACATGTGGGCCACCGCCGAGGAGTCACGGGAGCAGATTGTCGGCCTGTATCACCGTGTCTGGGCCCACTCGGACGCCACGATCGAAGCGCTGTCGTTGGAGGCGACCGGCCAGGTTCCGTGGTGGCCGCCGGACCATAGCGAGGTCACGCTGCACCGGATCCTGGTGCATATGATCGCCGAGACCGACCGGCACGCCGGCCACGCCGACATCGTCCGGGAACTTATCGACGGGGCTGTTGGGCTGCGGCAGGACAACGACAACATGGCGCCGGGCGACCGGGCCTGGTGGGAGCGCTATCGCGACCGGTTGGAACGTGCCGCCAAGCAGGCCGCCTTGGCCTGAGCGATCCCTTCGGTACAAGGAGGCCTTCACCCGCCTGCCATGACCTGAGCCCTCGCCGCTGACCTGCTTGGTGCTGGTCAGAGCCGGAGTGTTGGTCCTTCGATGCCCAATGGGCGGTTCGCGTGCTGAGAGTCAGGGCGAGCACACCTTCCAGTTCGGGAACCGCGCCCGGGAACCCAACAGCGCTGGTCGGCTGGGGACCTTGAAGAACGGCCGGATCGTGTTGCGACTCTCGACCAAGATCTCGGCCACCCAACGTGCGCAGCAGCTCCAGCTCAACGCCGTGATCGGCGACCTGACCTGGGTGACGCCCATCGCCCTTGGGGTCACCCTGCCGGCGCTGCTGCCGCCCGGCGGGCACCTGCGGTCGCGTCGCTGGCGGCTGGTCGTGGCCGCCAGCGTGACCGGCATCGTCCTGATCCTGGCCGGGGGCAGCGTGGCTCCAGGGCGGCTGCACAGCCTGCCCATCGACAACCCGTTGGGGCTCGATGGGGTGGCCGGCGGAGTCGCTTGGGGGCTCCTGTACACCGGGGTGGCGCTGCACTGGGCCAGCCTGGTGGCGGCGCTGGTGTGTGTGGTGCTGACGGTGCTGCTGGGCGGCGCCTACGCCGGGCTGGTGCTGCCGCCGTCGTCGACCAGCAAGGCCGGCTGCTGGCCGACGCCGAGTTTCCCGCTCACACCGATGGCTACCAGGACGCCTGGTTGGCGGGGCCGCAGGGTATGGCAGTCCGGGACGCCGCCTCAGCTTGATCTCCTGCTTGGCAAGCCAGATGGAACCTTCCTACGAGCTGCAGAGGTACCTCGCCACGGGGTTGGCCGGCACCGTTGAAGCCAGATGGTCGATCCGGCTTCCCGATTGACCGCTCCCAGGAATGGGTCGGTCGGGCCAAGACCGTCAAGTTCAGAGGATGAACTAGCCCCGGTCGCACCTCGGTGGCAAGCTGCCGACATGAGGACCTACGGGCAGTACTGCCCCATCGCGCGGACGTCCGAGCTCCTGGCTGAGCGCTGGACGATCATCATCCTTCGCAACATCCTCGTCGGCTGTCAGACCTTCAACGAGATC
>WNGB01012673.1_pt1 | contig 11424 bp, 9 predicted proteins | sample 5400681 | NCBI WGS metagenome assembly WNGB01 (sample SAMN13153367, study PRJNA577476) | soil metagenome | isolation source: 115 cm soil or saprolite under grassland replicate 2 | place: USA:California | collected 2016-06-15 | reverse complement strand
ACTTCTTCAATCAGCGGTTGATAGAGCGTCCGGCTGACGATCCACTTGCTTGCCAAGAAGCGCCTCACGCGAGCAATCCGGCCGACCGCTTGGGTGTCAGTGGGAATGTGGTTGGCGATTTCGCTCAACTGGACGGATTGGCCTTGGATCAAGCCGACGACGACCCACACCCAGACCGTGAGCCGTTTGAGATGCAATGTCGGATGGAGCGCTTGGAGTTTGGTGGAGACGCGGTTGTATAATTGTTGAGAGCTGCTCATAGAAGTGGTCCTTTCTGGAACTGGCTTGGCAACCGTCCAGTATGCCCGCTCTATGAGCAGCGCGCAACCCGCGCCCACCACAAACTGCCCTACACTCAAGTGTTAGTTACCCAGTGCGTCATGCGTGAATTATTCTACCCTGTTTTTCATCAGAGGAGAACCGTTCGTGCTCCGTCTGATGATCGGGGGACTGCTAAAACCAAAATACAAGATACTTGGAGGTGACATCGCGGGGCGGGTTGAAGCGGTTGGCAGAAATGTACAGCAGTTTCAGCCAGGGGATGCGGTTTTCGGGGACTTGTCTCGTTGTGGTAGAGGTGGTTTTGCCGAGTATGTAGCTGTTCCTGAAAATGCATTGGGGTTGAAACCGGCCAATCTATCGTTCGATGAAGCAGCGGCCGTGCCTGAAGCGGCACTCGTCGCCCTGCAGGCTCTGCGCGATAAAGGACAGATTCACAAGGGGCAGAACGTCTTGATTTATGGTGCGTCGGGTGGTATCGGTACGTTTGCAGTGCAGATTGCCAAAGCGTAGCCTTTACGGCCGAGGACTGTCAGGTTGATGCGCTTGGTGGGCGGACCTCGGTGTTCCCACTGCTTGCCGAACCTGTCGCGCAGGAGCGGCGCGCGCCGTCAGAACGCGTAGCGCAGGTGCTGCATCGACCTTCTGTACCACGCGAAACGCTCCAGCACACGGTACAGCATGGCTTGGGCTCGCGAGTGCACCAGCAGCGTGACGAGCTCGGGCATGGTCAGGAACGAGACGGCCGTGACGAGCCTCAGGCGGGGAACCTGCTGCTCGATCGCCCGGGGATCATTGATCCCCCAGGGCAGAAACACGCGGGTGCCGGCCGCCGTGGGCTTCGACCGCCCTGTCATCAACCGCACCATCAGGCTGATCAACCGCACCGTGAGCCGGCTATAGGCGTCGAAGATGATCTGGCCGCTCGGAAACTGCTCGGTAATCCGCTTGAAGAGTGCCACCCCGTCCTGCTCGGGCAGGTACTGTACCAAACCCTCGGCGACCACGATCACCGGCCGGTCGGCCGGTATCCCGTCCAACCAGCGCAGCTCGGTCACCGACGTGGCGATCAGCTCGTAGTCGTGGCGCTCCGGATACAGGCGCCTGCGCAGCGCAATCACGTCGGGAAGGTCGACATCGTACCAGCGGACCGTGGCCGGAGGGTCGATCCGGAAGACCCGGCTGTCCAGACCGCAGCCGAGGTGCAGCACGGTTGATTCTGGGTGGGCGGCGAGGAACTCCCGGGTCCACGAATCGAGGTGCTTGGCCCGCATCGGGAGGGTGATCGCCCCGCCCTTCGCGAACTTCAGCTTCGCGAAGTCGAAGTCGATGCGCTGGACGACGTCGTCGGCGAATGTATCACCCAGGATCGGGTGCTCAGCACGACTATCCAGCGCCTTGCCGTACAGCGTGGGGAGGTAGGTCTCGCTCTCGTTCGGCAGACGCACTTTCTCGCCATCCATAGACTCATCATCCGTCTCGGAGGCCAGCTCACACGAGCACTGTTCCGGACCCCCGCCACGACAGGTGCAGGTCGAGACAGGCGCAAAGCGCCGTGGGTCACTGAGTGGGTTGGCGTCCAACGCTCAAGCTCAGCCGCCGCAAGCGCTGCCGATACGCGTCAAAATGCGCCTGAGCTTGTGCGCGCAGCGGTCGGTTGCAGCACCTGTTGGGCGCGGCCCCTGCCTTATCGCTCTACCAAATCAAGGGCACAAGACGGTAACCCACCTTCTCCCGATAGCCCGCATAGCCGCTTAAGTTTTCCACCAGAAATCGCTCTTCGTCAAGCAACCGCACGACAATGACCAGGAGCAGTGGCAGCGCAAACGGCAGGGCCACCCAGGACCCCAGCGCCAGCGGCGTAAAGAGCAGTAACAGCAGCGCTCCGGCATACATCGGATGCCGCACCACACGGTACGGCCCGCTTGTAATCACCTGCTGCTGGTCGGACACTTCAATGATCGCGCTGGTGTAACTGTTTTCTCTGAAGACCAGGAAAACGATCAGAAAGCCCAGCACCACGAAGGTGTCGGCAATCAAGCTCACCACCGCCGGCACAGTCGACCAGTGTAAGCGAAAGTCCAAACCGGGGACGATGAACAAGCTCAGGAAAAACAAACTGGCCAGACTTTGAAGGATCTGCTGACTCTTTCGGGTTTCTGCGGTCGGCCCGGCCTTCACGCGACTGGCCAACAATCGCTGATCATATCTGATCAAATACGCGGTGATGAGCAGAGTGCATAGTGAGAAGACGGCCAAGTAGACCCACGCCTGCCAGAAGCGCAGTGAGCCGGCCGATCCAAAGAGTGCGAGCGCCAGGACCAGCATCAAAAAGGCAAAGCCCAAAATCGTTTTCACGAGTAAGTTGCGCATTGGTTCATCCTTCCCGAAACCTCGCAATTCGACTTGAGCGCCCAACGAGGAGTGGTGGACCGCCAAGCGTCTTAAACTGACAGCGGGCGACCAGCGTCTGCCGAATGCGCCCTATGGCCATCATCTCGGCCGCTGCATATCCGCTTTTTCCGACCCCAAGGTATCGTACGCGGGCGACCGTCTGCCTATTATACCATCTCACTGGAGGCAGGGCACAGAGTACTACAATTCACAAAGTCCCGTCATCGATGGGCATGTTTTGGGACGACGTGATAGATATTCGTGCGATTGATGATGAAATGCCATAAAATGCAGTAAACGTCGATAAGTGAAGAATTTTATTTCTACAGCCTCTATATTCTTTCGGTACTTCTTGTGTTTGCCCGTTGCTTGACTGTATCGCGCCCGTCATTTGGCAGGGTCCTGGCTAAGTTGCTCGCGATACAGTCAAGCACATCTTCGAGGAAAAACGGTTTGGGAAGAAAATCTGTAGCGCCGGCCCGCATTAAGGATTCGCGCGATGTTCCGGCGCTCATCATAATGATGGGAAGCCTCTTAAACCCTTGTGCCCGTAAAAGGCGCATGACCTCACGCCCGGATATGCCCGGCATCATATTATCAAGCAGAATGAGCGCAGGAGTGTGCTCCTGGACAGCAGCGAGGGCGCTCCCTCCATCATAAGCTACTCGTACCCTATATCCCGCATCAATTAGCACCTCGGCCAGAAGCTCCCTAATTTGCTCCTCGTCATCCGCAATGAGGATATCCGACGGCGCACGCATATCCGATTGCCTATATAAAGAGCGGTGACTGACCTGCGCCTACATTTCGGCTGGTCAGTCACCGCTAGTTGCAACTGATCGTCTTTGCTATCCGGTAGCAGTATCCGTGCCGGAGACTCAGGAGGAAGAAAGGATAAACAGGCGAGCTGGGCGCGCTGAGAATGCCATACGAGTAGGGGCGTTCATGGCACCGTACTCAACGGGGGCAGGTGTATGGGTGGTCCGCGCCGCCGCCTGTTTGCCGAAGTATACTCCATAACAAATTTTTAATAATTAGTACTTTTATCCTATCTCACAATAGTACTCTCGTGAAGGAATTGAGGCTGTACTACCCGCTATGGCGTCGAATATGGGGCCGAAGCCGGGCAGCCGCTACTTTCCGCTCGATCGCATCCTGGCCGAGATCCGCTTCATCCGGCGCGAGGGCCTCGGAGCCTACGACGTGTTCACGCTCCAGGTGCTGCCGGGCACCGAGACGCGCCGCCAGGCCGGCGAGCACGGCCTGGTCTACCAGGATCGCCCGCCCTACTATGTGCTGGCGACCGACCGGCTGAGCTACGCCGCGCTGCGGCGGCTGCGACGATCGCTCAAGCGCGGCGCCGGCCTCGACCCCGACGAGGTCGAGGGCTGCCCGCAGCCGCGGCTCGACGCGCTCGCCGGATTGCAGATTGCAGATTGCAGATTGCAGATTGCGCCGACGCACCTTGTCACCTTGTCACCCTGTCGCCCTGGCGGGCCGCTTGAGCGCCTATGGCTTCTCGACGGCAATGAGTCCACCTGGGCCGCGGCAGGCGCATCGATCGCCCGGCTGGCGCGGCACGTCGACGTGGTCGCGCGGTGGGAGGACGGCGCGGCGCTGGCGGCGCTGCTGTCGGAGGCGATCGCGGCCAACCCGGCGACGCTGTTCGACTGCTACCTGCTGGCTGAGACAGCGCCGCGGCCGGAGGACCTGCTGGCCTGGCGCACGGCGCTGCCCTACCAGCCGGGCTAGCTCGACCGCGTGGCAGTCTACCGACGTGCCGCGCCGGATCCGGCCCACGAACGCGTCAGCCCCGGCTGTGGCTCGCGCTGCCCTGGACCGCCCAGGCTGATCCGCAGGCGTACCGCGGCGTGGCCGAGCTGATCTGGGCCTACGACGTGGCCGTCGGTGCGGAGGCCGCTGGGCGCGTGGGCCGCGGCTGGCGGCGCGGGCGTGTGGGCGCGCGGCCGGCCTGCGGTGGAAGTCGAGGAGTGGCGGGCGAAATCGGGGCTGCGGCTGTGGTCCGGCGGATCGTGACTGCGGCGGTGTGAAACCGGCTAGAGCACCGGTAGAGCATGCTCACCACAACGACGGGGACGACATTCAACATCTTCTTCCCGCGGGTCGCCGGCCGCGCCCACGCGCCGCTGGCCCACGACCACCGCGGCGCGGCGGCGCGCGGGACCGAGACGGTGCTGCTGGTGGAGGATGAGCCGGCGGTGCGGGCGCTGGGCGCGCGGGTGCTGCGAAGCCGCGGCTACACCGTGCTCGATGCGGCCAACGGCGTAGAGGCGCTGCGCGTCGCCGCGGCTGCGGGGGCGCGGATCGACCTGCTGCTGACCGACGTCGTGATGCCGCAGATGGGCGGCGAAGCGCTGGCCGAGCAGTTCAGGGCGCTGTACCCGCGCACCCGCGTGCTGTTCACGTCGGGCTATGCCGACAGCGCCAGCTTTCACGGCAGCGTGCGCGACTGTGGCGCGCTGTTCATCGAGAAGCCCTTCTCGCCTGCGGCGCTGGCCCGCAAGGTCCGCGAGGTGCTCGACGACAGGGATTGCCACGGATTACAAGAAGAGGGCGTAAAGCCCAGGCGCTTCAGCCCTGGGATATAAGCCCTTCACTCGCTTGAGCCGCTTTAGCCCCATCAGGACTTGCAAGATGACCTCCCTCATGCTCTAATGAGTACAGGTGTTCGCACCCTCAGCCCTGCGGCTGATTGCACATCAACAACTGAATCTTGCCGGTTCCGGCAGGTAATCCACTGCCGGGTAAAAGGTTCATGGTCAGTGGCGCGCTGGTTCGGCGGCAGGAGCCAACCTGAGAGTCAGCCGGGTACCCTCTGGGTGCCAAGCGCATGCATAGGCCACCCACCACCGTTGTTCTTCTCGGAGAACGAGATTGGGGCGGCAATCTCTGAAGCCGGGTACCCTCTGGGTGCCGCCTCGGCCCTGGGAGCCGTCACACGGATAACTCTGCTCCGTGTAATCCGTGGCAATCCCTGTCGTGCTAGACCAGGAAGCGCGCCGCCAGGAGCGGGAGCTGCCTGGCCGGGCCGGTGCGGACGGCGGTGTGCGGTAGGGAGTCGAGGAACAGCTGGCCGTACTTCTTGGTCAGCAGCCGCTTGTCGAGCACCGCCACCACGCCGCGGTCCTCGCGCGAGCGGATGAGCCGGCCGAAGCCCTGCTTGAAGCGCAGGATCGCCTGCGGCACCGCGAACTGGTTGAACGGGTCGTCGAACCCCTCCGAGCGCGCGGCGAAGATCGGGTCGTTCGGCACGCTGAACGGCAGTTTGGCGATCACCAGCACCGAGAGCGCATCGCCGACCACGTCGACCCCCTCCCAGAAGCTGGTGGTGCCCAGCAGCACGGTGCGCGGGAACTCCTTGAAGCGCTCCAGCAGCGACCTGCGCGAGCCGTCGATGCCCTGGCCGAGCACGGCGATCCCCTGCTCTTCGAGCGGCTCCTGGATGGCCTTGTAGGTCAGCCGCAGCGCGCTGTTGGCGGTGAACAGTACCAGCGCCCGGCCGCCGGTGGCGGTGCAGAGCGCGACGATCGCCTGCTCGAGCGCCTGCTGGTAGCCGCGCTGGTTCGGCTCGGGCAGGTCGTTCGGAATGTAGACCAGCGCTTGCTTCTGGTAGTCGAACGGCGAGTCGAGCTGCAGCACCTCCGGCTCGGCCAGCCCGATCCGCTGCTTGACGTAGTCGAAGCCGCCGCCGACCGCCAGGGTGGCCGAGGCCAGCGCGACCGTCGCCTTCTGCGAGAACAGGTTGGCCTCCAGCAGATCGGCCACCGAGAGCGGCGCGGCGCGCAGCGTCAGCATATCGCGCGCGCGATCGTAGGTGATCCAGGTGATCAGCTGCTCGGCGCCGCCGGCGATGATGTGGCCGATGTTGACGCGCACCTCGGTCGCGTAGCGCTTGAGCGACTGGACCCGCAGCAGCAGCGCGTCGTACTCCAGCAGATCGGCGCTCTGTAGATCGGCCAGCAGCGCCTCCAGCTTGCCCAGCGCATCGCCGATCGAGGTGAGGTGGAGCGACAGGTTCTCCCAGGCGCGCTCGACCACCGCCCAGGCCGGGTTCTTGCGCACCGCGTCGGTCAGCCGCAGCCGGGCGTCGTAGGGCGAGATCTCGGCCTCCTGGGTCATGAACGCCGTCAGCAGGTTGAAGCAGTCGTACACGCTCTGCCGCCCGCGCGTGACCGCCGGCCCCGCGGCCTGGGCGATCGCGCTGGCTTTGTCCATATCGCCCTGCGAGGCGGCGCTGTCGCGGAAGTGCCGCGGCAGCTCGGCGAACAGCCCGGCGCCGGCGCTCGCGCCGCCGGCCTCGAACAAGCTGTCGCAGAACTCAAGCAGCTTGGACTGGTCGACCGCGAAGCCGAACTGGTCGGTGGCGACGTCCTCCAGGTTGTGGGCCTCGTCGACGACGATGTGGTCGTAGGGCGGCAGCACGTTGGCCTCGCTCGCCAGGTCGGCCAGCATCAGCGCGTGGTTGACGACCACCAGGTGCGCGGCCTCGGCCTCGCGGCGGGCCTTGAAGTAGTAGCACTCCTTGAAATCCGGGCAGCGCGGGCCGATGCAGGTCTCCGGCGTGACGTTGATCCGGCCCCAGGCGGCGTTCTCCTTGTCGATCAGCAGCAGCTCGGCCCGGTCGCCGCTGGTGGTGGCTGGTAGCCAGAGCTGGACCTTGAGCAGCGTCTTGATCTCGTCGGCGACCAGCCGACCGTCGCGGCGCAGCTCCTTGTAGCGGCGCAGGCAGAGGTAGTTGCCGCGTCCTTTCAGCAGAGCCGCCGTGAACGGGACTCGGGGGTCAGGGGTCAGGGGTCGGGGGTCAGAAGCTTCTCCCTGGCCCCTGGCCCCCGGCCCCTGGCCCCCGGCCATGATGCGCTGCAAGGCCGGGATATCCTTGAAGAACAGTTGGTCCTGCAGATTGATCGTATTGGTCGAGATCACGACGCGCTCGCCACGGCGGGCGGCGAACAGCGCGGCGGGCACAAGGTAGGCTAGGCCTTTCCCGGTGCCCGTTCCCGCCTCGACCATCATGGCCTCGCCACCGTTGAACGCCTGCGCGACCGTCTCGGACATCGCGACCTGCTGCTCGCGCTGCTCGTAGCCCTCGAATGCCTGGCCCAGCGCGCCCGTGGGCGCGAAGAACCGCCGGATCTCGGCCAGGTCGAGCGGGCGGGCGTCGCCGGTCGGCTTGAGCGGGATGGGGTCGTTGGAACGTTGGAACGTTTCAACGTTCGAACGTTCCAACGTTTCAACCTTTGAACGTCCTTCGTCCAGGAAGACGTTCTTGGCCTTAGCGCGCTCGACCTCGCCGAACAGGTCGCGCAGCGGCCACTCGATCTTGGCCGTCAGCCGGGTGATCTCGGAGATCTCGGGCAGGTCGAGCGCCTCAATCTTTCGAAGCATGTGCAGGAACACCTGGCGGGTTGCGTTGGCGTCGGCGAGCGCGCGGTGGGCCTCGTCGAGCGGGATGCCCAGCGCGTCGGCCAGCGCGCCGAGCCGGTAGGCCGGGGCGCGCGGCATCAGCAGCGTGGCCAGGTCGAAGGTGTCGTAGGCCGGCTGAGGGAAGCGCATGCCCTGGGCCTGGAGCATCCGCAGGTCGAACCCGACCGAGTGGCCGACCAGCGGGTAGCTCTTCACGAAGCGCACCAGGTCGGGCGCGACCTCCGAGAAGCGCGGCGCGTCGGCCAGCATCTCGGTGGTGATGCCGGTGAGCCGCGCGATCTTGAGCGGTAGCGAGTGGCGCGGCTTGATCAGCTGCTGGAAGGTCTCCAGCACCTCATCGCCGGCGAACTTCACGGCGGCGATCTCGATCACCTCGTCGACGCCGGCCTCCAGACCAGTTGTCTCGACGTCGATTGCTACGAAGGTCCGGTCCATTGCGCTCCTCGCTCATTTGTTCCTGCAAATTGCAGCATTATACCCGATGTCGCGCGACTTGGTATGGATCGTCATCTCGCCGGCCGCGCTTTTTTTTCTTTTTCGTTTTTTGCGCTCTGCGAGCGCAAAAAACGAAAAAGAAAAAAGCGGAGGCATCTTGCTGCCGCAGGCTGATGGCTATGTTATAGATATCGAAGCGCGCTGGCCCCGGTCACCTCGCAGCCGCTTCCGGCTCCTCCAGCAACGTCCGCGCGTCACCGGCACGGCTTGCCCTGATCGGAAAGGTCCCCAGCCGAGCAAAAATGGCCAGCGCCATATGCATTCTTGCCCCTCGACGCTCTGCCTCGCTCAGAGTGCAGCAAATTTCTACATCAAATTAAAACAATTCACCATGATGCTCTTGACTTTTTCACATCAACATGATAATATCACCACGTAGCTAATTTAAAGTGACATGACGAGTAGCACTTTCTTGTGAGGAGGCGAGCGATGAGCTATAGCATCGAGCTAAGCGCCCAGTTTGCCCGCGAGCGCCAGCGCGACTTTCTGGCCGCCGCCGAGCGCGCCCGCATGGCCGCCGCATGCAGCCGGCCGCTCCCGCTCGCGCGGCGGGCCGCGCGCCCGCTCGGCCGCGCGCTGCTCGGCCTGGGCGCGTGGCTGCTGCGCTACGGCAAGGACGAGAGCGCCACGCACGCCTATCGCCCGACCACGCGCTCGATTGAGCTGAACTAGTGGGTCACATGTTTTGAACGTCGCCCTTCGCGTGAAACGTGAAACGTGAAGCCCAGACGTACCGCCTGCCGCACGGCAATGGCGCTCAGCGTATCAAGTAACCCACTAGGCGCACGTCGCACGTCGCACGTCGCACACAGTCGCTCTAAAACAAAGGGCAATGAGATTGAGCCAAAGAGATCACAGAGCCCGCCGAGCGTTGGTCCTTCTATCTCTGTGATCGCTGTGCCCTCTGTGGTTCAAGCTACCCGTTCTTGGTTGTGGCCGCGCCTGCGACCTGCGACCTGCGACCTGGAGATTGCTATGCTCGCAACCCTTCGCCACCGGAACTTCGCCCTGCTCTGGATCGCCGGGCTGATCTCGTTTGTCGGCGACTGGGCGCTGTTCATCGCGCTGCCGGTCTATGTCTACGACCTGACCGGCTCGACGCTGGCGACCGGCACGATGTTCGTCGCACAGTCGTTGCCGCGCCTGCTGCTCGGCTCGATCGCCGGCGTGTTCGTCGATCGCTGGGATCGCCGGCGGACGATGATCGCGGCCAACCTGCTGTGCGCCGCGGCGCTGCTGCTGCTGCTGCCGGTCCGCTCGGCCGCCGACCTGTGGCTGGTCTACCTGGCCGCGTTCCTGCAGACGACGATCGCGCTGTTCTTCCAGCCGGCCGAGAGCGCGCTGCTGCCGCGCCTGGTCGGCGAGGAGCAGCTGCTGACGGCCAACGCGCTGAGCGCGCTGAGCTGGGAGCTGACCCGCCTGGTCGCGCCGCCACTGGGCGGGCTGATCATGGGCCTGTACGGAATCGGCAGCGTGGTCGCGCTCGACTGCCTGTCGTTCCTGGTCTCCGCTGGCACGATCGCGCTGATCGCGCTGCCGAAAGGCGCGGCCGGGCCGCGCGCGATCCAGCCCTCGCGCGGCGTCTGGCGCACGCTGGCGCGCGATCTGGCCGAGGGGCTACGGCTGGTGCGCGGCAGCCGCCTGATCGCCGCGATCTTCGCGATCACCGCGACGGCGATGGTGGCCGAGGGGATCGTCAACGTGCTCGGCTTCCCGTGGCTCAAGCAGGTGCTGCACGGCGGGGCGCTGGAGCGCGGCTGGCTGGCCAGCGCCCAGGCGATCGGCGGACTGGCCGGCGGCCTGCTGATCGGCCGCGTGTCGAGAGTGGTCAGGCCGGTCCACCTGATCGGCGCGAGCGGCGTCGTGCTGGGGCTGCTCTCGCTGGCCAGCGTCAACATGGCGACCTTTCCAATCGTGCCGTCGCTGGCGCTGCCCGCCGTGCTCTCGCTAAGGGTGCTGCAAGGCGTGCCGATTGTGGGCATGTTCGTCAGCATCGACACGCTGCTCCAGCAGCAGGTCGCCGATCGCTACCGCGGGCGCGTGTTCGGCGCGTATGGCGCCACGTCGGCGCTCGCGATCGTCGTAGGGCAGAGCCTGGCCGGCGCGCTGGGCGATCGAGCCGGCGTCGTGCCGGTGCTCGACGCGGTGGGCGCGCTGTACCTGGCGGCCGGCGTCTTCGCGCTGCTGCTGCTGCGCGGCCAGAGCTTCGCGTGGCCCGCGCCGCTGGCCAAGCCGGCCGGCCCGTGACCGACTCATTTTGAGATCTGATGCCACTACAACTCAAAACTCAAAACCCAAAACTCTCTACGAATCGTGTATCGCTACAACAAGGAGATCGACGATGTACCCACTACTCACCACCTGCCCGGTCTGCCGCGGCCCGCTGCACGTCGTGCGGCTGTCGTGCGACGAGTGCAGCAGCAGCCTCGAGGGCCAGTTCACGCTCGGCTGGCTGGGCCGGCTGAGCCGCGAGCAGATCGAGTTCGTCGAGCTGATGGTCAAGAACCGCGGGAACATCAATGGCGTCGCCAGCGAGCTGAAGATTGCCTACAACACCGCCCGCAGTCGCCTGGACGACATCGTCGCGGCGCTCGGCTACGCCACCAGCCTGCCCGACGAGAACGGCCGCCCCGATCGCCGCACCATTCTGGACCGGCTGGCGGCCAAGGAGATCTCGGTGGAAGATGCGATGAAGCTGCTGCGCGGCTAGCAAGTCGCACGTCGCACGTCGCACGTCGCGGATTTCATCGTGTTGCATTGTTGTACACAGCATCTGCGACCTGGGGCCTGCGACCTGCTGCCTGGAGGGAA
>WNGB01012672.1_pt1 | contig 11425 bp, 11 predicted proteins | sample 5400681 | NCBI WGS metagenome assembly WNGB01 (sample SAMN13153367, study PRJNA577476) | soil metagenome | isolation source: 115 cm soil or saprolite under grassland replicate 2 | place: USA:California | collected 2016-06-15 | reverse complement strand
CATCTACCGCACAAGCCGCGACCGCACCACCGCCCTTGACGGCTGGCTTTGGCACTACAACCATCGACGACGACACTCAGCCCTCGGCCACCAACCCCCGATCAGCAGAACCAACCTGCTTGGGTCTTACACCTAGGCGTCGACTCGTCGACGCCGCAAAGGAGGCCGGGCGGGCTTGGCCCGCACGGCCGTTCTAGCCGCCCAGCGCTTTCAATGCGTCGGTCAGGCGTTGTCTCGTGTTGAGCACGCCTTCGAAGAGGTCGCCGTGCTTGCGAATGCGGTCGAGCACCACGGGCATCGTGAACGAGAGCGGGTCGAGCTCCTCAGTGACCTCGCTCCAGCGCAACGGCGTCGACACGGGTGCTCCGGCCCGCGGCCGGACCGAATAGACCGACGCGATCGTCTTCCCTTCCCCGTTCTGGTTCGAGTCGATCAGCACGCCGCGCCGCTTCGACTTCGTCCACTCCGTCGTCGCGAGCCCACGGTTCGTCCGGGCGATCGCGCCCGCAACGATCTCGGCGAACTGGCGGGTGTCGTCGTACGTGTAACGCCGCTCGACCGGTACGAGCACGTGCATCCCTTCCGCGCTCGAGGTCTTCGGAAAGCCGACCAGGCCGAACGCGTCGAGTGCCTGCTTCACGAGCAACGCGACCTGCACTGTCTCCTTGAAGCCGACGTCAGGCGAGGGATCGAGGTCGAAGAGCACGAAGTCCGGGCGATCGGGCTTGTCGACGCGTGAGTACCACGCATTCATGTCGATGCAGCCCATGTTCACCATCCACAGCAGCGCAAGCTCGTCGTTGACGATCGGGAAGTTGACCCACTTCTTGCGTCGCGGCGATTCGCGCGTCGACACCTGCGTGCGGAACGTCGGGATCCACTCCGGCATATGCGAGGGCGCGTCCTTCTGGAAGAAGCGGCCCGCCTCGATCCCGTCGGGCCAGCGCACCATGGTGAAGGGACGGTCGCGCAGGTGCGGGAGCAGGGCCGGCGCAACTGCGCGGTAGTACTCGAGCAGGTCGCCCTTGGTGATCCCCTCGACCGGGAAGAAGACCTTGTCCAGGTTCGAGAGCTTCAGCTCGCGCGAGCCCTTCGTGATCCGGTCCGCGATCGGCACCTCGCGGCGCACATCCTCGGCCGGCTTGTCCTCCCGCAGGCCTTTGTACGAGGGAGCACGCAGCCGGCCGTCGTGTGTCCACTCGGCGAACTCCACCTCGCACACGAGCTTGGGCTCGACCCAGATCACGTCGCTCTTGCGCACCTTGGGCATCGTCGGGACCTCGCGGAACGGCGAGGTCGCGCGCTTCAACGGCCGTAGCTTGTCGAGCAGCTTGTCGATCTCACGGCTGTTGAACCCCGTGCCCACGTTTCCGGCGTAGACGAGCTCACCGCCCTGGTAGTAGCCGAGGACGAGCGCGCCGAAGCTCGAGGCGCGCCTCCCCGTTCCCTTCGTGAAGCCGGCGATGACGAACTCCTGCTCGCCGTGCGTCTTGACCTTCAGCCAGTCGCGCGTGCGCTTGCCGGGGAAGTAACGCGAGCCGAGCCGCTTCGCCATGATTCCTTCGAGGTGCTGGTCGGTGGCAGCCTGCAGCAGCGCGTTGCCCTGGTCGAACCCTTCGGAGAGCCGTGCGGTTCGGTTCCGCCTGTCGAGGAGCTCGGTCAGGCGCTTGCGGCGCTCGACGAGCGGGAGGTCGACGAGCGGCTCGCCGTCGAGCTCGAGCAGGTCGAAGGCGTAGTAGACGAGCGGCGTCTCCGGCTTGCCCTGCTGCATTGCCGAGAAGCTCGAGCGCCCCGTCTCGTCCAGGGCACACACCTCGCCGTCGAGCACGCAGTCCGGAGTCTTGACCGCCTTGACGATCTCTTTCGCGACATGCTGGAAACGCGCGGTCAGGTCGTTGCCGTTGCGGCTCGTCAGCGTCGCCTCCCCCTGGGAGACGACCGCGATCGCCCGGTACCCGTCCCACTTGACCTCGAACTCCCAGCCCGCACCGCGCGGAACCTCCTGCGCGAGCGTCGCGAGCATCGGCGAGTACGTTCGGCCGGCACGCGGCGCCGGCTTCACCTCGTCCCGCTTACGGATGATCAGCCAGTTCTTCTCCTGGCCGCTCAGGTGGGCCGGGATCAGCGCCCATGTTCCGTCGAGACGCGTTCCCTTCAGACGGACGGTGAGGCCGCCGTTCTTCTTCTCCTCGAGCAGCTCGTACGTGCCGCTGTCCCAGATCTCGACCGTACCGGCGCCGTACTCCCCCTTCGGGATCTCGCCTTCGAACGTCGCGTAGTCGAGGGGATGGTCCTCGACGTGGACGGCGAGGTTTTGCTGCCCGGGCTCGAGCGGCACTCCCTTCGGCACCGCCCAGCTCGCCAGCGCACCGTCGCGCTCGAGCCGGAAGTCGTAATGAAGGCTGCGCGCGTCATGACGCTGCACGACGAAGATCGGCTCCTTCGTTTTCCCCCGCTTCGCGCCGAACGGCTCGGGCGTCTTCTTGGGATCGCGTTTGCGCTCGTACTCGGAGAGCTTCTGCGCCATCTGGAGAGCTTTGCGGATACCCACGGGTCTGCGTGTTTCAACTGCAAGGCGATCGGCTAAGCATCACTTCAAAGGAGGATTTCTATCCTCTGAAAAGCTTCTCCACCCAGCGGGGGGGTCGACTCTTCGGGCCGGATTTCCGGCCCGAAGTCGTACTGGGGTCGGGGGAAAACGCTGTGGATGATGTGGAGAGGTGACACTCGTCCACAACAGAATTCTGCCGAAAGCTCCGTGAAGCTCCCGGCTATCCACAGGTCTGACCGTTGACTCAGGCGTAAACGCCCAGGGAGCGGAACTTGGCTCGGCGCCTACGCTTGAGATCGTCGGACGGGATTGATTCGAGCTCTTCGAGGGCCTCGCCGAGCGATTCGCCCAACAGGCGTGCCGCCTCGTGGGGATCCGTGTGGGCACCGGCCTCAGGCTCGGGGACGATCGCGTCGATCACGCCGAGCTCGAGGCAGTGGACGGCGTCGGGCTTGAAGGCGGCGGCGGCCTTCTTCGCCTCGCCCGCGTCGCGCCAGAGGATCGCGGCGCAGCCCTCCGGCGAGATCACCGTGTAGATCGCGTTCTCCTGCATCAGCACGCGGTCGGCGAGCGCCGTCGCGATCGCTCCGCCGGAGCCGCCCTCGCCAATCACGCACGCGATCGTCGGGACGTTGAGACGCGCCATCACCGACTGGGCCCGCGCGATTGCGCCGCCCTGCCCGTGCTGCTCCGCCGCCACGCCGGGATAGGCACCGGGGATGTCGACCAGGCTGATCAACGGGAAGCCGTGGCGGTCGGCGACCTCCATCAGCCGCATCGCCTTCCGGTAGCCCTCGGGGTACGCCATGCCGAAGTTGCGATGCGTGCGCTCTTTGATGTCGCGTCCCTTCTGGTTCCCGACGAGCGCGACCGTGCGGCCGTCGAAACGGCCGAGACCGATCACAAGCGCTGCGTCGTCGGCACGCCCGCGGTCGCCGTGCAGCTCGACCCAGTCTTCGAGCAGGCGCTCGACGTAGTCGAGCGTGTAAGGGCGGTCCTGGTGGCGCGCGAGCTCGACGGACCGCCAGATCTCCTCGTCGGTCGGCGCCGACTGGATGCGCTCGAGCTGGCGCTGCAGCTTCTCGAGCTCGCCGGAAAGACGTGTGCCGCCGAGCAGGTTGAGGTTGCGCAGGCGCGTCAGCCGCTCGCGCAGGCGCAGCTCCTGATCAGTCGCCATTGCGCGAGAAGAGACGTAGAAGGCGCGCGACGTACGGCTTCAGCTCGGGCCGCGGGACGATCGCGTCGATATGTCCGAACCGCAGGTTCTGCTCCGCGAGGCCGAAGTCCTCGGGGAGCTTCTCCCGTGTCGTCTGCTGCACGACCCGCGGGCCCGTGAATGCCAGCAGCGCTCCGGGTTCGGCGACGATCACATCACCGAGGCTGGCGAAGCTCGCCAGAACGCCGGCGGTCGTCGGATGTGTCATGACGCTGATCAGCGGCTGTCCGGAGTCGTGCAGGTCCTCGACCGCGCACACCGTCTTCGGCAGCTGCATCAGCGAGAGGATCCCTTCCTGCATGCGCGCGCCGCCGGAGGCCGTCACGGAGACGAGAGGCATGCCGCGCTCCGACGCGCTGTCGCATGCACGCGAGAACTTCTCGCCGACGACGCTGCCCATCGAACCGCCCATGAAGGAGAAGTCCATGACGGCGAGCTCGCAGGCCTTGCCGTCGATCGCCGCCTGTCCGATCACCATCGCCTCGCCGAGGCCCGTCTTCATCTCCGCCTCCGCGAGTCGCTCCGTGTAGGGACGTAGGTCGAAGAAGTGCAGCGGGTCCTCGGAGCGAAGATCGGCGGCTTCCTCGACGAAGGTGCCTTGGTCGGCAAGCGCCGCGATCCGCGACCGCGCACGCATGGGGAAGTGGTACCCGCACTGCGGGCAAACCCAGAGCGCCGCCTCGAGCTCGTCGTCCCGGTAATGCGACTGGCACTGGGGACACGTGTTCGGATGCTGCTTTCCCGGCGGCTCTGGGACGTTCCGGTGCTCGATGGAGACGTCGATCCGGGAGGACATGAACCGTCGAGTTTAGACTCGCCCCGCAGGGAGGCCGGTTACAGGGCTAGCGCAGTAGCAAAGCCGCGGAGGGGATCGATGTTGGCCGGCTCGAAGCTGAGGCCGGTGAAACCGGCTCCCAGCACCTTCGTCCGGCCGGCCAGGTCGACCAGGATCCGCTCGATCTCCTGCCGGGAAGGCCCGCCCGGCTCCGGCATGAAGATCGACATCTCGGACGGCTCGAGCACGTCCACATCGAGAGCCACGTAGGTACAGCCGACGCCGTCGAGAGCCTTCGGGATACCGGCCTCCCCGATGTGAAGACCGCTCGTCCGGATGAACTCCTCCTCGGGTGGATCGAGGTTGCGTGCGCCGACGAGCGCAACGTCGTCCGCCTCGACCGCGCCGGAGTCGAGCAGCATGCGCAGCGGCATCCCCCACTGGTTTCCGGACGGCGAGCTCTGGGGTGTGTTCAGGTCGCCGTGCGCGTCGAACCAGATCACCGACAGGCGGCCCTGGCGCGCGGCGAGCCCTTCGACCGCGCCGACGTGCGAACAGCAGTCGCCGCCGAGCACGAGCGGGCGCTCGGGCAGGTCCGCGGCGAGCGCGAGGTTCTGCTCCTCGAGCGTCTCCGCCTCGACGACTGCGGCCTCCGGGAACGGCAGCTCCAGCCAGGCCGCCTCCGCCATCGCCTCGCCCCCGTCGCCCCACGCCTGCGGCACACGCACCATCCCGCAGTGGAAGACGCGGCCGCACGAGTGACACTCGTAGTCGGGGCCGATCGCGACAGCGGTGTACGTCTTGCAATCGGGGCACTTCGCGCGCAGCCGGCTCACGTCAACTCCTTTCCGTAGGTGACGGCCTCGTAGGCGACATGCATGCCGGCGCGTTCGTAGAGAAGCGTCGCACCCGTGGGATTCTCGGCGTCGACGCCCAGTGCGACGCGCGACTTACCGCGGCGGTGGAACTCCGCGAACGCGTGACGCAGCAGCGCCAGCGCGAGCCCGCGCCTCCGCCACGGCTTGCGGACGCCGAGTGCGCCGACGAACCCCGCACCGGAACGGTCCGGCTCGTTGCGCATCACCGCCGCGATCTCGTCACCGTCGCGGACGAGGAACCACAGCGTCGGATCGAAGTCGGGGTCCTTGACGAGCCGCATCTCGTGCCACTCCTCGAAAGGCAGTGCGGCAAAGTTCCACTCATCCTCGAACGCCTCGGTCAGCGCGGTGTGGAACGCCTTCGCGTCCTCCAGCTTGAAGGTGTCGACATGCAGGCCGTCGGGCCACTCGGCGGCCGGCGGCGGCGCGTCGAGCTCGATCATCATGCGGTAGAAGCGCCGCAGCTCACGCATACCGAACCGCGCGAACAGACGATGGGCTCGGTCGTCGCCGACGAGCGACCACGCATACAGCTTCGGCAGCGCGAGCTCGCGGGCCCGCTCCTCGGCGCACGCGACAAGCCATGCCCCTAGCCCTTCTCCTTGACGGTCGGGACGCACGAAACCGTCGAGCTCGAGCGTCTCGCCGTGAACAAACCCGACCGCATAAGCCGCGACCGAGCCGTCGTCCTCGAGCACCCAGGAGTTGTGCTCGAGATCCATCAGGCGCCACCAGCCGAGGATCTCCGGCTCGGAGGATTCCGACCAGCCCTGCACCGCCTCGTCCGCCGCGGTGATCAGTTCGTTGATCGCCGGCGCATCCTCGACGGTTGCCCGCCGGAGGCTGAGCCCGTCAGGCGGCGACGAGCTCATCGAGCGTCTCCGCAAGTCGTGTCAGGTCGGGCAGCTCGCGGGTCGGCGGCGGGTCGCGACGGTCGCCGTAGCGGTTGATCCACACCGATTGCAGCCCGAGCTCGGTTGCGGGAACGATGTCGTGAAAGTAGCTCTGCGCCACGTGCACCTGACGGTCGCGCGGCACGCCGACCTGCTCGACGAAGCGCTCCCAGTGACGGTGCGCAGGCTTGTAGGAACGGATCTCGGACGCGACGATCGCCAGCTCGAAGGGCACCCCGATCTGCTCCATCGATGCCTCGATGAAATCACGGTCGGTGTTCGAGAGGATGGCGAGCTTCCAGCCGCGGGCCCGAGCGTCTTCGAGCGCCGGCGGCACCTCGGGATACGGCTCCCAAAACGGGAGCGCGAGCGCCAGCCCATTCTCCTCGCCGGCCGGCGCGCCGAGCTCGCTCATCGTCGCGGCCATCACCTCGCGGTATGTGCGCCGCCCGCTGACCTGCAACGTCGGCTCGACCTCGTGATAGCGCTCGAGCTGCTCGTCCGCTCGGTCCTCGCCGAAGAGGCGCACCAGCTCACGGCGGATGCCGCCGTTCCAGTCGATCAGCGTGCTGTAACAGTCAAACGTCGCCCAGCGGTCAGTCTTCGACACGTTTGAGGACGATCGACGCATTGTGTCCGCCGAACCCGAACGAGTTGGACACCACGACGCGCACGTCGGCGTCGCGCGACTCGTTCGGGATGTAGTCGAGGTCGCACTCTGGGTCTTCGACTTCGTAGTTGATCGTCGGCGGCAGCTTGCCGTCGCGGATCGCGAGGGTGCTGAAGATCGCCTCGACCGCGCCGCCCGCTCCCAGGCAGTGTCCGGTCGCGCCTTTCGTCGAGGAGATCGGCGTCTTGTACGCCTTCTCTTCGCCGAGCGCCAGCTTGATCACACGCGTCTCGGCAGCATCGCCGAGAGGGGTCGACGTTCCGTGCGCGTTGATGTAGTCGATCTCGTCCGGGTCGATGCCCGCATCGCCGAACGCCATCTTCATCGCACGCGCAGGGTTCTCACCTGTGGGATCGGGCTCTGTCACATGCTTCGCATCGGACGACAGACCGTAGCCGGCGACCTCGGCGTAGATCTTCGCGCCGCGCGCACGTGCTCGCTCGAGCTCCTCGAGCACGACCACCGCGCCTGCCTCGCCCATGACGAACCCGTCGCGTCCCGCGTCGAACGGGCGGCTGGCGCCCTCCGGATCGTCGTTGCGCCGCGAGAGCGCGCGCATCGCTGCGAACCCGGCAATCCCGACCTGATTGATGGCCGACTCGGTGCCGCCGCAGAGCATGACGTCGGCGCGGCCGAGCCGGATGTCGTCCACTCCCTGGCCGATTGCCATGTTCGATGCTGCGCATGCCGTGCACTCCGACGAGAGCGGCCCGCGCGTGCCGAGCTCCATTGACACCCACCCGGCGCCCATGTTCGGGATGATGCAGGGGATCGCGAACGGATTGACTCGGTCGGGCCCGCGCTCGATCAGCGTGTCGTAGCAGTCCTGGAAGGACTTGATGCCGCCGATGCCGGTCGCGATCGAGGCGCCGATCCGGTCCGCCTCCGACTCGATCGCAATTCCGGAGTCCGCCTCCGCCTGCCGCGCTGCGGCCAGGATCAGCTGCGCGAACCGGTCCATGCGCCGTGCCTGCTTGCGCTCGATCCAGTTGGACGGGTCGAAGTCCTTCACCTCGCACGCGAAGTGCACGTAGTAGTCCGTGGTGTCGAACTGCGTGATCGGTGCGGCACCCGATTCGCCCGCGATCAGCCGCTGCCAGGACGTCTCCGCGTCGTTGCCGAGCGGGGTCACCGCTCCGATCCCTGTGATGACGACCCTGCGCCTGCCGTTGAGCGACACCGACACCTACATCCCCAATCCGCCGTCGACGAGCAGCACCTCACCGGTGATGAAGGCTGCCTCGTCGGAGGAGAGAAAACGTACCGCGCCGGCGATGTCCTCCGGGGTCCCGAACCGCCCGAGCGGCGTGTTTGCGAGCATCAGCTGCTTCATGTCGTCGGCGATCACCTGGGTCAACCTGGTGTCGACGTAGCCGGGAGCGACGACGTTCGCACGCACGCCGCGGTTGCCGAGCTCGCGAGCGAGCGCCTTCGTGAAGCCGATGATGCCCGCCTTGGAGGCGGAGTAGTTCGTTTGACCGGGGTTGCCGTGTAGGCCGACGATGCTGGAGATGTTCACGATCGCCCCGGAGCGGCGCTTCATCATCCCGCGCGCCGCGGCACGGCATGTGTGGAAGACACCGCCGAGGTTCGTCGCGATCACGTCGTTCCAGTCCTGGTCCGACATGCGCGCGAGCAAGCCGTCGCGTGTGAGGCCGGCGTTGTTCACGAGGATGTCGATGTCACCGGCCTCCTCGACGAGCCGCTTGGCGTCGTCCGGATCGGCGACGTCGGCCTGCACCGCCTTGCCACCCGCCTCGCTCGCAACGGCCTCGCACTCGTCCTGGCCCGAGCGGTAGCTGAGGGTCACTGACGCGCCCGCACGGGCTAGTTCCAACGCGATCGCGCGACCGATCCCACGCGAGCCTCCCGTGACGAGGGCCGTCTTCCCCTCGAGGGAACAGAAGTCATGCAGAGGCGAGCTTCTCCTCGAGCTTCTCGAGGCTCTCGGGGGTGGAGACGGAGATCGTTTGGGCGTTGCGGTCGATCCGCTTGATCAGCCCGGACAGGACGTTCCCGGGACCGACCTCGACGAACGTCTGCACGCCCTCGCGCAGCAGCTCCTGTGCGGCCTGTGTGAAGCGCACCGGCGCCGTCAGCTGCTCGACGAGCAGCGGGCCCATGCGCTTCGCGTCCTCGATTCGCGCCGTCACCGTCGACATGAAGGGCGCCGACGGCTCGGCGAACTTCACCTTGTCGAGCGCCGGCCTGAGCCGGTCGGCGGCGCGCGCAACCAGCGGGCTGTGGAAGGCGCCGGACACACGCAGCTTGACGGCCCGGCGCGCTCCCTCTTCCTCCGCCGCCTCGCACGCCTGCTCGACCGCAGGGTTCTCGCCCGAAACGACGATCTGGCCCGGACAGTTGTAGTTCGCCGGCCACACGTTGAGGATGCGCCGGCAGATCCGCTCGACGACCTCGTCGTCGAGCCCGAGGATCGCCGCCATCGAGCCGGGGTTCTTCTTCGCGGCTTCCGCCATCGCGAGACCGCGCTCGCGGACGAGGGCGATCGCCTCCTCGAACTTCAGCGCGCCGGCCGAGGCAAGCGCCGTGAACTCACCGACCGAGTGGCCGACGACGAAGTCCGGCTTGATGCCGCGCGCCCTGATCGCGGCAAGCACGGCGAGGCTCGTCGCGACGAGTGCCGGCTGCTGTATCTCCGTCTCCATCAGCTCGGCCTCGGACGCCTCGAAGCAGAGGTACTGAAGATCGAGGCCGGCCGCCTGGCTGCCGCGCTCGAAGACGTCCATGGCCTCGGGAACGATCGTCGCGAGCTCGCGCCCCATGCCGACGTCGAGGGAACCCTGACCCGGGAAGCAGAACGCCACGAGGCCGGACTTCACAGCGTCCACTCCATCAACCCGGAGCCCCACGTGAGGCCCGCGCCCATGCCCGTCATCAACACCAGATCTCCCTTCTTCAAACGGCCGTCGCTCTGCGCCTCCGCCAGCGCCAGCGGGATTGAACCAGACGATGTATTCCCATAACGGTCGACATTTACAACCATGCGCTCGCGCGGGATTCCGAGCTTGTGCGCCGCGTGATCCATGATCCGAACGTTGGCCTGGTGAGGGACGTAGACGTCGACCTCGTCCACCGAGACGCCGCAGCGCTCGAGGACGGCCTCCGCTGACGAGACGAGGACGCGGGTCGCGAACTTGAAGACCTCGCGCCCGTTCATGTGGACGTACCCGTTGCCGGTGGCGTCCTCGATACGGCGCGAGCCGCTGCCGGGCAGGGAAAGGTGGATCCCACCGCCACCGTCGGCACCGAGCTCGAAGCCGAGAAACCCCGGCTGCTCGACGCGTTCCAGCACGACGGCGCCGGCACCGTCCCCGAACAGGACCAACGTCGAACGGTCGGTCCAGTCGAGGATGCGGGAGAGAACGTCGCCGCCGACGACGAGCGCCCGCTGCGCCAGGCCGGCAGCAATCATCCCGTATGCCTGCACGAGTGCGTACATGAAGCCGGTGCAGCCCGCCAGCAGGTCATACGCCGCCGCGTCGGGCGCGCCCAGCTCGTCCGCGAGCAGTGCGCTCGAAGTCGGAAACATCATGTCCGGCGTCACCGTCGCGCAGACGAGCAGGTCGACGTCCTTCGCCTCGACCCCGGCCTGCTCGAGGGCAGCGCGCGCGGCCGGCAGCGCCAGGTCGGTCAGGGCCTCCTCCGGCGCCGCGATGCGGCGCTCGCGAATGCCGGTCCGCTCCATGATCCACTCGTTCGACGTGTCGACGATCGTCGACAGCTCGTCGTTCGTGAGCACGCGCTGCGGCACGTATGCCCCGAGGCCCGTGATCGAGATCGGCTGGCCTTGGGCTTTACCGATCATCTTTCCACCGCGAAAGTCAGGGTCGCCTTACACGCGAGCTCACCGTCGACCCGCGCCTCGGCCTTGCCGCGCCCGATCGGACCGCGCACACGCTCGAGCTCGCAGCGCAGCTCCAGCACGTCGCCCGGCTCGACGACGCGCTTGAAGCGGCAGTCGTCGATGCCCGCGAAGAAGGCCAGCTTGCCCCGGTTTTCCTCCTCGCTCAGGACTGCGATCGCACCCGTCTGTGCGAGTGCCTCGACGATCAGGACACCCGGCATGATCGGCCGGCCGGGGAAATGGCCCGACAGGTACCACTCATCCTCGCGCACCGTCTTGCGCGCGACGGCGCCGACGCCGGGCGTGACCTCGAGCACCTCGTCGATCAGGAGGAATGGCTCGCGGTGCGGGAGGATCTCCTCGATCGCGATGGTCGTCATGCGGCGACCTTTGCCGCATGACGTAGGGAAGGGGCCAAGGGGGAAACCGTGAGGTTTCCCCGCTCTCTCCCCTCAGCTCGCGCGGCGATCCCAGCGGCGCGCGGGCTGAGGCGTGACATAAAGAAGGGGTCTCGTAGGGGAAACATGGTTTCCCCTACGCGAGCGAGCCGAAGGCGAGCGGAGGTCATGCCACGTCC
>WNGB01041002.1_pt1 | contig 11426 bp, 6 predicted proteins | sample 5400681 | NCBI WGS metagenome assembly WNGB01 (sample SAMN13153367, study PRJNA577476) | soil metagenome | isolation source: 115 cm soil or saprolite under grassland replicate 2 | place: USA:California | collected 2016-06-15 | reverse complement strand
GTGGGGTGCCAACCCTCGCGTTCCGCCTCTAGATCCTCGATTTCTCTCGTCGCCAACCGAGTTTGGATGGTCACGTTGTCGGGACGGTCAACCTCTCAGTTTTTCGGCGTCATCCGTCCGGTAGCCGAGCCGTAGCCGCCTCGAGAGCGTGTCGGGTGCCAAGCTTGGTTCTGCCTGCAACTCGGCCTAACCAGTGGCGTGAACAGAGTTTTGGCACCCCACACGCAACGTGCCGCGTTCGCCACCGCCGCCGGCGAGGCGCGCGCGGTCGGGCATTACTACGTCGGGCCCGAGCACCTGCTTCTCGCCTTGTTTGGTTGCAATTTGGCGTGGAGCGCGAGAAGATAGTTGTCTGGAGTCAGCGCGTGGCTGCGGTCGCTGCCTCGCCTCTGTGGCGGTTTCCAGCGGGAGGTGATCGCGATCGCTGTTTGGCCTAAGCGATTTTTCCGAGGCTCCGGCGCACGCGGCGGAGGTACTCCCGATCGAGCCGGCACCATGCCGATGGGCGATGGCGTTTGGTGCGTGCGCTTGTGCATCTGAAGAGCGCTGTTTTACCCGGAGTCCTTCGAATGAGGAGGCGGACGAGGTGACTGCTCCGAACGCTCTGTACACCGACTTTAGTCTGGATGTTCTTGGTCGCTACGTCTGCAATGGCCTCGATGAAGCGCGCCGCAGCGCGGACCCGAAGGCGACACGTCCGAGCGGCGAGTCGCAGGAGGATGCTCGGCCGTTTGACGTCATTGTCGTCGGCGGCGGATCCTTTGGCCCGATCTTGGCGCAGCACCTGCTGTACCAGGACGTGACGCACAGCCACCGCATCCTGGTGTTGGAGGCGGGGCCGCTTTCGCTACCAGAGCATGTTCAGAACCTGCCGATGATCGGGCTGAATGTCCCACCCGCTTCCACCAGCGATACGGGTCGGCGGAACGAGGTTTGGGGGTTGCCGTGGCGTTCGACGGTTGGATTCCCCGGCTTGGCGTTCACGCTTGGCGGCCGCTCGGTCTTCTTCGGCGGCTGGGCCCCCGAACTGCTCGTCTCGGAAACGGTGTCCTGGCCGGCTTCCGTGCTTGCCGAGCTCCGCGATGCGCTCCCGGATGGTCGCGACGGCTATTTCCGCCAGGCGAGCGAGCAGATCGGTGTGACGGAGTCGAATGATTTTGTGTTCGGTGATCTCCAAGGCGTTCTGCGCAAGCGTCTGTTCGACGGCATCAGCGCCGGAAACGTGACCGATGCGATCCCGCTCGACAGCCCGGATCTTCCTTTGCATCTCGACGGCGTTCCGGCTGCAAAGACGGACCTTTTCAAGTTGGAGGCTCCGCTAGCCGTGCAGGGAAGAGCGGCACGATCTGGCTTCTTCCCGCTCAACAAGTTCAGCGCGGTGCCGCTGCTCATGGAAGCGGCGCGCACAGCCACGTACGAGTCCTTCAACGACGACGTGAAGAAACGACTGATGGTGGTGCCGCAATGTCATGTCACAAGACTTGAAACTGCGCCCTCGGCTGGCGGCACCAAGGTCGTTGCCCTCCTGACCAACCAGGGATCGATTCCGGTTCCGGAAGGGGGAGTGGTCGTCATCGCGATGGGAACGATCGAGAGCTCGCGCCTGGCATTGATTTCGTTCCCGCTCCTCCCAAACTCGGGCCTGATCGGGACAAACCTGATGGCCCATCTCCGCTCGAACCTGACAATCCGTATCCCACGCTCGTCGCTACCGGCAGCGCTCACCCAGGAGCTTCAGGCGGCTGCCCTGTTCGTGAAGGGACGCCACGACTTTGGCGGCGGCAAGCAGCGTCACTTCCACCTGCAGATCACGGCCGCAGGCCTTGCGACTCCGGGCGCCGACTCAGAGGCAGAGCTGTTCAAGAAGAACCCGGACGTCGATCTCTTCGGTCGCCTGCGCCACACCACCGACACGACGGTCGTAATCACGATCCGGGGCATCGGTGAGATGCAGCGACAGAATCCGGATAGCCGCGTCTCACTCGCCGGCGAGCTCGACGAGTACGGCCTTCCGCGCGCCTGGGTCTCTCTGAAGTCGAACGCGGCCGACGGCGACCTTTGGAACATCATGGACCGGGCCGCCGACGACGTCGCGCTCGTGTTGGCAGACGGCAAGCCGTACGAGGTGTTCCTTGGCGGCGGAGCCTTCGCCAGCGCTGCGGCAGGCCAGCAGCCCTCGACTCTTCTGCCGTTCCTGAACAGACGGGACGGGATCGGGACGACGCACCACGAAGCCGGCACGCTCTGGATGGGTGACGACCCCGCCACCTCCGTCACCAACGCTGACGCGCGCTTCCATCACGCGGAGAACGCGTACGTGGCAGGGCCGGCGCTTCACCCATCAGTTGGATCGCCGAATCCGATGTTGACGGGGACGGCGCTCGCTCGGCGGCTGGCCGAGAGGCTGGCGCTTCCATCGGCGAGCGTGGCTGTCGCCGATCCGGGATTCCAGCTCTTGTTCGACGGCGCGGACGCGAGCAAGTGGAAGATGTCGACGATCAAGAACCAGCCCGGCAAGGACGATCCTGGGCGGTTCTTCATCGTCAACGGCGCCCTTGAGGCAGCGCCCGGTACCGATCTTGGCATGCTTTGGTTCAGCGAGCCGACCCCGGCAAACTACGTCCTGAAGCTGGAATGGTTGCGGCGGCGCGACGACAACAACTCTGGGGTCTTCGTGCGGTTCCCGCACCCAGGGAGCAAGGGCTACAACAACACCTCCTGGGTTGCGTCGGACTTCGGCTTCGAAGCGCAGATCGACCAGCTCGCACGCGACGACGGCAATCCGATTCACCTGACGGGAGCGATCTACGGCCTTGCTGCCCCGGACAGTCCGGGAACGCTTCCCGTGAAGCCACCGGGCGACTGGAACCGGTTCGAGATTAAAGTGCAAGCACAGACGTACGACGTAACCCTAAACGGCGTCCACATCACCCACTTCGTCAATCCCGACAACAACCGAGGACTCCCCAGCGCACCAGGCAACCCAAGCTTCATTGGGCTACAGGCACACACAGGACGAGTCAGCTTCCGAAACATCCAGCTGAAGCAGCTGTAACTCAGCACGCACCAGGACGGTCGTGTGTGATGCCGAAACCGCGCGCGAGTTGGTTATCAGCACGCTGACGGTGAACAGGTAGGTGACGAAGAGCGACGTATTAGCGCTGCTGATGGTGCCGCATCACAGCGGGTCCCGGCGCGCTACCGTGTCCTCGCGCACGCGAAAGGAGGCACGGCATGTGCTGGTCGAAGTACGAGCGTGAGCAGTGGGAGCGCGAGCGGCGCGAGGCCGAGCTCGAGGCCGAGCGGATCCGCCTCGTTTCCGCGACGCACAAGGCAGCGGAGCCTGAGCCCGAGGTCCAGTTCGACGAGCGCGAGGAAGAGCTCGTCCGCGGCTAGCTCGAACGACTCATAACCGTCGACGGCCGCCCCAAGCGGGCGGCCGTCGCGGAATTTGGGCTAGGTGACGTCTACGTCGGTGAAGCGGTACTCGGCCGCCAGCTTACTCGCCTTCAGCCTTTCCCCGACCTTCTCCATGTCGGCCGGATCGCCCGCCGCGATTACAAGTCGACCGGCTGCGCGCGGTGCGCGTCGATCAGGAGCACCGTGTTCGCGGCGAGCAGGTGGAGAATGTACGCGGCGACGTAGTCGGTTACCTCGACCGGCTCCTCGCCCTGCCCGTGCCGGCCGCGCGGGTGGGCGAGCGTCGCATCGACTGGAGGAGCTGCTCGACGTGGTCGAACTGACTCTCGATCTCGGGCGGGAGCAAGCCGTTCTTGAGGCGCTGCAGACGGTCGCCTGGCGCGAAGGCTCACGCGGCAAACTCTCGTCGCGGTTTCTCGCGCTGCGGGTGCGACCGGCCAACGTCCAGCTTCGCCGCGCCGCCGGCGAGGACGAGCTGCCGCTCGCCCGCGCCGCCGGCGAGGACGAGCTGCCGCTCGCCTGGCTTGTCTGCGAGTGGCCCGAGGGGGAGGACGAGCCGGTCAAGTACTGGCTCTCCAACCTGCCAGCCGAGACGCCGCTGCAGCGGCTCGTCTCACTCGCCAAGCTGCGCTGGCGGATCGAGCAGGACTACCGCGAGCTCAAGGACGCGCTCGGGCTCGACCACTTCGAGGGCCGCTCCTTCCGCGGCTGGCACCACCACGTCACGCTCGTCTCGCTCGCACACGGCTTCCTCACCCTGGAACGGCTCAACCCAAAAGCGCTTGCGCCGGCCTGACCCTCTTCCAGGTACTGCGCGAGCTGCAACAGCTCGTCGCCTGTTCGACCGGCGCTTGCCCAACCTGCAAACGGAAACTCCCCCGCCGCACCGCCTACCTACACGCCCCTCCCGATACCGACCCAACGGAGCACTACTAGGCCGTCGAAGTTGGCCCATTCGACCCAGGATTCAAGCGGAATCCAGAGGTCGCTAATGGGTCCATATCGTGCCCCCGCTACTCGGAAAGGCCCGCAAAAACGCGGGCCTTTCGTTTTCTCGCGAGGCGGCGACGCGACGATTTTGTACCCAACTTTGTACCCATTGCAGATCGCCGATCCTCGATAGTGGGCCGATTGCGCGTACATGCGTCAACGCCTGAGCGACGTCCTGTGCCGCCGCGGCGTCGCGGCCAATCGCTGAAGCAAGAACTTGGTCCCCGCGCGTGAGACAACGTGCAACGGAAAAGGCGGCACTGCTAGCGGCGCGTGCCTTTGCTTTAACCGCGTGTCAAGCGAGACGTGTGGGAGCAGCGGGGTCTGACGGTCGTTCCTCGGGCGTCCATCGGCCCACTCTGACATGGAGCAAAAGGTCAAGGGGTGCGGTCCAGTGGATGGGTTGTCCTCTCGGCCTTGAGCAGCGGAGCGTCCGGAGCAGCGACGGTGGATCAGACTGACATTCGCCGGTCGGGACGGCATGACTGGGAACCGTCGGGAGCTGCCTCTGTCTAAGGTCGCGGGTCACCGGCGTGCGGTGCCGCATAGAGCCTGCGAGGGTTCTCCGTGTGGTCGGACGCATCCGCTGCTCGAGGACGAGAGGCTGGATCAGAGGCTCCTGAGTGGTTGGTCGGTCGCGATCGCCCAGACGAAGCCGGCGAGCTCGCGGGCGCAGGCGACGACGATCTTCTGCTGCGGCTTGCCGCGCCCGGCCATCCGCTGCCAGCGCTGATGCAGGCGTTGCTGGCAGCGCCAGGAGCGCTCAACGACGACGGCGTCTTGGCCGCGTTGGCGGCGGCTGAGGTCGTAGCCGACCTTCGGCCGTCGACGCGCGTGCCAGGCTGCCTCGACCAAGAGTCGGCGGACGTGGCTGTTGCCGACCTTGGTGATCGAGCCTTGCCGGCGTCGCTCGCCCGAGCTGTGCTCGGACGGCACCAAGCCGACGAAGGCCATGAACTCCTCGGCTGTGCGGAAGCGTGTGAAGTCGCCGATCTCGGCGACGACGGCGAGCGCCGTCAGCGTGTCGATCCCGCGCAAGCAGCGCAGCTTGGCGACCAGGTCACTCCAGGGTCCCTGCTCGGCGGTCTCACGGATAGCGCGCTCGAGCATCTCGATTCGCCGGTCGACGAGATCGACGGCGTGCAGGTAGGTATCGAACGTGGTCTGCTCGGCGGCATGCTCGAACCGCTGCTCACCGAGCCACTTACGACGGATGACCGTCCACGAGCTCGTCGGCAGCAGCCGGCTATGGCGCAGACAGAACTTCGACAGCCGCTGCCGATCACGCATCCGATCAAGACGCGCGTCCTCGCGGGCGCGCACCAGATCGCGCACCGCCTCCAGCTCCGGCGAGGGCACATGGATTGGCTCGAGCAGCCCGCCCGCGAGCAGCCGCGCGAGCTTGCGCGCATCACGCGGATCCGTCTTCACCCGATCACCCGGCCGCTGCGGCACCAGCCCCGGCGCAACCACCTCGCAGCAGATCCCGCGCTCGACGAGATGCCGGTACAGACCAAACCCGGTCGGGCCCGCCTCATAGCAGCAGCGCACCAGCGGCCAGCGGCGCAACAACCGCTCGACCGCCTCCTCGTCGTAGGGCAGCGTCCGCTCCTCGAGCAGCTCGTCGGCGCGGACCGCCGCCAGCCGGATCGACCGCGCGTGCACGTCCAACCCCACAGTTACCGTCGTAGACTCGACCATGGTCGGCGACCTCCGTATGTGGCTCTACCTCGACCATGGTCGGCGACCTCCGTATGTGGCTCTACCGGGCCACCCCCGGCAACCCACGACAGATGCGTAGGCGCCGACCAATCTCGCCAGCGAATCGGACGCCGCCGCCCGCGGGGCCACGGCTCCATCCTGTCTAAGTCCTCGATTTCTCCCGTCGCGAACCGAGTCCTGACACCCACAAGGTTCTCATCCGGGGAGTTTGTCCGTCCCGCCGTAGATGGTCACGTTGTCGGGACGGTCAATCTCTCAGTTTTTCGGCGTCATCCGTGTGGGGCTTCGGCAGTCGGTTCCGCCTGCAAATCCTCATGGTCCCGCGGTGTGAACAGGGTTTTGGCACCCCACACGCGTCACCAGCTCAACGGACGGTCGCAACAACACCACCATCTACACCTACGACGCCAATGGCAACCTCGCCTCCGTCACCGACCCGCTCGGCAACAAGACCACCTACACCTACGACAGCACCGGACGAGTGCTCACGCGCGTCGATCCGCTCGGCAACGTTGCCGGAGCCAACCCCACCCAGTACACCTGGACCTACACCTACGACGCCGCAGGCAACGTTCTCACAGAGACCGACCCCCTCGGAAACACCACAACCACCACCTACGACGCAGCTGGCAACAAACTCACCGAAACCGACGCCAACAACCACACCACCACCTACACCTACAACGCGGCGAACCAACTGATCTCCGTTACCGCCCCTGATCGCGGCGTCACCAGCTACACATACGACGACGCAGGCAACAAACTCACCGAAACCGACCCACGAAACAACACCACCACCTACACCTACGACAACGCCAACCGCCTAATCAGCAGCACCACAGCGCTTGGCAACAAGACCACCTACTTCTACGACGCCAACGGCAACCAAACCAAGGTCGTCGACCCGCGCGGCAACATCACCGGCGCAAACCCCGACGACTACGCCACCACCTCCACCTACGACGCCGCCGGACGCCTACTCACCCAAACCGACGCACTCGGCCACACCACGACCTACAGCTACGACAAAACCGGCAACCGCACCAGCGTCGAAGACGCCAACAACCACGCGACATCGTACGTATACGACGGGCAAGGCCGACTGGTGTCCGTCACCGCACCCGACAGCGGCGTCACCGCCTACACCTACGACGCCAACGGCAATGTCTTGACGCGCACCGATGCGAACAACCACGTCACCACCTACACGTACGACTCGGCGAATCGGCTGACCAGCAAGACGCTGCCGCCCAACCGCACCTGGACCTACAGCTACGACGCCAACGGCCGGCTAACACGCACGACTGATGCGAACGGCAACGCGACGCAGACCGCAAGTGACGGTACGACCGACCGCGAGTACGATCGGATTGGACGGCTGACCGGGCTCAGCTACTCCGACAGTACCCCCGACGTTGCTTTCGGATACGACTCCGTGGGCAACAGAACATCTGTCGGCGACGGCGGCGGGATCCAGACCTACACCTACGACGCCGTGAACCGGCTCGCAGGTATCACACGCGGCAGCGATGCGTTTGCGTATGCCTACGACCTCGCTGGCAACGTCACCAGCCGCAGCTACCCAGGTTCATCTGCGATCACTTACGCCTACGACGATGACGACCGACTCTCAACCGTCACGGTAAACAGCAACACAACCAGTTACAGCTATGACGCGGCGGGCAACCTGACCGCCACCTCTCTTCCATCCAGCAACGGCTACGTCCAGACCCGTAGCTACGACCGCGCCGGACGTCTTATTGAGGTCGCCAACAACAAGAACGGGACGACACTCTCCAGCTTTGCGTCAACGCTTGACCCGGTTGGCAACCCGATCACCATCGCCCGCTCGGGGAGCGTCAGCGAAGCCGGTACGTATAGCTACGATGTCAACGACCGATTGACCAGCGTCTGCTACCAGACGAACTGCCTGAACAGCAGCGATCCCTTCATTCGCTGGACGTATGACCTCGTTGGTAGCCGCCTGACCGAAGCCCGGAGCTCCGGAACGACGACGTATACGTACAACGCCGGCGACGAACTCACTGCAGGTGGCTCTACGAGTTACAGCTACGACGCGAACGGCAATCAAACGCAGGCCGGCGACACGAGCTTTGTCTACGACCTCGCTAACCGGCTGGCTTCGACGACAAGTGGATCAACGACGACCGTCTACACCTATGACGGCGACGGCAACCGCATCCAGTCAGCCACAGGCACCGAGGCTTCGCAACGAACCAACTACATCTGGGATGTCAACGGGTCGCTGCCGCAAATCGCGCTCGAGCGCGACGGAGGTGGCTCGGTTACTCGCCAGTACAGGTACGGTGTTCAACGCGTATCGCAGACGACCAACGGAAGCGATTTCTATTACCTCTACGATGCGCTCGGGTCGGTCGTCAACGTGACTTCTGCGACGGGGGCTACCGAGTGGGCATACAGCTACGAACCATTCGGGTCGTCGCGAACAGAGATTCAGACGGATCCCCAGGCACCGACGAATCAGATGAAGTTCGCAGGAGAGTTCGCTGACCCGACAGGTCTGTACGACCTTAGAGCGCGTCAGTATGCTCCGCAAAACGGCCGGTTTCTCAGCCCTGATCCACTGCAATCGAACGAGCTGCAACCGCTCGTCTCAAGCTATGCATACGTGGCCGACCGGCCGACTGTAATGGTCGATCCTACGGGGATGACGTTCGAACCAAGCGACGCAGGTCGGGCAGCTGCCCTGAGCGCAAGCACGTATGCGGCTGCCAGTTCCGGAGACTTCCCAGTCGACCCTCTGATGCTAAGCGGCATCGGGGATGCTCAAGACGACTCCTACTCAACGATGAGCGCTGACGCTGCTCGCACAGTCACGTCCGTGCGCCAGTACGGAAACGGTTGCGGGCCGGGAGGCTATCTCGGCGGGGTCGCGGCCAAGTTCATTCCCGACGGGATCCCGCACATCGCGGACTACACTGACGCGTGCGAAGGTCATGATCGTTGCTATGGCACATGGGTACTTGGCGCTTTCAGTGCGACGATAAATTTGACTACGCAATTCACGACGCCTGCCCGGCTAGCACTCACACGCCTGGCGGTTGGAACGGCCTGACTCCGGGACCTGGCATACCGAACATCGCGGGGATCACCTGCCGCGCTGCCGTGAACACCTACGTGCGTGCGGTTCGCAATCTTGGGAGGAAACCCTTCATTCGAGCGCAGCTGCCGCACATCGGCCAGTGCCATCTCTCGAATCGAAAGGCCTGCCTCAATGCGATGTATTACAGGAGTCTGTATCCCGATGAGCGGTAAACCCCGCACGCACTGGATGGTCGCGCTTCGGTTCTCACGGTGGACGGCGTGCATCACTGCGATTTCTGTGGTGTGCGCCGCCGTTGTGACTATTCCAATCGGTCGCGGCGCCAGTGGTATCGGTAGCGATCGGAGTGGCGGTCAGGGGTTGTCTGCAGACGCGGGGGCGATCGCTCGTGTGTCTTGGAGCGGTATTGCCAAGTATGGCATCGCTGATCTAGCAACCGACGGTACACGAGTTTGGCTTGCCACTCTCGGGCCAGCGCTCAAGCCCAATCTTTACCGGGTGGACTCGACCGCGTTGACCGTTCGCAAGGTGGGGCCCAATGCTCACTTCCTGGAGTTGTTCGCCGGCGATGGACAGCTCTGGGGTGTCGATGACTTCCAACGGCTTTGGCTCTTGCGCTTCGGGGGACGGCGCTCAATATCGACCACCCTTCCCCGGGGATGTCGAGTGCGTGGGGGCGCCGTCTTCCACGGCACAGTCTGGCTCGCCTGCGATGGCTACCTCGCGGCTTACTCTGCGCCGAGCTTAGACCGCACGCGAGTGGTGGCATCCAAGTCCTTCGTCGTGCTGGCAACTCGCAATGGACTATGGGACGTTCACCGAGGTCGTCTGCGAGCCGTTGATGGTCCTAGTCGCGGGGTGACAGCGCGCCTTCCCAGCAAATCCAGGTTCCTACAGGCCGCTGGAAACGAAGTTTGGGGGGTCGACTTTGGCGACGTCAGTCACGGTCCGAGACTGTTTCACGTGCCGCTCGATAGAAAGGGATCCCGTCCGAGTGTGGGACCAGAGCTTGATGGGGCAGTGAACGACCTCGAGGTTGTTGGCTCGGAGATTTGGATCGCAAACGGCCGTCGGCCGTTGATCGACCGGTTCAGTCGCGCTTCAACGCCCTCGAGGCGCAGCCAGATCGACTTGCGCGGTTTCGTCAGGGGTAGTGATTTCGATCTATTCGAGCATGCGAGCTCAAGGTTCGTTTGGATTGAGGTGCGTTCTGGCCTGACGTTCAAGCTGCTGCGAATTCGGCGTCCTTAGGGAATGGCAAGGCGCCGCCGGCGCCCGACCTGGTCGAGCGTCGCTTCGCGGCCGAGGCTCCGGACCGGCTCTGGCTCGCCGACCTGACCTCCGTGCCGACGCTCGAGGGTTACCTGTTCCTGGCTGTCGTGATGGACATGTGCTCGCGCAGGATCGTCGGCTGGTCGATGCGCGACGATCTCAAGGCGGAGCTGGTCGTCGACGCGCTCGCGATGGCGGTCACGCGCAGGCGGCCGCCGGTCGGGCTCGTCCATCACTCCGACCGCGGCTCGCAGGGCGGATTCAAGTGGTCGTCGCAACGCCTCGATGAGGAGGGTTGCGATGGGAGCAGTTCGGCGTCGTGCGGCGGATCGTGCGGGGCGGCCTCCGATGCGGTCGCCGGGCCGGCCGTCGGTGGGGCGGCGGGAGGAGCGGCAGCGGTTCTGGTGGGCGATCGCTCGCGGCGTCTCGAGCGAGGAGGCGGCCGCGGGCGTGTCGGCGGCGGTCGGCGTCCGGTGGTTCCGCGAGGGTGGCGGGATGCCGTCGGTCACTATGCGGCCGACGTCGGGCCGCTACTTGTCTTTCACCGAGCGCGAAGAGATCGCGCTGCTTCGCGTGGGCGGCGCGGGAGTGCGGGAGATCGCGCGGCGGCTTCGGCGTTCGCCGTCGACGATCTCGCGTGAGCTGCGTCGGAACGCCGCGACCCGTAGCGGCCGGCTTGAGTACCGCGCGACGACGGCGCAGTGGCACGCCGATCGGCGTGCGCGTCGATCGAAGCCGGCCAAGCTCGCCACCAACGAGGCGTTGCGGCGGTACGTGCAGGAGCGGCTCGCGGGGACGGTCACGACGCCGAACGGCGCCGGCGTCGCCGGACCTGCGGTCTCCTGGATCGGGCGCCGCCACGGTCGTCGCAAGGATCGGCGCTGGGCGAGCTCGTGGAGCCCGGAGCAGATCGCGCACCGGCTCCCGCTCGACTTCC
>WNGB01014862.1_pt1 | contig 11426 bp, 16 predicted proteins | sample 5400681 | NCBI WGS metagenome assembly WNGB01 (sample SAMN13153367, study PRJNA577476) | soil metagenome | isolation source: 115 cm soil or saprolite under grassland replicate 2 | place: USA:California | collected 2016-06-15 | reverse complement strand
GGTGTGAGGCCGGCGGGGTTGGAGCCGTTTCGATTGGATCGGCCGACGCTGGCGGACAGATCAGCGTAACCACGAAGAACGAGCAGGACATGAAGAGAAAGAAAAGGGACATGCCGCGCGCTGGCCTTGCTCTTGCATGAGCTAAAATTTACACTTTACGATTCACATTGCACGCATCGCGTCATAACAGGAGGTCACCCAATGTACCAACGCATCATGGTGCCGCTGGACGGTTCGGAGCTGGCGCAGACCGCGCTGGCGCACGCGCTGGCGATCTGTCGAGCCTTCGGCGCGACGCTATTGCTGCTCTACGTGCGCGACCCGCGCCTGGGCAGCGTCGAGGCGGCGCGGCGCCACCTGGAGTATGTGCGCAATCAACAGGCCGCGTCGGGGGTTGCGATCGAGATCCTGGTGCGCGAAGGGCCGGTCGCGGCGGCGATCGTCGACACAGCGGCAGAGGAGCGGATCGACATGATCACGATGGCGACGCACGGCCGCAGCGGGCTGCAGCGTGCCGTCTACGGCAGCGTCGCCGAGCAGGTGCTGCGCAGCTCAAGCAAGCCTGTGCTATTGGTGCGTGTCCCTGGTGCTCACACCGAGGCGCCGTAGGCATACGCGCTATGGTATAGGAATCGCTCCTGGCATCAGATTTGCTTAATCGCAGTGTAGGCCATTTCCAGATCCGATAAAAGGTGCACACTCTACACATAATGATCGACTCACCCGAATCGGCGCGGGCAGCCGGCCTGCGCTACACCAGCGACGCCAACCGCGGCATCCGCCGCAAGCGTAGGGGCAAAGGGTTCCGCTATATCGGCCCCGCCGGCGAGCCGATCCGCGATGCCGATATCCTGTGCCGCATCAAGGCGCTCGCTATCCCGCCGGCATGGACGGAGGTGTGGATCTGCTCGATCCCGAACGGCCACCTCCAGGCGACCGGGCGCGACGCGAAGGGGCGCAAGCAGTACCGCTATCACCCGCGCTGGCGCGCGACGCGCGACGAAACCAAGTACGAGCGGATGCTCGCGCTCGGTAGGGCGCTGCCGCGCATCCGTGCGCGGGTCAAGCAGGACATGGCACTGCCGGGCCTGCCGCGCGAAAAAGTACTCGCGACGATCGTCCGGCTGCTGGAAACGACGCTGATCCGGGTAGGCAACGAAGAGTACGCCAGGGACAACCACTCGTTCGGCCTGACGACCATGCGCGACCGGCACGTCAAGATCTCCGGCACGGCGCTGCGATTTGAGTTTCGCGGCAAGAGTGGCGTGCGCCACAGCGTCGACATCCGCGATCGGCGCCTTGCCGCGATCGTGAAGCGCTGCCGCGACATCCCGGGCTATGAGCTATTCCAGTACCTCGACGCGGATGGCCAGCGCCAGACGATCGAATCGGCCGACGTGAACGACTACCTGCGGGCGATCAGCGGCGAGGATTTCACCACGAAGGACTTCCGTACTTGGGCCGGCACAGTACTCGCCACGCGAGCGCTTCAAGAATTCGAGGCATTTGACACCGCAACCCAGGCGAAGAACAACATCGTGCGGGCGATCGAGATCGTCGCCGAGCGGCTCGGCAATACACGATCGGTCTGCCGCAAATGCTACGTCCACCCAGCGGTGATCGACTCCTATATGGACGGCACGCTTCTGGAAACCCTCCGGTGGCGCACCGAGCAAGAACTGACGAGCGCGCTACCCGATCTGCCCCCCGAAGAGGCCGCCGTGCTAGCGCTGCTCCAGAAGCGGCTCGCGCGCGAGGGCGTGCGGCAGCGAGCGGTCGGTTGATCATAATCCGATGATTTGCGTCCTTCGCGCATCCATGCTATAATCTCGCGCGTCCAAGAGCGCCGATACACCGCTCTGAAGCGCGTACCGGCGAATCCGGGCCGCTAGCTCAATTGGTAGAGCAGCTGACTCTTAATCAGCTGGTTCAGAGTTCGAGTCTCTGGCGGCTCACCACAAAAACATCTCATCTCGAAGCCCTGGAACGACATTCCCAGGGCTTCATTATTGTCAACTCGAAATAATTTATGAGTCATTGCGGGAGTCATTCTCACTATTTTAACCACTTTTCGGCTTGGGTGGAAGTAACCGTTTGATGCTGATCCGTTCCGCTTTTGCGATGGCTCGTGCGTTCTCCAAGAGGCACTCATATTGTCTCGCACGCTCGGCGGCTCGTTCTATCTCCCATTCGACCCAATCCTTAAGCTCGATCCTTCGATTGTGGTACCGATGGATCAGTGTGTCCGCCAGTCGTTTTTTTGCTTCTGCATTGAGTTGTCTGCGAAGTTGGTGCAATGTTATAAAGCCATTTGGAAAGCGCCTACCCCACTCACCTCCATCTGTAGGGTTACACAGATTTGCACGGCCTATTGTTGCTATACAAACGCCTGCTGCGAACCGGCTACGCGACGCCATTCCCGTAGCCGGTCGATAATCTTCTGTTTATTCATCATAAGTAAATCTGTATGCTGATCCGGTTAAAGCATTATGTCAAGCTACTGCCACCTCTTGTTCTTCCGTCTCACCCCAGATCGCTCGCTCCAACTTCTCCAGCGCCCGCCGCATGGTCGGCAGATGGCGCTTGATGTACCTTTCGGTGACATTGCCCGCCGCGTGCCCCAGGATATGCCCAGGTGACGCATCGCCTCCTCTGACTTGGGCGTGCCGATCTCGTTCGACAAGTAGCCAATTGCTTGGTTGATCTTGACCTCTGTGAAATCGCTGTTACAGTCGATGCGCCGAAGCGCCAGCGCCTCCCCGATGCGCAGTCCCAAGATTGCCATGACCGCGTAGATCGGCGCGTAGCGCGTGCCCGCGACGGCAGCGAGCAGCGCGCGGATCTGCTCGACGGTTAGCCCGAGTCGTGGGGCAGCCGGGCCAGGCCGGCATAGGCGACCAGACTCTCTGGAGTTGCTGCAATCGTAAAGTTGAGTGTAGTCACCAACAACCAGGCAGTGGTCAGCATCCCAATGCCGGTGATGCTCAGCACCAACACGGCCGATTCGGCCCAGGCACTGTCCTGGAGGATCGCCGCGAGTTCATCTTCCAACTGCTGCATGCGGCGGTTGAGATCGGCGATGCTCTCGTCCAATTGAGCAAGCACACTGCCAACCACATATGGGCCACTGGCTGAGCGCGTGCCGATGATTTTGGGCCAGTTTGCGCATCTCCAACAATGCCTCCCGTGCGGCTAGGCGCTGGCTGGACTTGGCCATATGATACTTGTCATCCTTGGGAAGAAATTTCCCCGTATGGTTGCGGTCCATAGCGCGTTATTCCGAAGTTCGGCCGCAGGCGCGGTATACTATCCATGAGCAGGAAATCGGCAGTATTGGAACACAGAAAAAATGCTTGGTGATGGTTAGGCCGCGTCTGCGGCTCCAACCGCAATGTCGGGCGCAGAGCAAAGCTCACGCTCCCCAGTCTGCCATCAATGGACCATGAAATATCAAGAGCACTCACCGCACGCATCGCTTCGGGATTATGTGAAATGTTTCTGGATTCTGGAGCGAGACTATACACCAGAGGATCCCAAGGAAGAGGTGATCCCCGATGCGTGTATCGAGCTCATTTTCAATTTCGGTGCCCCGTATGTTCTGCAAGCCGAGGGCCTGAGAGAGCGTGAAATGTCGCCAACGTTCATGGTTGGTTTGCAGAAGAAACCGTTGCTCTTTCGATCCAGTGGAACCGTCAAGATCGTAGCGACCCGATTCTATGCTTGGGGTGCTTTACCATTCCTCGCTAGTAAGGCGCAAACTCCCAGCAACCTGCCTGTGACACTGGGCCGCGACTGGCACGCTTTGGCGAAGGGGTTAGAAGCCAAAGTTGCAGCGGGTGATTATGAGGGCGCTGTCGCCGGTCTTGAAGATTTCTTGATCGGCAAACTCTTGACGGCAGCAGTCGAGCTGAAACAAATCCAGATAGCCGCCCAGATGCTCTACCACCAGAAGGGGCAGTTTCGAGTCGCCGAACTGGCTGAGTATTGCCATCTCTCTACCAGACAGTTGCAGCGGCAATTCCACGATCTGGCGGGCATCGCACCGAAGACCCTTGCCCGCACGATTCGCTTTGAAGAGATTCGCAATCGACTGATGTTCGACCCAGACACGAATTTGACTGACCTGGCTTACGAATTCGGCTATACCGATCAGGCCCACTTCATCCGCGACTTTAAGGAATTTGCCGACCGAACGCCCGGTGCATTTGCCGCCGAAATGCGAGCGCTCCAATCCGTCTTTCGCGACCACGAACATGTCGTCTTTTTACAATTATTGTCGCCCAGACCGGAGTAGAATGGCTGCAACTCCGACAACCCAAAGGAGGTACGACCATGAACAAGCTCAATCTTATCGGCTTGTTGGTTAAGGACTATGACGCAGCCATTCAGTTCTACACCCAAAAACTCGGCTTTGACGTCGTCGAAGATGCGTCGTTCGGAGAAGAGCGCTGGGTCACGCTGTCGCTGCCGAACAATCGGAACGTCGCGATTGCCCTGCACGTAGCGAAGACCAGCGATGACCAAGCCCTGGTTGGCAAGCAAGCTGGCAGTTTCCCGCTCTTCGGGTTCGAGACAGTGGACTGCCTGGGCGATTACAAGCGCATGAAGGCTCTGGGCGTGACATTCCAGGGCGAACCGCAAGCTGCCGCTTGGGGCACAGGTGTTCTGCTCGAAGACCTCTATGGCAACAAGATCTTCATCAACCAAGAACCACAAGGCTGAGAATCCCGCTGACTGGATACTGCTGCCAGCTCTGGCGCTACCAGGCCCCGCATAGCTGCAAACTGGGCCGCTCATGCACCGTTGCGGCGAAGTTCCTGATCGTCATGTTCTATGGTTGTTGGATGCACGAATCGTTGTTAGTATGTTGGCCGCGAGGCGCGTCGGGCCGTATCCTTAGCGGCGTCGAGCCGGGAGGAACGCCGTCGAGGTGTATGGTGTACAGGCCGGCCGCGGTCATAGCATGGGACGCATGATCCCGTTTCGTTGTTTGGTCGCCCTCCCGCATGTGCTCAACTGGGAGCACGCAGCGGCGTGCAGCTCGTATCGGTGAGTAATCGCCATACCCACAATGACGCGCCTCACCCTGGTGCTTGAGCCGGAGAAACGCTTTATCAATGGCAGGCTGGTTGGCCTGACCGCAAGCTGCTCTATGGCGTGCCGCTGGGGGAGCGGGCCGAAGGGCAGGAGGTGCCGCTGAATAGCATCAACAACATCTTCTTTACGCCAGACGACAAGGGACTGCTGTTCATTACTTCGCTCTTTGTCGATAGCTATGGTCTGGGCTATCTGAGCCTGGACGACCCGGTAACCGTGAGGCCGATGGATATCACCGGCGTCCAGCACAGCGGCATGGGCGAACTGGTCAAGCTGAAGCATCTGCGCGACAGGCGCTTCGCGGTGGAATACAATATCGATGGCTGTTCCTGGCTGTATGAGGGCACATTTGATGAGGACAGCCTGACCATGAAGCTGGAGCGCGCGCTGTGCGGCGCAGGCAAGCTGGCAAATGGCAAACTGGAAGCTTTCTCCTACGCGAAAGAAACCGACCGCTTCGCGCCCTCCTTCTCGACGGCCACCTCACCCTCGCAGATTTACACCATTGAAGGCCAGCAACGCCAGACGGTGCGCCAGCATACCCGCGAGCGTGTGTTAGGTCTGCCGGAGGAATGGCTCTCGCCCGGCGAGAATGCCTCTTTTACCTCGTTCGACGGGCTGCGCATCTCGGCGCGGCTCTATCTGCCGGCCCCCGCGCTCGGCTTTGAGGGGCCGCGCCCGCTGGTCTACTATATTCATGGCGGGCCACAGTGCCATTGCCAACTCCCGCCAGCGCCACCATGAGCTACTGGTGAGCAAAACTGACCTTGGTGGTATCCAAGATCAGGCGCACTTCGCCGGTCGTGCGAGCCACGCTGTGCAGCCAGGCGCAGGCGATGGGCGCATAGCACTCGCGCACGCGCAGCGCCCCATTCGAGAGCAGCCGTTCCAAGCGACGCACGATACTGGGCTCTTTCGCACGCCCTTCTATCTTGAGGGCGATGTGAGAGAGCTGCACCGATTTGCTCTGCATGCTGCCACTCATCAGGGCGGCGAACGTGCGCAGGCGGGTGATCCGTTCGGAGGGGCGCAGTTGCCGCAGCTGCTGCAAACTCGTATGATACAGGTGGTTGATCGACATCGAGTGCCTCCTTGTACGTGTGTTGTGGGTGGTCAGCAACACTGTACGCGGATGGGCCTGATCGATCAACCGCCCACGCCTGACCGGCTGCATGCCCACAGCCGCCGCGTCCGTCCAGAACACACCGCCCGCGCAGCTGAGCGACGCGTACCGTGCCGGTAAACTGCCCCCTTCCCTCCAACAGGGCTTGGCGCGTTTCCTTGCGACCTATGGGCATCGCAGCGTCAATGAACTGGACATGAGCGTGCCGCGCTGGTCGGAGGATCCGACGTATGTGGTGGGCGTGCTTGCGAGCTACCTCCAACTCCGCGACTCGGCCCAAGCGCCCGATAGACAGTTTCAGCGTGCAGCTACGGATGCTGAAGCGATGCTCATGGAATTGACTCACCGCGCCTACAAAGCGAGCCGTGTGCATGGGCTGCTTGTTGGGTTTTTCCTGCGCCGCGCCCGCGCCCTGGGCGGGCTGCGGGAAATGCCGCGATTTGTTCTCGCGCTGCTGCTGGCGCAGGCACGGACGCAGCTGTTGCCGGTCGGCCAGGCGTTGGTACAAGCTGGACAGCTTGAATGCGCCGATGACATCTTTTTCCTTAGCCTGCCTGAAGTACACACCGCCCTTGATGCGATACTGCTGATCACAAATGTTCCTCTTGACATGCTCCAACGATCAGTATATACTGGGCTCGCGAATTCAATATATCTATTGAATAATTGAAAGATTGAATATGTCAACCTCTCGCGTAGCAAAAGAAGCCCTCTACGATGTGGTCGCGCAGGTTGCGCAGGCAGTGGCCAACCCACACCGGCTGGAACTGCTCGACCTGCTAGTTCAGGCGCCGCGTACTGTCGAGCAACTGGCTGGGGCCAGTTCGATGAGCATCGCCAATGCCTCACAACATCTCCAGCGCCTGAAGCGCGCCGGCCTTGTCACGTGTGAGCGCCGGGGCACCTCGATTCGCTACCAGCTGGCCGACCCAGCGGTGACACGGCTGTGGGTCGAGCTGCGGACCGTGGCCGAGCGGCAGCTTGCCGGCATGGACCGCGCCCTGGACGCCTATCGGCCGCATCGACACGATTTTGTACAACTCTCGACCGAGGAACTCTCCCAGCGTCTCGGCACTGGGGATGTGCTGCTCCTTGACGTCCGCCCGCGGTTGGAATATGAGGCCGGTCACCTCCCCGACGCGCGCTCCATTCCGCTGGACGAACTGCCGGACCGGCTCGCTGAACTTCCAACCGACGCACTGATCGTCACCTATTGCCGCGGTCCATTATGTGTCTATGCGGATCAAGCGCTCGAACTGATCACCGCCAGCGGACGGCAGGGGGCGCGGTTGGAAGAAGGGGTCGCCGAATGGCAACTCACTGGCTATCCCCTCACTGATCCCGACCCGACGACCAACGGGAAAGCGCGCTGAAGCTATCGACGTGCCGGCGTACTGGCACACCTATCACGCCTACTGGAGGTATGCGATGACCGTGACTGTGTCCCCACCGATCGACGTTGACCTCGGCGAGTTGCGCAAGGCCATTCAGACTGAGTATGCCGAGGTCGCGCTGCACCCCACCAAGGGGTTCCACTTCCACACTGGCCGCCCGCTGGCGCGCCTCCTTGGTTACGCCGATGCCTGGCTGGTGGGCATCCCGGAAGCCTCGATCGAGTCCTTTGCCGGCACCGGCAACCCCTTCAGCCTCGGGACGCTCCGCCCTGGGGAACAGGTGGTGGATGTCGGCTGTGGTGCTGGGATCGACAGCCTGATCGCGGCCACGATGGTCGGGCCGTCCGGCCAGGTGATCGGGGTGGACATGACCCCGGCCATGCTGGAGAAGGGCCGGCGCAGCGCGGTCGAGGCGGGCCGGAGCAATGTCACGTTCCGGCAGGGCTATGGCGAGGCACTGCCCGTTCCCGACGGCTGGGCCGATGTGGTGATCTCCAACGGCGTGCTCAATTTGTTTCCAGACAAGTCCGCCGGGCTACACGAGATGGCGCGCGTGCTCAAGCCGGGTGGCAGATTGCAGATTGGCGACATCATCGTGCAGAAGGCCGTGCCCCATAGCGCCAAACGCAAGATCGATCTCTGGACCGGCTGAATCGCCGGTGCTCTGCTGGATGCAGAGCTTGAGATCACGGTCGTGATCGCCGGTTTTGTCGACTTCGCGATCACCTGGCGCGCGGATGTGTTCAGCGGCGCACCGCAATCGAGTAGCGCCGCTAACTTCGGCACCTTAGGGATCAACTTCCGTGCGCGCAAGGCCGCCAATTATGAGGAGTGGGCTACGGCGATCGCGGCGCTGAGCTGTGAGACCCCTACGCAACCCGCAGCACTCCTGAGCGCCGACGCGTTCTACGATGCGGGCGACCAGGGATGTGCGGCTGGTCCACTGGACGAGGTCGCTGCCCAGCTGCGCCGCCTCGCCCCCGGTCAGACCCTGGAAGTACGCGCCACGGACCCGAGTGTGACCAATGATCTGCCGGCCTGGTGCCGCATGACCGGCCATGAACTAGTCACGCAGGCGGAGGACCGCTACCTGATCCGAAGGAGGGGCTGATGGCGGACGCGATCCTCGACGCCGGGGCCGAGAACTGCGGCCGGCTGGTCGGCCTCGTCGTCGACGCCATGGCCCAGCTTGCGCCCGGCCAGACGCTGGGCGTGATGACCTACGACCCGAGCAGCCAGGTCGACCTGGCTGCCTGGTGCCGCTTGAGCGGGCACCGGCTCCGATCCATAACGCCGGTCGCCGACCACTTGGAACTTGTGATCGAAAAAACGCAGAACGTAAAGGAGGCATCCCATGGGACACGTGATGATCCACAACACGCGCGGCAAGGATGACGTCGAGCGGGCCTCGCTGGCCTTTCTTGTCGGCAACGTGGCGCGCAACTCGGGGCAAGAGGCGACCCTGCTGCTGACGATCGAGGGGGTCTGGGTCGCGACGAAGGGCTATACCGAGGGGCTGCAGGCTAACGGGTTTGACCCCTTAGCCGATCTGGTCCAGAAGTTCGCCGCCAACGGCGGGCAGATCTGGGTGTGTGGCGCCTGTGCCAAGCCGCGTGGTATTACGCAGGAGCATCTGGTGGACGGCGCACAGATTGTTGGCGCGGCAACCGCCGTTGAGGCGCTCGTGAGTGGCGCGCAGACGTTAAGCTTCTGAGTCCTGGGCGTTGGCACAAACTCGTCATCGCCAGGCGCAATTCACCATCGGCCCGTTCGTTTCACAACGGGGATGTACTTCCCGCTGTACCAAATCAAGGAGTGAACCATGATCCTCGTACGGGATGTCTTTCAGGCCAAATACGGCAAGAGCGGCGATCTGGCTGCGCTCTTCAAAGAAGCCCGCCAGAAATGGCCGGACGCAATGCAGTACGGTCGGCGGGTTCTCACGGATGTCAGCGGCCCCTTCTTCACGGTCGTCACCGAGACGGAGGTCGAGAGCCTGGCCGCCTGGGAGCAATTGATCGCCGACGTCTTTTCGAACCCGGAGTTCGGCGAGTGGTTCGGCCGCATGCAGGCGCTGGTCGAATCCGGTCGCCGCGAGTTCTACACGATTGAGCCATAAGCGTAAACGCGAATGTCGGCGGCGATGCGCGCGGTCAGGCGCCGCCGCCGCCGGTAGGTTCCTTCCTAATCAGCAAGCCCACGATCAAGAAGGGAGTGCCCGATGAGGATCGCGACCGAGTTTCTGTGGCGCACACCGCCGACGCCCGAGGCGCGCCAGATCTTCCTGGGCGAGGTCTGCCCGGGCATGAACTTCGATACGTTGGACGATTGGGTGCAGATCTATCGGGAGGCCGGGCTCGAAGATGTCCAGGTGACATCTGGACCGTTCGAGATGATGACGCCGACGGGCTTCGTGCGCGACGAAGGGATTGCCAACAGCCTGGCGGTCATGGGTCACGCGCTCTCTCGCCGGTCCTATCTGAAGAAGATGGCCTGGCTCATGCCGCGCATGAACCGCGCCGTACCCTACCTCGGCTACATCGCTGTCTCGGGCGTGAAGCCAGCCTAGGTGCAAACGCGCGAGGTACTCTCCTATGACACAAAACGCGATCGATACCGAAACCTTACGAGAGTGGCTGGATCAGGGCTTGAGGCCGTGGATCTCCCCGCTGATATCCCGATTGTGACCGTGTGTGGCGCCGGCAAGATGAGCCAGGTCGCAGCCGAGCAGTTGGACGCGCGGGGGCTTCATGCGTGTTCGCTACTCGGTGGGATGCAGGCGTGGAGCCTGGCCTGGAACACCGCAGAGGTGCCGGTGCCGGGCAGCACCGCTCGCGTTGTCCAGGTTCGCCGCACGGGCAAAGGCTGCCTCTCCTACCTCATCGGCGCGGACGGCGAAGCGGCCGTCATCGACGCAGCCGTTGCACCCGAGGTCTATGTAGGCCTCGCAGAGCAGGAGGGCTGGCGCATCATTGCCGTCCTGGATACGCACATTCACGCCGATCACCTGTCGCGGTCGCGTGCGCTGGCCGAACAGACCAACACCACCCTCTATCTGCCGGCCCAGGAGCGGGTGGCCTTTCCCTTTGCGCCGCTTCGTGACGACGATACCGTACGGATCGGCACATCCCAGCTCATCGCACTCCATACCCCTGGTCATACGCTTGAAAGTACCAGTTATCTGCTGGATGAACGGCTGCTCTTCACAGGTGATACCTTATTTCTCGCGGCTGTCGGTCGCCCAGATCTTGAAGCGCGCCCGGAGGAAGCCCAGGTGCGGGCGCAGCTGCTCTACGACAGCTTGCAACGGCTCCTCACACTGCCGAAGGATACGCTGATCTTGCCCGGCCATACGAGCACCCCGATTACCTTTGATGGCCAACCGTTGGCAGGAACCCTGGCGGACGTTCGGGCTGCCATCCCACGGTTGCAACTGCCCGAGGCGATGTTCGTCGCTGACATACTGTCCCGCATTCCCCCGACACCCCCAAACCACACGCGTATCATTGCTCTGAATGAAGCAGGGACACTCGCCGATACTCCGATTGAACTCGAAGCCGGAGCGAACCGCTGTGCCATTGCCTAACGTCCTATCGAGCACCGCAACCACTGGTGCCTCAACGCCGCTCCGGCTGGGTATCCGCGCCAACGCCGCGCAGTTTGCCCTCTTGATGCTGATCAACGCCTGTGTCGGCGGCATGGTTGGGCTGGAGCGCACGGTGGTGCCCTTGATTGGCACGCGGGAGTTTGGCCTCCTGCTGAACACCACCGTCGTCAGTTTCATCATCAGCTTTGGCGTCGTCAAGGCGTGC
>WNGB01018733.1_pt1 | contig 11427 bp, 7 predicted proteins | sample 5400681 | NCBI WGS metagenome assembly WNGB01 (sample SAMN13153367, study PRJNA577476) | soil metagenome | isolation source: 115 cm soil or saprolite under grassland replicate 2 | place: USA:California | collected 2016-06-15 | reverse complement strand
GAGAAGGATCGTGATCGATTTCGGATCGCCTAACGTAGCCAAGCCGATGCACGTCGGTCACATCCGCAGCGCGGTCCTTGGGGACGCGCTGGCGCGCATCGCGCAGTTTCTCGGGCACGAAGTGATCCGGGACAATCACATTGGCGACTGGGGCACGCAGTTTGGCATGGTGATTTACGGCTGGAAAAATCTGCTGGATCGACAAGCGCTCCAGCGCAATCCGCTCGCCGAGATCGTTCGCATTTACAAGGAGACAAACGAAAGAGCAGCAGCCGATCCGCAGGTTCGTGAAGTGTGTCGTCAGGAGTTGGTCAAGCTGCAAGCCGGTGACAAGGAAAACATCGACATCTGGAACGAATGCGTCGCGTTCTCAATGCAGGATTTCGAGCACGTCTACAAATTGCTTGATGTCCATTACGACATCCAATGCGGTGAAAGCTTTTATAACGATCGTTTGCCCGGCGTAGTCGAGCGCCTTCTCAAGTCCTGCATTGCGGAAATCAGCGAAGGCGCGGTCTGCGTTTTCTTTCGCGACATTCCGGAACTGGCTGATAAACCATGCATCATTCGCAAGCGAGACGGCGGATTTAATTACGCAACGACAGATCTCGCAACAGTTGACTATCGCATCAACGATTTGAAAGCCGATGCGATTTGGTACGTTGTCGGCGCGCCGCAGATTTTGCATTTTAAACAAATTTTCGAGATTGCGCGGCGTGAAGGTTACACGGCCGATCTCCGCCATATCAGCTTTGGCAGCATCCTGGGTGAGGACCGCAAACTGATGAAGACGCGCTCCGGTGAGAACGTGCCGTTGCGCGATCTTCTCGAGGAAGCGTGCAAGCGTGCGCGAAATATCATCGAGGAAAAAAATCCGGATTTGAGTAAGGACGACAAGACCGACATTGCAGAGAAGATCGGAATCGGCGCGGTCAAGTACTTCGATCTCTCGCAATATCGGATGACGGATTATGTTTTTTCCTGGGAAAAGATGCTCTCTCTGCAAGGAAACACAGCGCCATATCTGCAGAATGCTTACGTGCGAATTCGTTCCATTTTTCGTAGAGCAGGCGAATCCGCGCCGAAAGTCGACCGGTTAGCCCTCGATGATCCCGCCGAAATTAATCTCGCAAAACGTCTCTGCCAGTTCGCGGAAATCGTCCCACAAGTATTGAACGATTTTCGCCCAAACATTCTGGCAAATTATCTGTTTGGGTTGGCGAACAGCTTTCACACATTTTATGAAGCCTGTCCGGTCTTGAAATCGCCAGAGCCTGCGCGCAGTTCGCGCCTGGCATTGTGCGATCTCAATGCTCGGGTTTTGCAGCGCGGTCTCAATCTTTTGGGGATCAAAGTGCCAGAGAAAATGTAGAAGATAACGCCGAACGCTCAACGCCGAACTCCGAACGCCGAAGTGGGCTCTGCATTTCGACATTGGACGTTGGGCGTTGAGCGTTGGACGTTTTCTTCTCTGCCGTGAAAACAGAACATCCGCGCATTCCCAGTTCGACTTACCGATTGCAGTTCAATCGCTGGTTCACCTTTGCCCAGGCGCGCGAGATTGTGCCGTATCTGCACGCGCTGGGCGTGACCGATGCTTATGCCTCGCCTTATTTCCAGGCGAGCGCGGAGAGCCTCCATGGCTACGACATTACCGATCACAATAAACTCAACCCTGCGATCGGCTCGCGGGAGGATTACGACTCCTGGATTGCGAATCTGCAAGCGCACTCAATGGGCCAGGTGCTCGATTTCGTACCGAACCATGTCGGGATCGCGGAGCCGCTCAATGAATGGTGGATGGATGTGCTCGAAAACGGGCCCAGCTCCAGATACGCGCCCTATTTCGATATCGACTGGCATCCGCTGAAATCGGATCTGCACGACAAAGTCCTGTTGCCCATCCTCAGCGACCAATATGGACGTGTCCTTGAGCGCGGTGAGCTGCAAGTGTGTTTCGAGGAGGGCACGTTTTATTTGTTCTATGGCAATCGCAGACTGCCCATCGCGCCGGGCACGTATCGTTTCGTTCTGCAAATCGCGTTACAAAACCTTGCCGAACATAGAGAGGAAGATTTCTACGCAGAATTGCAAAGCATTTTGACCGCGCTCGAATATTTACCGAAGCGCACTGAAACCGACCCGAAACGCATCGCGGAGCGCATTCGCGAAAAAGAAATTATCAAGCGACGCCTCGAACGACGTTGCGCAGAAGCGCCGCAGGTTCAACGGGCAATTGAAAAGGCATTGGCCCAGATCAACGGCGAGCCGGGAGATGCACGCAGCTTCGACGCGCTCGATGAATTGCTCAATGCGCAGTCGTACCGGCTCGCTTACTGGCGGGTCGCGGCCGAAGAAATTAATTATCGCCGCTTTTTCGATGTGAACGATCTGGCGGCGATCCACGTGGAATTGCCGAAGGTTTTCGATGCCGTTCACCGGCTGACTCTCGATTTGGTGCGTAATCGCGCGGTGACGGGTCTCCGCATTGATCATCGGAAGGATTGGCTGGCACACGGCACCACCGGCTACGATTTTGGGAATCAAGTCGCGCAGCTGCTGGTCGATTCGTCTGCCGAGACAGCGATCACAAAAACGTTCCACCGGTTCATCGGTCACTCCATGCCTTTTGGGCATCTGCTGTATGCGAAAAAGCTGCAAGTAATGAAACTGGCGCTCGCCAATGATGTCGATGTCCTGGGCAACATGGTCGATCGGCTTTCCGAGCAAAACCGATGGTATCGCGACTTCACACTAGAAGCGCTTGCTCGCGCTGTCCGCGAGACGATTGCTTGTTTTCCCGTTTATCGGACTTATCTCGCCCCCGGCCGGCCGGTGAGCGACGAAGATCGGCAAGTAGTCGAGCGTGCAATCGCCGCAGCCAAGCGCCGGAACCCGGCAATCGAAGAATCGATTTTCAATTTTCTCCGTGACGTCTTGCTTTTCCGGTTTCCGGAAAACCTCGGTGCCGAAGCACGCGCCGCGCACACACATTTCGTTCTCAAGTTTCAGCAAACGACGGGACCGATCATGGCCAAAGGGCTGGAGGACACTGTATTTTACATTTACAACCGGCTGGCCGCACTAAATGAAGTTGGTGGCGAGCCGCAGCAGTTCGGATTGAGCATTGACGCCTTTCACGAACGTAATCTCGATCGACAACGCAATTGGCCCGCGACCTTGCTCGCGACCTCGACACACGACACTAAACGCAGCGAAGATGCGCGCGCGCGGATTGTTGCCATCTCCGAAATCCCGGAGCTTTGGCGACAATCGTTGCGACGCTGGCGAGCGACCAATCGCCGCTGGAAGCGGACTATTAACGACGCAGAAGCACCGGACGCGAATGAGGAATACCTACTCTACCAAACGTTGCTTGGAACCTGGCCAATCCAGGATTCGGGCGAGCCCGAAGCAGCGGCAACAGCGGAGTACATCGGGCGGATTCAAGTTTACATGGCCAAAGCGCTCCATGAAGCGAAGCTCAATACGAGCTGGATCCAACCAAACGAAGAATGGGACGCGGCGATGCACGATTTTGTCGCAAAAATCCTAGATTCGTCGCCGCGAAATAAATTCCTTCCGGTTTTCCTTCCGGTTGCGCAGGAGATTGCGCGTCTGGGAGCGATCAATTCGCTCACGCAAACGCTGCTCAAGCTGACATCGCCGGGCGTGCCCGACATTTATCAAGGCAACGAGATTTGGGATTACAGTCTGGTCGATCCTGACAATCGGCGTCCGGTCGATTACAAACGGCGTCGCGAACTGCTCGAAGCACTGCCAGCGGCGACTCCCGACGAACTGATACGCAGCTGGCCGGATGGCCGCATCAAAATGTTTTTAACCCAGCGAGTTCTGCAATTCCGACGCAAACATGCCGACCTTTTCCACCGTGGGAAATATTTACCGCTTGGCGCGAACGGAACATTTGCAGAGTGCTGTGTCAGCTTCGTCCGCGAATTGGCAGGCAAGTGGATCGTTGTCGTCGTACCGCGTCTGTCCTCGCGCATCGGTTTTCCGCCGACCGGTGAACGGTGGAAAGACACAACGCTCGAATTTCCCGAAACGCTTTCGCTCGATGGCGCGCACGATCTCTTTACCTGTCGTCCGATTCATCACCGCGGCCGAAAAGTTTTGATAAGCGATGCGATGTCCATTTTGCCATTCGCAGTGATTACCAACCTGTAACGTGGCGCGATCGTCCCGCTTGCGCTTTGCTTGAGACGCGCGAGCCAGAGGCTCACGCTACACTCACACTCGCTGCAAGAGATCGACAACCCACTGCGCGAAGTTACTAAGATTTGTCAGCAAATCGGCGCCGAACCTTGCAAAGGTGATTTGTCGCGACGCAAGAACCAGCATCACGCTGAGCAACAGCAGGTTCATCAAGTAGATGACCACGAGTGAGAAGAATGTGCCTTGATCGCTCAGGTCGGTCTGATTTTTCGGAATCATCCAGCAGGTGAACGTAAAATGGAACGCCCAGGTGGCGCCGATCACCGCATACAGCAGGCGCCCATACGGCTGCACATTCATGAAGAGGCTGAGCGCGCCATACGCGGCGATCGCCAGAATGCTGTAGAGTGGAAAAAAATAAGGCGCCAGCGCGATCCAGAAATTTGTCTTGTTCGTGACGATGTGTCCGCCGTCGCGCCCAACACGAAACCGGCTGATACGCCCGCCCATTAGCAGAACCCAGAGGGCGTGGGTGAGTTCATGTCCGAAGACATAGATTACGATTGGGCGAGGCAAGCCGAGGAATGCGATCAACCAGAGAACTGCGCCCAACGAGAAGAACCAAAACTCTTCGCCAGCCCAAAGCTGTTGCGTCACGGTCGCGCGCGCAAAGACGGTGAAAAATGTCTGACTAAGAATCGCGCAGACCGGCAGCAGAAAAATCGCAAAAACAAACTTCACCCAGCGTGTGGGGACCACGAGCGGATCGGACGTAGGAACGAATCGTGTCGCCCGCGCAACACTTCGGACGACCTTTCTGCCGCCGTTCGGCTTACGCTTTTTGTTTGTCGGTTTTCGCTTGGTCGCAGCCAAATTATCCGGAGATTACGCAGACACCGTGGTGAGTGAAAGTCGAATCCATGTACGTGGAGAATAGCAAGACGGAACCGCGCGGATTACGCAAAGGGCGCGGATTGTTCGGGCGACGAGCATGACGCTGCTCATAACATCATTTCGCACGCGGAATAAAGATTGTTTCGGCGGGGCCGCCGAAACCAACGGGCCAAGCGGCCTGCGCTCGTCAATATTGCGGAATCACGCGCGGCCCATGTAACCGCCGCTGCGCGTGTCGATCTTGATGTTTTCGCCTTCTTTGATGAAGAGCGGGACGTTGATTCTTTTTCCCGTCTCGAGCAAGGCCGGTTTCGTGACGTTGCTGGCGGTGTCGCCGCGCAGACCTTCCGGTGATTCAACGACTTTCAAACTGACCGAGGCAGGCAACTCAACCTCCACTGGTTTGCCCTCTGCGTAGAGAACCTGCACAGAAAGATTTTCCACCAGATAATTTTTGGCGTCGCCAATCAGATTTTCCTGCAACGTGATCGTGTCATACGTCTCCGCGTCCATGAAATGATATCCGTTGCGATCCTTATAACTGAACTCAAGATTCTTTCGCTCGATTTCGACCAGCTCCACCTTGTCCGTCGAGCCGAAGCGGACATCAGCGCTCTTGCCGGTGTTGATGTAGCGGATGATCGCCTGGACGAACGCACGCAAATTTCCGGGCGTGCGATGATGGACCTCCAGCACAATGGCTGGGTTGCCGTTATATTTGATCGCCATTCCTTTGCGAAGATCGTTTGCCGCGGGCATGTGGGAAGAAAGGTGATGGGTGGATAAGTGATTAGTGAAAAGAGGCGGACTGTTACACGCGTATGGGGCTAACGCAACTGTGTCGGTTGCGCACTGACCGTCCAGCCTGCCGCGCCGAAGCCAGCAAAAGCGGGAGAGCGATAGTCGAACGGGCGTCGCGTCGGCCAATTCACTTTCGGACGAATCCAACCCGCGGCGAACCGCACGGAACGCATCGCGGCGTGTAGTAATGAATCAGTTGCACTGCTCTAGAACTCGACTGCTTTAAGCAGTCAAGTTTCCAGGCGCCATTCGATGCTGGTGGAGCCTGCCGTGTGGGCAGCCGAAGGGGGGTGCTGCAACGATCTTGTCGTGCGGCTGGCGCGGCGACGTCGCTCTCATCGATCACGACCCAATCGTCGATCGGATGGCGCTCGAGCAGGTTCGGCCCTCATGCACGGTCACCTGATTCAACGTCATCAGATCTGTCAGCGGCCGTTCGCTGATCTTTGAATCGGATTGAAAATGCTGCACCAAATCGCCGCGCGTGAAAATCACGAGCAGACTGCAGTCGATTATTCACAAGTTTGCACCGCGTCGGAACTCGACTGCTTTAAGCAGTCGAGTTTCCAAGCGCCATTTGATGTTGGGAGAGGCTGCCATGAGCGCAGCCGATGGGAGTGTCTTGCTGTAACAATCTTTTGTCATGCGCTATTACGGCTACCGTTGGTGCGGTTAAAAAAAGTTCGCGATGGCGATACCATCGCCCCCACAGGCGCGGGGCGAGACGCCCGCGCACGAGCCGGCAGGCAGCGGCGCTACCAAAATCGCTGCTGCATCGGGCTATAACAACTTCAAGCGCGTGAGGTCTTGCGAATCGACGATGCCCACCGGTACGTTGTTGTCATCGATCACAACCAGGTCGTCAATGCGATGGCGTTCGAGCAGATTCAGAACTTCAACTGCGAGTTTGTCTTTGTGCACCGTGACCGGGTTCAGCGTCATCAAATCTGCTACCAACCGTTCGCCGATCTTTGAATCGGATTGAAAATGCCGCACGAAATCTCCGTGTGTGAAAATTCCCTGTAACTGTCGATCTTCGCCGGCCACGAGAGCAGCGCCGGCCCGGACACTGGTCATTGCTTTGAGCACGTCACGTATCGGCGTATCGGTTGAAACGATGGCCATCGCTTCCGGCGGTCGCATGATTTGATGGACACGCATGAGGAGACTTCGGCCGATCAGCCCGGCGGGATGAAACTTCGCAAAATCTTCCTTGTTAAACCCACGCGCCTCTAGCAACACCATTGCCAGCGCGTCGCCTAGGGCCAGCATTACCGTGGTGCTCGAAGTCGGAGCGAGATTCAGCGGACAAGCTTCCTGTTCGATGTTTACATCGAGAAGCAGATGCGCGTTTTGGGCGAGGGTCGATTTCGGATCGCCGCACATAGCGATGATCCTGACCTGGAACCGGGCGATTGCGGGCAGGATCCGGAGCAATTCCTCGGTCTCGCCACTCGCGCTCAAGGCAAGCACGACGTCGCCATCGGCAATCATGCCAAGATCGCCATGCAAAGCGTTTGAGGAATCGAGCACGACGGCCGGCGATCCTGTGCTGGTGAGGGTGGCGGCAATTTTTGCGCCGATGTGCCCGGACTTGCCCACTCCGACCACGACCACTTTGGCTCGCGCATCGATCGCGTCTTTGATAAGCTCGACGGCACGGGAAAAATTTTGGCTCAAACGGTCGCGGAGCCGCTTGAGCTCAAAAATTTCTATATCCAATACACGTGCGGCCTTTTCAAGGTAGTCCATCGAAGTGTATAATGTGGGCAGGCGAAGTATCGGGCAAGAACTTGCACGTTACTCGCAAGAAAGGAAAAACATGAAAACATTAATAATCGCAATCCTCGCCGCGCTGGTAACAACCGCGTCGGCCCAGACCTTCAGGGCGCCGATCGGCCCGCAAAAACCGGTGAGAGCAATGCCCACGCCGCCGCCGATTTCAGAACGCCGTGCGGTGCAGGGGGTGGTTCCACGAGCATTTAGCGACGGCCGTAACCCGCTCCAGATGCTCAATCCGTGGGCGCCCGCGCGATACGGCACCTGGGTGGAAAGCACGTCGTTCGACCCGAACATCCCGGGAAAATGGAAGGGTATTAAGCTCTTCGAAATCCTCTTTTGACTTTGGAAGATATCCATCCTGGCTGTCTCGGCGGACAGGCTTCCCAGCCTGTCGATTCTCGCGTTTATTTCGTTGAACGTTCAGCGTTGAAGGTTGAGCGTCGAAACATTGGACGTTCCATCCTCTGATCCCGACCCGGTCGTCGCCTGTTATTGCGCCACGTTCCTGAAACCGGAGATGCTGCACATCTACCGGCAAATAATCGCGCTCGAGCGCGTCTCGCCTGTTGTCATCACTCAAAAACGCGAAAATTCGGGCCGCTTTCCATTCGATAAGATCGACATCGTCCCAAAACCCGCGCTGCATTTTCTGCGCCGCTTCTGGTTTCGCCAGGTGAGCGACAAGCCGTGGAAGATTTCGGCCAGCGAATTACGCGTGCTAATGAAGGTTCTGGAAAAAAGGAATGCGCAGCTTTTGCACATTTACTTTGGCCAAATCGCGGTGCATCTCCTTCCGCTAATTCGGGCATGGGAAAACCCTTCGATTGTTTCCTTTCACGGCGCGGATGTGATGGTGGACATGAACAAGCCTGCGTATCGAGAGACCACCAGGCAGATGCTCGACGCGGTAAAGCTCGTTCTCGTTCGCTCCGAATCGTTGCGGCGCGCGGTTGTCGATCTTGGTTGCGACGAAAAAAAGATCGAAGTTCAGCGAACCGGGATTCCACGCTACGAATTTCCGTTTCGCGAACGGAATTTCGCTGCCGCGACGACCGAATGGCGATTCGTGCAAGCGTGTCGTTTGATCGATAAAAAAGGGCTGCCGGTCACGCTCCGCGCCTTCGCGAGTTTCTTGAGGCAATATCCAAACGCGACGCTAACCATCGCCGGAGAGGGGCCATTGCTCAGTCAACTTCAAAATTTGGCGCGCGGGCTGAAGATCGATGGTCATATTTTGTTCACCGGTTTCATTTCACAGGAGCAGCTGCGCGACATTTATTATGCGTCGCACATTTTCCTGCACCCGAGTGAAACAGGTCCTGACGGAAATCAGGAGGGGATTCCAAATTCCATGCTGGAAGCAATGGCGAGTGGCCTGCCAGTTTTTGCAACCCAGCATGGCGGAATTCCCGAGGCGATCGAGACCGGCGTGAGCGGTGTGCTCGTACCGGAGCGCGATCAGGAAGCGCTCGCACAAGCATTGCTTAGTGCGGTGCAAGATCGAGATTTTCTCTCGCGCATCGCGCAGAGTGGCGCAGAAGTCGTTCGCGAAAAGTTCGATCTGCGCGTAAAAGCGCGCTGTTTGGAAGATATTTACCTGCGACTGATTGGTGGGGGCGATTGACGCCCTACAATATTTATTGATCGTTCAGCACCACTTGCGGCACGGGTTTCCTCAGTTCCAGCTGCGCGCTCACATTCTGGATTTGCGCTGCACAATCTTTGAGGCTTGCAGTGAGGGCCTCCATCCCCTTCCGCTGCTGCGCCACCGTGGATTTCAATTCCGCGACGGTCGCTTCCTGTTTTGCAGCCGTTGACTTTAATTGGCTGATTGCCGCTTTCTGTTTCTGCATCTCACGGGCCTGTTCTTCCATTTTGCGGTGGTCTTTGAGAAACTCGTTGAGCAACATCGCGTTCACCGCATCGTAGCGCACGGATCCGGTCTTCCCGTCCGCATCGCGCAACACAAGGTCGGGGCTTACTTTTTGCACCTCCTCGGCGATGAGGCCAAAACTCAGCGGACGCGTTGGCTCAATCTCCGCCTTGTAACGGAAGCTCACCGGTTTGAGTGCGTAAATCGCTTCGCTGACCTTATCCATTGGCTTGATCTCGTCCTTGAAACGTCGCGAAGAGACCACAAAGCCGAGCGTCCCAACTGAACTGACATAAACGGCTTGGGTTCCCCCCGGCTGGCCCCAAATGTTGCCGATATAGCAGGTGTTGCTCAGGTTCGCACCGGGGACGCCGATAGCAATAACGTTATTGGCCATCGTGACGCTGGAACCGGCGCCAGCGCCCAAGGCCACATTATCGGAGCCCTGTGTATTATTGATGAGCGCGCCGCTGCCCACGGCCGTGTTGCCGCTTCCCGTGGTGGTGGTCTGGAGGGCCCCAGCGCCGATGCCGGTGTTAAAGCCATTCGTGGCGTTCTCCAACGCAAACGTGCCTAAACCGGTGTTAAAAGAAGTGTTGTTGCTCTTGAGCGCGCGATAGCCAAAAGCGCAGTTCTGGCCTCCGGTATCGTTGCTCAAGAGCGCTTGAAAGCCGGCGGCTGTGTTTAAGGAGCCTGAGGTGTTGCTAAAAGCCGCTTGAAAACCAAGGGCTGTGTTCCCCGAGACGTTGTTGTTATTCAGCGCCTGCATACCGACAGCCGTATTTTGGCTGCCGCCTGTGTTGTTCAAGAGTGCGTTAAGACCGTTGGCCGTATTGCCGCCGCCGGTGGTATTGCTAAAGAGGGCGCCAGCCCCGTTGGCCGTGTTGGCGGCGCCGGTGGTGTTGTGATTGAGCGCATTAAAACCGTTGGCCATGTTCAAGACGCCGGTAGTGTTGCGATAGAGCGCAGCAAAACCAGTGGCTGTGTTTTGCTCGCCTTCGGTGTTGTAATAGAGCGCTCCATAACCGTTGGCCGTGTTGTCGTTGCCGTCCGTGTTATTCGCGAGCGAATAAGCGCCAGTGGCACTATTGAAAAACCCGGTGGTGTTGCTAAAAAGCGAATAAACGCCAGTGGCGGTGTTAAAGCCGCCATTGACATCGCTAGACAGGGCTCGAAGACCCGTCGCCGTATTTTGGTTGCCGCCAGTGAGCTGGCTTAGCGCCTCGAAACCAGTGCCGGTGTTCCAGACCCCAGTGGTGCGGCTGATGAGTACCCCAATCCCTTCGCCATTGTTGGAGCCGGGTATGGAACCGTCGGTGTCGGGACCCACCGCTTGCGCCGTCGGTGCAAGGCCAAAACAGACAAGCACGAGCGGGATGAGAAATCCCGCAGTCGCGGGACTCATTAAATTTCTAATGGGTGTGTAAAACGTTGCGATTGTGTTTGGGGTCATCTTTTTCATAAACGTTAATTCTGATGATTTGATTTTGGATTTTGCAGTCTCGCGACATCGCGAGACATCGGCGCGATTTTGCGGCATTTCCCATTTTTTTGGCAATACGCACAATTGCGTACGAAAGCCCTTGCCGGGTGCCACCATTCGTTAGGGCAACTGTCACCGGGACAATTTCCGATGATCTCCTGCGACAGTATTCGCAATCGTGCTGCGGTGAACATGACAGGCGCTTTCCGTCGAGTAGTATTTCCAGGCAATCGCAAAAACGCTGCTGTGGTTGACCGCCACCGTTTGCTTTTGCTTTTTCGTGCAGAATTAGTTCCAACTCTTTTCGTACAAAAATCATCCAGCGATATTTTCCGTTCCGGTCACGGCGCTCTATAATCTGGGCGGATCATCCGCCGCGCGCGCCGTTGAACCGTTCCCGCCTTTAAGAATCGCGCTA
>WNGB01012670.1_pt1 | contig 11427 bp, 7 predicted proteins | sample 5400681 | NCBI WGS metagenome assembly WNGB01 (sample SAMN13153367, study PRJNA577476) | soil metagenome | isolation source: 115 cm soil or saprolite under grassland replicate 2 | place: USA:California | collected 2016-06-15 | reverse complement strand
CGGAACCGGTCCGCCTGCGCGCGTCCGAGCAGGTCCCGGTCGAGGCCGGTCAGATCGATCTTGCCGTCCTTGAAGAGGTTGTAGGCGGTGCTCGGATCCTGCGTGAAGTAGGGCACCTCGATCCGCTCGATCGAGACGTTCCCGGCGTCCCAGTAACGCGGGTTCTTCTCGAGGACGAGGCGCGCGCCGTGGACCCACTCCGCGAGGATGAACGGGCCGTTCGCGAGCAGGTCCTTCGCGTCCGCGGCGTAGCGCCCTGGCCGTGCGTCGTAGAACGCCTGCTTCACGGGGAGGTAGGTCGTGAACGCGGTCAGGCCGAGGAAGATCCCGGTTGGGCGCTCGAGCTCGACCTCGAGCGTCCGGTCGTCGCGGGCACGGGCGCCGAGCGCGCTCGGCGGGAGCTTCCCCTGGCTGATCGCCTCGGCGTTCTTCACCGGGTAGAGGATGAACGCATACTCGGACGCCGTCTTCGGGTCCACCGCCGTGCGCCAGGCGAAGACGAAGTCCTGGGCGGTGACCGGGCTCCCATCCGCCCAGCGCGCGTCCGCGCGGAGGTGAAACGTGGCGTGGGTCTCGCCGAGCTCCCAGCGCTCGGCGACGCCCGGGACGATGTCGCCGGACTTCCCGTAGCGGGTGAGCCCCTCCATGACGTGCCCGAGGATGCGGTTGCTCACCTGATCCGTCGCGCGGGTCGAGTCGAGCTGCGGCGGCTCCTCGGCCATCGCGAGCCGGATGACGCCGGGCGGATGGGTCGCCTCTGCCCTCGAGCAGCCGAGCACCAGGAGGAGCGTCCCCAGGGCGACCGGGAGGGCGTTCGTCGATCGCGTGCGGGTCAGGCGTACCTCGCGGGTGGAGCGGCGTCGACGGACCGCGGCCGGATCCACCGGGTGTCCGTACTTGTCCCCCCGCGCGCGCGGTGTCAAGGAGACGATGTCCCGCCGCCGCCCGATCCGTCATGACAGCCAGTCAACGAACCGGGAAGGTCTCGGCCGCGTCAGGTGAGTCGAACCGGGCGTGCCGAGCCGCCTCAGTGCACGACGACCTCCTCGGCGGGCGCGGGCGCGCCCTTCGAGAAGACGATGTTTCCGTCCTTCCCCTCGTCCACGACGACGTGGTCGCCGGGCTTGAACTCGCCGCGCAGGAGCTTCGTCGCGAGCGGGTCCTGGATCATCCGCTGGATGGCGCGCTTCAGCGGCCGCGCCCCGTAGACCGGGTCGTAGCCCGCGTCGGCGATCGCCTCGCGCGCGGCCTCGGAGAGCTCGATCGTGATCCGCCGCTCGCCGAGGAGCTTCCGCAGCCGCGCGAGCTGGATCTCGACGATCCGGCCGACGTCCTCGCGGCTGAGCGGGCGGAACACGACGATCTCGTCCACGCGGTTCAGGAACTCGGGCCGGAACTCGGCGCGCAGGTTCTCGAGCGCCGCCTCGCGGATCGCGGTGACGTCCGCGCCGGGGCGCCCGGCGAGCCGCTGGATCTCCTGCGAGCCGATGTTCGACGTCATGATGACGACCGCGTTCCGGAAGTCGACGGTCCGCCCCTGGCCATCGGTGAGCCGGCCGTCGTCGAGGATCTGGAGGAGCACGTTGAAGACGTCGTGGTGCGCCTTCTCGATCTCGTCGAACAGGATCACCGCGTAGGGCCGGCGCCGCACCGCCTCGGTGAGCTGCCCGCCCTCGTCGTAGCCGACGTAGCCCGGGGGCGCGCCGATGAGGCGCGACACCGCGTGCTTCTCCATGTACTCGGACATGTCGAGCCGGACCATCGCCTGCTCGTCGTCGAACATGAACTCCGCGAGCGCGCGGGCGGTCTCGGTCTTCCCGACGCCGGTCGGGCCGAGGAAGATGAACGAGCCGACGGGCCGATCGGGATCCTGCAGGCCCGAGCGGGCGCGCCGCACCGCCGCGGAGACGGCCTGCACCGCCTCCTCCTGTCCGACGACCCGCAGCTTCAGGCGGTCCTCCATCCCGAGGAGCTTCTCCGTCTCCCCTTCGAGGAGCTTCGTGACGGGAATGCCGGTCCACTTGGCGACGACCTCGGCGATCTCCTCCGGCGTCACCTCCTCGCGCAGCATCGCGCCGCCCTTCTGGAACTCGGCGAGCCGCGCCTGCGCCTCCTTCACCCTGCGCTCGAGCTCGGGCAGGCGCCCGAACTTGATCTCCGCCGCCTTGTGGAAGTTCGCCTCCCGCTCGGCGCGGGCCTGCTCGTTCCTGAGCTGGTCGATCTCCTGCTTCGCGGCGGACACCTCCTGGATCGCCTGCTTCTCGGCGTCCCAGCGCCCCTTCAGCCGGGCGAACTCCTCGTTCCGCGCGGCGAGCTCCTTCTCCGCCTGCGCGAGCCGCGCGCGCGACGCCTCGTCCTGCTCCTTCCCGAGCCCCTGCCGCTCGATCTCGAGCTGCGCGATCCGGCGGCGGACCTCGTCCACCTCCGTCGGCATCGAGTCGATCTCGATGCGCAGCCGGCTCGCGGCCTCGTCGACGAGGTCGATCGCCTTGTCGGGGAGGAAGCGGTCGGCGATGTAGCGGTGCGAGAGGCGCGCCGCGTCCACGAGCGCGGCGTCCTGGATCCGCACCTTGTGGTGGAGCTCGTAGCGGTCCTTGAGCCCCCGGAGGATCGAGATCGTGTCGGCGACCGACGGCTCGCCGACGAACACCGGCTGGAAGCGCCGCTCGAGCGCGGGGTCCTTCTCGACGTGCTTGCGGTACTCGTTCACGGTCGTCGCGCCGATGGCGTGCAGCTCGCCGCGGGCGAGGGCGGGCTTCAGCATGTTGCCCGCGTCCATCGCTCCCTCCGCTGCGCCCGCGCCGACGATGGTGTGCATCTCGTCGATGAAGAGGATGATGCTCCCCTCCGAGGCGACGACCTCCTTCAGCACCCCCTTCAGCCGTTCCTCGAACTCGCCGCGGTACTTCGCGCCCGCGACCATCGAGGCGAGGTCGAGCGCGAGGAGCCGCTTGCCCTTCAGCCCCTCCGGCACGTCGCCGTCCACGATGCGGCGCGCGAGCCCCTCGACGATGGCGGTCTTGCCGACCCCGGGGTCGCCGACCAGCACCGGGTTGTTCTTCGTCCGCCGCGACAGGATCTGCACGACGCGCCGGATCTCGTCGTCGCGCCCGACGACGGGGTCGAGCTTCCCCTGCCGGGCGAGCTCGGTGAGGTCCTTCGCGTACTTCTCGAGCGCGCGGTACTGGCTCTCCGCCTCGGGCGAGGTGACGCGCGCGCCGCCGCGGACGTCCTTCAGCGCCTCGCGGATGCGCTCGGGGGTCGCGCCGGAGGCCCGCAGGGCCTCGCCGGCGCCGGTCTTCTCCGCGGCCGCCGAGAGCAGGAGGTGCTCGGTCGAGACGTACTCGTCCTTCAGCTTCTTCGCCTCGTCCTCCGCCCGGTCGAGGAGCTTCGCGAGCCGGTTCGCGAGGTACGGCTCCGCCCCCGCGACCTTCGGCACGGAGCGCAGCTCGTCCTCGAGGCGCGACACGACGAGCGAAGGCTCGGCCCCGATCTTGTCGAGGATCGGGCGGGCGACCCCCTCCTCCTGCGCGAGCAGGGCGAGAACGAGGTGCTCGACCTCGACCGCCTGGTGATCGCGCCGTCGCGCCTCGGCCTGCGCGCCCGCGAGCGCCTCCTGGGCCTTCACGGTGAGCTTTTCCTGTCGCATCGCGCGAACGTAAGACCGGGAGGGGGCTTGGCAAGGCGCGCCATGTTGGGACATGGCCAAGCCTCGCGGAGGGTTGCATACTGGCGACCCCGTCGGGATGGCGATGATTGCGCGTGCGGAAACGAAGAATCGTACCTGGGGCGCGGTCGTCGCGCTCGCCGCCGCAGGCCTGCCGATCCTGCTGCTCCTCGCGGCGCAGCCGTGGGGGCTCGCGTTACCGAAGGGGCTCTACCTTCCCGTCCACACGGCGCTCGAGGCGCTCGTCGTCGCAGGCGGGATCGCGACGTTCGCGGTCCAGTGGTTCGCCACTGGCGCGGGCGCCTTCCGCGAGGCCCGCGCCCGCTTCATCGGGCCGGCGTTCCTCGCAGCGTCGATCCTGGAGCTCGCCCACCTCCTCGTCTTCCCGGGGATGCCCGGCTTCTTCGGCCCTGGGACGACCGAGCGCGGGATCGTCTACTGGCTTGCGGCGCGCTACGTCACCGTCGGGGCGCTCCTCGCCGCTGCGCGGATCGACCGGGAGAGCGAAAGCCCGCTCCTGCGGCGAGGGCGGCTCCTCGCGGCGAGCCTCGGCATCGCCGCGGCGGTGCTCGCCGTCGAGGTCGCGCTCCCGCCTCACCGCGCGCTGTTCTTCATCGAGGGGGTGGGGCTCACGCCTCTCAAGATCGCGCTCGAGGGGGCGGTCGCGGGCGCCGCCGTGGCGGGCGCGCTCGTCCACGCGCGCGCATGGCGGATCACGCGTGAGATGGCGTCGGCGAAGCTCGCTGTGGCGCTCGTCCTCACCGCGTACGGCGAGCTCTGCTTCATGCTGTACGCGCACCCGTACGACCCGTTCAACGTCGCCGGGCACGCCTACCTCGTCGCGTCCTTCTGGTTCGTGTTCGACGCGCTCTTCGTGGCCGCCCTCGTCCGCCCGTACCACGAGCTCGACACTCTGCGCTCCCACGTGGAGGGCGAGCTCGTCGTCACGATCAACCGCCTCCGCGAGACGACCGAGCAGCGCGAGGATCTCCTGCGCGCCGTCTCGCACGACCTGCGGAACCCCCTCCAGATCGTCATGCTGCAGGCGCAGCGCCTTCTCCGCGACGCTGACGACCGCACGCGCCGCCCGGCCGCCGGCATCATCACGGCCGCGAAGCGCATCGACCGGATGCTGCGCGATCTCGCGGACTCCGCCCGCGCCGACGTCGGCCAGCTCGAGCTCGCCTGGTCGAAGGTCCCGCTCCGCCCGTTCATGTCCGACCTGCTCGAGACCTCCGACGGCGTGCTCGACGTGGCGCGGGTCGAGAACGCGATCCCGGGCGAGCTGCCGAACGTGCTCGTCGATCCCGACCGGCTCGACCGCATCCTCGCGAACCTCGTCGGGAACGCCCTCAAGTACTCGCGCGAACGGGTGGTCGTGACCGCGGCGCTGGACCGCGAGGGGACGGTGGAGGTGAGCGTCGCGGACCGCGGACCGGGGATCGCCGAGGCGGACCTCCCTCGCATCTTCGACCGCTACTACCGCGGCCAGCGGCACGAGGGAGAGGGGCTGGGGCTCGGCCTTTTCATCGTGCGCATGCTCGTCGAGGCGCACGGCGGGAAGATCTCGGCGGAGAGCAGGACCGGCGAGGGCAGCCGGTTCACGTTCACGCTGCCCGTTTCCGGGGCGTGAAGGCCCCTTCCGCTCCGCGACTCGGACGGGCACCCGTCCCGGACCTTGAAACCGCGCGCTCACCCGGGCATCCCTGCTGGGACGCCGATGGCCGCCGCCCAGACCTCGAACCCCGCGATCCTCTCCGTCGGCCGCGCCTTGCCGCCGAACTACGTCGATCAAGAGACGCTCATCGCGGCGCTCTCCGCCTACTGGTCGACGAAGCACCACAACGCCGACCGCCTCGCCGACGTGCACCGCGCCGCGCAGGTCGGCGGGCGCCACCTCGCCCTCCCGCTCTCCGAGTATCCCGGGCTCGACTCGTTCGGGAAGACCAACGACGCGTTCATCCGGGTGGGCGCCGAGATCGGCGAGGCGGCGATCCGTGCGGGCCTCGACGCGGCCGGGCTCTCCCCGCGCGAGGTCGACCACCTCTGGTTCGTGACGGTGACCGGCATCTCGACCCCCTCGCTCGACGCGAAGCTCGCGAACCGGCTCCGCCTCAAGCCCTCGGTCAAGCGGACGCCGATCTTCGGGCTCGGCTGCCTCGCGGGCGCCGCCGGCCTCGCGCGCGCCTCCGACACGCTCCGCGCCTTTCCGGGCGAGGTGGGCGTGCTGCTCTCGGTCGAGCTCTGCTCGCTCACGCTCCAGCGCGACGACGCCTCGGTCGCGAACCTCGTCGCGACCGGGCTCTTCGGCGATGGCGCGGCGGCGGTCGTCCTCGCGGGCGGCGCCCGCGCGAACGCCGCGATCGGGCCGCGCGTCGTCGCGACGCGCTCCGTCCTGTACCCGGACACCGAGTGGGTGATGGGCTGGGACGTCGTGGACAGCGGGTTCAAGGTCGTCCTCTCCGCGAAGGTGCCGGAGGTGATCGAGGAGCACGTCGGGGCGGACGTGGACGCCTTCCTCGCCGAGCACGGCCTCGTCCGCGGGGACGTCCGCCACTGGATCGCGCACACCGGCGGGCCGAAGGTGATCGAGGCCTTCGGCCGCGCGCTGGCGCTGCCGCCCGCGGCGCTCGAGCGCTCGTGGCGCTCGCTCCGCGAGGTCGGGAACCTCTCCTCCGCGTCGGTGCTCTTCGTCCTCGGCGACTTCCTCGACGCACAGGACGCGCGGCCCGGCGACGTCGGCCTCCTCGCCGCGATGGGGCCGGGGTTCTCGTCCGAGCTGCTCCTGCTCCGGTGGTGACCGTGACCGCCCCCCACGCCCCGGATCGCTTCGAGGAGGCCGTCCGCGGCCTCGACGGGCGCGAGGCGGCGATCGCCCGCGAGATCCTCCGGATCGCGCGCGACGAGCTGAAGCTCGAGGGCGACCTCCCGGCCCCGGACGAGCCGCTCGCCGAACGGCTCGACTCGCTCGCCCTCCTCGGCCTCGTCGTCGCGGTCGAGGATCGCTTCCGGGTCATCCTCACCGACGACGACGCGGCGGAGGCGCGGACGCTCGCCGACCTCGCCCGCCTCGTGGGCTCTCGCGCCGCGCCCGAGCACCTCCCCGCGGCGCAGGAGGGCGCGCCATGATCCTGCGCGGTCCGCCCGCGCCGCCCGCGCGCCACCCGACGCTCGCCCACGCGCTCGTGCGCGGGTCGCGCGACCCGTCCGGCGTCACGTTCGTCGACCTGAACGAGCGCGAGACCTGGCTCTCGTGGTCCGAGGTCCGCGGCCGGGCCGAGCGCGCGGCCGCCGCGTACGCGGCGATGGGCGTCCGGCACGGCGACCGGATCGCGATCGTGCTGCGCACCGAGCCCGCCTTCCTCGACGCCTTCTTCGGCGCGTGGCTCGCCGGCGCGGTGCCGGTCCCGCTCTACCCTCCGGTCCGCCTCGGGCGGATGGACGAGTACGGCGCCGCGACCGGGCGGATGCTGTCCGTGTCCGGCGCGCGCCTCGTCGTCTCGGGGGGCGGCACGCGCCGGCTGCTCGGCGCGGCGGTCGAGCGCGCGTGCCCGGAGCTCGGGTGCCTCGACGCGGGCGAGCTCGCCGGGATCCCGGCGCGCATCTCGCGCGACGTCTCGCCGGAGGCGCTCGGCCTCGTGCAGTTCTCGTCGGGCTCTACCGTGGACCCGAAGCCGGTCGCGCTCACGCACGCTGCGCTCGCCGCGCAGGCCGACGCGCTCGTCGTCGCGACCGCGCCCGGCCCCGCCGACGTGCTCGTCTCGTGGTTGCCGCTCTACCATGACATGGGGCTCATCGGCGGCCTGCTCGCGGCGATGAGCTATCCGGGCCCGCTCGTGCTCGTGCCACCCGAGCACTTCCTCGCGCGGCCCGCCCTCTGGCTCCGCGCGATCGCGCGCCACCGCGGCACGATCTCCGCCGCGCCGAGCTTCGCGTACGCCTACGCGACCGCGCGGGTGAGGGACGAGGACCTCGACGGGCTCTCGCTCGCGTCCTGGCGGCTCGCGCTCGACGGCGCGGAGCCCGTCTCCGCCGACGCGATGCGCCGCTTCGCGGCCCGGTTCGGGAGGCACGGCTTCGACCCGGGCGCGCTCGTGCCGGTCTACGGCCTCGCCGAGGCGGCGCTCGCGGTCACCTTCGCCCGGCCGGGTCGGCCGCTCGAGGGTCGCCGCGTCGACCCCGTGCGGCTCGCGAGGGACGGCGTCGTCGCGCCGGGCACCCGGGAGGTGGTCTCGGTCGGCGCGCCGCTCCCGGGGGTCGAGGTCGACCTGCGCGACGCGGAGGGCGCGCCCGCCGAGAAGGGGCGGCTCGGCCGGATCTTCGTGCGCGGGCCGTCGCTGCTGCGCGAGATCCTCGGCGACGCCGCGGCCACCGCGGAGGCGCTGCGGGGCGGCTGGCTCGACACGGGCGACCTCGGCTTCGTCGCCGACGGCGAGCTCTTCGTCCACGGCCGCGCGAAGGACCTCGTCGTCGTGCGCGGCGCGAACCGCGCCCCCGACGAGTTCGAGGCGGCGCTCGCGGGGCTCCCGGGCCTGCGGCCCGGCTGCGCCGTCGCGCTCGGGTTCGTGCCGGCGGGCGGCGACGGCGAGGCGCTGCTCGTGCTCGCCGAGCGGCGCGCCGAGGACGGCCAGAGCGACGCGGCGGTGGACGCGGCCGCGCGGCGGGCGATCCTCGACCGGACCGGCGTCGCGCCGCACACGCTGGTCCTGCTCGCTCCGGGTACGCTCCCGCGGACCTCGTCCGGCAAGCTCCGCAGACAGGAGGCGTTGCGGCGCTTCCAGGCGGGCGCCCTCGCCCCGCCGCGCGCGGTCGGCGCGCTCCGGCTCGCGCTCGAGGCGGCGCGCTCGCACCTCGCGTTCCGGCGCGCGCGGCGGCGGGGCGGCGGGTGAGCGGGCGGACCCGCGACGTGGTGGTGGTGGGCGGCGGCTCCGCCGGGCTCGCCTTCGCCGCCTTCGCGGCGAGGCGCGGCCTCGACGTCGCCGTGCTCGAGCGGCGCGAGGGTCCGCTCGACAAGGCGTGCGGGGAGGGCATCCTGCCCGCCGGCGTCCGCGCCCTCGCGCCGCTCGCCGTCCTCGACCTCGTCGCCGCCGCAGACCGCTCGCCGCTCCGGGCGATCCGCTGGATCGACGCGGCCGCCGGCGAGGCGCGCCTGGCGCTGCCGCCGCCCGGCGGCGTCGCGGTCCGGCGGACGGCGCTCTCGGCGGCGCTCCTCTCGCGCGCCCGGGGAGCGGGCGCGGAGGTGATCCAGGGCGCGCCGGTCGTCCGCCACCGCCGCCTCGGCGACGCGATCGTCGCGGAGGCGACCGGCCTCGAGGTCCGCGCCCGCGTCCTCGTCGCGGCGGACGGGCTCAACTCGCCGACGCGCCGCCGCGAGGGGCTCGCGCTCCCGCCCCGCGCGCCCGCGCGCTACGGCCTGCGGCGCCACTTCGCGCTCGCGCCGTGGTCGGACGACGTCGAGGTCCACTTCGGCGGCGGCGCGGAGGCCTACGTCTGGCCGGCGGGGCCGGCGCGCGTCGGCGTCGCCTTCCTCTACGAGCCCGGCGCCGCGGGGGATCCGCGCCGTCTCCTCGAGCGGTTTCCCGCCGTCGCGCGGCGGATCGGGGGCGCCCGGGAGGACTCCGCGCCGCGCGGCGCGGGGCCGTTCGACCAGGCGGCCCGCGCGCGCGTCGCGGACCGGCTCGTCCTGCTCGGCGACGCCGCCGGGTACGTCGACGCGCTCACGGGCGAAGGGCTCTCGCTCGCGTTTGGGTGCGCCGCGGACCTCGCCGCGCTCCTCCCCGGAGCGCTCGCCCGCGGCGCGACCGAGGTCGCCCTCCGCCCGTACGAGGCCGCCTGGCGCCGTCGGTTCCGTCCCTACGCCGCCTGGACGCGGCTCATGCTCGCGCTCTCGCGGCGGCCGGCGCTCCGCCGCCGCGTCCTCGCGCTCGCGGCCGCCCGGCCCTGGCCGTTCGAGAAGCTCGTCGCCGCTGCGGTGGGGTGACGCGCGCGGTCGGACGGGGTGGCGGCCGGCCGCCTGGTCGGGGCCTCCCCGTTTCCGGCGCGCGGCGGCGCGCCTCGCGGGTAGGATGGACGCCACTCGAAGGGAGGACGTCCATGCGTTGCACCGTGCTCGGCGCCGGCTCGTGGGGAACCGCGCTCTCCTCGCTCCTCGGCGGCAAGGGCTACACCGTCACCGCGTGGGACAAGGACACCTCGCTCCTCGACGACATCGCGAAGAACCACCGGAACGAGCGCTACCTCCCGGGCGTGGCGCTCCCGGCGTCGCTCCATGCGGCGGCCGACATCGCGAAGGCGCTCGAGGGTTCGGAGCTCGTCGTCGTCGCGGTGCCGTCGCACGCGGTGCGGCAGGTGGCGATCGAGGCGAAGCGGCACGTCCACGCCGGCACGCCGATCGTCTGCGTCGCGAAGGGGATCGAGCTCGAGACGCTCATGACGATGAGCGAGGTGCTGGAGGACGTCCTCCCGGTGCCGCTCCACCCGTACATCGCGGTCCTCTCCGGCCCCTCGTTCGCGAAGGAGGTCGCGAAGGGGCTTCCCACGGCGGTCACCGTCGCGGCGCGCTGGGAGCGGATCGCGAAGCAGGTGCAGGACGCCTTCCACACGAAGAGCTTCCGGCCCTACACGTCGGGTGACGTCGTCGGCTGCGAGATCGGCGGCTGCGTGAAGAACGTCGTCGCGATCGCGGCCGGCATCTCGGACGGCTTCGGCTTCGGCGCGAACTCGCTCGCCGCGCTCATCACCCGCGGCCTCGCGGAGATCTCGCGGCTCGCCGTCCGCAAGGGCGCGAACCCGCTCACGCTGTCCGGCCTCTCCGGCCTCGGCGATCTCGTGCTCACCTGCTCCTCCGACCTCTCGCGCAACCGGACCGTCGGCCGCGGCCTCGCCGCGGGGAAGAACGTGGACGACATCCAGAGGGAGCTCGGCCAGGTCGCGGAGGGCGTCCGGAACGCGAAGAGCGCGCGCGAGCTGGCGCACCGGATCGGCGTCGAGATGCCGATCACCGAGGCGGTCTTCCGCGTCCTCTACGAGGGGCTGCCGCCGAAGGACGCCGTCACCTGGATCATGATGCGCGAGACGAAGCCGGAGATGTGAGCGGCGCCGCGGCGCATGCAGGTCCGGCTGATGCGGCTCCTCGGGATGTAGCCCGCGCGCGCGTCGCGGTTAATATCCCCGGACCCATGCGCCCCGACGCGTCCCGAGAGCTGATCCGCACCCCCGAAGACTTCACGAACGGCTGCCGGCGCGACATGGAGCGCGCCCGCGCGGAGGCCGCGCGCGCGAAGGCGGTCGGCGCGCGCGACACGATCGGGACGCTCCGCGCGTTCGACGCCGCGTTCGCCTCGCTCGGCGAGGCGGCCTCCCGCGCGAGCCTGGCGCGGAACGTCCACCCCGATCCGCGGCTGCGCGACGCGGCCGAGGCCGCCGAGCAGGAGGTGGACGCGCTCTCGACCGAGCTGTCGCTCGATCGCGGACTCCACGACGCGCTCGCGGCGCTCGACGTGTCGGGGGAGGACGTCGCGACGCGCCACCTCGTCGTGAAGAGCTTGCGCGACTTCCGGCGCGCCGGCGTGGACCGGGACGAGCCGACGCGCGCGCGGGTGCGGGCGCTCCGCGACGAGCTCGTCCGGATCGGCCAGGAGTTCGGGCGGAACATCAAGGATGACGTGCGGAAGCTCGAGCTCGATCCCGCCGAGCTCGACGGCCTCCCCGAGGACTGGCGGAAGACCCACCCGCTCGGCCCCGGCGGGAAGGTGACCGTC
>WNGB01012669.1_pt1 | contig 11427 bp, 9 predicted proteins | sample 5400681 | NCBI WGS metagenome assembly WNGB01 (sample SAMN13153367, study PRJNA577476) | soil metagenome | isolation source: 115 cm soil or saprolite under grassland replicate 2 | place: USA:California | collected 2016-06-15 | reverse complement strand
ACACCGCCAACGCGTCATTCGCCGCTTGCGTCAGCGCGCCGCCCAACTCGGCTTCGCCCTCATCAATCGCACCACCGGCCAGGTGCTTGAAGGGGCAGTTTCTTAGGAGACGAGGCCCGAGGGAGGCGTGCCAGCCCGAAGCGTACGTGGGTGTACGTTGAGGGTTGCTGCCGACCGAGAACGAAGTATGGCGAAGCAAATTGGCCCAGTACCCCCACTTGACCTTCCATCGCCCTCGGCCTACGGTTCTCGGCATGAAAAGAGCGATCCCTCGCTGCCTCGCCGTCGCCCTGGTTCTCGTCGGCGCTCTCCTGGCCCAGGCCGGCCGGCCCGCCGTCGCCGCCGAAGGCGAGATGCGCTGGGGCCTGCACGTGACCCTCGCCGCGAAGTGGCTCGATCCCGCCGAGACGGAGGCGTTCAATACCCCGTTCATGGTGCTCTTCGCCGTGCACGACGCCCTGGTCAAGCCGATGCCCACGGGGCTCAACACGCCGAGCCTGGCCGAGTCGTGGATCGAGTCGAAGGACCACCTCTCCTACACCTTCACGCTCCGGAAGAACGCGCGCTTCCACAACGGCGAGCCCGTGACGGCCGAGGACGTCAAGTTCTCCTTCGAGCGCTACAAGGGCGCCAGCGCCGCGCTCCTCAAGGACAGGGTCAAGGAGGTACAGGCGCTCGCCCCGACCCAGGTGCGATTCGTCCTCAAAGAGCCGTGGCCCGATTTCATGACCTTCTACGGCACGACGGCCTCGGGCGCCGCGTGGATCGTGCCGAAGAAATACGTCCAGCAGGTGGGAGAGGACGGCTTCAAGGCGGCGCCGGTCGGCGCCGGCCCCTATCGCGTGGTGTCCTTCAAGCCGGGCATCGAGATCGTGATGGAGGCCTTCGAGGGCTACTGGCGCAAGGCGCCGACAGTCAAGCGCCTCGTCATGCGCTCCTTGCCCGAAGAGACCACGCGCGCCGCCGCCCTCCGCAACGGGGAAGTCGACATCGTCTATCTGCTGACGGGCTCGACGGCGGAGGCGCTGCAGAAGGCGCCCGGCTACAAGGTCGTGGCGCCGCTGCTCAGCGGGGCCTTCTGGCTCGAGCTGCCCGATCAGTGGGATCCCAAGTCGCCGTGGCGCGACCGGCGCGTGCGGCTGGCCGCCAGCCACGCCATCGACCGGCAGGCCGTGAACAGGGCCGAGACGCTCGGGTTCTCCCGGCTGACGGGCAGCATCGTGCCGCGCATCTTCCAGTACGCGCTGCCCTTCGAGCCTCCTGCCTACGATCCGGAGCGCGGCAAGAAGCTCCTCGCCGAGGCCGGCTATCCGAGCGGCTTCGACGCCGGAGACTTCTATCCCTTCCCGCCCTATGACTCCATGGGCGAGGCCATCCAGGGATATCTCGGCGCCGTCGGGATCCGCACCCGCACCCGCACGATGGAGCGCGCCGCGTACTTCTCGGCCTGGCGGGACAAGAAGCTCCATGGCGTCATCCTCGTCATCACGGCCGCGTTCGGCAACGCGGCGACGCGGCTCGAGCCCTATGTCACGAAGAACGGCATCTACGCCTACGGGACGCTGCCCGAGGTGGACGAGCTCTTCATGCGCCAGGGCAAGGAGCTCGATCCGAAGAAGCGCGAGGCGCAGGTCCACCAGATCCAGAAGATCCTGCACGATCAGGTCGTCAATATCCCCCTCTACGAGCTGGCCTTCATCTGGGGCGTGGGGCCGCGAGTCGAGGAGAGCGGCGCCGGCCTCATCCCGGGCTTCGCGTACTCGGCGCCGGCGGAGGACCTGAGGCTGAGGAAGTAGCGCCGAGGGCGCTCCGGTGGCCCACTACTCGCTCGGGATAGACATCGGCGGCACCTTCACCGACATCGTGGTCTACGACCACGACTCGGGCCGGCAGCTGAGCCGCAAGGTGCTCACGACCCACGACGACCCCGCGCGCGCCGTCGCCGCCGGGGTCGCGGCGCTGCTCTCCGCAGGGCGCTTCGAGCCGTCCGCGTTCACGCGCGTGGTCCACGCCACCACCCTCTTCACCAATGCGCTGATCGAGCGCACGGGCGCCGTCACCGGGCTCATCACCACCGAGGGCTTTGCCGACACGCTCGAGATCGGGCGCGAGCGCAAGTACGAGCTCTACGATATCGGCATCAGTAAGCCCGAGCCGCTGGTGCCCCGCCACCGCCGCCTGGAGGTGCCCGAGCGCATGCGGGCGGACGGCAGCGTGCGCCGCCGGCTCGACGCGCGCGCGCTGGAGGCCCGCGCCCGCGCTCTCGTCAAGGCCGGCGCGACCTCCATCGCCGTGGTGTTTCTCCACGCCTATGCCAATCCGCGCCACGAGGTGCTGGCGGCGCGGCTCATCGCCAGGCGCCACCGCGGCGTGGCCGTCACCGCATCCCACGAGGTGGCGCCGGAGATCCGCGAGTTCGAGCGGGCCTCGACCACGGTGGCCAGTGCCTACATCAAGCCGCTGGCCCAACGTTACCTGGCGGTCATGGCCCGGAGGGTCTCGGAGCGCGGCATCCCCGCGCCGCTCCTCCTCATGCTCTCGAGCGGCGGCCTCACCCACGTAGCCGAAGCGCAGCGGAACCCGGTGCAGATGCTCGAGTCGGGCCCCGCCGCGGGCGCCATCGCCGCCGCCTTCTTCGGCCGCGACGACAGCGGCGGCAATCTCCTCGCGTTCGACATGGGCGGCACCACCGCCAAGCTCTCGCTGGTGGACGGTGGCGAGCCGCTCACGGCCTACAGCTTCGAGGCGGCGCGGCAGCGGCGCTTCATCGAGGGCAGCGGCCTGCCGATGCGCATTTCCACCATCGAGCTCATCGAGATCGGTGCGGGCGGCGGCAGCATCGCCGAGGTGGACGAGATCGGGCTCCTCAAGGTTGGACCGCGCAGCGCGGGCTCGCATCCGGGTCCGGCGTCGTATGGTCTCGGCGGACACGAGCCGACGGTCACGGACGCCGACTTTCTCCTCGGGTATCTCAACCCCGAGTACTTCGCGGGCGGCGAGGTCACCGTGGACATGCGGGCCGCGGGCGCCGCCATCGACCGGCTCGCGGGCCAGCTCGCCCTGCCGGCGACCCAGGTCGCCTGGGGCATGCACGACATCGTCAACGAGAACATGGCGGGCGCCGCGCGCGTCCACATCGCCGAGCGAGGACGCGACCCGCGCGATTACTCGCTGCTCTGCACGGGCGGCGCGGGGCCGGTGCATGCCTGGTCCGTGGCGAAGAAGCTCGGCGTCTCGCGCATCGTGTGCCCGCCGTCGGCTGGCGTGGCCTCCGCGCTGGGGCTTCTCGTGGCCCCGGCGCGGGTGGACCGCGTCGCCACCGTCGGCGTGCGCCTCGACCAGGGCAGCGTCGCCCACCTCGAGGCGGACTTCAGGCGGCTCGAGGATGAGGCCCGCGCCGTCATGGCGGACACGGGGCTCAAGCTCGAGCACGCCTCCATCCGGCGCCTGGCCGACGGCCGCTTCCTCGGCCAGGGCTTCGACCTGGTCGTCTCGCTTCCAGAGGGTCCATACGAGGACACGCCGGAGGGGCGCCGTCGGCTTGCGGCCGCGTTCGAGACGGCGTATCGCGAGAAGTTCGCGCTCACGCCCCCGGGCGTGCCCGTCGAGTTCCTCAATATCCGCGTGTCGGTGCGGGCTCCGGTCTCCGGCAGCGAGGTGGTCTTGCAGGGCCGGCGCGGGACCGGGGCGGCCGGCGCGCTCAAGGGCACGCGCCCGGCGTACTTTGACGAGGCGGGCGGCTTCGTCCAGACCGCGGTCTACGACCGCTACCGCCTCGGCGTGGGCGACGAGCTCGCGGGCCCCGCCGTCGTGGAGGAAGAGGGATCGACGCTGGTCGTCGGCCCCGGCGGCACCGCCCGCGTGGCGCTGACTGGCAACCTGATCGTCACGTCGTCCACGGACCCGCGCCCGTGACCACGCGCTTCGACGCCATCACCCTCGAGGTGCTCTGGACGCGCATCATCTCGGTGGTGGACGAGGCGGCCAAGGCGATCGTGCGGACCTCGTTCTCGACGCTCTCGAACGAGGCCAATGACTTCGCGTGCGTGCTCACCGACGCGCGCGGCCATGCGCTCGCGCAGAACTCCGGGAGTATCCCGTCCTTCATCGGCACGCTGCCGGCCACGGTGCGCCATGTCCTGACCGAGATGGGCGCTCACGGGATGCGGCCGGGCGATGTCCTCATCACCAATGACCCGTGGCAAGGCACGGGGCACATGAGCGACGTCTGCCTGGTCAAGCCCATCTTCCATCGCGAGCGGCTCGTGGCTTTCTCCGCCACCACCTCGCACATGCCCGACATCGGCGGGCGCGTGCGGGCCATCGAGGCGCGGGAGCTCTTCGAGGAGGGCCTCCACATCCCGCTGAGCCGCATCATCCGTGAAGGCGAGCGGGACGAGACGCTGATCCGCCTCATCCGCGCCAACGTGCGCACCCCCGACCAGACCCTGGGCGACATCTGGGCACAGGTGAGCGCCAACGAGCTGATGGAGAACCGCGTGCGCCGGCTCATGGAGGAGTACCACCTCGACTCGCTCGAGGGATTGGCCGACGAGCTCTTCGGCCGCTCCGAGCGCGCGATGCGCGCGGCCATTCGCGCGGTGCCCGACGGCACCTACCGCTACGGGTTCGAGACGGACGGGTTCGAGAAGCCGTACACTTTCAGGATCGCGCTGACCGTCACGGACGACGGGATCACCGCCGACTTCACCGGCACCTCGCCCGCCCAGCCGCGCGCCATCAACTGCGTGCTCGCCTACACCTATGCCATGACGGCCTACGCGGTGCGCTGCGCCCTCCTGCCCGGCCTCCCCAACAACGAGGGAATGTATCGCCCGGTGAAGGTGGAGGCCCCGGAGGGCTGTCTGCTCAACCCGCGCTTCCCCGCCGCGGTGGTGAGCCGCGCGCAGACCGGCCACTACGTCCCGCTCCTGGTCTTCGGCGCGCTCCACCAGGTCATCCCCGACAAGGTGATGGCCGGCGCGGGCTCGCCGCTCTGGGCCGTCGCGCAGACGGGCAATCGTGACGACGGCCGGCCCTACACGAACGTCCTCTTCTTCAACGGCGGCATGGGCGCGACGTCCAGCAAGGACGGCGAGCACGTGCTCTCGTGGCCCAGCAACATCTCGAGCACGCCGGTGGAGGTCGCGGAGCGGAACAGCCCGCTCTTCTTCCACTACAAGCGGCTGAGGCCGGGCTCCGGAGGGGCCGGACGTCATCGCGGCGGCCTCGGCCAGGACATGCTCATCGAGAGCGGCTCGACGCGTCCCATCGTCCTGAGCTTCATGGCGGAGCGGACGAAGTTCCCCGCGCCCGGCTTCGAGGGTGGCGCCGCCGGGGGCCTGGGCGACGTGCGCATCAACGGCAAGAAGGTGGATCACCGCCGCCAGCACGTGCTGGAGCGCGGCGACCGCGTGCTCGTGAGCACGCCGGGAGGCGGCGGGTACGGGTCGCCGCGCGCGCGCGATGCCGCGCTCCGCCTGCGCGACCGCCTGCTGGGCTACGTCGGCCGCCGCACAGGCTGAGCGACTGCTGTCCGTCACGAGCGGCTATAGTGATGTCTGCCATGTCAACCTGCAGGAGGCGCGCGCGATGCGATGGACGTTGACCATCAAGGATCAGACGTTCGGAGTGCACACGGCGATCAGCAAGTACGAGTGCCGAATCGCTCGATCAGGGGCCGATATCAGGCTGAGCTTTCAGAATCTTAGCTCGGGAAACGTGAAGGAGGGTCGTTTCTTGATGCCTGCCGCCGTTGCTCGAAGCCTGGGGAGTGCGCTTCTCCTCGCCTGCACTGCAGAAGGCGAGCACGTCGATATCGTGTTCCACATCGACGAAGGCAAAGCCAAGGGATGATTTGACAGCTCGCATATATTGCTATATAAGCTAGAACGCATGAAGCAGCCGGCGCGCGGCGCCCAGCTCCAGGCCTTCAAGGCGGAATTCTTCAAGGCTCTCGCGCACCCGATCCGCATCCGGATCCTCGAGATCCTCGTCGCGGGCGAGCGGAGCGTTCACGAGCTCCAGAAGGCCCTCGGTGTCGACCAGCCCACCGTCTCCCAGCAGCTCGCCGTGCTGAGGGCCAAGAACATCGTGGAGGCCCGCAAGGAGGGGACGGCCGTCCGCTACACGGCCCGCGACGCCGCCCTCCGGGAACTGCTCGAGGTCACCCGGCGGATCTTCGACAACCATCTCATCGGCACCCAGACGATGCTCCGTGAGCTGCGCCGGGAGGCGCGCCGCCGGTAACGTGCGCCTCTTCTCCAAGATCCTCCAGATCGGCCTGGCCACAGAGCCCCTGCCCCCGGGCGGCGGCGACGTCGTTCGCCTCCTGCACGAGGTGGACGGGCGCGCCCGGCGGCTGTTCGGGCGGGCGCTCGCGATCCGGGAGGTGGACGCCGGCTCGTGCAACGGCTGCGAGCTGGAGATCACCGGCCTCATGAGTCCCGTGTACGACAGCGAGCGCTTCGGCGTGCACTTCGTGGCCTCGCCCCGTCACGCCGACATGCTCCTGGTGACGGGCCCGGTGACGCGCAACATGGTGGTGCCGCTGGTGAAGACCTACGAGGCGACTCCCGCTCCCAAGCTAGTGGTGGCGGTGGGGGATTGCGCGCGCACCTGCGGTGTCTTCAAGGGCAGCTACGCGGTGGCCGGCAGCGTGGACCAGATCATCCCGGTCGACGCCTTCGTCGACGGATGCCCACCTGAGCCGACCGCCATCCTCCAGGGGATCCTGGCTGCGATCGGCCGCCGCCGATGATCGTGCAGGAGACGTGAGATAGCCTCCACGGATCTCCTGCTCGCGGTGATCCTTGCCGCGTATCCGCTGGGGGCGCTCGCCGCGCTCGGTGTCCGCGGAGCGGCCGGCCGCGGGCTCGTCGCCGGGTGCGCGCTCATCGGCGCCCTGGCCGACCTGGTGCTGGGCGCCGTCTGTCTCGGCGCCGGGCTCGCGCCGACCTTCACCGCGCCGTTCCTTCCGCTGACCGGGCTCGCGCTTCGCCTCGACGGCCTGGGCGCGTTCTTCCTCATTCTCATCGGCGTGGTCGGTGCCGCAGTTGCGGTGTACGGATTCGGCTACTCGGCGGCATACGAAGGGCGCTATTCCCTCCGGTTGCTCGGGGCGATGCTGAACGTTCTCCTGCTGTCCCTGAGCGTGCAGGTGATGGCCGACAACGCCCTGACCTTCCTCATGGCGTGGGAGGCCATGTCGCTGTCCTCCTACCTCATGGTGCTCACGGAGCACGATCGGCCGGGGACGCTCCGCGCCGCGCACTGGTACATCGGCGTCACGCATGCAGGCATCGCGGCCCTCGTGGCGATGTTCTTCCTCCTGTCTGCGGGCGACCTGACGGTCTCGTTCACGGCGATGCGCTCGGCGTCCCTGGCGCCGACGGTCCGCAACGCGGTCTTCGTGCTGGCACTCTTCGGGTTCGGCACCAAGGCAGGCATCGTTCCGCTGCATGTGTGGCTGCCGATGGCGCATCCCGTCGCCCCGAGCCATGTGTCGGCGCTGATGTCCGGCGTCGTCATCAAGATGGGTGTCTACGGCTTGCTCCGCGTCACGGTCGACCTGCTCGCGGGCGGGCCCGCATGGTGGGGCGGCCTGGTCCTCGGGTTGGGCACCGTCTCGGCGCTCCTCGGGGTGCTCTATGCCCTGATGGAGCACGATCTCAAGCGATTGCTCGCCTTTCACTCCGTCGAGAACGTCGGCATCATCTTCATCGGGATCGGGGCAGGTCTGATGTTCCAGAGCTACGGGCTGACGACCCTCGCCACCCTGGGCGTCGTCGGCGGCCTATATCACACGATCAACCATGCGTGCTTCAAGGGACTCCTGTTCCTGGGCGCGGGGTCGGTGCTGCACGCGACGGGCACGCGCAACATGGAGGAGATGGGCGGGCTGATCAAGCGCATGCCACGCACCGCCCTCTTCTTCCTCATCGGGGCGTGCGCGATCTCGGCACTGCCGCCCCTCAACGGGTTCGCCTCCGAGTGGCTGGTGTTCCAGGCCCTGCTCGGCGGGCCGGCGATCCCGCAGCCCGAGGTCGCCGTGATCATGCCGATCGCGGTGGCCATGCTCGCGCTCACGAGCGGACTTGCCGCGGCCTGCTTCGTCAAGGCCTTCGGGATCACCTTCCTGGCCATCCCGCGATCGCCGGAAGCCGAGCGCGCGCACGAGGCCCCGCTGTCCATGCAGGTCGGCATGGTCTCGCTCGTCCTGATGTGCGCGGGGCTCGGGCTGGCGCCCTCTGCTGTCGTGCGGGTGCTCGGGGTGGCGCTGTCCGGCCTCGAGCGCTTCGCGCCGGCCGAGGTGGGCTTCACGCTGGGGCTGCCGCTCCGCGTCCCCGGCGCCGTGGGGGAAATGTCTTCGCCCCTCCTGGCGCTCGGGCTCGTGCTCCTGCTGGGGCTCGTCCCGCTGGGGTTGTGGCTCGCGGGAGCCAATCGTCGGCCGCGCATCGGGGACACGTGGGGCTGCGGCCGTATCGGCCAGACGGCCCGCATGGAGTACACGGCGACCGCCTTCGCCGAGCCGTTGAGGCGCGTCTTCGCCGAGCTCTATCGCCCGTCCCGGGATCTGACCATCGACTTCCACCCGGCGTCGAAGTACTTCGTGCAGTCGATCGAGTACCGGAGCGAGATCCACCCGTGGTTCGAGCGGATGCTCTACGATCCGCTGCTGCGCCTCCTGCGCATGGCGGCCACGTGGGTCCGCCGGCTCCAAGGGGGTTCGGTGCACCTCTACCTCGTGTTCATGACGCTCGCGCTGCTCGTCCTGCTCACCGTGGCGAGGTGGTGGAGATGATCGGGTACGTGCTCGAGGTGGCGCAGGCGGCCCTGGCGCTCCTGCTGGCGCCGGGTCTGGTCGGGTTGGTCCGCTGGATGAAGGCGCGCCTGCAGAACCGGCGCGGCGCGCCCGTCTGGCAGCCGTACGCGGAGCTCGGCAAGCTGTTCCGGAAGGAGGTCGTCATCTCCAACAACGCGTCCTGGCTGTTCCGGGCCGCGCCGTTCATCGTCTTCGCCAGCGTGATCGCTGTGACGTTCCTCGTACCGATCCTCGCGGTGCCGCTTCCGTTTGACGGCGTCGGCGACCTGCTGGTCGTCGTGTACCTCCTGCTGCTCGGCACCTTTTTCCTCTCGCTCGCCGGGCTCGACCCTGGCTCGCCATTCGGCGGAATGGGGGCCAGCCGCGAGATGACCGTGGCTGCCCTCGCCGAGCCCACCGTCGCCCTCGCCATCTTCGCCCTGGCCCTCGGCGCGGGCTCCACCAACCTCGGCCAGATCGTCGCGCGCACCATGACGAATCCGGGCGCGGCCCTGAGCCCCGGCCACCTGCTCGCGTTCGGCGCGCTCTTCATCGTGACGCTCGCCGAGACCGGGCGCCTTCCGATCGACAATCCGGCGACGCACCTCGAGCTGACGATGATTCACGAGGCGATGATCCTCGAGTACTCCGGGCGCTACCTCGCCCTCATCGAGTGGGCGGCGGCCGTCAAGCTGCTGATCTTCTTCTCACTGCTCGGCAACCTCTTCGTCCCGTGGGGGGTGTCCATCGCGCTGACACCGGCGACGCTCGCCATCGCGGTCTTGAGCCTGCTGGCCAAGCTCGTGGTCCTCGCGGGAGCGGTCGCGGTGCTCGAGACGCGTGTCGCAAAGCTCCGCCTCTTTCGGGTGCCCGAGCTGCTGAGCGCCTCGTTCGTGCTGGCGCTGCTCGCGGTCACGTCGTCGTTCCTCCTGAGGTAGCGCATGGACAGCATATTTTCCCAGCTCTCCGTTCTGGGCTCGAGCCTGGTGCTGATCTTCGGGTTCATCCTGCTCTGGCGGCGGCGCGTGACGGCGTACATCACTGCCTTTACGTGGCAGTCGATCGTGCTCTCGGCGGTGACGGTGGTCGTGGCCTACTTCGGCCACGATCACGAGCTCTACTGGGTGGCGGGCGGGTTGTTCCTGCTCAAGGCGCTGGTGATTCCGCGGCTCTTGAAGCAAATGGAGCGCCGGTTCTCGGCCGAGCGGGAGCTGGCGCCGTACGTGAACACGGCGACGTCACTGGTGGTCTCCGGCCTGCTCGTGCTCTTCGGCTACACCATCACGCGGCCGCTCGTCGCGCTCAGTCAGCTGCCGACGCGGGCGGGCATGCCGCTCGCGATGGGACTGGTGCTCGTGAGCCTGTTCGTCGTGATCAGCCGCAAGAAGGCCCTGACCCAGGTCATCGGCTTTCTCATGCTCGAAAACGGGCTTGCGCTGCTCGCGGTCCTGGGGACCTACGGCATCCCGCTCATCGTCGAGCTCGGCGTGTTCCTGGACGTCCTCATGGGGTTCCTCGTCATGCAGATCTTCATCTACCAGATCCACGAGACCTTCGAGAGCATCGACGTGGAACAGCTCAGCAGTCTGAGGCACTGAGGGATCCGTGCGCACGTTCGCGATGCTCCTCGGCCCGCCCCTCTGCGCGGCGCTGCTGGCCCTGGTGGTGACGCCCTACCGGCGGCTCGTCGGATGGGCGAATGCCCTGCTCTCCCTCCTCTCCCTGGGAGCGGTGGTGGCGCTCTGGCGCCATGTCCTGGCGGGCGACGTGCTGACCTCGGGGCCGCGGGAGTTTCTGCGGGCCGACGCGCTGTCGACCTTGCTCGCGCTGTGCGTGAGTGTGGTGGGGGCGCTGGCGGCGTGGCTCGGGCCGGGGATGGGTGCGGACGACGGCTACGACCCTGCCCAGGCCCGGCGGTTCCGCATCTTCGGCAACCTGTTTACGTTCACGATGCTGTTCGCGGTGGTGTCGAACAACGTCGGCTTCATGTGGATCGCGATCGAGGCGACGACGATCACGTCGGCCATGCTCATCCCGCTGCACGTGACGAAAGCCTCCGTCGAGGCGTCGTGGAAGTACATCCTGATCGGCTCCGTCGGCATCGCGCTCGCCTTCGGCGGAACGGTCCTCGGCTATTTCGACTTCGTGAACCTGGCCGGCCGCCAGGACGCGGCGCTGAACTGGACGGTGCTGATGGCCTCGGCCTCGCGTCTTCACCCACAGGTGATCCAGCTCGCCTTCGTCTTCATCCTCATCGGGTACGGCACGAAGGCCGGCCTCGCCCCCATGCACACGTGGCTGCCGGATGCCCATTCCGAGGCGCCGGCGGCCTTGTCGGCCATGATGTCCGGCGTGCTGCTCGCGGTGGCGTTGTACGCGGTGGTCCGGTGGGAGGCCGTGGTGAACGCCGCCGTCGGGACGAAGTTCACGGACGGTCTGTTCGTCGCCATGGGGCTCCTCACGCTGGGGATCGGCGCATTCAGCCTCGTGATCCAGCGCAACTACAAGCGCATGCTGGCGTACTCGAGCATCGAGCACACCGGGTTGATCTGCCTGGGGCTGGCGCTGGGACCCCTCGGCACGTTCGCCGCGATGCTGCATCTCCTCAACCACACGCTGGCAAA
>WNGB01012668.1_pt1 | contig 11428 bp, 14 predicted proteins | sample 5400681 | NCBI WGS metagenome assembly WNGB01 (sample SAMN13153367, study PRJNA577476) | soil metagenome | isolation source: 115 cm soil or saprolite under grassland replicate 2 | place: USA:California | collected 2016-06-15 | reverse complement strand
GCCTGCCCGTGGGCACCCCCGAGGACGCCATGGACACCGCCTGCGGGCTGTATGTGGACGGTCGCATCCCCTGGCCGCCCCCCACAGACCCCATCGGCCAGCAGTAACCCGACACGGACTTCGAAAACGCAGTACTTAGTCGCGCAGGCTCGCCGGCAGCTTCACGTGCGCCGGGGTCAGCTCGGTGACCGAGCGCACCCCGAGCAGGCGCAGCGTCCGTGTGATCTCGGAGGTCAGGATGTCCACGGCGCGCTGGACTCCGCGCTCGCCGCCGGCCATGAGCCCGTACAGGTAGGCTCGCCCGATCAGGGTCGCGGTCGCGCCGTGCGCCATGGCGGCGACGATGTCGCCGCCGTTGAGGATCCCCGTGTCCAGGTACACCTCGACGCTGTCGCCGACGGCGTCGACCACATCGGGCAGCACGCCGAGCGGTACCGGCGCCCTGTCCAGCTGGCGGCCGCCATGGTTGGACAGGATGATCCCGTCGGCACCGTGCTCCACGACCATGCGGGCGTCCTCGACGCTCTGGATGCCCTTGACGATGAGCGGCCCGTCCCACAGCTCGCGCAGCCACGACAGATGCTCCAGCGACAGGGTGGGATCGAAGATCTCGTCGATCAGCTCGGCCACCGTGCCGCCCCAGTTCCTCAGCGACGCGAAGGTCAGCGGCTCGGTCGTGAGCAGGTTGACCCACCACGCGGGGTGCATCGCGCCGTCGGCGAGGGTGCGCAGCGTCAGGGCCGGCGGAATGGTCAGCCCGTTGCGCACGTCCCGGAGCCGTGCGCCGCCCACCGGGGTGTCGACGGTGAGGACGACGGCCTCGTAGCCGTGCTCCTTGGCGCGGAGCACGAGGTCCTTCCCGGCGGCACGGTCCTTCCACACGTAGAGCTGGAACCACCGCCGGGCTTCGGGAGCGGTCGCGGCGACGTCCTCGATGGAGGTCGTGCCCATCGTGGACAGGGCGTAGGGAATGCCGGCGCGCTCCGCGACGCGGGCCACCGCACGCTCGCCCTGGTGATGCATCATGCGGGTGAAACCCGTTGGGGCGAGCAGGAACGGCAGCTCCGATCGACGGCCGAGCACATCGACCCCCAGGTCGACCGTGGCCACGTCCCGCAGCGCGTTCGGGTGGAACTCCACGTTGGCGAACGCCTCGCGCGCCCGGCGTAGGCTCAGCTCGCCGTCGGCGGCGCCATCGGTGTAGTCGAACACCGCCCGTGGTGTCCGGCGCCGCGCTTTCTCCCGGAGATCGCCGATGGTGTGGGCCGTGGCCAACCGGCGTTCAGTGGGAGACAGCGGCAGCCGCCGGAACCTGAGCACTTGGCGCAGCTCCGCGGGCCGGGGCAGTCGTCTTGTCGTCACGGGGCTCCCTTGCCGCGTGTTCCTCCCGGGCACATTCTCCCCGCCAGCGGAGCCTCGCTGCAATGCGGCGGCCGCGTCAGGATCCGCCCGGCCGGGCCCACGGGCCGACGCCGCCGACGCGTGTCGGCGTGACCCGCGGCACGTAGCCGGGCGGCGCCCCGCCAGCCCGGGCGTCACCGTCAGGCCCGCGGGGTATTGTCAGCCCGATGCCGAGCCGGGCGAGCCCCGAACGGCCACGGCCACCACCGCCGATGAGGAGGGACAGGGACGCCGATGGAGATCGCGAACGGACACCAGGGGCCCTACCAGGCGGGCGACGCGCCCAGGTTCACCGGGCGGGTGTGGCTCAGCCCGGGACTGTCGGCGCCCGATGGCACCGCGACGATGGTCGTGCACTTCTCTGCCGGCGCCAGGACCCACTGGCACACCCATCCGGGCGGGCAGGTGCTGTTCGGCGTGAGCGGCCGCGGCCGGGTGCGGTCACGGGGCGGGACGGGCCACGTGCTCGTGCCCGGGGACGTCGTCTACATCCCGCCGGACGAGTGGCACTACCACGGCGGCGGGCCGGACAGCCCGATGGCGCATCTCTCGGTGAGCATCGGTGGCCTGGCCCAGTGGGGCGACCCGGTGACCGGCGAGGAGTACGCCGAGGGTTTCTAGCGGGCGGATCGGCCGTTTGGGGCTGGTCACCGACCGGCCTGGACGGGCGCTGGACGGCTCGCCGGCTCGGTGGGCTCGCGGAGGGTCGGTTCAGTGGGCTCGCGCACGGTCGGCTCGCCGGTGGCCACGGCGGGAACCGACGGCGGCGCGGCGAGCAGGCCGAGCGCCAGACCCGCCAAGGTGGCGAGGACGACGGTCCCGGACCACAGCTCCAGCGACCAGTCGAGCCCATAGCCCAGGGCGACGAGCGCGAAATAGGGCAGCCACAGCGCGACCGGCACCGCCGCCGCGGTGACGCGCACGGCCCTGGGGCGCTGGGCCCACGGTCGCAGCCGCCACAGCAGCACATCGGTCACCAGGCCGCCGATCAGGCCGGCCAGCACCGGCAGGCCCTGCTCGAACTCGAAGACCGCGCCGCTCAGCGTGGCGACGGTGGCGAACAGGACGGTTGCCGTCCCCGGCGGCGGGCGCCAGCGGCGCATCAGCAGCAGTAGCGGGACCAGCAGCACCCCGGTGGTGACGAGGATGGCGGCGATCCCCCGCTGGCCGGCGAGCACCGCGGCGCGGCCGGCCGGCACGTTGGGCGTGAACGGGGACAGGTAGATCAGGAAGAACGCCGCGCTCATCGCGGTGGCCGTGGCCGAGAGCAGCACCGGCAGGAAGGCGCGGAAGCCGGGGAACGCCCCCACCCCCGGCGCCGCCCAGGCGGAGCGCCACGGCGTCGTCAGGACGAGCGACCCGCCCACCAGCAGCACCAGGTGCGGCGGGCTCACCAGCGCCTCGATGTCGGCCTCGATCCCGAAGACGGATCGGCAAGGGCAAGCGCGAGCGATAACCGGCGATCACCGCTCGACTCCCTGGTCGAGCACCGGCTTCACGTCCACGATGGGCGTCCCGTCCAGCGCCTCGAGATTCCGCACCCGCATCCTCGTGCCATCGATCGAGACGATGGCCACCCGGTGCAGCCCGATCGGGTTCGGCCGATCGGGCGACCGCGTGCTGAACACCCCCTGCCGCGGCCTTGCCGGATCCCCTCGAGGGTGGACGACCAGCACGTCGCGACGCGCGCGATCCAGCCACGTCAGCACGATGACGTCGGTGCCGGCCCGCAGGTCACGGAGCCCTTCCCGCACCCCCTGCTCGAACACCAGCCAGGCATCGGGCGATCCCTCGTCGCCCTGCATCGGAGCCTTGTCGCGGTCGACGAGCGAAGATTCGACCCATCCGATTGGCTCCACGACATACTGGCTGTCGGCCAAGAGCCTCCCCTCCAGTGACCGTCAGGAAGGAGCAGCGATCGCCAGCGCCACCGGCGCCGCCGCGAGCGGCTCCTTCCGGTGAAGACTACCTCGACTGCACCACGCGGACCTGGTTGCCCCAGGGGTCGCGGAACGCCGAGGAGGTGCCGGGCCGGAGGGACGGGCGTCATCGCGCCAGGTATCGCGGCGGCGCGTCCCGCCCGCCAACGCGGCGCCAGCTCAGGACGGGATGGTGACGCGGCCGGCCCGGCGCTCGCCGTCGAGCGCGCGAAGGGCCTGTGTCAGGGTGCTCACGTGAATCTCGCGCTCGCCTCGGTCCCACATCAGCTCGAGCGCGTCCAGCAGCGCCCTGGCCACGCCGGGCAGCGACTGCGCGGCGCGCAGGCTGGGGTAGGTGTGGCCGGCGCTGCGGGCCGGGTTGACGCGCGCCATCAGGTCGACGAGCGCCAGATAGTGATCGATGAAGGAGCATTCAGCCTCGGTCAGCGCCGGCAGGCGGGGAGCGTCCTGTCGCATTCGCTCACCCCCGGGCGCCGGACGTGTCGCCGGCGACCGCGCTGAGGGTCGGGACGACCTGATGGCTGGACAGGACATCGTCGACCAGCCCGTACTCCAACGCCTGCTGGGCGTCCAGGATGAAATCCCGATCGGTGTCGCCGGTGATCCGCCCGATCGGCTGCCCCGTGTGCCGGGCCAGGATCTCGTTGACCAGCGCCCGCATGCGCAGGATCTCGCGCGCCTGGATGTCGATGTCGGCCGACTGGCCCTGCGCGCCGCCTGACGGCTGGTGCAGCAGGACCGTCGAGTGCGGCAGCGCGAACCGCTTGCCGGTGGCCCCGCCGGCCAGGATGACCGCGGCGGCCGAGGCCGCGAAGCCAAGGCAGGTGGTGGACACCTCGGAGCGGATGTACTGCATCGTGTCGTAGATGCCGAGCAGGGCCGTGACGGAGCCGCCAGGCGAATTGATGTAGAGGTTGATGTCCTTGTCCGGGTCCTCGCTCTCGAGGTAGAGGAGCTGCGCCATGATGAGGTTGGCGCTGGTGTCGTCGACCGGGGTGCCGAGGAAGACGATCCGGCCGCTGAGCAGCCGGGAGTACAGGTCGAAGGACCGCTCGCCACGACTGGTCTGCTCGACGACGACGGGCACCAGGTTGGACATCTTTGCCTCCCGCTCTCTCGGTCGCGACTGCCCTTTTGAGACAGTGCCACCTCCAGGCGCGTCATTGAGCGATTTCCGCTGCTGGCGGAGGTCGCTCCGAGCGGGTGTCGTCAGCTTGGCGGCGGCCTGTGGCTGGCCGAGCGGGGCGCGATGCTGCGGGTCTGCGTCGGCGTGGTCGTCACCGGCCGCCCGAGCGCGCCGCCCCGCAGCCACTGGTTCCAGGGCATCTGCCAGAAGCCGTAGCCGTTGTCCCAGGCCAGCTCGCGGTCGGTGCCGGTCACGGTGACGACGTCGCCGCTCTGCGAGATGTCGTAGAACCAGCGCGCGAACTCAGGCGACGCGTTGACGCAGCCGTGGCTCACGTTGACGCTTCCCTGCGCCCACACCGACCACGGCGCCGAGTGGACGTACTCGCCGCTGGAGGAGATCTGCACCGCCTCGTACACGGTCAGCTTGTAGTACCGGGGGTCGGCCGGGTCGGTGACGCCCATCCACTCGGACGTCATGACGACCGGGCTGGCCTTGCGCATCACCGCGTGCACGCCGTTGGTCGTCGTGAACATCCACGAGCCGCCCCTGCCCGCGCTGATGCCGACGCTGCGCACCCGTTTGCCGTTGCGGGTCACGGTCATGCGGTGGTTCTTGACGTCGACCCGGCTGACGTTGGAGTCGCCGATCCGGAACCGCACCGTGTGGTCCTGTGCGCCGTAGACGTCCTTTGCGGCCCGCACCCCCGCCAGGTGCGCGATGAACGTGACCTGCTGGCGCGGCCGCCAGTAGGTCCTGGTGCGGAAGATGAGCTGCTGGTCGGTGAGCCACCGCCAGGCGCCCTGGACGGGCCGGGCCGTGCGCACCTCGAGCGCGCGCTCGACTCGGTCCTTGTTGCGCACCTCGCGGTCGAAGTTCACGACGATGGGCATGCCGATCCCGACCGCCTCATCGGGGCTGGGCGTGACGTCGCTGACCGCGATCGTCTGCGACGCCCGCAGGGTGGTGAAGGTGCTGGAGGCCGTGGCGGTGCCGCCGTTGCGGCCGGTGGCGGTCGCGCGCACCACGTACGACCTGCCCGGTGTCAGCGTCCACCGCGTCCGCCAGCTCGTGCGGTCGGGCGACAGCGCACCGGGAACGCTGCTCTCCTTGCTGGACGACACGACGACGTCACCGAGCGTGCCGTCCGCCACGTTCACCACGACACCGAGGTCGGGCCGCACGTCCGCGGCGCCGTCGCGCGGGGTGATCGCCAGCCGCGCGGCGCCCGCATCGACCCGGCCCGGCGCGGCGCTCCCGGTGGGGCCAGGCGTGCCGGCCTCCGCCTCGGCGTCGTGCGACGCCCGCGAGTCGACTACCGTGCTCGACGCCGTGAGCAGCAACGCCGTCCCGACCAGAGCGACGATCTTTCCGGCCAGGCCCAGTTCCCTCATGCCCAAGCTCACCCGCACCGCTTGACCTCCACCGGCCCCACCAGAGGCCTCACGGCATTCAGACGTCGTGTGATGCTAACGCCGGAAGGGACACAACGATTCAATCGTTGCCCACATCGCAACCAAGCCGAGATCAGCTCCCGGTCAGCATCCGCTCGGCGGCGGCGCCGATCGCGGCGAACGCCAGCTCGGGCGGCAGCGGCCGGCCGACGTGGAAGCCCTGCACGGTGTCGCAGCCGAGCCGGCGAAGGCCGTCGAGCTGCTCGGCGGTCTCAACGCCCTCGGCGACCACACGCAGTCCCAGCGTGCGGGCCAGGCTGACGATCAGGCCGACGACGGCCTCGTCCTCGGGATCACCGCCGAAACCGGCGACGAAGGAGCGGTCGATCTTCAGCTGCTCGATCGGGAAGCGCCGCAGGTGGGCCAGGGACGAGTAGCCGGTGCCGAAGTCGTCGATGGCCAGGTGGACGCCGACCCGTCGGAGCTCCGCCAGCGTGCCACCGGCTATCTCAGCGTCGGCCATGACGGTGCTCTCGGTGATCTCGAGCCACAGCGCGCCGGCCGGCAGGCCTCCCGCAGCACCCATTCCCCGAGCGGCACGATGACGCCGGTCTCCTCCGCCATGGGGATGAACTCGTCGCCGGCCAGCCGGCCGATGGTGTCGGCTCGTCGCACCGACTGGCGCAGGCGGTTGGCCACCGTCTGCAGGACCTCGTCGCCGGCCTCGTGACCAACGGAGTCGTTGATCGGCTTGAACCGATCCAGATCGACGAACAGCACCGCCATCAGGCTCGACGTCCGCTCCAGCCGCCACAGCCCTTGCTGGAGGCGGTCGAGGATGAGCGCCCGGTTGGGGAGCCCGGTGAGGCTTGTCTATGCGGTGCCCTGTCTATGTCGGCACGTTCGCCCCTGGGGTGAAAGGCGCTCGCCACCGCTGCGGCCGCGGCGGTCCCTGGAGACTTCGCCGACGGCAGGCCGCGCCGGGAGCTGCTTGACAGGCCCGCATCGGTGCGCGAGATCCTGACCAGTGAGGCTCCAAGACCCTGCGACAGGTAGAGGAGAATGCCGGCCACGATGAGCAGCCTGCCGATCGGCGACTACGCCCTGCTCTCTGACTGCCACTCGGCGGCGCTGGTGAGCCGGGCGGGCTCCGTGGACTGGCTGTGCTTTGCACGCTTCGACGCGCCGGCGGTGCTCGCCCGCATCCTCGACGAGGATGGTGGTTATTTCTCGATCCGGCCGGCCGGCGACTTTCAGGTCAGCCGCGCCTACGTCATCCAGACCATGGCGCTGGAGACCACCTTCACGACGGCGACCGGCACGGCGGTCCTGACCGACGCCATGGCGGTCGGCCGCAACGACCGCGGCCACGAGCTCGGGGCGGGCTCGCCCGGGGTGCTGCTGCGCCGCCTGGCGTGCACCGCCGGGGAGGTCCAGATCGAGGTCAGCTATGCGCCGCGGCCCGAGTACGGCCTGATCCACCCGATCCTGGAGGCAGTCCCGGGCGGCCTGGCCGCGCGGGGCGGCGCCGACCGGCTGCTGCTGTCCGCGCCGGTGGGCTTGCACGTCGACGGCGCCACCGCCACCGCCCGCCTGTGCCTCGCCGCGGGCCAGGCGGCCGGCTTCGCGCTGCGCCACGGGTACCTGTGGAACCCGCCCCTTGCCATCTGGGACGCCGACGAGATCGCCGCCCGCCTGGACGACACCGTGGAGGGGTGGCGCTCCTGGTCGGCCATGCACCAGAGCTACGAGGGCCCGTGGAGGGACCTGGTCCACCACTCCGGCAGGGTGCTGCAGGCGCTCACCTTCGAGCCGACCGGCGCGATCGTCGCCGCGCCCACCACCTCACTGCCGGAGACTGTCGGCGGCGAGCGCAACTGGGACTACCGCTACACCTGGGTGCGCGACGCCAGCCTCACCATGGAGGCGCTGTGGGTCGCCGCCTGCCCCGACGAGGCCAACAGGTTCTTCGGCTTCCTCGCCTCGGCCGCCGCCTCCCAGCTGCTGCGCGGGGTCGACCTGCAGATCATGTTCGGCATCGGCGGCGAGCGGGATCTCAGCGAGCGGGAGCTGCCCCATCTCCGGGGCTGGCGGGGCAGCCGGCCGGTGCGGGTCGGCAACGGCGCCTGGGGCCAGCGCCAGCTCGACGTGTACGGCGAGCTGCTGGGCGCGGCCCAGCGGCTGGTCGAGCAACTGGGCGAGCTCTCCCCGGTCACCCGCCGGTTCCTTGCCGCCGCGGCCGATACGGCCGCCAGCCGCTGGAAGGAAAAGGACCACGGCATCTGGGAGATCCGCGGCGAGCCGCGCGACTTCCTGTACTCCAAGCTGATGTGCTGGGTGGCGCTGGACCGCGCGATCGCCCTGGCGGCCCTGCTCGACGCCCAGGATCGGGTGCGCGGCTGGGCCGCCACGCGCGACGAGATCCGCGCCGCCATCCTGGAGCACGGCTGGAGCGAGCGTGCCGGCGCCTTCACCCAGGCCTTCGGCAGCGACGACCTGGACGCGTCCAGCCTGATGCTGGTGATCACCGGCTTCCTGCCGGGGGACGACCCCCGCATGGAGGCGACCATCGACGCCATCGCGGAGCGCCTCACCGACCAGCGCGGCCTGGTCTACCGCTACCTGGCCCACGACGGCCTGGAGGGCGAGGAGGGCACCTTCCTGCTGTGCACCTTCTGGCTGGCGCAGGCGCAGGCGCTGGCCGGCGAGCTGGACGAGGCCAGGGCGACCTTCGAGCGGGCGGTGGCGGCGATCAACGACGTCGGCCTGCTGGCCGAGGAGGTCGACGCCGGCGGCGTCGAGATGATCGGCAACTTCCCGCAGGCGTTCAGCCACATCGGCCTGATCAACGCCGCCTGGGTCATCTCGCAGGCCGAGTCCGCGGCGCCGGGCGTGCTGACCAGCGGTGCCGACGAGTAGATTCCAGACGACGACACCGTCCGAGCAGGCGGGAGCGACGCCGATGCGGTATCGACAGCTGGGACTATCTGGTCTGCGGATCTCCGTGCTGACCATGGGCACGATGACCTTCGGGGGCAGAGGAGGGTTCTGGATGCCGGGGTCAACCTGATCGACACCGGCCATCAGGCCGATCGCCCCGCTGATGAGCGTGCTGAGCTGCTCGTCGGTCTCCTCGGTGTGCGTGAAGAACCGGATCAGCAGCTGCAGCACCATCTCATAGGCGAGCCCGGCGAGCTCGGCGACGTGGTGGGTCAGCGGATAGGTGACGATCGGCTGGGGGGCGGTGATGTCGAACGGCTGGCGGGTGTAGGCGGGCAGCACCGGTCGGGCGGGCTCGAACGACGGGTCACGGCGCCGCAGTGACTGGTACTCCTCCCAGATGCCGAGGAACCTGCCGTAGTGGGCCGGGCGCCAGTCGCCGCGGGCGCCCTCGCCCTGCTCGATGATCTCTTCCACGGCCGCAAGCGCCGACGCGAGGTCGGTGACCGCGACGAGCTGCGGCCAGCGGAGCAGCTCCGGCGTTGCCTGGGCCCGGGGAGAGCCCACGAAGACAGCCCGCTCGCCGAGCCGCTCGGTGAGGCCGCGCAGCCCATCGGCGATGCCCCGGTACAGGTGCCCGACGGTGGCGAACTCCTGTCCACGCGGCAGCAGCTCGTCGGCCTCCACCGGCTCGCGCGGGGGGGCGGTGGGGACGAATCCCTTGGCGTCCTGGCGTTCCATCCCTTCGGGCCGCTCCAGGTACAGGAAGTGCCGCAGGGCCCGCTCGCCGAACGGCAGCAGGTCCAGCTGCAGCCCGGAGGGGAAATACCCGGAGCGCTGCGGGAAGTTCGGCCGGCCCAGGGCGGGAGCGGCGCCGATTGCCGTCATCAGGTTGGCGACCAGCGCCAGGTGCAGCATCTCCTCCACGGCGATGCCGCGCACCGTCTTGCGCCACCGGCCCACGGCCTCGGCCTGGTCCTCGGTCAGCCCCTCGCCGGTACTGTCTTTGAGACTGATCTCCGCGAAGAGGTACTGGCACATGATCATGTGCTCGAGCTGGGCGGCCTCGGCGAGCAGCCACCACAGGTGCTCGCGGTGCGCCACGACGATCCTGGGCTCAGCCATGGCGCCATTGTCGGCGCATGATTTTCTGACCACAAGCAGCGCGCGGGAGGCGATCCCATGGATGACCAGCGGCGACCGGATCGGTCGCGATCCGCCGGACTGATGAGCAGCCAGCGGGTCGGGGCGTTCAGCGATGGAGTCTTCGCCATCGCCATCACACTGCTCGTCCTCGACCTCGGCGTCCCCCCTCGCGAGGAATTGCGGGAGGGTGGGCTTGCCGCGGCCCTCGCTCACCAGTGGCCGTCGTATCTGGCCTACCTGGTCAGCTTCCTGATCATCGGGATCATCTGGGTCAACCACCACACCGTCTTCGACAAGGTTCGCTTCGTCGACCGCCCCGTCCTGTTCGCCAACCTCGCCGTGCTGCTGACGACCTCCGTGATCCCGTTCCCCACCCACCTGCTGGCCGAATACCTCACCGCCGGCAGCGACGCACACACCGCCGCGGCCGTCTACAGCGCGACGATGCTCGCCATGGGCCTGGCCTACAGCGGGCTGTGGCTCGCGATCACCCGGGACGCGGCGCTGCTGCACGAGCACATCGACGCCGCCACCAGCCGGGCGGCGCTGCGCCGCTTCGGGCCTCGGCAATGTCTTCTACCTCGCCACCATCGGGCTGGCCTTCGTCAGCGCGATCGCCACCCTGGCCGTGCACGGCGCGCTGGCGATCTACTACTGCTTCGACCAGCTCCCCACCTCGCGTCGGGCCGGCGAGACCGCCGAGCGTGCCGGCACGCCCGATTGAGGATGCTCTCGCCCGCACGACACGGCCGACGGGGTTGTGACCCGGGATCGGAATGCACCGGCCCTCCACGCCGTTTGTAGGTGGACACGCCCGCGCCCCGCCTGGACCGGGTGGAGATGCACCAGGAGGACCGATGACCCGTTACGTCGTCGCCGGCGACGCCGGTGGCAACCCCACCTCGGCCACCTGCACCCACCTGGATACGGTGGCTGAGGTGACCCCGTCGACAACCAAGGGCTGCGAGGACTGCCTGCGCGAGGGCACCCGCTGGGTCCACCTGCGAGAGTGCCTGGCGTGCGGGCACGTGGGCTGCTGCGACAACTCCCCCCGCCGGCACGCCACCGCGCACTGGCAGGGTGAGCATCACCCGATCATCCGCTCGCTGGAGCCGGATGAGGTCTGGGCGTGGTGCTACCCGGACGAGCTGTTCCTGCTTCCCGAGGGCGCGGCATGACCACCGCGACGCACGCCAGCCACCGGGTGGCCCGAGACCATTGCCTGGCCTCCGGCCGCGTGGTCGACGTCCCCACCGGCACCGCCCGCTACGGCCGGATGTTCCCCGACCTTGCGCCGTTGCGGATCGAGGCCGACGTGCTGATCCGCGCCGGCGACGCCGGTGGCGTCTGCGACGCCGCGGCGGCGCTGGCCGAGCTTGCTCGGGACGGCGACGACGGCCGCGAAGCCGCGGGCTGGCCCTTCCTCGGGCAGCTGGTCGCGCATGACATCACCGCCGACCGCTCGCCCGTGGCGCCACACG
>WNGB01012667.1_pt1 | contig 11428 bp, 8 predicted proteins | sample 5400681 | NCBI WGS metagenome assembly WNGB01 (sample SAMN13153367, study PRJNA577476) | soil metagenome | isolation source: 115 cm soil or saprolite under grassland replicate 2 | place: USA:California | collected 2016-06-15 | reverse complement strand
CTCCAGATTGTAGGCCACCAATTGCGCCGCGCACGCTGCCTGAGCCGCAGTCGCCACGGAGGCCTCCGTGCCCGAGAGTCGCATGTCGATCTTTGCACGCAGATGCCGAGCGATCGCCTGACCTCCGACCGCTTGCTCGGCTGCGATCTCGTCGAGCTGGATCTCGCCAAGGGCGATCCGTAGGTTGTCGTCCTGACCGGCCGCCGACGGCGCGGTGCTCATGTCAGGCGTCACATGGTCGCTCGCCGACAGCTCAGGCGGCTCGGCCACCTCGGCTGGTGTCGACTGGTCGCTTGGCGGCTGCTCGGGCGCTTCGGTCGCCTCGGCCGGCGCCAGTAAACCGGCCTCTTCGCACATCCAACGAAGTAGCTTTTCGCCGGCCACCTCCGGCCATGTCGCGTTGCCGTCGCTCTCATCGTGGTAGGCGCGCGTCTGCCAGTGCACATCGCCGGCCGCATCCGTGATCGAGTACAGCGCGACGCGGAATGAGGCGCGCTCGTGCCACGCCGCCCGATCCTGCCACACTGCCGCTGCGACGTCGTCTGCCGATGGCTCGGCTGGCTCAACCTCGACGCGCGCTTCCTTGCGGCGGTCGGCGGTCTTCGATCTCGATTTTTTCTCCGAAGTCATGGCTCACCTTGCTCAAGCTGATAGTTGCCGGCCGCCACACGAACAGGGATGCCGTCGATGTCGCTCGGCAGGTTCGGCAACCCAGTCTTCGTATCGCCGACATACACAATCAACACGGGAGCGGTGCTGAGGCCGCTCGGGTCCTGCCCGATGCTGATCATCCGCACGTTCGGATTGCTCATAATCAGCTGTTCGAGCTGGTCGCGCGCGTGACGCGCTCTGGCCCACCAGGCCTGATCGGGCTGGCTCATCGCGTCACCAGCTCTTCCTCCACCTCGCGGGCGGCCGACGGCGCGGCAGCTGGTGCGCGGAAGCCCGGCACGGCCTGTGGCCGCACGCGCTGGATAGCCGCGGGGCGTGGCCGATCGGTCGCAAGATCGACATTGAGCGCGTCGAGCACGGACTGGATGTCCATCGCCAGCCCGCGCTCCGGCTGGTTGCCGCCGGCGAAGTGCAGCCCGACCGCCTGCATGGTCGCCTGGTCGATCCAGATCGAGCCGGAGTCACCCGGCCCGCTGACCTCCTCCACTGAAGTGCGCGGCTCAATCGACATGACGTTGCGGATGATTTTGTCCACCGTTCCGTAGCTGATCCGCGCCGTGGCCAGAACGTCGATCACACGGCCATAGGTGATGCCGGTGCGGCGCCCTGACTTGACGACCTCCATACCGAGCTGCGGCACACCCACGCCGCGCAGCGGTCCCAGGTCGAGCTGATCGTTGATCAGCGCTCGCGCGCCCGTCAGTGTCGCGACCGCCGCGTCGAGGTTGACCGACATCACATCGCGTGTCAGCGTAGCGACGGTATCGGCGAACGCGCCGCCGTCGCCGCGGGCGGGCTGGTAGATCCGCTGGCCGGGCCGCGCACGCCACTCGACCACCAGCACGTGCCAGTTGCTCAGAATCATCTCGGCGCCGCTTGCCCGATCGATCACTTTGGCGCCAAGGGTGCCATACGCGTTGTGAAACTCGTCGGAGATGCCGATGCCGCCGCGCAGTGGCGCGGCGGGTTGGGCGCGCGGGTCGGATGGCGCGGGGTTGGGCCACGGTCTGCGCCACGGCCAGACGTGCGGCCGATACCGCCCCTGGACGATGTCGGTCTGGAACTGGAAGCGCCCGACCTTGATCGGCTCCCGCAGATCGCTGCTGGTGTCGCCGCGCTCGAGGGCCAGCTCGAGGCGGATCGGCGAAAACTTCTCGCGGACGTGAAAGCGGATGGCCAGCTCATCTTCAACGATCTGGCCTCCCTTTTCGGGCAGTCCCAGCGAGACCATGTGTACATTCGGATCGAACAGGTGATTCCGGATTGCCTGGCGCAGCGCGAGCCTGGCGCGCGCGATCGTCATGGAATCGAGCTCCATCGGAGGTCCTCCGTTACAAGTGCGACGCCGGCCCAGCCCTTTCAGGCCAGGCCGGCGTCGCCGCGAGAGCCGTCTCGTTCAGCCTACGGGTAGACCACGTAGCGGATCGGCTGGTTGAAGTTGACGCCCGGTCCGGGGCCGAACAGCCCGGGGTTGTCCAGGTCGAGGATCGCCGTGGCGAAGCCGCCGAACTGCGGCGCGCTGGCCGGGACGCCCGCGCCCTCGATGCGGGCCAGGATGTTGGTCTCGTACATGCCGGGGGTGGCCGTCGGCAGCAGCGAGACGTTGACGTAGAAGAACACGCCAGGGATGAGGTTGCTGGCCTGCACGTCGGCGAGCGCCGGGATCATCGCCGAGATGTTGCTGGTCTGGAACTGAACCTCGTAGGGCAGGCCAAAGCTCGACAGCAGCGTGGCGGCGTCCGTCGGGCCAGGCAGCGCCAGGAAGGGGTTGAGCACGAGCACGGACACGGCGAACGCTGGCTCGCCGGCCTTGACGACGCAGCCGGGCTGAACCGGCGGCGCGCCCGTCACCTGGATCGGGCCAATCGCGAAGATGTCCCACCAATTCTCGAGCTCGGCGCGCTCCGCGCCGGCGCTTGCCAGCGCCCGGTCGAGCTGCGCCTGGACGCGCGCCTCGATCTCCGCCTTGATATCGTCGGCCGTCATCCGACCGGCCAGCGCGCTCTCGGCGGCGGCCGCGGCCTGCTCCATCACGCGCGAGCTCTTCACGGTCACGTCCTTGGCGTTTCGGGTTGCGGTAGTCATTGTGAGGTCTCCTTTCAGCCTGCTGCTGTTGTTGTGTGGCGTCGCTCGTTGCGCCGCCGTCGACGTGCCGAACTCTACCCGCCGGCGCTCATTATCCGCTCACTTCCTTCTCAATCAAGGCTCAATCACGGCACAAATATAATAATTCTCTCGATGATGCGTAAATGTGAATTAATTGAGTTATATCTGTGATTTTACATTTTTTGCGCGATCAAAACTATAAATACTAGTATTCTTCGCTCAATTTGAGCAATTTTATAGTTTTATGCGGCATAACGATCTCATGTTGCCGAGAAGGGAAGAGAGGGGTTGGGTGAGGGCTTCGCCCTCCCCAAAATCTCCTCCCAACATTATTTCTTTATGCCACGGTCAGCATAATTATTTCTTGAGCGCCTGAAGCGACAAATCGATCAGCAGATGAGGTATTACGCGGTAAAGTAGTATTAACTATAGCGATCCTGCGTGAATTCTAGTGCCGCCTTATGGAGATTAAGAAAATAATCGGGTAGCCCGCGGAGGCCGGCTTGGCGGCACTAGCCCGCGGTCTTTAGCCGCCAGGCGGGATTGCGTCTGAATACCCGATTTAATAGTTAAAGTTCATCAGGCGGCGGCGCGTACACCGCCTGAAGGCGGCACTACGCCAATTCTACGAATCAGAGCGGCTGGCACGGCTGTACCGAGTGGAACCGGCAGGCGGCGCCGCGGTGCGTCGCCGGCTCGCACCTCTACCTGGGATTGCCAGGCAGCCGGGAGCCACCCCTGACCGCGGACGCAGCGAGGCCTGCCTCCGGGCGGAGGCAGGCCTTGCCGGGTCGATGCAGGTTGGGCAGCGCCGCGCGAGCCGCTAGCCGGCCGCGACTGTTCGCCGGTAGAACGCCTCCAGCTCTTCCGAGGGCGCGAGGCCCAGCTCGGTCTTGAGCGCGTTGGCGCAGATCTGGTACTGCCGCACCGCCAGGTGGCGCAGCCCCTGCGCGATATAGCAAGCCATCAGCATCTGGTGGGCCTCTTCGTCGCAGCTCTCCTCGGTCAGCGCGCGCTGGCACAGTAGGATCGCCGCCGGGTGCTCGCCGCGCTCGATGTGGTGGCGCGCCAGGCGGTGCAGCGCCTCCAGGTACATTGTCTGGTAGGTTCGGCGCGGCTCCTCGGTCCACTCCTCGTAGCGATCCTCCACCAGGAACGGCGCGCCGTAGAGATCGATCGCCACCGCGTAGCACTGCATTGCCTGCTCGAACTTGCCCGCAGCGTAGAGCCCCCGCGCCTGCTCGATCACCTTGCCGAACTCTTCGGAGTCAACCCAGATCGGTATCTCCGGGCTGATCTGGTAGCGGTCGTCGGCAAACTGGATCAGCTGCACATCCGACGCCACGCGCTTGAAGGTCTGCCGCAGGCAGTAGATCGCCTGGTGCAGACTCCGGCGCGCCAGCTCCGGCTCCGAGTCGGGCCAGAATAGTTCGGCCAGTAGATCTTTGGGCGCCGCGGCCGCGCGCCGCGCGATCAGGTACTTGAAGATCGTCCGCCCGCGCGCGCTCTCCCAGCGATCGACCAGCGCGTCGTTGTAGAAGACCCGAAAGTTCCCGAAACAGTAGATCGCCAGCCCCGCCCGTTCGACTGGCCGCGCGTCCTGGGCCGGCGCTCCGGGCGCCTCCGGTGCGGGAGCCGCTGGCAGCGGCTCCTCTGCGGATAACGGCGGCGGCGGCGATTCTTGCGGCCGCGCTGGCGGCGGCTCCTGCGCGACCGCCGGCGCAGCGCCGCGCAGATCGACAGTCGCCGGCGTTTCCGCTTCGGCGCCTGCCGCAGGATCAAGGTCAGCCTGGACGTCGGCCGCGCTTTCCCCCAGGTCTCTCGGCAGCGTGGCCGGCGCGGGGGCGCGCGTCAGCTCGACGACCGACGCGACGTCGTCGCCGTAGATCAGCCGTCGCCACAGGCGGGCCAGCCAGGCGCTCAGGCCGGTGCGCGGCGCTACGGGCGCGGGCAGCGCCAGCAGCGCGGGCGACTCGGGCGCGAGAAAGATCGCCTCCGCCCCGCCGACATCTCCGGCGTCGGCCGGGTCGGATCGCATCGACAGCGCGGCCTGGCTGAGCCGCGCGACCAGATCGCGCTGGATCTCGGCGATCGCGGCCTCCGCCTCGCGCCGCCCGATCTGCTGGCGCTCGCACATCTGCTGCCAGCGGCCGATCTCGAGGCAGAGCTGGGCCGCCGCAGCCAGCGCGCCGCCCGGCGGCGCCATACCAACCGCGTCGAGCGCAAGCTGGGCCTGGTCGAGGTAGTCGGCCGCCTTGCGGCACTCGCCCTGCCCGAACATCATATTGGCGATCTGCCAGGCCACGCAGCCAACCGCAAACCCGTCGTCGGCCGTCTCGGCCGCGCGCAGCGCGGCCAGCCCGCGCGCGATCGCCAGCGCCGCCATACCGTCGCGCCAGTGCAGCAGCGCCTGACCGGCCAGAGCGCGCCAGAGTCCGTGCGCGTCGTCGAGCGTCCGAAACGTAGCCTCCGCCTGGGCCAGCAGTAGCAGCGCCCGCGACCAGTCGGACTGACTCAGGAACTCCAGCGCATATCGATATTCGGGCCAGCCGTCGGCCAGCTCGATTTCCAGCCGTTGGTGGCCACCACCGCGGGGATCCTTGCTGAACATGCCGCGCATCCTCCTCGTGTGCCAAGAAACATTCAACCGGCCCCGGCGCCTGTGCAACGGGGCGGCTGCGGTTGCGGATGTTCTCCCTCCTTCAGGCTGGTTGACTTTGACGGATCGGTGGGAGGCAACGGCGAGGTTGCCCTTTCAAGTTACTGAACGGGCAGTGCTGGCGTTTTAGCGGTTGACAGTTGGTTAATCGGAGCGGGCGCATCCGCGGGTTGAAGGATACCCCCGCCGTGACGCAAAATCAATGAAAGGCTGATCAGCGAGGAGGAGGGACCGTTCGGCCTGGCGGCTGCGATGCGCGCGGCGATCGACCCCGACCAGCGCACGTGGGTCGGGCGTGGACTGAACTGCGTATGGTGCGTGTCGTTCTGGGTTGGCCTGGCAGTCGCGGGGGTCGTCTGGGCTGGCTGCTGCTCTGGCCGGCGCTCAGCGGCGTGGCGATTGTGCTTAACGAGAAAGGGAGATGGCCCTGACTGGGCCGTGTAGACTGGACACTCTTGGCAGTAGGCGGCCAGCCACCAGCACACTTGAGATTCTGCGGTGGGGCAGAGGTATCGGGCAGATCGCGCCCGCTGCCGCCTCCCACCGAAGCACGGCTGTGTATGCTAAGGCCGACTGAGGATCAATTCGGCGCCATCGGGAAACGCGGCGCGATCACTCGCCAAACACCAGGGTCGCCCCATCGTAGGCCAGGTCGGCGCCCAGCTCGGAGATCTGCGCCCACAGCTCGGCGTTGCTCAGCTCCAGGTGCCCGACGTGCGTCACAATGATCCGCCCGATGCCCATACGTTTACAGCTGCGGATACCTTTGAGCAGCGGCATGTGCGACGGGTGGTCGCGCTGATGAAAGGTGCCGTTGATAATCGCCACGTCCGCGCCCTCGAACACGTCGTGCGGCATCACCTTCAGGTCCGGGGCGTAGATCACCCGCTGGCCGTGCAGCGTGAGCGCCAGCATGGCTGTGGTCACGTCGATCGCGTGGCTCGAGTCGAAGGGCCGCACCCTGAAGCCGCCGATCGTCTGCTCGGCGTCCAGCAGCAGCGTGCGCGCTTCCATACGCACCGACGGCCCCGTGCGAAAGAGGTGGCCGAAGGTCGCCTCGATCCGCGGCCAGTTGTCGGCCGTCGCATAGATCGGCAGCGGGCGGGCGGCCAGCCAGCCGGCGCCATACGCGACGCTCGCCAGGTCGTCCAGCCCCAGGAAGTGGTCCGAGTGCGTGTGGGTGATAATCGCCGCCGTGATCCGCGGCATCGCCGGCAGCAGCGCGAGCTGCCGGTAGATGTCGGGGCCGGCGTCGACCAGCAGCGCGCCGTCGGCGCCCTCCAGCAGGATGGCCGAGCGGGTGCGCCGCAGGTTGCGCTCGCGCCGGGCCTCGCCGCACTGGCTGCACGCGCACCCGGCCCTCGGGATCGGCGCGGATGCCGACGTGCCCAGGAAACGTAGCGTGATGCTCATATGCGATCACTAACGATCAACCACCAAGGCACAAGGTTCTTGGGCACGTCACCGTCTTCATGTCGCAGGTCACAGGTCGCAGGTCACAGAAGCGTGCGACATGCGACATGCGACGAACTGTAAAGCTCATAGGCGTCCAGAAGCACCTTGTCTAAGGCATAAAGTCTTGGTGTCTTGGTGTCTTGGTGGTTACAAAGCCTCCGTAGGCTTGTATCGGTCGAAGCTAGCTCACGGCTGGCCCGGCCACGACCACCACGTAGCTTTCGGTCGAGAGATACTTGCGCGCGACCGCGACGATCTGCTCCGCGCTGACCCCGCGGATGATATCCGGGTAGCGCGAGATGTAGTCGAGCCCCAGCCCGTAGCGCTCGATCCCCAGCAGGGTTCCGGCGATGCCGTCGTTGGTCTCGAGCCCGAGCGCCAGGCTGCCGGTCATGAAGTCGCGCGCGTCGCTCAGCTCCTCGGCGGTCGGGCCGTCGGCGCAGAACTGGGCGATCTCATGCAGGATCGCGCCGATCGCCCGTTCGACGTTGGCCGGGTTGATGCCCGCCAGCGCCGCCCATGGCCCGGCCCCCAGGTCGGCGTCCAGGCTGCTGCCGCACGAGTAGGCCAGCCCCTGGCGCTCGCGCACGTTGTCGCCGAGCCGGCCGCCCAGCCCGATCCGGCCCAGGATCATATTGGCGACATTGGCCGCGTAGAAGTCCGGGTTGGTGCGGCTCATGCCGTGTACGCCCCAGATCAGGTCGCTCTGGACTTTTCCGCTCAACGTGATGTCGCGGCGCGCCACACCCTGGAGCGGCGGCACCGGCGGCAGATCCTGGCGCGGCGGCGCGCTCTGGGGCTCCCAGCCGCCGAACGCCCGCTCCAGCTCGGCGATCACCGCCTCCGGCTCCACGTCGCCCACGATCGCCACCGTCGTCGCCGCGGGATGGTAGAGCTGGTGAAACGCCGCCAGGTCGTCGCGCGTGAGCGCCTGGACCGTCTCGATCGTGCCGCTGCTCAGCCGGCTGTACGGGTGCTCGGGCGGAAACAGCAGCGCCCGCGCGGCCCGCGATGCCTGAGTGCGCGTCTCCTGCTCGCTCTCGCGCAGGCTCATCAGGAACTGGCTGCGCAGACGCTCGACCTCGTGCGCCGGAAATGTCGGCCGCGCGAGCATGTCGGCCAGGATGCCCAGGATCAGCGGCAGATCCTCGGCCAATGCGCGCCCCGCGAAGCCACTGCCGTGCATGCCGCCGCCCGCGTTGACGCTCGCCCCCAGCGCCTCGGTCTCGGCCACGATCTGCTGAAATGTGCGTGTGGCCGTCCCGCGGATCAGCGACGCGCCGGTGAACATCGCCAGCCCGCTCTTCGTCGCCGGCTCGTTTGCGGCGCCCACCCGCACCTCCCCACGCACCGTCACCGTCGGGCTGCTCGGGTTGCGCTGGATCAGCGCGACCATTCCATTTGGCAGCACGTGCCGGGTGGCGGTTTCGATCGTCGACGCTCTCCCGTTATGTGAAGTCATGGAGTAATCCTTCATCCGGTGGTGGGGTGGGGGCGGGCTGCGCCCGCCCCCACCCCACCACCGATTGTCATATTGTAGGAATGAAGTGCCCAACCGTACGATGGCGCTCGATCAGGTAGGTCTGCGCCACGCGGCGAACGTCCTCGGCGGTCACGGCGCCCAGCTCGTCGAGCAGCGTATCAAGCCGCCGGTAGCTGTCCAGCACCTCCCACATGCCCAGGCGCAGCGCCTGCTGCGTGACACTCTCGCTCGAATAGGCCATCTGCGCGCGGGCCTGCTTGATCACCTTGGTCATCTCGGCGGCGTCGACGCCATCCTGCTGGATCTTCTCGACCTCGCGGATCAGCGCGGCCTCGACCTCGGCGGCCGTGTGGCCCACCTGCACGGTCGCGTCCAGCTCGAACAGGTATGGGTCGCGCATGGCGCGGAAGCTGCTGCCGGCGTACGCGGCGATCTGCGTCTCGACGAGCGCTCGGTAGATCCGCGCGCTGCGATGAGTCTGCGCCCCACCGCCAAACCCCATGCCCTTCGCGCCCGACAGCACCGCGTCGAGCAGCACCAGCGCCGCGAAGTCGGGGTGGCGGCAGTTGGGCGTATGGTAGCCGATCTGCACGTACTCGGCCGGGCCATGGCGCCGCACGACGACGCGGCGCTCGCCCTGCTGCTCGGGCTCCTCGGCGCGAAACGGTGGAATTGCCGGGCCAACCGGCAGGTCGCCGAAGTACTGCTCGACCTTGTGCATCAGCGCGTCGGTCTCGAAGTCGCCCACCAGCACCAGCAGCGCGTTGTTTGGCATATAGTAGGTCTGGTAGTGCGCGTACAGGTCGTCGCGGGTTATCGCGCGCAGGTCGCTCTTCCAGCCGATCACCTCGTTGCGGTAGGGGTGGAGCTGGTACGCCGCCGCCATCATCGCCTCCGAGAGCCACCACTCCGGGTCGTTCTCGTGGCCCTCGCGCTCGGAGATGATCACGGTGCGCTCGCTCTCGACCTCCTCGGGATCGAACAGCGAATTGACCATGCGATCCGACTCGATCTGCAGGCCCAGCTCGATCCGGTCGGCCGGCAGCGTCTCGAAATAGGCCGTGTAATCCTGCGAAGTAAATCCGTTGAACGTGCCGCCGTTGCGCGCGATCAGCCGATCCATCTCGCCCTTTGGAATCTGCGGCGTGCCCTTGAAGAGCATGTGCTCGACCCAGTGCGAAATGCCGGTGATGCCCGGAACTTCGTTCCGCGCGCCGACGCGATACCAGACGCAACAGGTCGCGACCGGCGCCGAATGGACCTCGCGCGTCAGCACCAGCATGCCGTTCGGCAGAGTGCGCGCTGCAACTGCTGTCATAAAAGTAACGATGTCCTTTCAGACTCTGGCGAGGGGTGTGAGGGCGGGGCACAGCCCGCCCTCACACCCCCATCGCACCACAGCTCGACTGTAAAGAAAAGATAATATTCCCGACACCTTGTGTTAGCGCGAGAGGCTGTCGCGTCGCATCAATGTATCCCGCGCGGCGCGCGGCCAGTCCGGGTCGTCGCGCAGCCGCTCGCCGACCGTCACGATATCTGCGCTGCCCTCGCGGATGACGCCGTCCGCCAGATCCGGGTCGTCGAGCAGGCCGCCGACCATCACCGGCACGTCGACGACATTCTTGATGCCAGCGGCGAGCGGCACGCGCCAGCCGGGAAAGCGCGCAACCGGCGCATCGCCGGCCGTCTCGGCGCTCGCCTCGATCAGTCGAGCGCCAGCGCTCACCAGGCGCGTCGCGATCATCCGCGCATCCTGGAGACTCAAGCCGCCCGGCGCAAACTCCTCGACGTTCAGCCGGACGCCGACGACGAATTGATGCCCCATCCAGCGATTGATCCCCTCGACCACGTCGCGCAGCAGCCGCAGCCGGTTGGTGGCGCTGCCGCCGTGCTCGTCGGTCCGCGTATTCCGCAGCGGCGAGAGCAGCTGTGCGAACGGGCCGTCGTCGGCGGCCGAGAGCATGATCCCGTGCGCGCCGGCGGCCAGCGCGCGCCACGCCGCCGCGATAAACGCCTCGCCGACCTCGCGGTTCTCGGCCGCGCTCAGACCAGCGATCGCCAGGGGCTGGTCGAGCATCACCAGCACCGTGGCGCCGGTGTGAAGGAGCGCGCCGATGCAGTGATGCAGGTCGGAGACCTGCGCGTCGGCGTACAGCCCGACGTGCGGGGTGGCTCGATCGAGTGGTGGGAGCGCGCACGTCGGCTCGAGCACCAGCAGCCCCGCACCACCCTGCGCCACCCGCAGATAGTAGCGCGCCAGGTCGCTGGTGATAAATCCGCCGGGCACGGCGCAGCCGCTCGGCAGCGCATTCAGCGCGAGCCGGTTGGAGATTCGCGTATGACCCAGAGTTATCGGGCTGAACAGCTTCAGCATCACTCCCTAGACGTCGACGGCATGCTCGCGTAATGCACGGACGACAGAAGAGGAGATCGAGCGAGCCCGCGCTTGTTTACGTGCCATTCGCATTATACTCTATCTGACCGCCACCCGGCGAGATCTCTGCAGCATCCACGAGGTGCATGAAACAAGCCGGGCGGCATAACGTTCTTCAGAGGTGGGGGCCCGCGGGCCCCTCACCTCTGAAGAACGTTAGATGTTTATGCCGCACTCAATGAGAACGACCAAGCAGGGCCACGTCAACGTCGGAACGCACCGCAGCGCATTGCGCGCATGACGCGCATCTGGGCCAGCCTTGTGGCGCAATGCGTCCAATGCGCTGCACGGAATCAAGGCCGAATCGGACGTTGACATAGCCCTGACGACCAAGACGACGACTTGACAAGTAGCTGCCGAGGTGGTATAGTGCACCCCGTTGCGAACGAAACCCTGACACGACGAACTAAACCGTCCGCAGCTCAGGCGAGCCAGGCACATCCGGTTTGACAACATTGGCTCGATGTGCTACACTGTGCCTCGTCTTGATTGGCCGTCGTCTCACGCAGTTCGCTGCGGCAGACGCAACAACTCGCTCGTCTGGCTCTCCCTTCTGCGAACCGCGCTGGCCCTCGGGCCGGAGACGTCGCCAGGTGTTCAGCGCTCTGCGCGGTCGAAC
>WNGB01012663.1_pt1 | contig 11429 bp, 10 predicted proteins | sample 5400681 | NCBI WGS metagenome assembly WNGB01 (sample SAMN13153367, study PRJNA577476) | soil metagenome | isolation source: 115 cm soil or saprolite under grassland replicate 2 | place: USA:California | collected 2016-06-15 | reverse complement strand
TCGGGGCTGAGGCAACGGATCGGTGAAGTTGCGCTTTGGGGAGAGATGAAAAAGAGCAGGCCGCCTGACCCGCTCTAAATCCTGATAAGACTGATGGCGGCGTCCGGACTCGAACCGGAGACCTAGGGGTTATGAATCCTAACGCCGACTCATGCAGCCATTGACATTAGCTGCCATATAGTAACATTTGCAACGGTTTGCAGCCGCATCGAGAGCGCATATACTATCATCAATCTCGCTCTTTTAGCATTTGGTCCGGTCAAAAATTGGTCAATAGCTTATTTCGAAGAAGAGAATCTCTGAGCCAAATACCCACGGCCGCCTCTCGTTCACCCGGCCGCAGCAAGGCTCGCGGGTTTTGGGGCGCCGAGTATTTGCACCGGTGGCGACGCCATGCAGCACACTTTGACCAGGCGGACTCTATCTCGTTGCAAAGCCAGAATCCCTGGCCGTCATGTAATGTTGCGGGCAACATTACATGTATTCTGACATCCTCAGCTCCGCGCCGTCCCCCGCGCTTCAATGTATGTAGTTGCACCGCGCGCCGTCGTTCGGAGTTGTCATTCACACCTCAATCAAAGGCTACAAGTCTCGTTCCAGCCGCACCCTGAGTCTTCTCGTTTGGGTTTTTCGTGTCTCTTCGTGCGGCTTCGTGGACCACAGTCAAATCAGTTCCTTGTACCGGAAGCACTTTGTCTCATGATCATTCACCATGCCGACCGCCTGCATGAAGGCATAGCAAATGGTGGAGCCGACAAACTTGAAACCTCGCTTGAGCAAGTCTTTACTCAAGGCGTCGGATTCCTTGGTGGTTGCCGGAATGTCTTTCATTGTTTTGATTTTGTGATTGATCGTTTTGTATCCGACAAACTGCCAGATGTACGCGTCAAACGATCCGAACTCTTTCTGTACTTCCAAAAATGCTTTGGCATTCTGGATCGTGGCGGCGACCTTCAAACGGTTGCGGATAATGCCAGGGTTATTGAGCAATCGCTCAACATCTTTTGCTCCATAACGCGCGATTTTGCGGGCATCAAATCCGCTGAACGCCCTGCGATAGTTTTCGCGCTTATTCAAAACGGTTTGCCACATAAGCCCCGCCTGCGCGCCTTCGAGGATGAGGAATTCAAACAACGTGCGGTCGTCATGCGCCGGAACGCCCCACTCCTCGTCATGGTATTTCACCATGAGCGAGTTCTCGCCGGGCCAATGACAGCGATGATTCACCTTATTGATTCTTTGCATATGCGATGCTTTCCAGCCGCTGGGCGCGCAGAAACTACGATTCGAGCTCCTTCTTCTCGGTGATGTCGGTGTTGATCGCCAGGATGTATTTGGGTTTGCCATCCGCATCGCGCACCAACGTCCAATGGCCTTCGACGATCACCTCCCGGCCCCCCTTGGCGCCTTGGCGCAACTCGCCGTTCCAACCTCCCTTCTCGGCAACGATCCTGGTCGCATCCGCCAACTGAGACAAATCTCCTAGATAAATAAGCTCCTGAACCGGTCTGCCGATCGCCTCTTCAGCCGTCCAACCGTATAAACGCTCGGCGCCGCGACTCCAATAGTGAATGCGGCTGTCCAAATCACGGACGACGATGGCCTCGTGCGACTGGTCGAGCAGCGCGGCCAGTTCGACCAGATGCTGGTGAGAGGCGCGGAACCGTTCGGGGATGAGGATCGAAATCGGGCGCCCCCTCACCTCCGCCGCCGAATAGCCGAATATCTTCTCGGCCGCCGCATTGAAGAGAATGATGCGCTGCTTGCCATCCACCGAGATGACGGCCTCCATCGCCGAATTGATGATCTCGGCCAGGCGGGCTTCGCTCTCGCGCAACGCCTGCTCGCTCTTCCTGCGCTCAGCCCTCAGACGTTCATCCAGACCTTGCCGCTCGCGCGCAATCAATTCGTTGTAATTGCTGAAGAACTCAGCCAACCGCGGTTCTTCAGCCAACAGATATCCGAGGTTCTCTTGCGCTCGCTTATCAGCCTCATACGACAGTTCCGGATGCGCCTCCACCCATAGATGGCACGTCTTGACATAGCCCAGAAGCATCATCAGGTAATCGCATTTCACCTTCCCCAGCAGGCGGCGCAACTGAGCGCGACAGTCTTCCGCCTGCCTCGGATTGAGGAACGAGAAGACGGAACATGCCATCAGACTTTCGTCGAGGGCAGAACCTGGCGTCGGCCATTCTTCGAGCGGAGAAGATTGCGCCGCAAGCACATTGAGGTGTTTGCCGATCTCCACATCGGTTGCCGGCGCGGGCTCCGAGAGCAACGCCAGCACTTCCGCCGCTGTCATCCCCAGGGGGCGGAGAGCGCAACTGTGACAGATGATGCAGTAAGGGACAGCGCAGTAACGCGAGAGGTAGGCGAAGAGTTTTTCCTTGAACAGAATCGGCAGTGAATTGTTGACATATGCGGAGAACGTCTGATGCCAGAGGATATCGAGAATCTCCGGGGTTTCGAGCGCAGGATCGAAGAAAGGCGGAAAAAAACCAAACCGTTCTTCAATCTCCGACTTGATCAGTTCGCTCGCTCGCGAGAGCCGAGGCTTGCCATTACCTGGCGTCTGAGTATGGTCCAGTCGCGATTTCATAATCTTGTCTGTACTGGTTATTGAGCTGCGCTCTGCTGGCGCTGTATTGAAGATGGTTCAGGTTGTGTAATATCGCAAAGTTGTGGGGATAATTCCAGTGAAATCTACCTGCGCGGGGCGGGTGGGCCGATCACGATGAGCCGTCGGTGTGCGGCGCGGCTGAAGGATATGATGAGTTGGTCTGCCAGGAAAAAGTTCACGGCGCGGCGTCGCACGCATCTCATCCGCAAACCAGGAACGACCTAACGACGATAGATCACACTCTTCGGCTTAAAAGCGAGCCAGGCAAACGCGAACTCTGCGCCGTGCGCGATAGGCGCCAGTCTCTTTCCCTTGAGCTTTCCTTCGACTGCCTGGCCGATGATGTCCCACTCGCTGCCGGTCTCTTCGTCCAGAAACTTTCCGCCCGCGAATTTGAAACGAAGTGGTTTGCCACCCACTCGCGGGTCGAAGACCCCGACGCTGCCCGACTGGCGCGAGGAACTGATCTCGGCTTGATCGAGCGCGGAGATCGCGCCGGGACCGTGAAAGATGACGACGGGGCTTCCGCCGACCTCATCGTGGATGACGCGGAGTTTTCTTGTGACGGAGTAGGGATAGACTTTGTTCACACCGTTGAGGTTGAGGGTGACGACTCTTTCCATCGGCGCCAATCGGTTATCAATCTTGCCTCGATACAAGAAGGGGCGCTGAATGATGTCGTCATAGCCGGCGTACGGGTTGCGTCCGTAATCTCGCCGAAATCCCGTCTCGCGCGACAATACGAGCACGTCTTTATAAGCTGAAGCGAATTGTTCGAAGGAGATGATCTGAGCCGGCAGCCGGGCGAGTTTGATTCCGGTCATCTCGCCGACAATCGCCTCGCCGGTCAACTGCTGCCAGAGGCTTTCAGTCTCGCGGTCGTACATCACCATGTCCGAATTGCGCAGCATCCCCGAAACGCCGAATGTATGAACACGTCCGCCGATCGTACGGTCGAAGGCGACGGCGCTATAACAGAGCGGGCAGAAGGTCACGGCGACCGGCGTGTCGTCTATTCGGTCGTTGACGATCTCGTGCCAGATCAGAATCTGTAAAGGGTAAGCGCGAGCCTCCCCGCCGATTTCGAGCGAGATCACAGGCTCCTGCGGCTTGAGCCATCGCTTGGCCTCGCTCATCGAAACGAAGCGCGGTTGATTGATGGCCGGGATGCCGTCCTTAGGCACGCCGCCCGACAGCAACTCGGACAGGTCAATCGCGCGCTTGCCCGTGTCTGTGCGCCATCCGCTCAGCGATTGTGGCGCAGAAATGACGGAAGAATCGGCCAGGGTACAGGCCGAAAGCAGAGAGGCGAGAATAATTCTCGGACAAGAAGACGTCAGGATGTGGCTCAGCCTTCTCATCATCTTTCCTCAAGAAAGCTGCTTGGCGACGGCGTCCGCGATGGCGGTCGTCCGCCGCTCATCGAATGACGAGACGACGAACAGGTCGGTCACTGAACTTGAGATTGAGACGACGCTGAAGCGATCCTGACTCAAAGCGGTCAACTTCTCGCCGATCCCGTCCGAGGCGTGGGACCGCAAGAAGATTGAGAGAGGCCGCTCCGTCGGGTGGTAGTAGGTCAGATGCAGGAATTCGACTTCGTTGATCTTGCAGACTCGCCCGCGCGAGTCGCCGTAGCCGAAAGCTGAGAGGTCGGGGATCGCCCGAGCGCGTCCGTACGAAGCCGCGAGGCGATTGAGTTCCTCAGGGTCGGTGGTAGCCCCCATCATCATGTCGGCGGAGCAATGCGCGGCATGATCCGAAGCGACGGCGGCGTAAACTTTTTCATTCACTCCCGGCGCCCAGCCGCCGCGCAGCGCTGCAAGTGTGGTGATTAACAGCAGCGCCGCGACAGCGGCCACCCGCCTCCACGAAGGCAGCCTCCACCAACGCGCCGGCGCCGCCGATGATTCGTCTCGGATCGCGTCCAAAACTCTGGCGCGCACGCGGGCACTCGGCGGGGCGGCGGCGCGGGCGGCTTCTTTGAGGAAGCGGTCCTGTTCCTCGAGCGCGTCGAGCAGGCGCGCGCAGGAGGCGCAGGATTCCAGATGCCGCTGCGCTTCGAGCGTGCTGCGAGCGTCCAGCTCGCTGTCCATATATAATTGAATTAATACTTTCACTTCACCGCAATTCATACTCTCTTCGCCCTCGGTCTTGGGCAGCCTGCCATCGCCTATTGGTTGGAGACCCTCGCGCCAGATCGATTGGTTATCAGAAGTCTGCGCAATTCATGTCTCGCGCGATGGAGCCGCGACATTACTGTGCCGACCGGCACACCCAAAATCTCTGCCGCCTCCCGGTAGGTGAACTCTTCAACCGCTATCAGAAACAATACCGCGCGGTGCTCTTCAGATAAACGGCTGGTGGCTTCCAATACTTCGCTCCCTTCGATCCGCCTAGTGGGATCGAATACGATTACATTGCCCGGCTGAAAAGCGTCGTCCATCTCGTCTTCGAACGGCGTTTCGGGGCGACTGACTAGGTCGCGCCTTCTGCCCTTGACCACGTTGAACATGATTTGAAACAGCCAGGCGCGACAGTTCGTTCCGGCCTCGAAAGAGTCGAAATATCTCCATGCGCGCAGGAAAGTCTCCTGCACGATGTCTTCGGCGTCCAGCCCCGAACCGGCGACGCGTCCGGCGGTTCTGAGCAAAGAGTCTAGGTGCGCCAGGGCTTCGCGCTCAAACGCCTGGAGGCGCGATTCTAGCTCGGCCATCGCGCCTCCCACATATTGAACTCGTTACTCCTTACCCGCACCTCTGTAATCTTCATCTGTGATATCTCACTGAGGCTCGCTACGCCTCCCGAACCACGGCCGGAGCCTCACGCCGGAGCATTACGTAGCCGGCGCCGAGAATCATGCCATAAATGAGATGCCCGACGAGACTGCCCATCGCCACCATCCGCATCGGCGCCATCATCAGCGGCGCGAACGGCGCCATCCCGAGCAGCAACGGCATCAAAATCAGTCCGCCCAGAATCCACCAGGCCGCGCCGTATAAAGCGCCCCACTTCGTTCCGGCGCCGTAACTATGCGCTTTGTCGCCCAGCAGCCAGCCGAATATCCCGCCGATCACAGCGCTATTGAACAGATGGTAGAGCCAGCCGGCGAACATACTTTCAGAGCGGACCACCTTGGCCACCATCGCCATCATGGGCATTTCTCCCCCCTCCGGCGTCGGAGCGCTCATCATTTGCATCATCAGGCCAAACACAAGTCCGGCGATCAGGCCGGCCAGCGCGCCAATAGTTATTTTTGAACGCATGATTATCTCCTCCTTCGATTCGTATGCGCGTAATTCGACTTCCATCAAATATAACCGCCGCTCGATGAGGTTTATTCCGTGACCCCGACTTAAAATCGCCCTATATCGAGCCGCCCGGGATTGGCCCCACTACGGGGCGTGCGAGCAAGCGGCGCTTCACGCGGTCAACCGCTTTGCTTTTGATAAACCGCCTGGAAGTGGTAAGGCGCCGCTTGCTCGCGCGCCCCGTAGCGCCGTTCATCGCGCGTCCTTCGCGCCGCCCGCGCTCCCATTGAGGTTCGGTCGGCATCCGCTTGCCCGCCCATTTCGCATAAGCCGCAGCATCGTTCTACGAAACGCTGATTACCGGCGAGACAACTGCTTCTCAGACGATCTTATTCCCTCACACATTGAAAATTTTTGCAGGAAGAATTTTTGCGCGCCTGTGTAATAACCCGGAATCCGGGAACGACTAATGAGTCGTTGGCTTTCTGCGTGTGTTCATTAGTAAACCGATGCGTCGGTACGCGGGCGTATTCAACCCGGTCTGTATTAGGTGAACGCATTCAAGGCGGGAGGGGGCGCAGGTTCCGACTCGAAATAACACGAGGATGTCGAACAAGAGTTTGAATTGGGGAGTGGCGGGAATCCTGTTGACCGCTCTCCATCTCGCCCTGCTCTACATCTCACCTCAATTCGCCTACGAGCAGGATAATTTATCGAAACCTATCCTGACTTTCGTCGGAATCGAGATTGCGGCGGGCGCGATCTACCTGTTTGTTTTGACGGATATTCATCGAATGGGGCCGAACAGAAGCTTGCTGATCTGGGTGATCGTAGTCGGCGCCATTCTTCGGGCGCTGATGTTGGCCTCGACCCCTGTGCTGGAGGATGATTTCTACCGCTATCTCTGGGACGGAGCCGTCACGGCGCAGGGCGTAAATCCCTATTCGTTCTCTCCTGATGAAGTGTCGGCGGCGGATAAGGAATCCTCTGTTCCTGCGTCACTTTATCAATTGGCCGATGAGGCGGATGAAATTATCTGGCGAATCAATCATCCGGGACTTCGCACCATTTATCCGCCGGTAGCGCAGGCCTCGTTCGCGCTCGCCTACCGTTTCAAGCCGTGGAGCTTGACGGCATGGCGGTTGACGCTGCTCGGCTTCGATGTCGCAACGCTCGGGATGTTGGCGTTGTTGCTCCGGAGATTGAATCTTCCAACGCTGAGCCTGACCGTTTACTGGTGGAATCCGCTATTGATCAAAGAAGCGTTCAACTCCGCTCACATGGACCTTGTAGTTCTGCCGTTCGTACTGGCGGCGGTTCTGCTGGCCGTCAGCGGGCGGGAAGTCCTGGCGGCGGGCGCTTTGGGTCTGGCCGTAGGCGCAAAAGTCTGGCCGGCGTTGTTGCTTCCTGCGGTTGCGCGGACGCTGTTTGCTCAACCCAAAAGACTCATTGCGGCAGTCACGCTGTTTGCCTTATTGAGCGGAGCGATGTTCTTTCCCGTCTTCCGCGCGGGGCTTGACGGCAGATCAGGGTTCACAGCGTACAGTCGAAGCTGGGAGATGAATGACGCGCTCTTTATGTCAATTCTTCGGGTGAGCCGGGCGACAGTGGGCAGGCTCGGTTATGAGCCTCATCACGGGGAGCTTCTCGCCAGGTTGCTGATTGGCGTGACGCTCGGCGCATTGGCCGTTTGGACGATGCGCAACAAGCCAGGCGCCGGATTGCGGTTCTGCGAGAACTGTTTGATCATTGTCGCGGCGCTGTTCCTTCTCAGTCCCGCGCAATTCCCGTGGTACTTCATCTGGCTGATACCACCTCTCGCGCTGCGCCCGCGCAGATCGCTGCTGCTGTTGACGCTGCTGCTGCCACTTTACTACCTGCGCTTTTACTTCTCCGTCCGCGACAACGTGAAAGTATTCGATCATGGCATTGTCTGGCTGGAGTACGCCCCGGTATGGCTATTACTCGCGCATGAATGGTATGCGGCCAGGCGCGAACGGCTGAAGTCCGTTACGGAGGCGACTGTCTGATATGAGATTCGGAGCCGTGGTGTCAGTCATCATTCCCGCTTTGAATGAAGAGCGATCCATCGGAGCGGTTATAACCGCGATTCCGGAATGGGTTGACGAAATTATTGTCGCCGACAACGGCTCGACCGACCGCACGGCTGAAATCGCCCGCATGCTCGGCGCAAGAGTGGTAACTGTCGCCAAACGTGGCTATGGCTCCGCGTGTCTAGCCGGAATTTCGGCTCTTAGGAAGTCGGACGTGGTTGTCTTTCTGGACGGCGATTTCAGCGATCACCCTGAGGAGATGCGTCTGCTGGTCGATCCGATTATCAGCGGCGACGCCGATCTGGTGGCCGGGTCGCGGGTGTTGGGCGAGCGTGAGCCGAGGTCGTTGACGCCGCAGGCGCGGTTCGGAAACTGGCTGGCTTGTAATCTCATCCGGCTGTTCTGGGGAGCGCGTTACACCGACCTCGGTCCGTTTCGCGCCATTCGCGATTCGACGCTCCGGCAGTTGCGAATGCGCGATCCCGACTACGGCTGGATGGTCGAGATGCAGATCAAGGCGACGCGCGCGGGATGTCGCGTCGTGGAGGTTCCCGTCCGTTACCGGCGGCGCATCGGCAGGTCGAAGATTTCCGGAACGATCAAAGGCGTCATCGGCGCAGGGACGAAAATCCTGCTGACGATCTTCGGATTCGCGTCAGGTTTGTACGACGCGCGAGGCGCCGCCACAAATGAACGGCTGATCATCTTCACGCGCTACCCCGAACCGGGCAAGACGAAGACAAGGTTGATTTCCAATCTCGGCGCCGAAGGCGCGGCGGAACTGCAGCGAGACATGACCGAGCACACGTTGCGGAACGCCGGGCGGCTCAAGTCGCTCCGCCAGGTTTCACTGGAGGTGCGCCACGAAGGCGGGAGCGAGACGCTTATGCGGGAGTGGCTGGGCGACCATCTGACTTTTCGCTCTCAGGGCGACGGGGACCTCGGAGCGAAAATGAAGCGGGCTTTCCGCGACGCGTTTCAAGCAGGCGCGCAAAGGGTCGTAATCATCGGCACGGATTGTCCGGATTTGAATTCGGAACTGATGGAAGTGGCGTTCAACGCTCTTCGGCGCAACGACACTGTCATTGGCCCGGCCAACGACGGGGGTTATTACCTGATCGGCTCGCGACGTTATTTTCCGCAGCTATTCGACCGAATCCATTGGGGAAGCGAAAAAGCGCTCGAACAGACCCTGCGGCGAGCGCGTGAAGCGGGGATTCAGACCAAGCTGTTAATCCCGCTGAGCGATATAGATCGCCCGGAAGATTTGGCAATCTATGAACAGAAGAAGGTTAGCCCTTCCGCGTAGGCGTTAATCAATGGATATCTCCATAATCATTCCCGCCCTCAATGAAGCGCCGAATCTTATGGCGACTCTGGTAACGACACGCAGCGCTTCGACGAGCGAAGTGATTGTCGTTGATGGCGGCAGCGATGACGACACCGTGGCCATCGCCGAATCATTCGGCGCGCGCGTATTGACGACGCAGACCGGCCGCGCCTGTCAGATGAACGCCGGGGCGACCGAGGCTTCGGGCGAAGTGTTGCTGTTTCTGCATGCGGACACTCGTCTGCCCAAAGACTTTGACGCTTACATCCATGACGCTCTGGCCGAGCCTGGCGCCATCGCCGGGGCCTTCGGGCTGGGACTTGACGGGACACATCGAGGCCTTCGCTTCATCGAGATGACGGCCAACTGGCGCTCGCGAAAGTTACACATGCCTTATGGCGATCAGGCGATCTTTATGCGATCTGAGGTCTGGCGCAGGTTCGGCGGCTTCCCACTGATGCCGCTGATGGAAGATTTCGAAATGGTGCGGCGATTGCGCAAACAGGGGCGCGTCGTCATCGCGCCGGTCCCGGTCATCTCTTCCGCACGCCGTTGGCTGAAGCTGGGCGTCTTCAGAACAACGCTGATCAATCAAATGATAATCGCGGCCCATCTGGCCGGAGTCGCGCCAGAACGAATTGCGCGCTGGTACAACCGCCAGCGTAAAGCGTCACAGGAGGCTATGGATGAAATTCCTCGATGACCGGCACATAGTTTCTCTTCAGGAGGGACATGCTGCGGCTTCGATGAAAAGTGGAGAGTGTACCTGAAACGGGAGTTGTGGTCGGCGCTCCCGGCAGCAAATCAGCAGGACAAAAAAAGGAATTTTCAGCGGAATAATTTTCGATAGAGGCGAGTTTTTATCGATGGTTGACGCTTAGTTCGACTTCCTATAGAGGGCCGGCGCACCCTGCCGCGTCGCTATGCGGCAGGACGCGCCGGAACTTTCCGCAGCGGAGATAACTCGATCACTGCATTTGAATGGGAGTTTTTCCCAGCAGGGAGGTTGCCGCTCATCGCCGCTTGAAAATCGCTCCTGGCCAACGATGCCGGAGTTTGTTCGGTTTGCTGTGGCCTGACACTACATCGGCAAGGCGTCAGCCGTTTATCGGGGAGTATTCTATGTTCGCCAGATTTTTGTCGCCCAAGCTGGCCTTGTTCTTCCTCATCATTTTCTCTGTCTCGATCGTAGCCTCATCGCAGGACATGCGCGCCACACTGCTCGGCGTCGTCACCGATAAAACCGGCGCTGCGATTACGAACGCGACCATCACGGCGACCGCGCAGGCGACCGGGCTGAAATGGGCGGCGGCGACTGACGGCGAAGGCCGTTATCGCATCCCGCTGCTGCCTTCCGGGAGTTACGCGCTAACGGTCGAGGCCGCGCAATTCGCCAGCCAGACGCAAACGGACTTGATCCTGCGCGTCGGCGAAGAGAGGCGCGTGGACGTCGTCTTGAGCGCGGGTCAGATCGAGGCCGGTGTCACCGTTACCGCGCCTTTGACCGACAGCGCGGCGACGACACTTTCAGCGGTAGTGCCGGAAGAGCGCGTAGCGAGTTTGCCGCTCAACGGGCGGCAGTTGCAGGAACTGGCCCTGACCGTGCCGGGCGTTTCGGCGGGGGGCGGGTTTCGTTCGGACGCCTTCAATCAGTTCGGACTGGCGACGCCGACCGATGGCAACGCGGGCGCATTCACGGTCAACGGCGCGCCTTCGCGAGCGAACGGCTTCTTTCTTGACGGCGTGGACATCAACATCCCGGAACAAGGAGTGATCGCGTTTCCGCCGCTGGTCGAATCCGTCCGCGAATTTCAGGCTCAGACCTCACTTTTCAACGCCGAATACGGGCGATTCTCCGGCTCGATCGTCAATATCGTCACCAAGTCGGGCGCGAATGACTGGCGCGGCTCGGTCTATGAGTATTTCCGCAATGACAAGCTCGATGCGAATAACTTTTTCAATAACGCCAATCGTCGAAGTTAACGGATTGCTCTCGAACCTGATTCTCGGCGTCGGAAACTTCGTCGTCGGCTCCGACGAACTGCCGCGCCTGCATCGCATCGACAAAAACAACTTCGCGCCGCGCGTGGGACTCGCTTATCGCTTGACCGAAAACGGGAAGACGACGTTACGCGGCGGCGTGGGAGTGTTTTATGACAACGGCGTCTTCC
>WNGB01012660.1_pt1 | contig 11430 bp, 10 predicted proteins | sample 5400681 | NCBI WGS metagenome assembly WNGB01 (sample SAMN13153367, study PRJNA577476) | soil metagenome | isolation source: 115 cm soil or saprolite under grassland replicate 2 | place: USA:California | collected 2016-06-15 | reverse complement strand
TGACCGCTCACCGGTCCGCCGCTGGAGCCGAGCCGCAGCAAACCGCTGCCGCGGTGCGGGAGCTGATCGAGGCCATGCGCGCCCGGCTCGAGTCCGCCATCGAGGAACGGACCCGGCTCGCCGGGGAGCTGGAGGAAGCTCGCGCCGCGCTCGCCCGGGGCGAGGCCGAGTTGAAGAAGGAGCGCCGGGCCCGGACCGCGCTCGAGGCTCAGGCCGAGGAGCGGCGGCGGATCGCCGAGGAAGCGGTGGCCGAGGCAGAAGCGCTCGCCGCCGAGCGCGATCAGGTGCTCGAGGAAATTACCGGGCTGCGCGGGCTCGAAGACCAGGCGGCGCTGCTGCAGGAAGCGGAGGCGGAGCTGGCCGACCTGGACGGGCGGCTGCAGGAGGCGCAGTCCGGTCGCGCGCGCGCCGAGGCACGTTGCCGGGAGCTGACGTCGGACGTGGAGCGCCTGTCCGCGGCCGGCGAAGCGCTCGAGGCTCTTGAGTCGCTGGTGAGACGCAGTCCCTAGTCCTCACCCCCTGACCCCCTCTCCGTTCCGGAGAGGGGGAACGTAGGGCGAGTTTCTTTCGATCCGCTCCGCAGGACTTTGGTAGCGTAGATCATTCCGCTGTTCGCCACGCTCAATCGATGGATCCGCTACGTCGCCTCAGAGCGGCCGAGCGATTTGCGCGCGCCTGCGAGCTGCGCCACAACCCCTCGCCGGCTGAGCGTCACGCTTGGACGTTGCTGCGCAATCGCGGGATCCTCGGCCTAAAGTTTCGGCGGCAACACGTGCTGCACGGCTTTATTGTGGATTTCTATTGTCCCAGTGAACGGATTGTGATCGAGCTCGAGGGAGACGTGCACGATGCTGAAGCGCAACGAGACTACGACCAGGCGAGGGCTGGGTTCCTACAAGCTGCGGGCTACAGGGTCATTCGAGTGCGCAACAGACACGTGAGCCGACAGCACCTCGAAACCGTGCTACGCGGGCCACTCGGGACCAACCGTTAGTCCCCCCTCTCCCGAAGGGAGAGGGGGTCAGGGGTGAGGATTCCGGAAGGGAGCGGGGTCAGCGCAGCGCGCGCGCAGGCATCGCAATCGCGGCGACCGCGCCGACCCAGAAAACGAACGATCACTTGATCAAGTCGCGGAAGCGGCGCTCGAACCGGGTCTCGAGCCTCGCGAACCCTACCTGCATCTCTTGTCGCAACTCGGCGATGTCCGCACGTAACTGAGTAAGATCGCCGTATCGTGAGGATCACTAGAACGTGCTCATGATGCCGATGCTGACCATCCGGCTGGCAGGATATGAACCGCCGTCCACGCCGCGGAACTGGTCCCGGAGGTCGAGACCCCCGGCTGTCACGTCCCAAGCCGGGAGCGCCGGATCGGGCCCCGAATATCCAGTGATTGTGAGCAGGTTCTCGGCCCGCAGGTAGATGCGCGCGGCGGGGATCCAGCGCACAAAGGCCGGAGGGAAATCGTAGCCGACCTGAATCGAGCGCAGGCGAACGTACGAGCCATCCTCCACGAAATAGCTCGAGAACGTCCGGCTGAACCCATCGGTCACATCCAATCTCGGGTACTTGGCGTTCGGGTTCGTCACGCGTCCGGGACAGGCACTTCCGGTACAAGGCCCGTCCAATTCCGCCGAATTGGCCAACAGATCGCGTCGAACGTTGGCATCGAAATACCGAAACACGTACCAGTACTTCTGGGCGTTGAAGATGTCGTTGCCGAATGTCCCGAACAGCGTGATGTCGAGGTTCCACGGTCCGCGGCGCACGCCGAGGTCGAGGCCGGCGCTGAAGTCAGGATGCGGACTGCCGATGACTTCCCGGTCGGCGAGTGTAATCGCGCCGTCGCTGTTGATGTCCCGGAACTTGATCCGGCCGGGACGCGCCCCGTAGCCCCAATAGGGAGCGGCGTCCAGGGAATCCATGTAGAAACCGTCCGCCACGAGTCCATAGAACGCCCCGACGGGATGGCCGACCATGTTGATCACCGGGTTCTGCCCGCGCACCGAAATGGGCCCGAAGAAGGCCTGACTCCCGATGTCGTCGATGCGGAGGATCGTGTTCCGATAGTGGCTGCCGTTGAAGGTCACGCTGAACGCGGTCGCGCCGAGCGTCCCTTGGTAGCCGAGGGAAAAGTCAATGCCGTTGTTTCTCATCTTCCCGGCATGGGCAACCGTCGGAGCCAACCACAGGCTGTCCGCCTCGCGCCGATAAACGTCAACGGTCAACGTGCCGCGGCCGTCCCACATCGCGAGGTCCATTCCAACGTTCATGGAGCGCTTCTTTTCCCATTGAGGGAACGTGTTGCCACCGCCCGACCCGTTGAAGATCCTGGCCGAAGGAATGGGCTGCGCGCCCGCGATTCCCCACCCGAACCGCAGCATGAAGTTGGGGAACGCTCTCCAACCCATACTCAACCCCGGAAAGGTTCCCCACCGACGTTCTGCCGCGGGTCTCGTAGCCCCGTCGCGTCGCAGTGTGACGCTCGCGTAATACCTGCCGGCGTATTCGTAATCGGCCTTACCAAAGAAGGACAGCAGCTCCCACTTCGCGTCAGCGCTGCTGACGTTCGCCGTGCTCGGATCGCAGGGCGCGCCCGGCGGGCCGAGCAGATTCGCACACGTTCGTTCCTCGAAGTCGGTGTGACTGCTGTTCGCCTCGTGCCCGAGCAATGCGCTCACATGGTGCTGGCCCGCCCCCGTCGTCCGGGAGTACGTCAGCGTGTTGCTCCAGGTCCAGTCCGTGGCCCGCCCGTCGCGCTCCGTTATTCCGTCGATGGTGGTGGGCTCCGAGTTCTCGGGTGTGATGGGCGAGTAGCCCTTGAACTCGGCCCGCGCGACGTCGATCCCGAATTGCGTCTTCAGTGCGAAGCCACCACCGGCGTCCACAGCGGCAAACGCATTCCCGAAGACGCGGTCGGTGGTGGTGACGTTGTCCTTCCCGACGTAGGCGAACTTGAGAGGATTGGTCGAGTTGCCCAGACCGGCGGCCTTGCCCGAGGCAAAATTGCCGCCGACGTCATAGATGGGGACGACCGGCTGCTGCAGCATGTTCTTGCCGATGATGTTGTTTTCGCCGAGGGCGTTGTCGTCGAGCCCGCCGTAGAAGCGCTCGCGCGATACGGCGAGGTGCTCTCCCACGTTCAGGCGCCCCTGGGTGAAGGACGTGTTGACGCGCCCGCTCCCCCGCTGGACCCGGTTATACGCCGCTGTTCCCGACTCATCGAAGTAATTGAGGGACGTGTGGTACGCGTTGTCTCCGCGGGCCCCCGACAGCGCGAGGTTCGCGTCGGCGTAGTGACCGGCACCGAATACCGCGTCCCACCAGTTGGTGCCTGGGCTCCCCGGCATGATCAGGTTGTCGGGATAGGAGTACGTGGCGGTATCCACGTTGTTGCACGGGGCCGTCCCACAATTGTTCGGCCAGATGTAGGCGGGCACCGAAGGGTTGTTTCCAAGCGTGTCATTCCCGTAGATGTTCGTCGGGACCCTCAGCCCGGCATTCCGATAGGCGGCCTTCACGACCTCGAAGTAGGCGAGCGCGTCGAGGATCAGGAAGTCGTCATAGCCACGCACCGGTGTGGCCACGCCGGTTCTCACGTCTAACGTCGCCCGGCTCGGTCCCAGCCGGCCGCGCTTTGTCTCGATGATGACGACGCCGTTACCGCCGCGCGAACCGTAGATCGCGGCCGCTGACGCGTCCTTCAGCACCTCAATCGCTTCGATGTCGTCCGGGCTCAGCCAGTTCAGATACGACTCCTGCACCGGCGTCCCATCGATGACGTAGAGCGGGTCGTTGTCGTGGAATGAGGTCATCCCGCGGATGCGGATCGTCGTTCGTGAACCGGGAGACCCGCTGTTCTCGACCGTCATCCCGGACACGCGACCATCCAGGCGCTGGAGCACGCTGGTTGAGGTCTGCCGGGACAGGCCCGTGACATCGACGGTGGCGACGGCGCCGGTAATGTCGTCCCGTCGTTGTGTCGTATAACCCGTGACGACCGTGTCAGCCAAGGGCCCGATGGCGGGTTCCAGCGCTACATCGAGTGTCGTACGGCCGCGGATGGTTTCGCCGATTCCACGATATCCCGTAAGGGTGAAAACCACGACGCCGTCGCGTGGGGCCGCGAGCGAATACCGCCCCTGCCCATCCGTCGTGGTACCGGTATCGGTTCCCCGAATTCGCACGGTGACGCCCGGGAGTGGCGGACCTGCTAGCGAGGTCACTCGACCAGAGATCTCGATCATCTGGCCGAATGCGCTGCCGCACACAGCCAGGTCCATGATCAAGCTCATCCCGGCCGCACGGCGGTAGTTCACGGATCGAGCCCTCAGAAGAGCCGCCTAACGATAAGCGGCTGACGCAATCAGCCGATAGTTCTCCGCTCCTGAAAGGAAGGTGGGTCAGGGGACCAGGCGGCGCTGCTGCAGCAAGCGGAGGCGGAGCTGGCCGATCTGGACGGGCGGGTCAAGGAGCCGCAGTCCGGTCGTGCGCGCGCCGAGGCACGATGCCGGGTCAGATACGAGCACGACCCTACTGGATGGACTGGCGCTCGGTCCGAACGGGGAAGTCATCGGACGGTGGTGCCCTGGGTTTGGTACGGACCGCGGGTACTGTACAGCGTACATCTGGCAAGAGGGTCGAATAACCGAGCTGGGATTTGGTGAGCCCCTCGCTCTCAACGGTCATGGCGAGATCGTCGGATGGAGCGAATGCTGCGGCCATAAGCGACCAATACTCTGGCGTAGAAAGCGCTGACTTACCGCCGATACTCACGCAGTCGCTGTGCCCGCCACGCCACCGACGGCGATTGCCGGGAGCTCACGTCGGAGGTGGAGCGCCTGTCCGCGGCCGGCGAAGCGCTCGAGGCCCTTGAGTCGCTGGTGAAGCGCAATCGCTGACTGCGGATTATTTTCTTGACCGCCTACTGAGTACAAACTTCTGCGAACGGCTTAGTGCTTTATCCGTCCGGTGAACGCAACCATACCAACAGCAAGGGCGGCGCATCCCCTCCTTAAGTTCCGAGACGACCCTATCGACATGCTCCTTCCTCATTCTCTGGTGTTTTAACGGATATGGTCCAGCAAATCCATTCATTGCGGGAAAGTGGCGTGATATCTTCCCAAACCATCAGAGCCTTGGGATCAGCCCCTAGTGCTTTTCGCAAATCTGCCGGTAGTTCATGGGCTACGCCGCCAGAAATCTCTTTGCTCATGTGTGATGTCTGGTCTCTCATTGAGCCAGGCTTGGGGAAGCTGCCTAACGGAATGCGCTTAAGCTGCGGCGCGCTGAAGAAAGATTCATTCCGTAATCTACGCGCGCCGCCACCTTCAAGCGCTTGTTAGGTGGCAACGCACTAGCGCTCCTTTACGCGTGGATACTGCACAATGCGCTCCGCGAGGTTTGCGTCCCAGTCTAGAATAGCGGCGCGCAGTGCTCTCTCGACGTTCTGCGACCAGGCTATACGATCCGATTCAGCGCCCCACCGCAACACCCACGCCTCTGTCGCAACTGACACATGAAAGCTGGCGTTTCGAAAGGCTCGCAAATCCTCAACGAACGGAGCCTTTAGGAGCTCGTCGACACGCGCGTCAGTAAAGTGCCACTTGCTCCAAGCCTCAATGACCGCATACAAGAGGCCGAGGTGCACCATCATCAGATTGCCCGCTGGTAAAAGCGGGTTCTGCTGCAGTGCTCGCACATCCGTTGGCAGTCTCTCGAAAAGCCGTTCTTGTTCACTCGGATCTGCGGGAAGCACTTCAGCAAGGGACCGTCCAGCGTCGCCAACGGTTTCGGTCCTTAGGAGGGCAGAGCCCAGCCCATAGAGTCGCTCGAGAACTCGTTGAATCGCGGCGCGTTCGGCCTGCTCCCTTTGACGCTCCTTGTGCTCAGAAATGTGTTGCCACCTAACGGGATGCGCCTAAGCTGCGGCCCGCACTCGACGCATTCATCAATAGAAGACTACCACCGCAAGACGGCGCCGCCAGCTTCAGGCGTGTGTTAGGCTGGCACATCGAAAACCTATTCCATCCTGGGACCCCACATCTCGAAGCGGTCTGCTCGGAACTGGACTCCCTCGGCAAGCCTCGGTGTGATGGTCTGGGAGATCTTGATTTCATACTTCCCGTCCGGTAGACGAGCCAGCTTTGAGACCTTGGTTGACCACTTCACGATGGGGTATTCCTGATCGCCCGCCGCGATCGCGTCGGTCTCCGCCAGAAGAGTCCCCTTCAGATAGCTAATGACTGACCACTGCGCGAGAGGTTGCGTGAACTTCGGACCCAACAAGGCATTACTGTGGGGTTCCTGAAGGTCTGATAGCCGAATTACCGCCTTTCGAAGGTACGCACCCGCAGCAACGATCGATCTCTCGGCAATCTCCCGGACGTCCGGAAACGAGAGGAAGGAGTGCTGATACCCGGTCCTCGCTTTTCGTACATCCTGGTAGGTCTTCGCGTCACCGTCGAACAAGAGCCGCTTCCGCGCCTGCGCCAGCAGCGCATTCTGAAACTCCTCCGGACCTAGGTCTGCTGAGATTCCCCATTCTTGCGCAAGTTGCTTGTCCGAGATTCCTCGGTTCTTCACTTCCCTCGCGAGACAAACCGGAGCCAACGCATCGAACGCAGGGTACATGTCGGAGAGAACAAACGTTTCCTTCCCTGGAGTCCAGTGCTCAAGGGCTAGGCGGTAGTGCTCAACAGCCCGATGAAGTCTTTCACCGTCAGGATGGTTGCCAACGGCTTTCATGAGCGCCAAGGTGGCCGGTATCTCGAGAGAGCGTGCGGGACGCGGTAGACCAAAAGGGCCTCTAACAAACTGCTGGAAGTACGCCCGTTCCTTGAGGCCGGGTGTCGCGTCGTACGCCAGTTCCACCGCCACATCTCCGACGGAAGCATTCGCGCAGAAAGCGACGTATGCGCCGAGAAAGTTTGCTCCCGCCAGTGAGGCGTTCACTGCAGCTTCGAGATCGGGGGCTTCACCCCGCATGTCGAACCACAGACCTCTCGGGACCGGTGACTCGTGGCCCTCGTCGTTCAGGTAGGTGGCAATTCGCGTTGGTACCAGCCCGATTGGAGTGGGCGCCGAGACTTTCAGGACTTCGCCGATTGGTATCAGCCCAGCAGCTGTGCCCTGCAGTGCCGCGATGAAGTACATGGGTCTAGGATGTGCCGCCTAACGGAATGCGCCTAAACTGCGGCGCGAGCTCGAGGTGCTCACAAGCAGAAGACTACCACAGTAGAACGGCGCCGTCAGCTTCAGGCGCTTGTTAAGCAGCACCCCAGCGGAGCACTACTTCTCAGAGCTGGTACTTGAAGATGAGGACTTTGCGAGCTCAACCAGGTTCTCAAAGTATCGGCGATGCGTGCGTCGTAATGCCTCCTCGCTCGACGCTTCCAATAGGACAACTTCTAGACGAATGCCACCTCGGTTATTAGCCAGCTCCAGGTTGAGCCTCGTATCCTCGGCGAGTGCTCTCTCCGTGTCGGAAAAAGTCTTCATTGAGACTACGGAGCCACGGGATCGGTCATATCCTATCAGGAAAAGCATGGCTATTTGCCGCCTTTTATTTTCGAAATGTCCACGATTACATCCTTAAGTAGCTTTCGGAGTTGCTGTTTGACGCTTCGCAACTCCTTTCGTTGTCCCACCGACACCCTCTGTAATTCTAATGCTTCCACATCAGCAATGGTCTTGGATAGTCGGTCCAAAAAGGTGCGTAGCTCTTCGGGACCGCCACCGTATTTGATACTTGGATCAACCACATCCGCCAACTTCTCCGACAACTCGGCCCATAAATGCTGGAGCGTGGTACGAACCTGAATCTCGATGGGCTTGTCGTCGGCCGTCGCGATTACATGGACGGCTCGATATCCGTTACTGGGCTGCTTACGTCGATCAACCACGACTGTCTTGAGCTTAGCCTTCAGGAGTTTGACGACCTTGTTCTGATTCCAAATAGGGCCCACGACCAACCGACATCCTGCGATGTCCTGCATCTGAGTTAGGCGAATCGTCTCGCGGTTAAGCTTCTCGACAATGGACGTTGTCGACTTAGCTGGTCGTCCAGTCGGCTTGGAGGCGATGATCTCCTTAATGACCGCGTTGACAACTTCGTATGCGGGTACAAAGGACCGTCGATATGCATCTAGCAGCCTAAGGTCGGAATCCTCAATGGCACCCTTCCGAAGACGCTCGCCAAGCCGATCGATTTGAGTCTTGCTGAACACGCTGAAACGTAACGGCCCCTTGCTCGTGAGCCAACAAGCGCTGCCTAACGGATCGCGCTTAAACTGCGGCGCGCTGAAAAAGAATTCATTCCATAATCTACGCGCGCCGGCAGCTTCAAGCGCTTGTTAGGGGGCGTCGATTGCTGCCGACGAACGCTCAATAAGGTTCTTAAAGGCCACACTTACTACTCGCTCAAACCACACGACTGGAGGGAATGGCTTGTCCGACCAGTCGAAGCTCATCAACGCACGGGCAGGGACAGTGGAACCGACACCAATAACCGCGCTGCGCGGAAATGGGTGACCGCCATGGGTCAGTTTGCCGCGAGCCTGATAGACGTCACCAAGAACCTGCTCGAAGTGAGGCTTTGACGGAAGGAAGCTGGGGGGCACTGTGAAGAGGTCATCCTCTTGCCACAGGGAGTCATCCGCGTAGTCCACCAAGAACTTGACGAACTTGCGTTGTGCCCACGGTATCCCCTTGCACGCTTCGATTGCTAGTTCACGGCTTTGTTGTGCTGTAAGGCCAAAGCCTCGAGCTTTGGTCATCACAGATGCTTTGGAGGATATCATCTGTTCTTCGGTGGGCTGGTAGTCCTTCAAGAGCTCGGACGCCGTCGCCTCAACCGAAGCGATGAGAAGCTGGTACGCCAAATCAGCGTCATGTTCAAGGTGCATGAGGGCCAACGCATACAAACGTGCACTAAGGACCATGCTTGGCGCATTTGGGAAACGCGGGAAACTAACAAGGAGATTCCCAAGCCTAGCCCTGTCGATCCCCAACGGTGGCGGGTTGTAGTCCTTGATGTCGATAGGGCGGCCCTCAGAGTCATACGTGACGCTGGACGGCTTCTGCTGCCAATGCGTGCGGTCGAGAGCCTTCACAAAGCCGATGGACCAATCGCGAAACGGACTGTCCTTGTGATCGTCCGAATAGACTTGACGCACCCTGGCAGAAACGGTTATCAAGCGGCGACACAGGAGCGTCAAGAGAGCCGACAAATCGGCGGCGATGTCCTCGTCAGCGTGGAAGATTATTACAGAGTTGCCGTGTTCTTCCTTGACCTGTGAAGTAAGGAAACGCAGTACCAGTTCTTGAGGAAAATCATTGAAGCGCTCGCTGCAGACGGCCAAAAAGAAGGGCTCGAGCAACAAAAGGCGGGTACCGTCGCTCTTCCGCCAGTCCGTTGTTGCCACACTGGAACTATATAGCTCACCGCTGCATAACAGGCGGTATTCAAAGCACGAGGTCGGGGATTGGCCGTCGCCCTTAGGGCGTTCGAGGAACGCAAGTAGGTGCATTGATTGATGGGCGGTACGCTTCTGCGGGTGCGGAGGCCCTGTACCAGTCATTTAGCGTGGCGCCGCCTAACTAGTAATTAACTGGAGTCACTGAAGGGACTCCGTTGACGGTTAATGTCTGCATAAGTCCCGATTCCAAGATAACGCTGCAGAAATCCGATAGTCACTAAGGAGCCTCAAACAACAAGGCGCGGCAGTTGATCAGGCCACCGCGCCTTGCTATTCGTCCCCCCTCTCCGGAACAGCCGGGCCCGAGCGCAGCGAGGGGGAGAGGGGGAACGAAGGGTGAGTTTCTTTTTCGCTCCGCTCGGCAGGGTTTTGGTTGCGTAGATCGTTCCGCTGTGCGGCACGCTCGGGCAAATGGATCCGCTTCGTCGTCTCAGCGCGGCCGAGCGATTTGCGCGCGCCCGCGCGCTGCGCCACAACCCGACGCCAGCTGAGCGTCACGCCTGGACGTTGCTAGAAGGCGCGGGCTATCGCGTCATTCGAGTGCGCAACAGAGATGCCAGTCGAGAGCACCTCGAAGCGGCGCTGCGCGAGGCGCTCGGGACCAACCGTTAGTTCCCCCTCTCCCGAAGGGAGAGGGGGTCAGGGGGTGAGGACCGGAACGGAGAGGGGGTGAGGGGTCCGCCGATGACGCCGCGGCAGTAGTTGACCGCTCGTTGATGCTAACCCTCGAGCGTGCTTGCCAATCCCCCAACGCCGAGCCTACGTTCCCGATATGAGTACGCCACTCATGACGGCCGAAGACCTGCTGTACACCAACGTGCCGAACAAGCGGACGGAGCTGGTGCGCGGCCGGCTCGTCGTGCATGAGCCGCCCGGCGGCAAGCACGGCAACGTTACCGCCAACCTCGGCGCGCGGCTCTGGACGCACGCCGATCTGACCCGCGCGGGAGCGGTGTTCGTCGGGGATACCGGGTTTACGCTGGCACGGAATCCCGACACGGTGCGCGGACCCGATATCGCGTTCATCCGTACCGAGCGCCTGCCGCAGCCCATCCCCAGCACCTTCCTCGAATTCGCTCCGGATCTCGTGGTCGAGATCCTCTCACCTCATGATCGTCCCGGTGAAGTCCTCGCGAAGGTCGGGGACTGGCTAGATGCCGGTGCGCGACTCGTCTGGGTCGTCGATCCGGAGCGACGGGTCGCGCGTGTGTATCGGCCGGACGGGACGGAAGACGTCATCTCGGGTGACGGAGCGCTGCTGGGCGAGGACGTGTTGCCCGGGTTCAGCTGCACGCTGACAACCGTTCTCTAACTCCTTCTCCCTTCTTTTTTTTGCCAGCCAACCACCACACGTTGTCATCCTGAGCGAGCGCTTTAGCGCGAGCGAAGGACCTGCTTGTTTGGGGCGCTGAGCTACACGAAGTCATAGTTCCCCCTCTCCGGAACGGAGAGGGGGCCAGGGGGTGAGGACCCAAGCCTGAGGAGAGTTCCTTGTCTGGCTCGCGCGTTGTTTACGTCAGCTATATCCGCGCGACACCCGAGAAGCTGTGGCAGGCACTCACGACAGCGTGGGGTTCCGCGTTGCACGAACGCTGCAGTAGGTGGAGCGGGCGCTGCGTCTTTTAGCACCGGCGCGCACACAATTGATATGTATAGATGCCGAGCGTACGTTAGGATGTGGCGTGCCCATCACGCCTCGGTTGTCCCAGAAGCTCCACCAAACCCTCGGAGGACAGGAGGGCGCCGAGTTTGTGAACTGGATGCATCAGATGGACGCGCGCGCGAGCGATGTCGCGACGCACGGCGATCTTGCCGAGTTACGAGCTGAGTTACGCGCGGATATCGCTGAGCTGCGTCAGGAAATGCGAGTCGGGTTTGTCAAAATCCACGAGGAGATGGCGCACCTCGAGATCCGCTTCGAGCGCCGTTTCGGTGATCTGATCAAGTGGTC
>WNGB01012659.1_pt1 | contig 11430 bp, 10 predicted proteins | sample 5400681 | NCBI WGS metagenome assembly WNGB01 (sample SAMN13153367, study PRJNA577476) | soil metagenome | isolation source: 115 cm soil or saprolite under grassland replicate 2 | place: USA:California | collected 2016-06-15 | reverse complement strand
TGGGCGACTCGTTGCCGGGGCTGCAAGCCCGGCTCATGAGCCAGGCGCTGCGCAAGCTGGCGGGGGCGATCAACCGCTCGCGCACCTCGGTGATCTTCATCAATCAGCTGCGTGAGAAGATCGGGGTCATGTTCGGCAATCCCGAAACCACCAGCGGCGGTCGCGCGCTGAAGTTCTACGCGTCGGTGCGGCTCGACATGCGGCGCATCGCGCCGGTCAAGGATCGTGAAGTTGTGATCGGCAATCATGTGCGCGTGAAAGTCGTCAAGAACAAGGTGGCGCCGCCATTCCGCCAGGCGGAGTTCGACATCATGTTCGACGAAGGGATCAGCCACGAGTCGCTGCTCGTGGATATCGCGGCGGAGGCCGGCATCATCGAGAAGTCAGGCGCTTGGTACTCGTACGGCAAAGAGCGGATCGGACAGGGGCGTGAGAACGCCAAGTTGTACCTGAAGGACCACCCGGATATGTCGGCCGAAGTCGAGGCACGCGTGAAGCAGCACCTCGGCGTCAGTAGTGTAGAACCGGGCGGAGCAGTCGCCGACGAGGAGAGCGCCGCGAGCGAAGAGTGATTCTCACCGGACTCGCCCCCGATCCACGCCGGCCAGACTATAGGCTGGTCGAAGTGGATCGGGGGCGTTTTGCATCGCTGCCGGCCGACGCGCTGGCGGCGCTGGACCTCGTCATCGGCCACGAGATTCGGCCCCTGGTCCTGGAGCGGCTGCAGGAGCTGGCCGACCTCGAGGCGGCCCATCGCGCCGCGCTGCGCGCGCTCGCGCGCCGCGCCCACGCGCGGTTCGACCTGCGGCGCCGGCTGCTTCAGAAACAACACCCGCCCGGGGCCGTGGACGCTGCGCTCGATCGAGTGAGCGCCGCTGGGTTGCTCGACGACACGCGCTTCGCCGTCGATTATGCCGCCGCCAAGGCGCGACGCGGTCGCGGTCCCGCGCGGTTGGTGCGCGATCTCCAGGCTCAAGGCGTCGATCGCCGTGTTGCCGAAGAAGCCGTACGTAGCTCGCTCGCGGCCGAGGGCGTCGATCCGGCCGACGCCGTTCGGGCGCTGGCGGAGAAGCGGGCGAAGCAGCTGGCGGGGTTGCCGGCGGCGGTGCGGAAGCGGAGGCTGGTGGCGTTTTTGGTGAGGAGGGGGTTTGGGGGAGCTGAGATTCGGAGTGTCGTCGAGGGATTGTAGCCCACCCTGGTTAGCTACGGTGAGTGGTCGAGGATCGGAGCACATCGCAAGCGGGCTTTACGCTCACGTCACGTGGTGCACGCACGCTCGGCACAAGGCGATCCGCAAATATGACGTCCCAGCCATTGTCGAATCGGTCTTGAATGCTGCCCAGCGGACGGGTGTTCATGTGCATGCGCAGGCTATTCTTCGCGACCATGTTCACGTCCTCGTTAGTTATCTGCCGACCATGGCCCTGGACGATTTCATCCAGGAGGCCAAGTCCGACGCTGAACGAAGCGTGAATTCGACCCGGAAGGACGCTCAGCGACTGCGATGGATGGTCGGCTATCATGTGGGCTCGCTTTCGCGAGATCACATTCTGGCGACACGATCATACATTGCGCGGCAGTTTCGCCGTCATCCTGACTTGGTCCCGATCTAACCAGGGTCGGCTATATTCCCCGCCATGAGGTCCGCCGACATCCGCCGCAAGTTCCTCGACTTCTTCAAGGCCCGCTCGCATACGGAAGTGCCGAGCGGGCCTTTGGTCCCCCCCGACGACCCGACGCTGCTGTTCACCAATGCCGGCATGGTGCAGTTCAAGCGCGTGTTTCAGGGTCTGGAACGTCGTGACTACACGCGGGCGGTGACCTGCCAGAAGTGTGTGCGGGCCGGCGGCAAGCACAACGACCTCGAGCAGGTGGGCCATACGGCCCGCCACCACACCTTCTTCGAGATGCTCGGCAACTTCTCGTTCGGCGATTACTTCAAGAAGGAAGCGATCGAGTACGCCTGGGAGTGGGTCACCGGCAGCGAGTGGCTCGGCATCGATCCCGATCGGCTGTACGTCACGGTGCACCACACCGACGATGAAGCTCGCACGCTGTGGCGCCAGGTGACCGGCATCGCGGACCATCGGATCTACGGTCTCGGCGACAAGGACAACTTCTGGCAGATGGGAGATACCGGACCCTGCGGTCCATGTTCCGAGATCCTCGTCGATATTCGCGGGATGCGGGATGCGAAAAGCGGGATGCGTGATCTCGCGCTCGACGAGTTTGTTGCTGTGAGCGAAGAGGGGAAGCTGCTGGAGATTTGGAATCTCGTCTTCATGCAGTATGACCAGCAACCCAACGCATCCCGCATCCCGCTCCCCGCGCCTTCGGTCGACACCGGCGCAGGGTTGGAACGCATCTCGGCCGTCATGCAAAACGTCTCCTCCAACTTTGATACGGATCTATTTCACCCGATTATCGCGCAAGCCGTCGAGATCGTGGGGCGCCCCTACGACCGCGGCCCCTCCGGCGCGCCCTATCGCGTGCTCGCCGACCATGCGCGCGCCGTTGCATTTCTGCTCGCCGACGGCGTCTACCCGTCGAACGAAGGCCGCGGCTACGTCCTGCGCCGCATCCTGCGGCGCGCCGTGCGCCACGCCTGGCTGCTGGGCCGCCGCGAGCCGACGCTGGCACAATTGACGCGCGCGGTCGGCGGCGTGATGGGCGACGTGTATGCGGAGCTGGTGTCGAAGGAGCAGCACATCGAGCGGGTCACGCGCGCCGAAGAAGAGCGCTTCCTGGAGACGATCGACGGCGGATTGGAGCGGATGGAGGAACTCCGTCACCAGCCCGTCATCTCTGGTGAGGATGCGTTCAAGCTCTACGATACGTATGGGTTTCCGCTCGATCTCACGCAGATGATCGCCGCCGAGCATGGGCATACCGTCGACGTCGCCGGCTTCGAAGCCGCTCTCGGTCAGCAGCGAAGGAGATCGAGAGCGGCGCGTGCCGTCGGGATACGGGATACGGGATACGGGAAACGTGGCGGCGACTGGGTTCAGGTGAAATCGAAGGGCAAACAAAAGTGGGTCGGTTACGATGCCACGAAAGCCGAAACGGAACCGATTGCGTTTCGCCAGAGTGGGGATCAGTTGGAGCTCATCCTGGAAGAGAACCCCTTCTACGCCGAATCAGGCGGTCAGGTCAGCGACACCGGCGTCGTGAAGGGTGACGGCTGGGAGTTGACCGTCGAGGACGTCGAGAAGGTGGACGGCAAGAGCGCCGTCGTCGGCACGTTCGGCGAGACGTTCGAGCCCACGGCCGCGGTGGCGCAGGTCAATGAGGCGCGCCGCCGCAACATCGAGCGCAACCATACGGCGACCCATCTGGTGCACGCCGCGCTGCGCAAGGTGCTCGGGACCCACGTCCGCCAGGCCGGCTCCGTCGTGGCGCCGGACCGCCTGCGGTTCGACTTCAGCCATCATGGCCCGATCGCGGATGACGCGCTCGCCCGTATAGAAGAAGAGGTCAACCAGCACATCTGGGAGAACCTCCCCGTCGCGACGCGGCAGACGGCCTATAAGGACGCGATCGCCGCGGGCGCCATGGCCTTTTTCACGGAGAAGTACGGCGACGTCGTGCGCGTCGTGGATGTCCCGGGCGTCTCGCTGGAGCTGTGCGGCGGTACGCACGTACCTACGACCGGGCAGATCGCCGTTTGCCGCTTCACGCACGAGACCGGGGCCGCGGCCGGCGTCCGGCGCATCGAGGCGCTCACGGGACCCGCGGCCTATCGCTACGCGCTCGACTTGCAGAGCCGGCTGTCCGAGGCGGCGGGATTACTGAAGACGCAGCCGGAGCATCTCGCGCGCCGCATCGAGGCGATGCTGGAAGAGAATCGCAAGCTGGAGAGGCGCGTGGGGGAATTGCTGCGCGGGGGAGCGGGGAGCCGGGAGCAGGGAGCAGTCGAGAAAATCGGTGACGTGGAGCTCCACATCTCGGAATCGAGTCTCGACGATCGCGCGCAAATCGCCGCGTTGATGGATGGCTTCCGTGAGAAGCACAAGGATGCTATCTCGGTTCTATTCACTATCGGCGAGAAGCCGGGCATTCATGTGGCCGTCACGAACAACTTGATCGCTCGAGGCATCAAGGCCGGCGATATCGCGAATGCCATCGCGGCAACCGCTGGTGGCAAGGGCGGCGGCCGACCGCAGTTTGCATCCGCGGGTATCGGTGATACCGCGAGAATGCGCGATGCTCGGGAACAGACTCCTCGCATTGTGCGGGAACTGCTGAAACAATGACGCGGGAAGATGTTCTGGCGTGGTTAGACGCGCGCAGGCCGTCGCCTCCGGAGACGCTCCGCCGGCGGATCAATCGCGCGATCGATGAGCTGCTCCCGGCTCCCGGCTCCCCGCTCCCCGTTTACCTGGCGCAGGTTGGCCACACATTGCTCGACCGGGTGGCAGGGAAGCCGCAGGGAGGCCGTGAGCTGGCGCTTGATCTGCTGGCGGCCGACGCGTTTGCCACATATGCCTTCGAAGCACAGGCCGAAGCGGGAGGAGGGGAGGGATCGCATGAGACTTGATGGTCAGGGTTTGCTCGTGCTCGTGGATCCGGTGCGCACTACCGGCGCCGAAGCGGCGCGGATCGGCCGTGAAGCAAAGGCGGCGGGCGTGCGGGGTCTGTTGATCGGGTCGTCGTTCGACGGCGCTGCCCAGACGCATGACGTCGCGCGCGCGCTGCGGGAGAACGCGCCCGGCATTCCGGTCGCGCTGTTCCCCGGCTCGGCGATGCAGCTCACCGATCAGGTGGACCTGGTGCTGTTCCTGTCGCTCGTCTCGGGCCGCAATGCGCAGTATCTCATCGAAGAGCACGTGCGCGCGGTGCCCTTTCTGCAGCAGCATCCCGTCGCCACGCTGTCCACCGCGTACATCCTCATCGACGGCGGCCGGGTGACGAGTGTGGAGTCGGTGAGCCAGACGCGGCCGCTTCCCGCAGACAAACCCGAGCTGGCGGCGGCGCACGCCACCGCGGCGACGTTGATCGGCATGCAGGCGGTGTATCTCGATGCGGGCAGCGGTGCCGAACGGCCCGTCACGGCGGCGGTAATTCGGGCGTGCCGGGCCGCGGTGCCCGGCCGGCCGCTGTTCGTCGGCGGCGGGATTCGCACGCCGGCACAGGCGCGCGTGGCGCGAGCGGCGGGGGCCGATTTCGTCGTCATCGGCACCGTTATCGAAGAAAAGCCCAGGGAGGGCCTGGCGGTCTTCGTCGAGGCTGTGCGGTGAGCGTCGAGAAAATCCGGGAGTCGCTGAGCGGCCTCGCGACGCTCGCCGGCCGCGTCGCGGCCGAGCAGGCGGACGAGATCGCGGCCATCGCGGAGCGCTACGAGACCACGCTGCGCGGCGGCGGCACCCTGTTTTTTGCGGGGAACGGCGGCAGTGCCGCCGACGCGCAGCATCTCGCCACCGAGTACGTGGTGCGGTACCAGACGAACCGGCCGGCGATGCGCGCCGTCGCGCTCACGACCGACACGTCGTTGCTCACGGCGTGCGCCAACGACATGGGCTTCGACGAGGTGTTCGCGCGGCAGGTCGAAGCGCTGGCGGAGCCGGGCGATCTGCTGGTGCTGCATTCGACGTCCGGCGAAAGTCCCAACGTCATTCGCGCCGCGCAATCGGCGCGGTCGCGCGGCGTCGGCGTCGTCGCGTTTCTGGGAAAAGGCGGCGGGCACCTGAAGGAGCTCGCCGACGCCGCCCTCATCGTCCCCGCCGACGACACCGCGCGCATTCAGGAGCTCCATCTCGCCATCGAGCACGTGATCTGCGATCTGGTTGAAGATCGGTTGAAGGGCTGACGTGTGACGTGCGGCGTGCGGCGTTGATCGATCTTACTGCGAAGCGAGCGTTTGTTACCGGCGGTGGGCGCGGCATCGGGCGCGCGACGGCGATGATGCTGGCGCGCGCCGGGGCGAAAGTGGCCGTGGGGTATCGCAGCCGCAAACCCGCCGCGGATCCACGGATCGTCGCGGCCGTGCGTGGCGACCTCGGCACGGCGGCCGGCGCGAAGAAGGCGGTCGCCGAAGCGCTGCGAGCCCTTGGTGGGCTCGAGATCCTTGTCGTGAATCACGGCGTCTGGCCACCGGACGACGTGCCCGTCGCCAAGCTGAGCGACGAGCAGTGGGAGGCGACGCGCCGCGCCAATCTCGATGCGGTGATCTACGTCTGCCGCGCGGCGATCCCGAGCATCCCGGAGGGCGGCACGATCGTGCTCGTCGCCTCGACGGCGGGCCAGCGTGGCGAGGCATTTCACGCCGATTACGCCGCCACGAAGGGCGCGGTCATCTCGTTTACCAAATCCCTTGCCGTCGAATTGGCGCCCAGAGTCACGGTGAACTGCGTTGCGCCGGGGTGGGTCGATACCGACATGTCGGCCGCCACGCTCAAGGCCAAGCCCGCGATCCTCGCCACGATCCCCCTCGGCCGCGCGGCGAGCGCCGAGGATATCGCGGGGCCGATTGTGTTTCTGTGCTCCCCGTTGGCGCGGAACATCACGGGTGAGATTCTGAATGTGAACGGGGGCTCGGTGCTCTGCGGATGACGTTCCCATCTCAGCTGCCCATCCCGTCCGAAGTCCTGAAGATCGCCAAGAAGCTGGAAGATGCGGGCTTCGAGACGTGGTGCGTCGGCGGCGCGATCCGGGACAACCTGCTGGGTCTGGAGAACCACGATTTCGACCTCACCACCTCGGCACCGCCTGCGGAGGTCCAGAAGGTCTTCAAGCGCACGGTGCCGGTGGGAATCGAGCATGGCACGGTGGCCGTGCTGGATGCCAATGATCAGCCGCACGAGGTCACGACGTTTCGCAAGGACATTCAGACCGATGGGCGCCACGCCGTCGTCGAGTTTGGCGTGTCGCTCATGGACGACCTGGCGCGCCGGGACTTCACGATCAACGCCATCGCCTACCATCCGATCACCCACGAGTGGCGCGATCCCTTTCAGGGCGAGCAGGACCTTGGCAAGAAACTGATCCGCTCGGTCGGCGATCCCAACTGGCGCTTTCAGGAAGACTATCTGCGAATCCTGCGCGCCCTGCGCTTCAGCGCGCGCTTTGAGTTCCGCATCCATTCCCGGACGCTCGAGGCCGCCAAGGGGAACGCGCAGGGGCTCGCGCAGCTGTCCGCTGAACGCGTACGGGATGAGTGGTTCAAGGGAATCAAGACCGCGAAGAAGGTGTCGAAGCTTGTGGCGCTGTGGCGGGACGTGGGGGCGACTAGAATCTGGCTTCCCGAATTAGGAGCAGGGAGCACGGAGCAGGGAGCAGTAGACAAACTCCCGCGCGATTCGGTGCTCATCAGCGCCTATCTTGCGAAGGATCCGGCATCGTTGCTCACTCGTCTCAAATGCTCCAACAAGGACATCGAGCGTGGCCGGACCATCGGGCTATGGAGGGATAAGTATCCGGACGCGAAGGATCCTGCTGCGATACGTCGGTGGTTGGCGGCGGTCGGCGACTCCGCAGATGATTTGTTGACGCTGCTCCCTGCTCCCCGCTCCGTGCTCCCTGCGCTTATGAAGGTTCGCGCAGCTAACCCGCCACTCGTCCTCAAGGACCTGGCGGTGAAAGGAGACGATCTCATCGCCGCCGGTGTTCGCCCCGGTCCAGGCGTTGGCGAAACACTGCAACGGTTGCTTGACGAGGTCCTGGAGGATCCAAGCCGCAACACCCGCGAGTATCTGCTCTCTCGTGTCTAAGGCCCTGGTTTATGCCCTCGCTGCGGCCGCGGGGAATGTGCTCGGGGCGCTCGCGGTCACGCGTCGTGCGGTTCTCCAACTCAAGGTAATCGAGCATCTGCTTGCGTTCGGCGCCGGTTTCATGTTGTCGGTCGCCATTATCGAGCTCCTGCCGGAGGCCTTCTCGCGCAGTGGGGCGATGGCACCGGTTCTAGTGCTCGCCGGATACCTGGCGGTGCATTTCACGCAACACACGGTCACGCCCCACTTTCACTTTGGCGAAGAAACACACGCTATTAGTTCCGTCGCCGGCACATCCGCGCTGATCGGCCTCTTGCTGCATACGTTCTTCGACGGCGTGGCCATCGCAAGCGCGTTTCTGGTTCGTCCCGAGCTCGGCTTCATGGTGTTCGTCGCCATCTTTCTGCACAAGCTTCCGGAAGGAGTGACGATCTCGAGCATCATGATGGCGGGCGGGCGGACCGGTGGCGGGGCGCTCGGGGCGGCCGCTCTGCTGGGTGTTGCGACAATGGCAGGGGTGATCCTTACGGACCATGTAGGATTCCTCGTTCAGCATGGCTTGGCGCTCTCGGCGGGCGTAGCGATCTATGTGGCTGCGTCGAACCTTGTACCGGAGCTTCAAGGAAAGCACGGCTGGACGATGCCAGCCGCATTCTTCGCAGGCGCGGCGGTATTCTTCGTTACGAAACTGCTACTCGACTCCGTGTGATCGGGATGCGCGATGCGTGGTGATTGCTCAGGCTGCGAATGAGACCAATGATGATCGCGATCGATCGTGAGCACAGGTCAATCGCCACCCGAAGGTTGTCGGGAGGAAGGAGTTCCAGACGTCGTAGCACACACAGATGACTGAACAACTCCGTGTTCGACCCAAGGGCGATCTTCAATCCCCGAATGAATTGTGGGGTTGTCCCCAGCGAGTACCCTTCCGCGATATTTGCAGGAATCGAAAGCGATGCTCGGCGGATTTGGTCGATAAGGGCGAAGTGCTTGGAGAGGCGTGTATCGAGGGTGAGCGAATAGCTCTGGAAAGCGAGATCCTGGGCAACGTGCCAGGCATCGAGCTTGTCGAGTTTTCTCATACTCTCATGTTTACCGAGACTGCGGCCGTTGCCATCATGAATTCACCGCAAGATGGGTCGATTATAACGCATCCCGCATCCCGCATCTCGCATCCCGGATGGAGATCGTGACCGAACCCACCCTCTTCCAGGGCTCAACCGAGCCGTTAGCCGCACGGATGCGGCCGAAGACGCTGGACCAGTTTCTCGGTCAAGAGCATCTCCTCGGTCCGGGCAAAGCCCTCGGCGATCTGATTCGGCGTGGCGACGTCGGGTCGTGCATCTTCTGGGGCCCGCCTGGCTCCGGCAAAACCACCCTCGCCAGGATCATCGCCAACTACACCGAGCGGCAGTTCGAGGCGTTCTCCGCGGTGACCGAGGGAGTCGCCAGGGTCCGCGAGATCATCAAGGAGGCCGAGGAGCGGCTCAAGTATCAGGGGCAGGGGACGATCCTGTTCTGCGACGAGATCCACCGGTTCAACAAGGCGCAGCAAGACGCGTTTCTGCCCTGGGTCGAGAATGGTGTCATCACGCTCATTGGCGCGACGACGGAGAACCCGAGCTTCGAGCTGACGGGAGCCCTCTTGTCGCGGTGTCGGGTGTTTGTGCTGGAACCGTTGACGGACGATCACATACGGACGGTGATTGAGCGCGCTCTTCGGGAAACGGGATGCGAGATGCGGGAAGCGGGATGCGTGAGCGAGGAGGGGATAGATCTACTTGTGATGCACGCGCAGGGTGACGCCAGACGCGCGCTCAATACCCTCGAAGCCCTTCTCAAGTACGTCCACGCATCTCGCATCCCGCATCCCGCATCTCGCGATATCGTTCAACAGGTATTAGAAAAACCGCTGCCAGTCTACGACAAGGGTGGCGAGCAGCATTTCAACCTGATCTCGGCTCTGCATAAGGCGGTGCGTGGCTCGGACGCCGACGGTGCGCTCTACTGGCTCGCGCGCATGCTCGCGGGAGGCGAGGATCCGCTCTACATCGCGCGGCGACTGGTGCGCATGGCGGTCGAGGACATCGGGCTGGCCGATCCGCGCGCGCTCACCGTCGCGCTAGCGGCCAAAGACGCCTATCACTTCCTCGGCAGCCCGGAAGGCGAATTGGCGCTGGCGGAGGCCGCGATCTATCTCGCCACCGCGCCAAAATCGAACCGCGCCTACGATGCGTTTGGCCGGGCCATGGAGGCCGCGCAGCAGTATCCCGCCGAGCCGGTGCCGCTGCACATCCGCAATGCGCCCACCGGACTGATGAAGGAGCTGGGCTACGGCGCGGGATACACCTACGCGCACGATTCCGAGCACGCCTATATCCCGCAGGAGTACCTGCCGCCGGCGCTGCGCGGCAGCAAGTGGTACGCGCCGACCGCCTCAGGTTATGAGAAAACCATCAGCGAGCGCATCGCGTGGTGGGAACGCCTGAAGCGCGAGGCCGCGCCCTAGTTCTCCTCCGTCGTCTGCGTCAGCGTGCGCTGCAGGCCATGCCGTTCCATCAGCCGATACAACGTGGTCCGGTCCACGGCCGCGATCCGCGCCGCGCGGGAAATGTTGTTGCCGGCCTGCCCGACGAGCCAGGTGAGATAGCGCCGCTCGAATTCCGCCAGCAGCCGCTCGCGCGCCACGTGATAGGTCTCCTCGATCGGCATCGTGACCGCGGGAGCAGCGGAGGCCGCCTCTTCGACGGTAGACTGGCCGGGGCTGAAGGGGAGGTCCTCCGCCCGCAGCTCGGCGCCCGGCTCGAGCAGCACGACGGCATGCTCGATCACATTCTGCAGCTCGCGCACGTTTCCCGGCCAGGAATGCGTCCGCAGGGCACGCACGGCGCTGTCGGACAGCGTCGGGACGGCGTTCCCGTGGTCCGCCCCCCGGTGCGCATGCCAATAGTAATTGAGGAAATGGTTGGCGAGCAGCGGGATGTCTTCGGTGCGGTTTTGCAGCCGCGGGACATTGATCGGCACGACGCGCAAGCGGTAGTACAGGTCCTCGCGCAACCCGCCCGACTTGACCGCTTCTTCGGGGTCGCCGTTCGTCGCCGCGATGAAGCGCACGTTGACGACCGCGTCGGTCGTTTCGCTGCCCACCCGTCGCACGACGCCATCCTGGATGACGCGGAGCAGCTTGGCCTGCGTCGGCTTGGACATCTCGAGCAGCTCGTCCAGAAACAGCGTCCCGCCATTGGCGCTCTCGAGCAGCCCGGCCTTGTCGCGCACGGCGCCGGTGAACGCCCCCTTGACGTGCCCGAACATCTCCGACTCGAGCAGCGCCTCGGGCAGCGCGGCGCAGTTCAACGCCACGAGCGGCTTGCTACTGCGGCGGCTGTGGGCATGGATGAACTGCGCGATCAATTCCTTGCCCGAGCCACTCGCGCCGGTGATGAACACGGAGGCGTCGGTGGGCGCGACCCGGCGCGCCAGATCGATCGCGCGGCGGAAGATCGGCGCCACGCCCAGCACCTGCACGCGATCGCTGTTGCCGTGCTCCTTCACGAAATCCGCTTGCTGCTGCTTCGATTCGTTGGTGACGCTCACCGTGTGCACGGCGCGCCCGATGAGGATCTGGAAGTGCGTCGCCGAGAACGGCTTGGGCAGATAGTCCCACGCGCCGAGCCGCAGTGCCTCCACGCTCGAGGCCACGCTGGGGTTGCCCGTCATCATGATG
>WNGB01028272.1_pt1 | contig 11431 bp, 8 predicted proteins | sample 5400681 | NCBI WGS metagenome assembly WNGB01 (sample SAMN13153367, study PRJNA577476) | soil metagenome | isolation source: 115 cm soil or saprolite under grassland replicate 2 | place: USA:California | collected 2016-06-15 | reverse complement strand
CCGTGCCGCCGTCTCGCGCGTCGCGGCGACCTCGCGCCCGCCTTCCTCGATGGCCGGGACCACGACGTAGACACGCTCGCCCGCAGCCACACGCTCGGCCGCGAAGCGATAGATCGCGGGCCGGGCTTCCTCGGTGCGGACGCGGGTCACGACCGGAGTACGTCCGGGCGGCTTTTCGCCCAGAACCGACACGTCGAGCTCGCCGTAGATCGCCCAGGCGAGCGAGCGCGGGATCGGCGTGGCCGTCATGACGAGAACATGCGGCGTGTCTCCTTTGTGGAAGAGCCGCGCCCGGTGCGCGACGCCGAACCGGTGCTGCTCGTCGACGACCACGAGACCGAGCCGGCGGAACCGGACGGGCGACTCCAGCAACGCGTGGGTCCCGACGAGAACCTCGACCTCTCCTCTTTCGAGCGCCTCGAGCAGCGCCTTGCGCGGGCGCCCCCGGACGCGGCCTGTGAGCAGGCCGATTCGGACGTCCGCCTTTTCCATCCATCCGGCGAGGCTCTGGGCAAGCTGCTCGGCCAGGATCTCCGTCGGCGCCATGAGGGCGCCCTGCACGCCATTCTTCGCGGCCAGCAGGAGCGCCAGCCCCGCCACGATCGTCTTCCCGCTGCCCACGTCGCCCTGCAGCAGGCGCGCCATCGCTCGGCCCGAAGCCATATCCGCCGCGATCTGTTTGACGGCCTCCCGCTGCGCTCCCGTCAGGGAAAACGGCAGCGCCCGCCGCGCGGAGGAGCGCAGCGCCTCGTCGGCCACGAGCACCCGGCCCTTTCGCTCGGCAAGGCGCGCTCGTTTGTCTTCGATCCGCGCGGCCAGCACGCAGAGCTCCTCGGCTGCGAGCTGCTGCCGCGCCGTTCGGGCGCTCTCGAGGTTCGTGGGAAAGTGCGCCTCGGCGAGCGCGGAAAGCAGCTGCGCCGGTGGAAGCGAAGCGGCGCGGACGTCCGGCCCGAGCCGATCCAGAGCTCGGCGCGCCAGAGTCCTCCATGTTCGCGACCCCGTCGCTCCGGCGCGGTGATAGATCCCGACGATGCGCCCCGAGTGCACGGGATCGGTGTCCAGCCCCTCGTCGAAGAACTCGGTCTCGGGGTTCTCGAGCCGCAACTCTCCCCGAGGCGTCGTCGCCGGCGCTCCGTAGAGGACGACGGGCCGCCCGGACTCCGCCGCCTTCACGAAGGACGGATAGCGATTGTGCCAAAGCACTCGCACGGCCCCGGTCCCATCGTCGGCGACGGCCTCGATCTTGAGTCCCCCCCGGCGCATTCGCGCCCCGCGGACCCCGGAGAGCCGCGTCAGCAGCGTCGCGGCCTCACCCGGGCGAAGGGCCGCCACGGTGCCGTAGCGCCGCCGATCCTCATACCGGAACGGCAGCGCGACCAGGAAGTCGGCCACGGTCGCGATGCCCGCCGCTTTCAGCCCGGACGCACGCGCGGGGCCGACGCCGGGTACGAGAGAGACCGGGTCTCGGAGGGACAGTTTGGAGTTTGGGGTAACTCCAGACCCCAAAACTACGCCCCCGTCTTGAATTGCAGGGTCACCAATCCGAACTTCAGCGTGTCGCCGTCCTGAATCGGCACAGGCGTGCCCGTCGCCACCCGGTTGTCGTTGACGAACGTGCCGTTCATCACGCCGATCTCTTCCATGACGTAGAACGTGCCCCCCATCTGGTAGATCTTGGCGTGCCGGCGCGAGGTCGAGCGCTGCGAGTCCAGAGGCGAGAGGTCCACCTCGGGCGTGATGCCCGTAACGGGGTCACTGCGCCCCACGAGCGTGTCACCCTCCCGGTTCAGGTAGAACTCTTGGTTGCCCTCGGCCGAGAGCAGGCGCACGGCGCTGCGCGTCGGCGCCGAAACCGGGACCTGCTTTCGCGGAGCCGGCCGTTCCTCTTCCTGCACGCGCCGGCCCAGCGCCTCTTCGAGCATGGCCGTCACCTCGCGCACGCGGCGCGAGAGCTTGCGCATCATGCGGACGGCGATCTCGGTGTTGCTCTTCAACATCGTGTCGAACGTTGCGCCGTTGATGCGAACCACCTCGACGTCCGTCTTCGCCCGGGCCGTGGCGGTCCTCGGGAGATCCTCGAGCACGCTCATTTCGCCGAAGAAGTCGCCCTTCTCGAGCGTGGCGAGGACCTTCGTCTCCCCGGCAATCGTCTTGATCAGCTCGACGGTGCCGGCCTGAAGGATGAACATGTCGTTGCCGATCTCACCCTCGGAAAAAATGATGTCGCCCATCGAGTGCTGGACGATGTAGCGCTCGAAGGGGCTCTTGCCGCTTCCCGCTCCGGATTTGAAGACGGCTTTCATCCGAGCTCCACCGCGGGCTCGAGAAAGGTCAGCGCCGCATCGCCGTCGAGCTCGAGACGGACTCGCACCCCGAGCGGCAGACTGCGGGGGCGAAGGACGTGGCCGGCGGGCAGGTTGATCGCGACCGGGAACGGCGCGCCCCGGAACCGATCCGCGAGCCAGCCGCGCGAGGCCTCCGGAGCTTCGCCGACGGGAGGCACGACCGAGCCGATGACCATGCCTCGGAGTTTATCGAATGTCCCGGACCGTTCGAGCTGGGTGAGCATCCGGTCGAGACGGTAGGCGGCCTCCCCGACATCCTCCCAGAAGAGAATTGCGCCGTCCGCGGCAAGGGCCTCGGGCGTTCCCGCGAGCGAAGCCAACAGCGAAAGGCATCCTCCCACCAGCGGTGCTTCTGCTCCTCCCGGCGACAGAACATCCTCTGGCGGGAAGGGATGCCGCGCCGGCGTCTCGCCCGATAGGACCGCATCCCAGTCGAGCCCGTCCTGCTCGGGCAGCTCCACGGCCGCCATCGGCCCGTAAAACGCGACGAGACCCACCATCTGCGTCAGCCAGGCGAAAAGCACGGTCAGGTCCGAGCCGCCGAGGTGGATCTTCGGGTTTGCCCGGACCGCTGCCGCGTCGAGCAGCGGCAGGACCCTTGCTGCGCCATAGCCGCCTCGCGCGAACAGGACGGCGTCCACAGACGGATCGCGCACGAGGTCCCGGTACCCCCATGCCCTCTCCTGGTCCGTCCCGGCCAGGAATCCCACGCGCCGCCGCAGATTCGACGCTTCCACGACGCGGTATCCCATCGCGCGAAGCTTCGCGAGACCGGTATCGAGCCGCGCCTCCTCGACGGGTCCCGAGATGGCAGCCACACCGATCGTCCCGCCCTTCCGCAGCGCTGGAGGCTTGACGAGGTCGCGCATTGGCGGTGCTTGCCCTCCGTCTAGAAAATTCTCAGCCGTCGGTCGCGAAGCGACCGCCACGGCTGAAAGTCCGAGCGGGCCTGTAAGCCGAATTCTGTGTTCCGGTTGCCCGGAATCGCGATCATTCCTCTGGGCCCGAGGTTGCCCTCGGGCTCAAGCAGCCGACCCGGAGACAGCCCGCCGGAGGCGGAATGGGACGGGCGCCCTCTGTCTCCCTATTTGGCCTTGCTCCGCATGGGGTTTACCGTGCCCCCGGCGTTGCCGTCGAGGCGGTGCGCTCTTACCGCACCGTTTCACCCTTGCCGTTCGCCCCCGAAGGGGCGAAAGGCGGTCTGTTCTCTGTGGCACTTTCCTTCGCGTCGCCGCGACCGGGCATTACCCGGCATGCCGCCCGTTTGGAGTTCGGACTTTCCTCCCCGATTTCTCGGGACGATCACGTGGCCCGCTCGGACCGTGAAGATTGTATCAGTCTCGATTCCCCTCATCCGCGAAGTAGTCCATCCAGTCTTCCACGTCGATGGCTGCCTCCGGTTTCCTCTCGGCGGGCGTCGCGGCGCCGAAGGATCTCCAGAAAATGTCGGGCAGGAGCACCTTCGCGCCGGCATCGCGGACGCGCCGAGCCAACCCGCGGTCTGCGGTGACCACGACGATCTCGCGGGGCCTCGTCGACCGTTCGACCTCGCGCACGATCGCCTCGTCGGCGCTGCCCCCGCAGGCGCGCAGGGACAGGTTCCCGAGCGACGTCGCCCGACCGGCCGGGCCGTCGAAAAAGAGGGTCGCCTTCGCCCGGGTGCGGCGGAGCCGCTCGGACACTTCCTTCACGAGCGCGTCGCGATCCTCCTGCTCGGGCCGGGCGGCGCCCCGGACCCGGCCGATGAGGTTGTTGGCGTCGAGAAAGTACGGCACGAAGGCCTCAAGAGCCCTTCGGCCGGCTGCGCGGATGTTGGAGACGAAAGGAAAGGATCGTCACGGCCCGGCGCACGCGCGGCCAGTGCATCCCCAGAGTCATCGCGAGAGCGACGAGAAAGACTACGGTGAATCGCGGCTCGAAGAACGTCAGAGTGGCGACCACCACGGCGACGAGATCTTCCGCGATCGACATCGCGAGCTGCGAGCCGAATCGGACCGCCGCGGTGGAAGTCAGGCGCGACGTGGACTTGGCGATGTGCGTCGCGAGGGTGGCGCCGGCGCCGGCCAGACCCACGGCCAATCGTCCCGGCAGGGACCACTCGCCGACCGACGCCATCGCGAGGCAGGCTCCGACGGCGGGCCGCAGCAGCGTGTGCGCGGCATCCCAGAAACGGTCCACGAAGGGGATCTTGTCCGCGACGAATTCAAGCAGGAACATGACGAGGGCAAGATCGAACACCGCGGGATTGGCGAGGAAAGCCGCCAGAGAACCGGGGAATTCCTGAGGCAGCAGGCGATAGAGGCCGCTGAAGAGGAGCAGCACCGCCCAGCCATTCAGACCGGCCGCGGCCGCGAGGCCGAGGCCGGTCAGAAGCGCCGTCAAGTCCGGGGCCGAAAGAGGCGCGAGAAGAGCGTGGGACGGCTGTCGTCCTCTTGATCGGCTGGCTTCTCGACCGGAGAGGCCGGCCTCGGAACAGGAACCAGGCCTTTTTCGCCCGACACCTGCGCGGCCGCCTTGGCCGCGCCGGCGTCCGAAGGTCGAGACGCCGCGCCACGCGGGCTCGGCGCCGGCGTGCCCTCGGCGATCCCCTTGGTAATCGAGTTCAGGATCTGCTGGTTCTCGGGCGTCGGATCGAGACCCACGAGCCGGCGCGCGAAAGGCTCGGCGTCTGCGAACCGGGCGTGAATGCACAGATTCTTTGCGGCCTCGCGCAGGTACTCCTGACGGCGAGGCGCCAGGCGCGCCGCTTCCATGAGGTTGTCGAGACCCCGGTCGATCCACTTCGCGTTCTTAAGCTCGACCTGCGCCAGGGCAAAGCGGTACTCGGCGTTGTCCGGCACGAACCGGATCGCTTCGCGCAGCATCTCGGCGGCGGGGTGGAAATCCTTTTCGTCGACGAGCTTTTTCGCCCGCTTGTAGCTCTCCGCGGCGAGATGCTGGCGAGCCTTCGGGTCCGACGACGTCTCGGCGACCGCCAACGGGACCGGAGCTGCGAGAAGACTCATGTCGTACTCCTCTCGCTTCTTCGGGTCCGAGAGAATGCCGTGCGCCACCTTCAGCCGTTCGAAGACGGCCGCCAGCTCCTTCTCGAAGGAGGCGAGGTCCTCGCGGTGGCGCAGGTCCGGGTGAAAGAGGCGGCTGCGCTCGAAGTAGGCCGCATCGATCTCCTCCTGGGTAGCCTCCGGCGCGATGCCGAGCAGCTCGTAGTGCGTCAGCCAGTCGATGCGCCGGTATGTGTTCTTGATGAGCTCCGAATGAGCCGGCGTGCGCTGGGTGCCCTGAGCCTGCACCTCCACGTTCAACGCGGGGAACCCGCCGATCGGCTCGCGCGGCGCGTGGACACCCTCCTTCTTCCATTCCACGATGCCGCAGGAGAGCAGCGCGTAGAGCGTCTTCGCGGTTGCCCCGCGGGAGGTGCCGCCGATTTTGAGCAGCGCTTCGACGTCAAAGACACCGTCGATGCGGGAGAGCAGATAGGCCTCCTGCGGTGCGAGCGGCAGGTACTGATACCGCGACATCGGATCCGCGGCCAGCGTCGGAACCTGCCTGCCGTCGCCCAGGCGCTCCCGAAAGATTTCGTTTTCCGGCAGGCGGCGGAGGCCTTCCACGATGATCGCGGCGGTGGAGAGCGTCAGGGCCACGTCGGGATCCAGGACTCCGGTCGAGGGCTGGAACCGATAATCACCGGTATCCCACTCGAAGGTCGAGAAGACGATCTCCTCGACCAGCCGCCGGATCTCGGCGTCGAGCACGGCGCGGGAGACCAGACCCTTGTCGACCAGGATCTTTCCGAGGCGCGCCCGTCCCTGCTTGGCCACGGTCTCGAGGGCCCAGGACAGCTCTTCGTCGGTGATCCATCCGCGCCGTTTCAGGAACGCGCCGATGCGCTGACCCTCGCGCGAGGACGTGGCCGTCCGCAGCTCGCCCTTCTCGAAGAAGAGGTGGCGGGTCTCGTCGCCGCGGACGAGGGAAAGAGTCCCCTTCAACTGTTCCAAGAAGATCCGTCGAAGGACTTGGGGCAGAGGTGCCTCGGAAAGCGATCCCCGAAATCCGGCTTGCGGCGTCTGCATGGTCAATTGGAACGGTCTCTAACCGCCAAGGTTAACAGAGTTTACCGAACCCCCACCACTGCGGGCCTGTTCGACGACGATACGAAATGGGACGGGACGATCTCTTTTGCCTTGCGGGCTTCCTCGACCGAACCGAAGCGGCCCCAGAGGACCTTGAAGCAGGTCTTGCCCTTGTGATCGGTGGTGAGCAGCCACATCGAGCCCGCCGGCTGCTCGTGCCGGAAGGCATCCTCCAGCGTCGGGACCTCGCAGGCCAGGAGGAGTTGAATGGCATAGCGGGTGTTCGGCTCGGAGGCCAGCCGCTTGCGGCCCGCCTCCGCCCGATCGAGCCAAGGCTTGCGTCCCGCGATCGTCGGCCGAAGCGTGGGAACCGGCCGCGCGGCTTTGACGGCAGTCGGATTCGCGGTGGGATGCGGCGTCGGCGCCGGCGCGCTCGTCGGTCGTGGCGCCTCCGTGGGAGCCAGAGCGGCGGCGGTCTGCTCTCGCTGAACGGGCACGGCGCCGCCGCCGCCGCTGCCCGTTCTGCTCCGGAAGAAGAGAACGCCTGCCACGGCTGCCGCAAGAACCAGGAAGACGCCGACCAGAAGCGGGCCCTGCCCCCGCCGCGGCGGCTCTTCGACGGAATCTCCGACGCGTTCCAGGATCGGGTCGGGCGTGCCGGGAGCCAGCGTGTCCCACGAGCGCGCCGCCTCGGACGGCAGCTCGGCGCGCACCGCCGCGGCGTCCAAGGCCCGCGTCTCGAAGGCGTTCGCGATTTCGAGAGGAGACGCTTCGGTTTCGATTTCCGGGAGAACATCGATCTCGGACGACGCCGACTCCGCGAAGTCCTCGGGGGCCATCTTCGTGTCCGCGTCGGCCGGGGGCAGTTGCTCGACGGCCGCCGCTGCCGCGGCGGCCGCCGCAGAGCCCGTCTTTTCCGCGGGCGCTTCCGCGGGCTCCAGGAGCCCGAGCGTGACGAGCGCCGCGAGCAGCTTCTCCACGGCGAAAGCTTCCGCCGGCGCCTTCGACGCGATCTCGCGCGCCGTGGAATGGCCGTCGATCAGGCGTACGACCGACTCGGCATCGGCGGTCAGACCGAACGTCGCGAATTGTGCGTCGAAATCCTCGGAGCGCAAGAGCGGGGCGTCCGGGTTGCCGAGCTGGTGCTCGACGAGCGCCTGGTCGCGCGAGCGCAAGAAAAGCTCGAGCACGAGGCGCGGGATGGGCAGGCGAAACTCGCCCGAGGCCGAGCGCGAGTCGGGCTCGGCGACGTAGCGCCCGTCGTTCCAGGTCAGAAGGTCCGAGAGCACCTCGATGGCGCGGATCTTTTCCCCCCATTTCCACTCGCGCCTGGTGAGCACGCCTGCCTGCATGGCTGCCTTCGCCGGGTCCGAGCCCTCGGGCACGGCGAGGCGCTCGACCGCGGCGGCGTCGAGCTTGCCCGCCCTCACGAGAATCGCCGCCGTCTCGAAGCGCGGATCGGCCGAGAATGCCGAGACGACGTCGCCCTCCGAGATGTCCAGCCCGGCCGTGATCCCTCCGCGGGTGAAATCCAGCGTGACGCTGGCTCGCTCCCGCCACAGCGCCACCAGAGCGGCGAGCAGGTCGACCCCGCGGATTTCGCCGCTGCCCTCGAACCGGCGGTTCATGCCGGCCTCGCTGGCGGCCCGTCGAGGTAGCTGCGCACGGCGCGAGCCGAGGAAGGCCCGACGACTGCGGCGATTCTCTCCGGGTCGGCCGCCGCCAGGCCGGCGAGCGAGCCGAACTCCCTGAGCAGCCGCCGCGCGCGGGTCGGCCCGATGCCTGGGATGTCCGTCAGGCTCGTCTCGCGCATGTGCTTGGCCCGGCGCCCCCGATGCCTCGTGATGGCAAACCGATGGGCCTCGTCGCGGACGCGCTGCACGAGCTTCAAGGCGGGATCTTTTCGGGAAAGTCGGATCGGCTCGGGGCTGCCCACGGTCCACAGCTCCTCTTCGCGCTTGGCGAGGCCCACGACCGGCAGTTCGACGCCGATCCGGTCGAGAGCCGTCAGCGCGGCCTGGAGCTGGCCGCGGCCGCCGTCAACCAGGACGAGATCGGGCATCGCGCCTCCTTCGTCGTGCAGCCGCCGGTAGCGGCGTTCGACCGCCTCGGCCATGCTGCGAAAGTCGTCCGGGGCGAGGAGCTGCTGGGCGGCAATGCCGAACAGCCGGTACTCCTCCTTTTTCGGTCTGCCGTCCTCGAAGACGACAAGCGACGCGACGCTGTCAGTACCCTGCAAGTGCGAGATGTCGAAGGCCTCGATGCGCCGCGGTGGAACGGGCAGACCGAGGACACCGGCCAGACGCTCGACCGCGAGAGCCTCCTCGCCGCCCGGCCTTCGGAACCGAACGCGGTGTCGCTCGCGGGCGTTGTCCTCGGCCAGCACGACCCGGTCGTGCGCGGGACCCCGCTTCGGGACGCGAACCGCCACCTTTTGGCCCCGCTTCTCGAGGACGAAGGCCTCGAAGAGCTCGGTGTCCGGGATCTCGACGGGCAGGTGGACCTCGCAGGGCAGAAACGGGTTCGCGTCGTAGAACTGCGGCAGGAACGCCTCGAGGAAGACGGCCGGCTCGACGACCTGAGACTTCTCGAAAAAGAACTCCCGGCGGTCCTGAACCATGCCGGCTCTGACGACCAGAACCGCCACGGAGACGTCTCCCCCGGACTCGAAGAATCCGAAGACGTCGGCGCTCTCGCCTTTGAGCGACTGGACGACCTGCCGCTCCGCGACGTCCTGCACCGTGCGGATGGCGTCCCGGTAGGCCCCGGCCATCTCGAAGTTCTCCTGCTCGGCGGCCGTGGCCATCTTCGCCTCCAGCCGCGGCAGCAGCTCCCTGCTGCGTCCCTGAAGGAACAGGATCACGTCGCGCACGGCCTCCCCGTAGGCCTCCGCGGTGGTCAGGCCCGCCACGCACGGGCCGAGACAGGCGTGGAGGTCGTAGTAGAGGCAGGGGCGCGGCAGGCGCCCATCGATCTCGATCGTACAGGTGCGGATCTGGAAGTGTCGCGTGATCATCCGCATGATTCGGCGCGCGAGCCCCCCCCAGAATGGCCCGAAGTAGGAGTGGCCATCGTCTTCCACGCGGCGCGTGACGAGGGCGCGCGGCCAGGCCTCCCCGGTGGTGACCTTGATGTAGGGATAGGTTTTGTCGTCGCGAAGGCACACGTTGTAGCGCGGCCGGTGCTTCTTGATGAGGGCGTTCTCGAGGAGCAGGGCCTCGAGCTCGGTGTTCGTGACGATCGTCTCGAAATCCCGGTAGGCGGCCAGCAGCGCTTCGGTCTTGGTGCTCTCGGGTCCCCTGGTGAAGTACGACGCGACGCGCTTCTTGAGGTTGCGAGCCTTGCCGACGTACAGAATCCGGCTCTTGGGTCCCTTGAAAAGGTAGACGCCGGGCCCGTCGGGGACATTCTCGGGAGGGCGGCGCGGCGGCGTCACGGAATCAGTGTAACCCGCGACTCAAGTATGATCCGACCCACTCGAGCCGACAATGAAAGAGTGCCCCTACTGTTACACGAAGGTCTCCACAACCGAGGTCACGTGCCCCAATTGCGGTCGCCCGATCGAGCAGTGGCGGACCGGCTTCTACGCCCGCAAGTCGCTGCCGGCCCGCTCGCGCGCTCTGGTCTGGTCGGTGGCCGTTCTCGCCTTCCTGCTGATCCTCGCCGGCTTCGCGAAAGCCTGCCACTGGTTGTAGCGCCCCCCGGTCACCGAAAGATCTGCAGTTCGCGTAGCGAGCGAATTTCGTCGCGCAGCGCCGCCGCCCGCTCGAAGTCGAGGTCCTTCGCCGCCGCCTTCATGACCTTTTCGAGCTCCGCGATGCGCTTGGAGAGCGACTCGGCGTCGGGCAGATCCGGGCGCGCGATGGCGCCGGCGGGGTCGTAGAAATCGAGGTTGGCCATACGGACGAGCGGCGAGCCGACCTCCTTGACGATCGTGGCGGGCTCGATGCCGTGCTCCCGGTTGTATGCCTCCTGGATCTTGCGGCGGCGCGAGGTCTCCTCCATCGCTCGGCGCATCGAGTCGGTTGTGGCATCCGCGTAGAAGAGAACGCGGCCGTGGAGGTTGCGCGCCGCGCGGCCCGCCGTCTGGATGAGGGACGTCCCGCTCCGCAGGAAGCCTTCCTTGTCCGCGTCGAGAATCGCGACGACGGCGACTTCCGGCAGGTCGAGGCCCTCGCGCAGGAGATTGATGCCGATCAGGCAGTCGAAGACGCCGCGCCGGAAGTCGGCCAGGATCCCCACCCGCTCGAGCGTCTCGATGTCGGAGTGGAGATAACGGCAGCGCACGCCCACCTCCGAGAAGTAATTCGTCAGCTCCTCGGCCATTCGCTTGGTCAGGGTCGTCACGAGAACGCGCTCGCCGCGACCCGCCGCCTCGCGCACCACGCCGAGCAGATCGTCCACCTGTCCCTTCACCGGCCGCACCTCGATGACCGGGTCGAGCAGGCCCGTGGGGCGGATGACCTGCTCCACGATCTCGCCTCCGACCTTGCCGAGCTCCTCGGGTCCGGGCGTCGCGCTGACGTAGACCATCTGGTTCAAGCGCTCCTCGAACTCCTCGTAGGTCAGCGGCCGGTTGTCGAGCGCGGACGGAAGGCGAAAGCCGTACTCGACGAGGACCTCCTTGCGCGAGCGGTCGCCGTGAAACATGCCGCGCACCTGCGGCAGCGTCACGTGCGACTCGTCCACGACGAGCAGGAAGTCCCTGGGAAAATAGTCGATGAGCGTCGGGGGCGGCTCCCCCGCGTGCCGTCCCGAGAGGTGGCGCGAGTAGTTTTCGATACCGTTGCAGTAGCCGAGCTCCTTCATCATCTCCAGGTCGAACATCGTGCGCTGGTGGAGGCGCTGGGCCTCCAGGAGCCTGCCGGCCTTCGTCAGCTCGGCCAGCCGCTCGTCCAGCTCGATCCGAATCGTGCCGATCGCCCGATCGAGCGTCTCGCGGGGCGTGGCGTAGAACGTGCGCGGATAGAGCGCGATGCGGTCCAGCCGCTGAAGAGCGGTTCCGCGCAGCGGGTC
>WNGB01017552.1_pt1 | contig 11431 bp, 7 predicted proteins | sample 5400681 | NCBI WGS metagenome assembly WNGB01 (sample SAMN13153367, study PRJNA577476) | soil metagenome | isolation source: 115 cm soil or saprolite under grassland replicate 2 | place: USA:California | collected 2016-06-15 | reverse complement strand
TGGGGCGCATGTTTGGGCAGATCCGCATGTGGATCCCGGCGGTCGTGGCGGTCTGCTTTCTGGCCGGCGTGATCCTGCCGGTCCTTGGCGGACATGATTCACTCTCGAACTCGTCCGGGCAGGCGTCGCTGAGAAGGCGCTGATCGGGCGGCCGAGAACTGCCGAGCAATCCACAATCCGCAATCCGCTCATTCCCGCGCAAGCGAGCGGCTCACTTCCGGCCTGAGATTCTCACGTTCCGAGCATCGACGGTGAGCTTGAAGCGTGACAGGAAGCTCATGCCAAGGAGGCCATCGACGCCGTCCCCATAGGTGCCTTTGGCGTCGTCCTGCACCACGATCGGCACGTCCTTCGCCTGCAGCGTGCGCAGTTGGATGGTCTCGGCGCGGCCGCGCTTTCCCGTGGTGACCCCATTGGCGGTATGCAGGCGTACCGTGCTGTCGGGGTCGACCTGCACCTTGGCCTTCTGCGCAAAGGAGTTCTTCATGCTCACGAAGGTCGCGCCAGTATCGAGGACGAAGAAGCCGCGCGTTCCGTTGATCGTGACCGGCAGCTTGACGACACTATTGGGTCGCGAAACGGGGAAGACCTCCTCGCTCGGCGCGGCGGCGAGTGCGCATTTGCCCTTGCTGCGATAGGTCGCGATGATCGAGCGCGTCTGGCTGGTATCGTTGCTCGCCGGGTTGAGCGCGACCCAGGTCTCGATCGGCGTAATCGCGTCGCAGAACTGGCCGAGCTTCTCGTAGCTGCGCGCCATGCCGAGATAGCTGACGCTCGATATTGTCTGTTTGTTTCCAAACAGCTCGATCGCGGTGGTGTAATCGTCGATCGCCTTCTGGGACGAGCCGCCGCGGCCGTAGGCCACAGCGCGCAAAAAATAGCCGTTGTCGTTGAACGGCTCGAGCTCGATCAGCTTCGAGGACACCACCACCGCGGTTCCGTAATCGGTGAGCATGAGGAGGATGTTGACGGCGGTGCGCAGCGACGGCGCGTGCCCATCGCAGGTCTCGGAGTAGCGCATGAGCGCAGTGACAGCCTCGCGCCGGTAGCCGGCGCTTTCGAGCGCCTTGCCGAGATCCGCGATTGCCTGCTGGTCGCAGCGCTCGCGGGCAAGCTCGCCCAGATGGCGCCGGATCGGATCGCGCGCGTAGACATTCATCGGTATCTTGAGCGAGAGCCGATTCATGGTTGCGATGAGGTCGTCCATATCGGCCGGGTTCTGCGCGGCGGCCGGAGCGCTGAAAACGGCGCTCGCGATAAGGAACGACAACAACAGAGCCAGCCCGGTAATGCCAGAGCGCGTCATGCGGATGCCCCTGTCAGGTTGTGGCAGGCCGGACTATACCCGCAGCAGGCGTCGGCGTCATCGGGCAAGTACTTGGGGGGCAAGCACTGGGGGATGTGCTGGAGCACCTGTGGTCGGCGCGGCGGCATCGAGCTCGCTGGTGCCAATAGCGGCCGATCAGGGTAGACTTGCGATCATCCATCACCAGAACACTGGAAACGCAATGTCCGACGACGATGTGAAAGCTGAACTGGAACGCCTGCGCAAGGAAAATGCGGCGCTGAAGAAAGGCGCGTCGACCGGTATTCGCATGAAGGTGAGCGAGAAGGGCGCCGTCTCGATCTACGGCATGGGGCGCTTTCCGGTGACGCTCTATAAGGAGCAGTGGCTGAAGCTTCTGGATATGGCGGACGACATCCGCGCGTTCATTGCGGCAAACGAGTCACAGCTGAAGGCGAAGGAGTAGGGCGCAATAGCCACAAGCGCGTCTACGCGCGTCTTCGACGCGCTATGGCGTATTGCGCTACTGACGTTGCGATCGGCGGATGACGCTTCGCTCATCCGCCCGACGGGCTGCAGCTATCGCCGCCCCTTCGCTTGTCCGCCCCCACTTCCAGGTCCGATCCCATTACCCGATCCGGCCCCGTTCCCAGGTCCGGCCCCCAAGGCTTGGCTGTCACTTGAGCTGGCACCACTCTGCCCGTAACCAAGTTGCGCATCGCTGCGCACTTTGCGAACGCAATCGTCACGCGGGTCCGGTGGCATCACCCGCCGGTGCGCGCACTGAGAGGAAACTTCACCCTGTTTGCCCTGGGCGATTGCGAGATCTGCAAATCTTGATCATGTGCCCACCCTCCCTTGCTGAACGCTTTGCCTAGAGACACCCCAAACCTGACGAATTTGCGGTGGGCGGGGATGCGACAGGCTCTGACTCATTGCGCGTGTTCTTTGTGGCAACCTGTTGGCTGTGTGACGACCGATAGCGATCGAGCATCGGTATCTTATGCCGTGCCGTCGAGCTACCGGCAGCTCGTCGCGCGCAAGGTGGGCAGAGAAAAGGCCGGATCAAGCCTCGTACTTGAATGAGAGTGCAACGCGCGTGCGAAACGCCGTGACCTTTCCGTCCTCCACCTTCATGTCCATTTTGGTGACTTCGGCCACGCGTAAATCACGCAGTGAACTGGCGGCTGTTTCCACCGCACGCCGACCGGCGTCCTCCCATGACTTGTCGCTCACTCCGACAACATCGACAATCCGATAGACGCTTTCCGCCTGCTGCTTCTTTGCCATGGCTCGATCCTTTCGAGGGTGGCTCTGTCAATGCCAGCACCAGCGTACATCAAAGAGCAGGGCTCGTCCGCATACGCGGAAGGAGGGGCGATTTGGCCTCAGGGATAATATCGGCAATCGATATGGTGTGATCCCGGATTTCGCTGCGCTCAATGCGGGCTACGCTTGCTGATCCGCCCTACGAGCTGCGCGCTATCCTAGAGTCTCAGCAATAGGGTTCAGGCCGCGTGCGACGTCGCAATGTCGGCGATAGCTTTCGGAAGGACGATTTCAAAGCCGCTCGGGGAAAGTGAAGCTCGGTGAATCTGCACAGCAGGCGCCAATCTGCTCACTGCGCTTCTCAGCCTCTCTTCAAGATTTGACGGCGCTCTTGGTCCGAGAATGATCGCTATCAGTTCATCACGATTGAACTGGACCTTTTTCGACGCGTGGAATGGGGAGAATATTCGCGCTTCATCCTCATATTTCCATGGCTGATCCTTCTGCAAGAATGAAAGAAATAAGACTCGATCCGCTAGTTCGTCGGCGCTCGGCCTATCCGATCTTTGGGCTCGCGCCATTTCGAAAAGCAGGCTCATCGGGAGACTGGGGAGCTTTTCTACGTACAATACTCTAGCACACAAACATAGTGCGCTCTGCATTGAAGTGCCGCGCCTAAAGACAACGCACGCACCGGAAGAGCCTGCTGCATAGTGGGCCCAGAGCAATCGATTGTTTCCCGAGAGGGAAAATGAGAGCAGTCCACACTGGTCGAGAAATTCGATCGCGTTGCCCTGCGTCTCGATCTTGATGTTGTTGATTTGCTTCTTGTTCAACCGAATGTTGTCTCGCTGCTTTAGTTTCAGAATCTGCGGAATATGCGACACGTCGCGTGTGTGATGCCAGGGGTTCCGGAACAATTCCGCAGCGTGGCGTCGGATGATGGAAGGGGATAGATCGTCTTGAATCTGAGGGCGGCTGTCGTAGGCATCGTTGAATCTTGTTCGGGAATTCAAATACAATTTTTGTTCGGCCAGCATATCCGTAATGGCGGGCCAGAAATACTCCGTTTGATGATCCATGAATCGAAAGAGGTAGGTGCCCGGATCAACATATTGCGGCCCCTGCATGAGTTCCTCTATCTGAGGCCAATCGGGCGGCCGACGATGGCCGCCCGCAGATATTGAGTAGGCTCAGCGGTTGTCTCTCACGAGCACCCCGTCGTGCTTCCGCACGTGTCGCACTTGAGGCACGTGCCGTTGCGCACCAGCGTGAAGTTCATGCACTCCGAGCACATTTCGCCTTCGTAGCCCTTGGCCTTCGCTTCGGCGCGGCGGGCGGCCGCGGCGGCCTTGGGGTCGGGCTTGGCGAACGGGATCTGCGCTTCGAGCTGCTCGGCGGGCGAGAGCTTGCGCTCGGGCTCGGTCTTGAGCGCGGTGGTGCCGGAGACTTCGCCGCGTGAGGAGGCAAGAGATGTTACGCGTGCTGATCCCGCTCCCTCGGAGGCTTCGCGACCGCTGCCACCCTCACGGCCGCCGCCGCCCGCCATCACCACGAGCTTGTCGGTGCGCGAGCGCGTGAGCCCCTTCGACACGTACTGAGTCGCACCCGTGGGCTTGCCTTCCTGCACGCCCTTGCCGAGCGCGTCGAAGCCCGACTCGGTCGGGTCGACGTGGGCGAGGTCGAAGCGCTCGAGATAGCTCACCGCGAGCTCGCGGAAGACGTAGTCGAGGATCGAGGTCGCGTACTTGATCGAGTCGTTGCCCTGCACCGGACCGGCGGGCTCGAAGCGCGTGAACGTGAAGGCGTCCACGTACTCGTCGAGCGGCACGCCGTACTGCAGGCCGAGCGAGACCGCGATCGCGAAGTTGTTGATGAAGGAGCGCAGCGCCGCGCCTTCCTTGTGCATGTCGATGAAGATCTCGCCGATCCGCCCGTCATCGTATTCGCCGGTGCGGAGATACACTTTGTGCCCGCCGACCACCGCCTTCTGGGTGTAGCCCTTGCGGCGGTCGGGCATGCGCTCGCGCTCGCGCATGATGACAATGCGCTCGACCACCTTCTCCACCACCTTCTCGGCGAGCGCCGAGACCCGCGCCGCCTGCGGCTTGTCGATGAACGCCTCGATAACGTCGTCCTCCTCCTCCGCGTCCTCGATCAGTTGGCTCTGCAGCGGCTGCGACAGCTTGGAGCCGTCGCGGTAGAGCGCGTTGGCCTTGAGGCCGAGCTTCCAGGACAGCAGGTACGCCGCCTTGCAGTCCTCGACCGTGGCGTCGTTCGGCATGTTGATGGTCTTGGAGATCGCGCCCGAGATGAACGGCTGCGCCGCCGCCAGCATCCGGATGTGGCTCTCGACCGAGAGGTAGCGCTTGCCGTTGCGCCCGCACGGGTTGGCGCAGTCGAACACCGCGTAGTGCTCGGGCTTGAGGTGCGGCGCGCCTTCGACCGTCATGGCGCCGCAGACGTGGATGTTGGCGGCCTCGATCTCGCGCTTGGTGAAGCCGATGGCCGTGAGCAGGTCGAACTTCGGATCGTTGATGGTGGCGGCCTCGACCCCGAGCGATTTCACAAGGAACTCCTCGCCCAGCGTCCACTTGTTGAACACGAACTTGATGTCGAAGGCGGTCGGCAGCGCCTTTTCCACCGTGGCGATCGCCTCCTCGCTGAAGCCCTTGGCCTTGAGCGTGCCGTGGTTGATGCCGGGCGACTGGCCGAGCGAGCCGTGGCCGACCGCATAGGCCTCGATCTCGGCGATTTGCGCTTCGGAATAGCCGAGCACGCGCAGCGCCTCCGGCACCGCCCGGTTGATGATCTTGAAGTAGCCGCCGCCGGCGAGCTTCTTGAACTTCACCAGCGCGAAGTCGGGCTCGATGCCGGTGGTGTCGCAGTCCATCACCAGGCCGATGGTGCCGGTCGGCGCGATCACGCTGACCTGCGCGTTGCGGTAGCCGTGCTCGGTGCCGAGCGCGAGCGCGCGGTCCCAGGCGCGCTTGGCGTGCTCGGAGAGGCGCGGATCGGGGCAGCACTTGTGGTCGAGCGGCACCGGCGGGGTCGCGACCTTCTCGTAGCCCGAGCGCTCGCCGTGGGCGGCGCGGCGATGGTTGCGGATCACCCGCAGCATGTGCTCGCGGTTCTTCTTGTAGCCCGGGAAGGTGCCGAGCTCCTTCGCCATCTCGGCCGAGGTGGCGTAGGAAATGCCGGTCATGATCGCGGTCAGCGTGCCGGCGATCTGGCGGCCGGCGTCCGAATCGTAGGACAGGCCGGACGACATCAGCAGCCCGCCGAGATTGGCGTAGCCGAGGCCGAGCGTGCGGAACTCGAACGAGCGCTCCGCGATCTCGCGCGAGGGGAACTGCGCCATCAGCACGGCGATCTCGAGCACGACGGTCCACAAGCGAATGGCGTGCTCATAGCCCTCGACGTCGAACACCCGCGTATCCTCATTGCGGAAGGCAAGCAGATTCATCGAGGCCAGATTGCAGGCGGTGTCGTCGAGGAACATGTATTCCGAGCACGGGTTCGACGCGATGATCGACCCGGAGGCCGGGCAGGTGTGCCAGTCGTTGATGGTGGTGTGGAACTGGAGGCCCGGATCGGCCGAGGCCCAGGCCGCGTGGCCGATCTTCTCCCACAGGTGCCGCGCCTTGACCGTCTTGGCGATCTTGCCGGGCTTGGTGCGCCAGGTGAGGTCCCACTCGCTATCGGCCTCGACCGCCTTGAGGAATTCGTCGGTCACCCGCACCGTGTTGTTGGAGTTCTGCCCCGAGACCGTGAGATAGGCCTCCGAGTCCCAGTCGGTGTCATAGATCGGGAAGTGGATGTCGGTGTAGCCCTGCTTGGCGAACTGGATCACGCGCTGGATGTAGTTGTCGGGCACGAAGTTCCGGCGCGCGGCCTTGATCTCGCGGCGGAGCACCGGGTTCTTGTCGGGATCGAAGCAGTCGTCGCCGGAGCCTTCGCAGTTGATGCAGGCCTTGACGATCGCGCGCAGATGCTTCTGGCTGATCTTCGAGCCGGTCACCAGCGCGGCGACCTTCTGCTCCTCGAGCACTTTCCAGTCGATGAACTGCTCGATGTCGGGGTGGTCGGTGTCGACGATCACCATCTTGGCAGCGCGGCGTGTGGTGCCGCCCGACTTGATGGCGCCGGCGGCGCGGTCGCCGATCTTGAGGAAGCTCATCAGCCCGGACGACTTGCCACCGCCCGCGAGCTTCTCGCCTTCGCCGCGCAGCTTGGAGAAGTTGGAGCCGGTGCCGGAGCCGTATTTGAACAGGCGCGCCTCGCGCACCCACAGGTCCATGATCCCACCCTCGTTGACGAGGTCGTCCTGGATCGACTGGATGAAGCAGGCGTGCGGCTGCGGATGCTCGTAGGCCGACTTCGACTTGGTCAACTTGCCGGTCTTGAAGTCGACGTAGAAATGGCCCTGGCTCGGGCCGTCGATGCCGTAGGCCCAGTGCAGGCCGGTGTTGAACCATTGCGGCGAGTTCGGCGCCGCCATCTGCATGGCGAGCATGTAGACGAGCTCGTCGAAGAAGGCGCGCGCGTCGGCTTCCGAATCGAAGTGGCCGCCCTTCCAGCCCCAATAGGTCCAGGTGCCGGCGAGCCGCTCGAACACCTGCTTGGAACTGCGCTCGCCGATCGAGCGCTCCTTCTCGGGCAGCTCCTCGAGCGCGTCCTGGTCGGGGACCGAGCGCCACAGCCAGGACGGGACGGTATGCTCCTCAACCTTCTTCAGGCGGGCGGGGACCCCGGCCTTGCGGAAGTATTTCTGCGCGATGACGTCGGCGGCGACCTGCGACCAGAACGCCGGTATTTCCACGTTCTCGGCGCGGAAAACCACCGACCCGTCCGGATTGCGAATCTCGCTCGTGGTCAGCCGGAACTCGATGTCCGCGTAAGCTGACTGGCCTTCTTTGGTGTATCGCCGCTCGATTCGCATTTCATGCCCCTTTTCTTGACGCCGGAGCCTGCGGGGGACTGTCCCCAATATAGGCCGCCGACACCTGTTCTGTGCGCGGATCCGTCCCGACCCCGCGCTTTCCACCCGGTTGACCCGGCTCGCTCTGCTCAACACCTGTCCCGCTTTTCAGGCCTTTTGGGCCTGATCGTTACGGCGGCCGGAACGCTGTCCTTTTGAGGCGACAGGACGCCCTTCTCCGCTGCCGTTGCAGCAGGCGGAGTGGCTACTCGGGACCCTGTCAGGAGAGCGCCCGGCGGGACTTCGTACCACTCGCGCCGAACAGTCAGAGGCTAGGACGACTCTGCCGTTGTCGTCAAGCTGTAGCGTTCGAGTCTGAATCAAACGCTAAATGTTGTGCGAATCTGTGAACTGCGGGGAGAGAATCAAGGGGAGGCTGGAAGTATCGGGAATCCGCACCCGATTCGAAAGCCCCATCGGTGACAGGCCTGTGACGAACGCCGCCGGGCCGTTTTTGCGCCCAATCCGTCAAGCGGGTGAGAAGTATCTAAACACCAGAAACGGAGTTGCGACGAACTCCACCCGGGAGAGAATCAGTGCTCGCGCCGCGAGTCACCCTCCCACCCGCGAAGCGGTGGGGAGGGTCGGCGAGCGCGTTTGCGCGAGCCGGGGTGGGGGGCTCAATCGAGCATCGCCCGCGGGAGGAAATTCCCCCCGCCCCTTACCCCTCCCCACCGCTCGCAAGCGCTCGCGGGGGGAGGGGAAGCGAAGAGACCGCGCGTTGTTTCAGATTCTACTGCGAGCCCTCGAGCCCAAGCTTGCGCACCAGCGCGCCCCACTTCTGCTGCTCGGACTTGATGTAGGTCCGCACGCCCTCGACCGGCGGCGTATCGAACGGAATGAGCCCGAGATCGGACACCCGCTTGACCATGTCGGCGCTCGCCATGATCCGTTTCATCTCCGGGTGCAGCCGGTCGATCACCGCCTTCGGCGTCGCCGCCGGCGCGAGCAGCACGTGCCACGACACCGCCTCGTAGTCGTCGGCGCCCGACGCTTCCGAGAACGGCGGCACGTCGGGCAGCACCGGCAGCCGCGACTTCGACGACACCGCGAGCGCGCGCAGCTTGCCGTCCTTGATCAGCGGCACCGCGGCGCCCGCCTCGGCGAAGCCGAGCGCGACGTGGCCGGCGGCGATATCGCTGACCGACTGCGGCGTGTTGCGATAGGGCACATGCGTCATCTCGAAGCCGAAGCGCTGCTTCATGAACTCGATCGAGAGGTGCTGCATCAGCCCGACTCCGGGCGTGCTGTAGGTCAGCGGCGTCGGGCTCTCCTTGGCCAACTTGATGAGCTCCGGCACGGTGCGCACCGGCAGCGCCGGATTGATCACCAGCACGAACGGCGATTTCACGTAGAGCGCGATCGGCGAGAAGTCCTTGTCGGGGTCGTAGTCGATCTTCTTGTAGAGCACCGGGTTGGTGGCGAGCGGGCCTGAGGTCGCGATCCCGAGCGTGTAGCCGTCGGCCGGCGCCCGCGCGATCGAGGTCATCGCCAGCATCATGGCAGCGCCCGGCCGGTTATCGATCACCACCGGCTTGCCGAGCGTCTGCGTGAGCTGGTCGCCGTAGAGGCGGGCGATCGTGTCCATGCCGGTGCCGGCGGCGAGCGGCACCACGATGGTGATCGATTTGGTCGGCCAGCTCTGGGCGTGCGCCGGCGCTGCGGCGAGCGCCAGGACTGCGCTGACCGCAAGTCGCAACGCGTGAGTTGACGGCATCCTGTCCTCCCTGATCACGCTCAGCCGGATCGGCTGCCGCTACTTGATGACGAGATCGAGCTGCAGCGCCTCGGTGGCGGCGACCGCGGCGTGCTCGATGCCATGGCCGGCCGACTGGGCGTCGCCGCTCACTGCATAAAAGCGGTTGCCGATCGCGCCGGCGGCAAGCCCGTGCCGCTGCCGCGCCATCGAGGGCAAGACGAGCCAGCGGTTGACCGTCGGGTCATAGGCCTCGACCGATTTGAAGGCGAACAGCGCGCGCTGATCCTGGCCTTCGCCGCCGGCGGTGATGATGTACTGGTTGTTGTACACGCCCCAGCCCATGTCGCTGCGGGCGGTCGGCATGCGGGCGCGCGCGGTCCACAGGTCCGACGCCGGGTCATACATTTCAACGAGATCGACGTTGTTGCTGGTGCCCGAGATGAACGCCGAGCCCACGCGTCCGCCGATCACGTAGAGCCGGTCGCCGACCCCCGCGGTCACGTGGTGATTGCGCGGCAAGAGCAGCGAGCGGCGCGTGCGCCACGAGTTGGTCGCGGGGTCATATTCCTCGACCGTGCCCATCACGTTGTGTGGGCGCGCCGGATGGATGCCGTTCTCGGTGACGCCGGGCAGCGAGTTGGCGCCACCGGTGACGTAGAGCTTTCCGCCAACCGCAGCCGCGGTCGCGGCGCCGCGCTTGGTCGGCATCGGCGCGAGCTCCTTCCATTCATCCATGGCCGGGTCGTATTCCCAGGCGTTATTGACCGGATTCCAGGCCGCCGGCCCGGACTCGGGCAGCATGAAGCCGCCGAAGGCGTAGATCTTGTTGTTGAGGCTCGCGAACGCGACGTGGTGGGTCGCAAGCTTCATCGGCTTCTTCTTGCCCCACTGGTTGCTCGCCGGATCGTATTCGAACACGAGCGCCTTGGGCTTCCAGCCCGGCGCCAGCCCGGCAAACACGTAGAGCTTGTTGTTCGCGGTTGCCGCCAGCACCTCCTCCGACGGCTCGGGGAAGGGCGCCGCCATGAACCAGGGATTGGCCGGCGTCGGAGCCGGTCCTTGCGCGAGCGCCTGAACGCCGGCCGCCATCAGCGCGGCGGCGGCCGCGGCGTAGCCCATGAAGCGGTGTGACAGCATCGGTACCCTCCCTCGCGTCGGGCGCGAAATTCCATTGTTGTCAGCGCGCGTCGACCGCCGGGAGCATAGGCAGGCACCCCCATGCCGCGCAATGCGGCTCACGGCGCTGGCTGGTCTTGCGCGGCCGGTTGGCGCGGCGCGGCGAGGCTCTCCTGGCGTGCGCGGGGCAGCGCGGTCGGGATTTCGCGCTGCAGGAAGTCGACGAGCTTCTCGCGCAGGTCGCAGCGCAGGTCGAACGCGTCGCCGGCAGTGCGCGCGCTGACGACCACGCGCAGCTCGAGCGTGTTCTCCCGGGCTTCCAGCACCTGCAGCTTGACCGCCTGACCGTCCCAGAGCGGGGAAGCCTTCGCGAGTTCGATGGCCTTCTGTCGGATACGTTCGACCGGCGCGGTGTAGTCGACGTGCAGCGATACCGAGCCCATGAGGCTCGTCGATTCCCGCGTCCAGTTCTGGAACGGCTTCTCGATGAAATAGGAAAGCGGGACGATCAGCCGCCGCAGGTCCCACAGCCGGATGACGACGTAGGTCGAGGTGATCTCCTCGACCCGGCCGAACTCGTTCTCGACCAGCACGCCGTCGTCGATGCGCATCGGCTGCGTCATCGCGATCTGGATGCCGGCGAACAGGTTGCTCAGCACTGGCCGGGCGGCAAGGCCGGCAATCAGCCCGGCGACGCCGGCCGAGGCGAACAGGCTGACACCGTAGTGGCGCACCGCCTCGAAGGTCATCAGCGCGGCGCCGACGGTGGCGATGATCAGCACGGTGTCGACCGTGCGCGTCAACACGCGCACTTGCGTGAGGTGCTTGCGCGCCAGGAGATTGTCGGCGACGTCGAGCCGGAACCGCATCAGGTAGATCTCGGCGGTCATGTCGACCGCGGTGATCGCGGCCCAGCCGATCAGCACGATTGTCGTCAGCAGCAACAGCTTGGCGATAATGATTTGGACGTCGGGATCGAACGGCGCGGCCGGAAGCACGATGAACAGCGCCAGCACCAGCAGCGCCAGCCGCGTGAGGCTCATGGTGGCAGTCAGAAACGAGCGCACGTAAGGATGCCGGT
>WNGB01012655.1_pt1 | contig 11432 bp, 11 predicted proteins | sample 5400681 | NCBI WGS metagenome assembly WNGB01 (sample SAMN13153367, study PRJNA577476) | soil metagenome | isolation source: 115 cm soil or saprolite under grassland replicate 2 | place: USA:California | collected 2016-06-15 | reverse complement strand
TACGCGCCACCGCGTTGGCCAGCCGCCAGCCGGACACGCCGACGCCCATCCCGCCCTGGATGATCACCGGCCATTCCGCGTCACGCATGTCGACCAGCCAACCGTGCACCCACCGCGGGGACGTAGGGGCGAAGGTCCTCGGACATACCCGCGCGGTTGTGACCTCGCACACTTCAGTCGGCCGCGTGCTCATCACGACACGGTCGAGATCCGACGGCGCGCGGCGGATGCGGCCAGGGATCAAGTCCTTCTACTGAGAAATAACCCCTGAGTTCGTTGGAGCTCGGCGGTCGCTCTGTGCCGCGGTTCTGCGCCATGGGCCAGGCCCTCGCCACCGACGAACAGCTCGGCGATCCCGGCGGATTCCTCGGTCGCCACCCAGCGCCGTGCGGCGAAGTGCCCGAGCCGGAGCTGGCCGGCCGGCACGCCGACACTGCCGGCCCCGAGCGTGACCACCACGCTCGGCACGTCCGGGTGCCGGGCCTGGATCCCGGTCCTCGGCGACGTCGAGGTCGAGCAGGATGGCGCGCTGGGCGGCAAGGTCCTGCTTGTCGGTGGAGCAGCGCGTAGCCGATTCGGGGCGCGGAAGCGCCGGTCGGCGCGGCCGCGGGCACGGCAGCGGTGGACGGTGTGGACGACATGGCTGTCAGGGTACGGATAGCCCCCGACAGTGAGACGGTTCACCGGACACCCTTACTGAGACGCCCGGCGCACGCTCGGGATCGCCGTGTAGTTGGTGGCCGGGTGGGTGTTCGGTGGGCGATCCGTGACCGGAACGGGCTCCTGCTACGAAACAGTCGCGGCGTTCGGCGGTCACGGACGTGACGGCCGCGACGCCCGGAAATTGCCCGCGAGGGACTGGTTGGGCTGGGTGGGCTAGGTGGGGGCTTGACCTTGACGCAGCGTCAGGGTTTCACGATGGGTGCATGAATGAGCGAGCACCCGCGATCGAGATCCGTGGACTGGCCAAGTCCTTCGGCGACAACCGAGTCCTCACCGGCGTCGACCTGGCCGTGACCGAGGGCACCGTCTTCGCCCTGTTGGGCTCCAACGGGGCCGGCAAGACCACGATCGTGAAGATCTTGTCGACCCTGCTCAAGGCCGACGGAGGCACCGCCACGGTCAACGGCTTCGACGTCGCCACGCAGGCGGCGAAGGTGCGCGAGTCGATCAGCCTGACCGGACAGTTCGCGGCCGTCGACGAGATCCTCAGCGGGAGGGAGAACCTCGTGCTGGTGGCCCGGCTGCGGCACCTGGAGAACCCGGGCACGATCGCGGACGAGCTGCTCGCGCGCTTCTCCCTGACCGACGCGGGTGGCCGGCGGGTGGCGACGTACTCCGGTGGCATGCGCCGCCGTCTTGACATCGCCATGAGCCTGATCGGCAGCCCGTCGGTGATCTTCCTCGACGAGCCGACGACCGGGCTCGACCCCGAGGCTCGCCTCGAGGTGTGGCGGTCCGTGAAGGAGCTGGCCGACGGTGGCACGACGGTGCTGCTCACCACGCAGCAGCTCGAGGAGGCCGAGCACCTCGCCGACCGGATCGCGATCCTTCACGAGCACCGGATCATCGTGGACGGCACTCTGGCCGAGCTCAGGGAGCTGCTCCCACCCGCCAAGGTCGAGTACATCGAGAGGCAGCCGACCCTCGAGGACGTCTTCCTCGCGGTCACCGGCAAGGACACGGCAGGCGCCGGCACCGGCGCGGACGAGTGAGGAACGACGATGACCCATCACAGCTTCGGTGACACTGCCGCCCTGCTGGGGCGGTCCCTGCGTCACATCAGCCGCAGCCCCGACACCATCATCACGACCGCGGTCATGCCGATCGCCTTCATGCTGCTCTTCGTCTACGTGCTCGGCGGCGCGATCGAGACCGGCACCGACTCGTATGTGACCTATCTGCTGCCGGGCATCCTGCTCATCACGATCGCCTCGGGTATCTCCTACACGGCGTACCGGCTGTTCCTGGACCTGCAGAGCGGGATCTTCGAGCGGTTCCAGTCGATGCCGATCGCGCGGTCCGCCGTGCTGTGGGCCCATGTGCTGACCTCGGTGGTCGCGAACCTGATCTCGCTCGTCGTCGTCGTGCTCGTCGCCCTCCTGATGGGGTTCCGCTCGGGCGCGGGGGTGCTGGCGTGGCTCGCGGTCGCGGGCATCCTGGTCCTGTTCACCCTGGCGCTGACGTGGCTCGCCGTCATCCCCGGTCTGACCGCCAAGACCATCGACGGTGCGAGCGCCTTCTCCTATCCGCTCATCCTCCTGCCGTTCATCAGCTCGGCCTTCGTGCCCACCGCCACCATGCCGGGCCCGGTCCATGCCTTCGCCGAGCAGCAGCCGGTGACCTCGATCGTCAACACGATCCGGGAGCTGTTCGCGGGGCAGCCGGTCGGCAGCGACCTGTGGATCGCGCTCGCCTGGTGTGTCGCCCTCCTGGTCGTCGCCTACGGGCTCGCCATGGCGGTCTATCACCGCAAGATGGCCTGAGGCAGGCTGAGGCCATGCTGACCATCAGCCAACTGGCGTCGTACGCCGGCGTGACCGTGCGCGCCGTGCGGCACTACCACGCCAAGGGGCTGCTGCCGGAGCCGGCGCGGGACCACTCCGGATACCGGCGCTACGACGCGGCAGCGGTCGTGGAGCTGATCCGGATCCGCACCCTGGCCGAGGCCGGCGTGCCCCTGGCGCGGGTCAAGGAGCTGCTGGCCGCCGGGGCGGAGGAGTTCGCCGCGGCCGTCGATGAGATCGACCGCCGCCTCCGGGCCGAGATCCGGGAGCGTCAGCGGCACCGCGCGCGGATCGTGCAGCTCGCGGCGGGCGAGAGCCTCGCCCTGCCGCCGGAGGCGGTGGCCTACCTCGACCGGCTCCGCGAGCTGGGGATCCCGGAGCGGATGATCGGTGGCGAGCGGGACGCCTGGATCCTGGTGGCTGCCCAGCTGCCCGAGGCGATGGAGATGTACATCCAGAACAAGCGCGAGCAGGTCGAGGATCCTTCGGTGGTCGAGTTCTACCGAGACCTGGACGCCATGATCGACTGGGAGCCCGATGACCCTCGGCTGCCGGCACTTGCCGACCGACTCGTTGCGCAGCTCGAGGCCGTCGACGACGCGGAATGGCAGGCCTTCGCTGAACAACCGATGTCCGACGACCTCGTGGACCTGCTCGACTCGATGTTCCTCGACCAGGTGCCGGTCGCCGGCGAACTGATGCGGCTCCTCGAGGAGCGGGGCTGGACCGGGTGGACGAAGCTCGAGCGCGTGCACCCGTCGCGCCGGTGACCTGCTACCGGCGCTAAGTCGCACTCAGCCCGGGATACCCGGTTGCCATGCCGCCGGCGCCTTGGCCGATTCCGCACCATGGCGTTCGAACTGTTCGACGCGGGCTGAGGCGGCTCGAACAAGCCGCCGAGCACCGTCGTGGCACGATCCCGCTGCGGGGCGACCTGCCGGTTGCGGACGTGCTGGTGCAGGGTCTTGCTCGGGAGGTCGGACGCAAGTCCGACGCCCGAGTCGACCGCATTCCACGGCGTGACCGGGCCAACCTCCTGGAGGTGCGCCATGAGCGCGCTGCTTGTCGGGTACGCCCGATGCTCCACAGATCAGCAAGACCTGACCGCTCAACGCGATGCCCTGCTCGGCCTCGGCGTCGAGGCCGAGCGGATCTACGTCGACCACGGCCTGACCGGCACCAACCGCGAGCGACCCGGTCTGCGGGAGGCGCTCGCTGCGTGCCGGGCCGGCGACACCCTGGTGGTCACCAAGCTCGACCGTCTGGCCAGGTCCCTGCCGGATGCTCGGGCCATCGCCGATGAGCTGACCACTCGACACATCAGCCTGAGCCTCGGCGGGTCGGTCTACGACCCGACCGACGCCGTTGGGCGGCTGCTGTTCAACGTCTTGGCCATGGTGGCTGAGTTCGAGTCAGACCTGATCCGGCTCCGGACAAGGGAGGGCATGAAGGTCGCCAAGGCCAAGGGCCGGCTGCGGGGAAAGCAGCCCAAGCTCAATCGGCGCCAGGAAGCACACCTGGTCTCGTTGGTACACAGCGGCGAGTACAGCACCGCTGAGGTCGCTGAGCTGTTCGGCGTTGGCCGCTCTACCGTCTACCGCGCCATCGAACGCCAACGCATCGCAGCGAAGGCCGGCGTCGCGGACGCGGCTTCGAGACGCTGACACCTCACCGCGCCGGCCGTCCCGCATCCGACACCCTCGCGGGACGCCGGCGCACGAAGCTTCAGGTTCGGCCGGAACGCCGAGTCGGGGTTCGTCAATCGGTCCGGGTGCGGAGGCTCCGCGCCAGGGTGGGGATCATCACCGTCGCAGCGACGAGGTGTAGCCCGAGGAGGGCGGTGATGGTGGCGGGGTTTGCCTCAGAGAGGAGGGGCGGGACCAACGAGATCGCGGTCAGCGACACTGCCGTCCGCACGAATCGCTCGGCGGGGCGAGTGCTCCAACGAAGAAGACCGGCGGCAATGACGATGCCCACGACCGAGAAGAAGCCGGTCACTACGGCGAACCCGGATAACGGGATCGTCTCGCCACCATCGGGGACCTCGAAGTCGACGCCAACGGCCCGGGCAAGCGCAGCGGCCAGGGTGGTAGCCACCATCGCTGCGAGCGTGGCAATGAAGCCAGTGCCGGCGAGCCCGCGGAGTCGGTGGGTGTGGCTGGTCTGGCCCGACGCCGGGCCTGCGACGACCCCGGTGTCATTCCTCCATCATTCGGTCACTGCATACGGGCTGCGTTGACTGGCACGTGACGGTCTCGGCCCTGGGGTGTCATTCAGTCGCATCGACCGGAGTACGCCGGTCGGTTCCGCTGCCGAGGGTGGGATGCGCGCCGCTGATATGCGCCCCCAGCAGTCCGCGCAGAAGGTCAGGCCGGGACGGAGATCCCCTGCAGCCAGGCCTGCCAGGCCGGCTCCTCGCGCCGCACGTAGTCCGCCGCGTCGGCGGAGAACAGGTACGCCCGTACGCCCGCCGTCGCCCTGCCGTCGCCCTCGCCGTGCGCGAAGACGTTGAGCATCCCGGGCACCGGCGCGGTGAGCCGGACCAGCGTCTGCCGCTCGCCGACACGCTCGACCGTGCCGGTGGCGCCGCGCACCTGGACCGTCGCGCCCTCCTCGCCCAGCTCGAGCGCGTCGTGCAGGGTCGACCAGAGCGTCTCCGCGTCGCCGGCGTGGGATGCGGTGACCTCGAGCTGCGTGGCCTCCTGGCCGGGGAAGTGCGACAGGTAGAGGCGCAGGTTGTCGAAGAACGGCATCCAGCTGGTGCCCATGTCGTCCCAGAACTCCGACTCCCAGGCGGCGCCGGTCCCGAAGCCGCTGCTGGTGACGCGCACGACGCAGGTGCCGCCGGACTGCGCCTCGACGAGGAACTCCGACGTCAGCGGGCTGAGCTCGTCCGGGTCCTTGCCCATGAGGGCGGCCCAGTCCTCCTGGTAGACGATGCGGCGCGGCGGGTCCCAGTCGGTGACCTGGCCGTCCGAGCCCATCTCGGGGCCCATGGTGAAGTGCAGGGAGCCGCCCTCGCGCTCCTCCATCTCGGTCGGCAGGAACCAGGCGCTCATGCCCTTGGCGGTGGCGATGGCTTGCCAGACCTGCTCCGGGGTGCCCGGAACCTCGACGCTGAACTCCAGGCGGTACGGGACGTTCGGGATCGTGCTCATGTGCTCTCCTCAGGAAGGGGGTGGGCGGCGACGACGAGCCGGTGCTGGCGCCCGTCGTCGTGGTGGTAGCGAGCGGCCAGGTCGAGCACCGCGGCGGTCAGGTCGTCGGCGAAGGCCGCCCGGTCGGCGGCCGATCGGAAGCCGATCTGCGTGTCGATGGTCAGCGTCGGCAGGCGCTTGCCGGACGCGCCGGCCCGGCGCGCCAGGGCGCCGACCTCGCGCACCAGCCGGCCGGCCAGCGCGACGAGGTAGCCCGCCGACAGGTGGTCGGCGTTGGCGTCCGGGTCGGCCGCGGACGCACTGACGGCCGCCGGCGACACGACGTACGACGCCGCCGACGCCTGCAGCACCCGCTCGGTGATGCCCCCGTGCCGGCGCTCCTCAGACAGCTCCACCAGGCCGTGCGCCTCGAGCGCCTTGAGGTGGTAGTTGACCCTCTGGCGCGCGATGCCGACCCGGGCGGCGAGCCCGGCGGCGGAGGCCGGGACCGCCAGCTCGCCGAGCAGCCGGGCCCGGACCGGATCCAGCGCGGCGGCGGCTGCCTCCGCGCTCTCGATGACCTCGACGTCCTGCATGACGCCACCGTGCCATTGACAAGAAAAGTTGTCAAGGGTGCAGTTTGCCCTTGGCATGGTGACGAGGACGTACGAGGTGCGCACCTACGGCTGCCAGATGAACGTGCACGACACGAGCGCCATCGCCGGCCTGCTCGATGAGGCGTGCTACGCCCCGGTCGCGGACGGCGCGCAGCCGGACGTCGTCGTGTTGAGCACATGCGCCGTGTGCGAGAACGCCGACAACAAGCTCGACGGCAACCGAGGGAGCCAACTCCTTTCACGCGTGGCTGAGGCGCCGACTGCCGGACGGCGTCCCGGAGCGCGATCCCCTTGCGGGACGATTCAAAGTCCGATCGATCGACCACTCGCGTTGCGTCAGATGAGTGCGTTCTGCGGCAGGGTCCGTCCGGGTCCGGCAAGTGGAAGGATCGGGAACCGCGTCACTCGCGGCGGTATGACGCTGCGGCCAGCGCCGGTGCCGGAGCCACGCTCACCTGGTTCGTGGATCACCTGGGCGGCGGCAGGAGCACTACGAAGCCGAAGGCGGCCCCGCTGATGCGGAGCCGCCTTCGACGGTGACCTCGGCCGAGGTCGTCAGACTGCTGGGTGCGCCACGGCCTTCGTGTCAGCCGGGTCGATTGTGGGCAGGACCGGTGAGGGCGTGAACCCCTTGAACGTCATCCACAGGCCGACCGAGAACTCCCACGCCGCCACCGGCAGGGTCAGGATTCCCGCGACCGATGAGACCTGGTCGATCGCGCCGAAGAACGTCGCGAGCATGGCGGTCAGGAGCAGCGGCGCGCCGATCAGGCCGACGGTCGGGATGATCCGCGGCACCAGCCGCGAGCGGTAGAGCAGGGTGCCGAGCAGGATGGCGTTGAAGGCGGGCATCAGGCCTGGGCCGAGCAGGAAGGTCCAGTTCCGGAGGTCGACCAGAGCGTTGGCGGTGACCGTCAGCGAGGCTGCGTCGCCGCCGGTTGAGCCGGCGAAGTCCTGGCGCAGCGTGACGACGGCGAGCAGGCTGACCACGCCGATCATGACCACGGCCGCCTCGAGCAGGCGGGAGGTGACGAAGCCGAGGGCCATCGACCGGTTCTGCCGCTTCACCACCGGGTACAGCGCGACGGCGCTGCCGACCGCGGTCAGGGCATTGACCGCGTCGAGGAGGCAGCCCCAGAGCACCCGGGTGTCCTGTCCCCCGCTGGTGACGTAGTCGGGGTTGTGCAGCACCGGCCCGATCAGGATCAGCGCGGGGATCGAGGACACGAAGGTGAGCAGGTAGAAGATGCCCGCGGCTCTCGCGTGGTTCCTCATCGGATCGGTGGTTGCGCCGGCGGCGTGGGCCGTGGTGGCGGCTGGTGCGGTGATGGTCATGTCAGGCTCCTGAGGTGGTGGTGTCGGGTGTGCGAGGTGGGCGCGTCACGTCGTCGGCCTCGACCTGGGTGACCGAGACCAGGGACAGACCGATGTCGCGAAGCTGGTGCAGCAGGCCGTGCAGGGCGGCTTGGTCGACGACAAGACCCGTGAGCAGGGTGAAGCCGTCACCGGTGGTGAGGGTCATGCCGTCGAAGCGGCTGGACCATCGGGGGTCGAGGCGCCCCTGCAGGCGGATCTCGTACCAGCTGGCCCCGTCCGGGTTGCTGGTGGATGTGGTGCTCATGACCGCAAGCTAGGAGCCGATGTGGTGAGTGCGCCTCACATCGTGTGGTGAGCGAGCTGGTGAACTTCGAGGCTCAGCGGGGGCCGGAGCGTGAGAGCAGGTGGAGCTCTCCGGCCTTCGAGACCGCTGCGCGCCGACTGTTGACCCCGAGCTTGGCGTAGATGTTCTTGGTGTGCGTACGCACGGTGTTGAGCGACACGACGAGCTCGCGCGCGATCGCCGGTCCGTCGAGGTCGCTCGCGAGCAGCCGGAGGACGTCCAGCTCGCGTGCGCTGAGCTGCTCGACGAGGGCCGGGCTCACGGGGGCGGACCTGACGCCGGCAACGTCCAATGCGTCGCGGAGGCGGCGCGGGTACGGCCACGAGACGTGCTGCTGAGCGAGGGCCTCGAGCAGCGTGGCCATCGGCGCGCCCTCGCCGACGAACACGCGCACATATCCCTCCGGCTCGGCCAGCCTCAGCGCACGCTCCAGCGGGGCGAGAGCACCGGCGACGTCACGGCGGCCGTGCTCCGCGTGGTGCGCGAGGGCCTGCAGGGTCAGGATCTCGATGAGGGTGCCGGTCCTGCCTCCGTCCTCGGCGGCGACTCCGAGACGCTCGAGGAGCCCGTACGCCGTACGCAGGGCCGGCTGCGAGCGCTCGGCCGCGTGCTGGCGAAGCAGGATCCGGGCGAGGGTGAGGTGCTCGTACTCGCGGATGTACGAGAGGTCGTCGTCCGCAGAGAGGTCGTGGTCACGCGCCCAGTCAAGGGCCTCGGCCAGGCCGCCTTGCGCGAGGAGCACGCGCGCGCACCGCCGGGATCGGTCGCACGTTCGGGGAGAAGTCGCCGACGTAGACGCGCTCGGCCTCCTCGAGCAAGGTGGCGGCGCCGGCCAGGTCTCCCTCCGCCTCGCAGAGGCGTGCGCGGGCGACCCGCCACCGGTACGGATGCTGAGGCAGACCCACGTGCTCGCCGAGCTCATCGGCACGGCTCAGGTATTCGGAGGCCGTCTTGAGGTCGTTGCGTTCGAACGCGATCTGGCTCAGGCCCGCGAGCATGTCCGCCGTACCCCGCATCACGGCGCCCGACTCCTCGGCGGCGGCGAGCTGAAGCGCGTCCTCGTAGGTGCGCCGAGCATCGCTGAGGCGCCCCTGGGTGGTCCGGATGTCGGCCAGCGTGATCGAGCAACCGAGCACGTCCGAGAAGTGTCCGGCGCGACGGAGACCTTCGACGGCGGTCGAGTAGCCGCGGTGCGCGCCTTCCAGGTCTCCACTTCCCCACGACGCCAGCCCCGACAGGGCCGACGCGGCCGACACCGTGAGGTGGTCGCCCTCGACGGCGCGAGCGATGGCGAGGTCGGCGTGTACGGCGGTCGCCGACGGGTCGCCCCGGATCAGGGCCAGAGCCGCTCGATACATCTCGATCGCACCCGGCAGGCGCGCGAGCTCCGACTCGTCGACCACGACCAGCTCCACTGACGGATCGCCGCCGGCAGCCTCCAGCAGCCGCTCGACGTCGTCCAGTCGACTCTCGACGGTCGCGAACTCGCCGCCCGACATCAGCGCCCCGATGAAGCCCACCGCCAGCACCGGCCGGACTGCCACCACCTCGTGGGGGATGTCGTCGAGCCAACGCCGGACCTCGGCCTCCCGCCTGTCCCGGAGGAGGCCGAGGATGGCCCGCTCGACCAGGTCGGCCGCGTGCTCGACGTCACCGGACGCGAGCGCGTGCCGGACGGCCGCAACCGGCTCGCCGGCTGCGTCGTACCACTGGCCGGCGCGACGGTGCAGGTCGGCGACCTCGCCCGGCCGCTCGTCGAGCAGATGGGTGCGCAGGACGTCGGCGAACAGGTGGTGGTAGCGGTACCAGTGGCGGCTGTCGTCGAGAGGAACGACGAACAGGTTCGAGCGGTCCAGCATCTCGAGTACGGCCCTACCCTCCTTCCCCTGGGTGACGGCATCGCAGAGGGAGCCGCTGAGACGGTCCAGGATCGACGTCTGGAGCAGGAAGCTCCGTACGGCTTCGGGCTGACGGCCGAGGACCTCCTCGACGAGGTAGTCGACGACGTACCGGTCGTCCCCGGCGAAGCCGGCGATGAAGCCGGCCACGTCATCCCGGCCCTGGAGCGACAGTGCCGCCAGCTGCAGGGCGGCGATCCAGCCCTCCGTGCGCCCCTCCAGGGCAGCGATGTCTGCCGCCTGCAGGTTCAGCCCGATGACCTCGTTGAGGTACGCGGCCACCTCGTCGAGGGTGAAGCGGAGGTCGGCGGCGCGAACCTCGACCAGCTCGCCGCGTGCGCGCAGTCGCGCGAGGGGCAGGACGGGGTCGGCCCGCGTGCTGATCACCAGGTGCACGTGCGGGGGCAGGTGCTCGAGCAGGAACGTCACGTCGGCCGCGATCGCCGGCCCGTCGGCGAGGTGGTAGTCGTCGAGGACCAGGTCGAGCCCCGCCGGCAAGGCGCCGAGCTCGTTGAGCACGGTGGCGAGGACGCTCTCGATCGGGGGGTTGGCGGTCTGCAGGAGCGACAGCGCGCCGGCTCCAACACCGGGCGCCGCGGCGTCCAGCGCGGTGACCACGTACGTCCAGAACGAGCCCGGCTCCCGTTCGCTCTCCTCCAGGGACACCCAGGCCACCGGGCGCTCCGCAGCCGCGTCGGCATCCAGCCACGCGGCCAACAACGTCGTCTTGCCGAACCCCGGCGGCGCCGAGATGAGAGTCAGCCGCGGGCTCGACGTCCGGCTCAGCCGTTCACTCAGTCGGGGGCGCGGCACCAGACCACCGCGTGCCTTGGGGATGTAGAGCTTCGTCTGGACGAGGGGGCTCGACATGACCGCTCCCCTCACTCGCGTCCGCACGCGAGGTTTCACGACAGTAGAGCACGGTGCCCGAGCTGCATCTCGAAGGCGACCCGGCTCCCGTCGACCTGCCGACCCCGCTGCCGGTCGCGCCGGCCCCGACACCGGTGCCAGTGGCATGAGGACGATCTGGCGCCTGTGGGCGACCCAGGAAGCGCCGGCGGCATAGTCAGGGTCTCGTACACCACGGCCTCCCCCGTAGCTTCCAGCGCAGAAACAAACGACTAGCTAGCTAGGTTGGCCGGGCGTCGAGGAGCTGATGAGGGGTGTCCGTTAGGGGATCCCCATACGGTCCCGGACTGGGGTTCCGCCACGTCATCCGCGGAGGAGCATCGCGACACCGCTGGCGGTTCCGCTACTGGCACGGCTGTGCTGTCCGACGGGGCGCCGAGATCAGTGGGTGACGTCGATCCAGCGCGCAGCTGCAGCGAATGTGTCCGCCGGAGTTGCGTTGAAAGCAATAGCCGCGCCTGGAGCGTGCTTGCGCACCAGGTTGATGACCTGTTCGAACAGCTCATCCTGATGGCGAACGCCGCCGCCGATGACGACACACTCCCATGGCTGGCCGCAGAGTGCCGCAACGAGGACACCTCCCACGTCGTCGCTTCCATCAAGGCCGACTAAGCAGAACTCAGCACCGACGCCATGCTCCACGAAGTGGTTCCGTCCGACCTCTATACCCTCTGCAACGGGCTGGGGATCCCACGGTCCCGGGA
>WNGB01012651.1_pt1 | contig 11436 bp, 9 predicted proteins | sample 5400681 | NCBI WGS metagenome assembly WNGB01 (sample SAMN13153367, study PRJNA577476) | soil metagenome | isolation source: 115 cm soil or saprolite under grassland replicate 2 | place: USA:California | collected 2016-06-15 | reverse complement strand
CCGGCCTCACCGCGCACCGCCGCCGCAGGTCGCCGAGGAGACCATGCAGTGGCAGATCGAGCCCGAAGCGCCGCCGCCTCCCGCTCCGCCGCCACGCCAGAGCCGTGCGATCGATCCGCTCGCCGGCCTTGCGGCCGAGCTGTCGCGCAATCCGCCGCCGCAGCCCGACCCGGCGATCCCGCCGCCGCGCCCGGTGCGCGAGCGCGCGCCGGCACGCGAACGCGAGGCCGCGCGCGAGCAACAGGAGCCGCCACGCGAGCGCATCCCGGCGCGCGCGCAGCAACAGCCGGCCGCTCCGGTCGAGGCCCCGTTCGCCTCGTCCGCCGACCAGAACCTTGCCGAGATGGCGCAACGGCTCGAAGCTGCGCTGCGCCGCCCCGGCGCCAAGGCCGAGGCTCGCACCGCCGAGCCGAAGCCGGCCCCGCAGCCGGAGCCGCCGCCTCAGGTTGAAGCCGTGCATGAGGAGCCGGCACCGGCACCGGTCGCCACAGAGCCCAGACAAGAACCAAGACCAGAGCCGCGTCCGGCGCCAAGCGAACCCAAGCCCGCGCGCGAGGGCAAGCCCGCGCAGGGGAAATCCCTTTACGACAGCCTCGAACAGGAGATGGCGAGCTTGTTGGGCCGTCCGAACAGCAAATCTTGACAGCAGCGATGATCGGCCGCTGCGTCCGTCTGGTGACGGTGGCGGCCGGTGTAGGGACGATCTTGCTGGCGGCCGCTGTACCGGCCACGGCACAGGACATCAGCATCAATCTCGGCCAGGGCGCCCCAGGCGGCGGCGGGCTCACCGAGCGCGTGATCCAACTGATCGCGTTCGTGACCGTGCTCTCGCTCGCGCCGTCGATCCTGGTGATGATGACCTCGTTCACCCGCATCGTGGTGGTGCTCTCGCTCCTGCGCACCGCGCTCGGCACCGCGACCGCGCCGCCCAACGCGGTGATCGTCGCACTTGCGCTGTTCCTCACCGCCTTTGTGATGGGACCGGCGCTGCAGACCTCCTACGACCTCGGCATCAAGCCGCTGGTCAACAACGAGATCGGGATCGAGGAGGCATTCGATCGTTCGTCCGGTCCGCTCAAGACCTTCATGCAGAAGAACGTGCGCGAAAAGGACCTGGCGCTGTTCGCCGACCTCTCGCGCGAGCCGCGCCCGCCGAGCCCGGAGGACATGTCGCTGCGCATTCTCGTCCCGGCGTTCATGATCTCGGAACTCAAGCGCGCGTTCGAGATCGGCTTCCTGCTGTTCCTCCCGTTCCTGATCATCGATCTGGTGGTTGCCTCGGTGCTGATGTCGATGGGCATGATGATGCTGCCGCCGGTCGTGGTGTCGTTGCCGTTCAAGCTGATCTTCTTCGTGCTGGTCGACGGCTGGAGCCTGGTCGCCGGCAGCCTGATTCAGAGTTACGGCGGGACGTAGCGCATCGGCCGCTTGCAGTGGCGCCCCAACACATCGGACCGCCGTGGCTGCATGAGCCGCCTGGTTCGCGCAATCGGTGTGGAACTCTGGAAATCGACAGACGTTAAAGCTTCCGCAGCCTGTCACCCGGCGAGACCTGCCGTCGGCGGACTAGCGCATAGCGATGGTATGATAGGGACGGATTACGATGCCGAGATACTATTTCGATCTTGTCGATGACATCAAAATTCATGACCAGAAGGGCGTTTCGCTGCCCAACATCGAGGCCGCACGCGAATACGCCAAGACGTTCGCGCGCGAGCTGATGGAGATCAAACCCACGTTGATGGGCGAGTCACATGCCGCGTGGTCGGTTCAGATCAGCAACGGACGCTTCGAGCGCGTGATGAAAATCCCGTTTGCCAGTCTGATCGAGCACGCGCCGAAATTCCCCGACATTGCCGAAATCGCCGACAAAGAGCCCCTCGACGGCTGAGGGATGCGGCGCCGCCCCCAAGGCGCAGGCAAAGGCCGGCTACTTCTGCGACCCGATGGCCTGGCCGAGCCGCTCGGCGGTCTCGGGTGAAGCGGCGGTGATCAGCGCGATCACCTTGTCGACTTCGTCGGCCGTCACCAGTGCAACGTCGAGCTTGGCCTTCTGCGCGTCGGCCAGAAAATCCTTGTCTTGCGCGAGCGCCGCGAAACCCGTGCGCAAGGCGGCGACCCGGTCCGCCGGCACGCCGGGTGGCGCGATCATCGGCCGCGCCACGGTTTTCTGGGTGAGATAGAGCTCCATCACCCGACGGTCGGCCTCGGTCTTTACGAAGTCGAGCGCGAACGGCACGTCAGCGAATTCGGGGGCCTTCTGCAGCGCGATCTGCATCAGCACATTGATCTTTTTCTCGCGAATCCAATCGGGCCGGGCCACTTTGACGCTGGATATCGACCAGTCGCCGATCCCTTGCACCTCGCCGCGCTCCATCGCGAGAACGATCTCGGTGACGCCCGGATAGCCGGTGATGACCTTGAATTTGGTGGCGATCAACGCGTTGAGGAGACGCGGCGTGGTCTCGGGATCGATGCCGTTGGTGGCGCCGACGATCAATTCCGTCTCGAACAAATCGCGCCCGGTGCGATGCGGCGCGGTATGCCAGGAGACCGCCAGCGCGACTTCGCGGTTGATGCTGCCGAGCCAATTGAATTTGCCGAGCTCGAAGCGCACCGCCGACGGGTTCCAGTGCTTGACGAGCAGCATGCCGCGTTGAATAAGCGCAACGGCTGATCCGTCCTTCGGGGCGACGTTGAACATGTGATTAGCGGCGGCGAGGCTTCCGGCCGCCGGCATGTTCTGCACCACAACAGTTGGATTCCCCGGGATGTGCTTGCCGAGGTGCTTGGCGACCAGACGCCCCTGGGTGTCGTAGCCGCCACCGGGCGTCGAGCCGACGATCATGTTGATCTGCCGGCCGGCGTAGAATTCGGCAACCGATTGCGCGCTGGCGGACGAGGCCGCGCACAGGACCGCGGCTGCGATAAGAGTCGTACCAAGGTACATTGCACTCCCCACGGTGGAGACGCCCGTCGAGGGGCTCCGGATCACTCTATCTCCAAACCTGGCGGGCAGTCTCGACCACCAGCTCGAGCTTGCGCTTCTGATCGTCGGCACTGAGCAGGTTGCCAACCACGTCGGAGGCGAAGCCGCATTGCGGGCTGATGGCAAGCTGGTCAAGGGGAACGAACTTCGTGGCTTCGTCGATGCGGCGCTTGAGGTCGTCAATCTTCTCCATCTCGGGCACCTTGGTGCTGACCAGACCGAGTACCACCACCCTGCCCTTCGGCACGAACCGCAGCGGCGCGAAGCTGCCGGCGCGCGGGCTGTCGTATTCGAGGAGAAAACGGTCGTGCGGCAGCTCGTTGAACAGCCGCTCGGCGATGGCGTCGTAGCTGCCCTCGCGGTGCCACATGCTGCGCTGGTTGCCGCGGCATAGATGAATGCCGCTCGCGACCTCGCCCAGGTTGGCAACGACCGCCGCCTCGGCCTTGAGCGAGCGCGCGAAATTCACCTCGGGGTCTTCGCCGCGGGCGCGCATCTGCGCGAGCGAGGGCTGGTCGACATAGGCGGTGAAACCGGGCGCGTCGATGTGGATGTAGCGGCAGCCGGCGGCGACTAGGCTCTCGACGATCGCGCGCTCGATCGCGACCACGTCGGAGACGAAGTCGTCCATGTCGCGGTACACGGCCTTGGAGGCCTCATGGTCGAAGCGCTGCGCGATGCGGTCGGGACCAATCAGCGACACCTTGACGGGCGTCTTGGCGAGCTTGCGCACGGCGTTGTACTCGTCGAGCGGCACGTTGCGCGCAAGCTTGAGGCGCGCCTTGGTGGGGCGGCGATGGGACACCGCGGTGCCGGCGTCGTGCATCTGTTTGATGTCCCAGCGCTGCAGCGGCGCCGAGCCTTCCACCCGCCGCTCATAGACCCTCAGGGTCGAGCGGTTGGCGTCGTAGCCCTCCACCGCGGCGCCAAAACTGTCCTGGAAATTGAGCCGGCGCATTTCGCCGTCGCTGATCACGTCGAGGCCGACGCTCTCCTGCAGCCGTACCGCGCCTTCGACCGCGGCGCCCTCGACGGCGCGGAACGCGTCGGCGTCGATCTTGCCCTCATCGAAGGCTGAGCGCGCCTCCTTCAAGCCCGGCGGCCGCAACAGGCTGCCGACGATGTCAGTTCGGATGGTCTTGAGGTTGTTCATGGCGTCTCCTGACGAGACAGACTGTGCCTCAACGGAGGATTCCGGTGCAAGCGCGGCGGCCACGCAGGATGGCCGAGCAAACCCGCGCGAACTGCGCCTTGCGCCCTCGCCAACGGTCCGTTTGCCAGCATCCATCCGCCTTTCGCGACGTGAATAAAGTCGCGCATGGTCGATCAAAGCGTGCTAAGCATGACGAACTACACGGGGCGCGGTCCCCGTATGCGTCAGCAACAATCCGGAAAGGCCGAAGATCGGCGTGCAGACGGCACCCCGGTCGGAACCCCTCCGCTTGACGGACGCCAGGGAGGCCGCCCCGACGATTGAACAATCGCACCCGTCAGGAGAACGGCCCATGTCGAGCGCACTCAAGGGAATGACCGCAGGCCTCGTCGCGACACTCGTCCTGTGTGGGCTCATGGTGCTCAACGGCGTGATGGGCTTGGCGCCTGAGGTCAACATCATTGGCCTGCTCGTGAAACTAGGAACCCTCAGCACGCCCGCCGCGTGGATGGACCATTTCATCGTCGGCGTGGTGGTGTGGGGTCTCCTGTTCGCCGTCTATGACGGTGTTGCGACCCGTCCGGGCTATTGGCTCAAGGGTATCATCTTCGGTGGGTTTGCCTGGCTGATGATGCTGGTGACATTCCTGCCGCTGGCGGGAGCCGGCTTCCTGGGCGCGAGAATCGGGATCGCGGCGGTGATCGGGCTGCTGATCCTGCATCTCGTCTATGGTGTCGTGCTTGGAGCGGTCTACGGGCTTCTTGGCGTACTGGCTCCGGTGCGGGTTCCTGGCAGCGAGCCTACTAAGGAGGCCGCCGCAGGCGAAGCGTTCGTGTTGCCCGTGCGAGACGCAAACTACAGCTTCAATGACGATCTTCCGACCAGCAGCCCGTCGGGCAAGACGGTGCTGATCTTCTTCGGAAGCCTGGCGGGGTTGATCGCGGTCCTCGTGCTCGTCCTGGAATTTCGCGAGACGCTCGGGTTTTAGAGCGGTCTCCAACGGATTTGGAAGGCCCGGCGAGGGCGACGTCCTCGGCTTGTTCGCACCGGGGTCACTTGCCGGAATAGGCGGAGCGGACCTTGGCGATGAGCTCGGGGTCCGTCGCAAAGGCATTCTTGACGAGTTGATCGAGGAGCTCGGGCCGGACGAATTCGACGACGAAGCCCTTCTGGGTGGCGTCGGCGATGAGTTCCGGGTCCTTCACGGCGCGCTCGAAGGCGGTCCGCAGCAGCGCAAGCCGGCCGGGCGGCAGATCGGGCGGCGCCGCAAACGGCCGCGACATCGCCACGCTGCCGAACACGATGTTGAGCATGCGGCGTTGCTCCTCGGTCTTGGCCCACTCGAACACGGTCGGAATGCGCATCTGCTTGAGCTCCGGGTCGGGGACCGGCGCGAGCTGGAGCACCACCCGCAACTTGTTCTCCGCGATCCAATGCGGCTTCTGGCCCTTGGCGCAAGTCCAGCACCAGCTCGCCACCCCATCGAGCTCGCCGCGCTCGATAGCGAGATTGATCTCGGCGCTGCCGGGATAGCCGCCGATTACCTTCATCCTGGTTCCGAGGATGCCGTTGAGCGCGTTGGGATAGCCCGAGGTGGTCGAACCGGCGCCGCTGGTGCCGACGTTCATGGGCTTTGTCGTGAGGTCATCGGCAGAATGGATCGGGCTCGTGTGCCACACCGCGACGATCGGCGTGAACTGCTCCATGCTGCCGAGCCATCCGAGCCTGGTCGGGTCGAATTCTGCGCGCCCTCCGGTCAGGAGCGACGTGAAGGCGGTGCCATGCTCGAGCGCGCCAAACTCGGTGCCGTCGCGCGCCGCCCGCGTCTGCAGATGGTTCGCGAGTATGACGCCGCCAGCACCCGGCATGTTCTTGACCACGACCATGGGATTGCCGGGGAGATGCTTTCCGATGTGCCGCGCCAAGAGCCGCGCATAGAAGTCGTAGCCGCCACCGACGCTCGCGGCCACGAACACCGACACGGTCTTGCCCTGATAGGTCCAGGCGTCCTGCGCGCCCGCGGCTACCGCGGGGAATTGGGCCGAGGCGACGACGCAAAGCAACAACCCTTTCGAGAAGCGATTCATCGCGTCAGCCCCAGACCTGGCGCGCAGCTTCGAGGATTCGTTCGAACTTGCGCCACTGATCCTCCTCCGGGATCACGATGTGGTCGAGACCGCCGAACCCGCATTGCGGGCTGAGCGCGAGCTGCTCGACTGGAAGGTGGCGCGTCGCCTCGTCGATCCGGCGCTTGATGATATCGAGCGGCTCGAGATCGGGCCGCTTGGTGGTGACGAGGCCCAGCACCGCGATCTTGTCCCTCGGCACGAAACGCAACGGTGCGAAGGTGCCGGAGCGCTCGTCGTCATATTCGAGCAGCAGGCGGTGGTGGTTCAACCGTGAGAACAGGTTCTCCGCAATGGCGTCATAGTGGCCCTCGCGGTGCCACTGGGGCGCGACCTTGCCGGTCGCAGGGTCGATCGTGCGCGGATTGCCGCGACACAGGTGGATGCCGAATGTGATGCCGTCGAAGCCGGCGATGACGGCATTGTCGGCCGCTATCGAGCGCTCCATGTTCCGGGCCGGGTCCTCGCCGCGGGAGCGCATGCGGTCGAGCGAGACCCGGTCGACATAGGCGGTGTAGCTCGGCGCATCGATCTGGATATAGCGGCAGCCGGCGTCCACGAGCTGGCGGATGATCTGGCGCGTGATGTCGATCACGTCGGCCAGGAACGCGTCCATGTCGGGATAGATCGCCTGCGAGTGCTGCCAGTCGAAGCGCTGCGAGATGCGGTCGGGGCTCAGCGCGGTCACCTTCACGGGCTCCTTCGCCACCCGGCTGGAGAAGCTATATTCATCGAGCGGCACATTACGCACGAGGCGCAGCCGCTCGACCACCTTGCGCCGGGTGATGATCGCGGGACCGGGCGCGCTGAAATTCTGCTCGGCGCGCGTGTGCGGCTGCAGGCTCACACCTTCCATCGCGCGGTCTTCCGCTGCGGCCTCGAATCCGGAAACCGATGCGCCGAAGCTTTCCTGGAAATTGCGCCGGCGCAGCTCGCCATCGGTGACGACGGGAAATCCGATGGCTTCCTGCCGTTCGATCACGTGGCGAATGGCGAGGTCCTTCGCCTGCGCGAGGTCGTCCTCGGAGGCATCGCCGCGCTTGTAGCGTTCGAACACCCGTTGCAGGGGCAGCGGCGCGCACAGGCTACCGACCTGATCCACCCGCAGATGCTTGAGCTGATCCTTCGCCTCCGTCATCAACATGGTCGTCTCCCCGACGTCCATCGCACGGCAGAGCGGACCGCTTGCCCCGTCCGTATGGATTGTCGAATGTGCATCACGGCCAAGCCGTCATGCAAGCGGACGGCAGCAATGCTGCGCTGCATCGCTGCGGCGGGATTTGATTGGTCTAATAGGCCTGCGCCGTGTGGCCGGTCGGCAAGCGCGGCGGTGGCGCTGGACGAACGGTTCCGGTTGTTGCCGGATCCGCCTTCTGCGCCGGTGTGGCCGCCGGCTGCCGCTGCGTCGCCGCCGGCAGCGCGCCGGTCTCCGGATAGCGTGCGCGCATGTCGCGCAGGAAGCCTTCGAGCGTGTCCGCCGAAGCGAGCGCCCGCGCGATGTCGCCGAATTCGCCGCTGGTGGCGCTAAGCGGCGCGGTGACGAGATCAAACGCGCGCCGGTCGATCCCGTCGCCCATCTTGGCCGAGTATCGCTCGCGGAACCGCATGACGCCGATCGTGTCCTCGCCAAGCGAATAGCCGACCGCGGCGCGCAGCATGTCGGAGCGCTCGGTGTCGTCGAGCGGATCGAAGTTCTGCCAGCGGTCGCCGTACAGGAGCTCGATCTGCTCGGCCGCCTCGTTCCAGCGCTTGGCGGCCCAGAAGATGTCGGCGCGCAGCCGGATCGCCTCGCGGCCTGCGATGTTGGCGATGATCTCGATCGCGACGTCGTGGCGGCCGCCCTCCGATAGCGCCCGCGCCTCGAGCAGCAGGCGCTGGTTGCGCAGCTCATTGCTCAATTCCGACGTGCGCGTGTTGCGCAGCGCCGCCAGCGCCCGGTCCGGCTTGCGGTCCATGAGATAGATCACCGCCAGGCGGGACGCGACCTGGGCGCGCGCGGCCCCTTGCAGCCGGTGATCGACCTGATGCTGCAGGAGCTCGCTCGCCTGGTAGAGCAGGTCGACCGACACCAGCCGGTCGGCGAGCCGCCGGATCATCTCGTCGCCGCGGCGGCCGATCGGCGTGAGCTCGCGGAAATCGTAGAACAGCGCGAGCGCCTCGATCGCCGGCAGCGTGTCGCCCTTCCCGGCCAGGAACAGCGCGTCAAAGGTGGTGGCGGCCTCGTCTTGGATGCGGCGCGTCATCTCCGAGTTCGGATGCACCGACATCGCGGTGCGCATGGTCTGGAAGGCGTCGCGGAAACGGCCCTCCTCGGTGTAGAGGCGCGCCAGCATCTGCATCGCCTCGATCTCGGTCGCGTCACCGCGCCAGATCGCGGTCAGCGTTTCGAGCTCGGCGATGGCGTCGGGCCGCTTGAACTCGCCGAGCGATTGGCGCAGCACGATGTCGCGCAACCGACCCTGCGCCGCGGACGGACGATCCCATGAATCGGCGGCGGCCTGGTAGGCGCGGCGCGCGTCCTCCGTGTGGCCGAGGCCCTCGTTGAGCCGGCCGCTGAGCACCGCCATCGTCCCCTCGAGCTCGCGCGGGATGCCGACGGACTCGAATTCGTGCATCTGGGCGGCAGCGTTGGTGACGTCGCCGACCTCGATCGAGGCGCGCACCATCTCCTTCATCATCGTGCGCTGAATCTCGAGCGGCAGCGTGCCCATCGCGACTTCCGAGTTACGGAAGCCATCGCGCGCGTCGGCCCACTTTCCCAGCCTGGCGAACGCCATGGCCCGCCAGAGCGGCGCGTCGTGCTGGTTGCCCACGAACGGATTGGCCAGATCCTTCAGCGCCGCTTCCGGACGCCCGAGCACGACGTTGCAGACGGCGCGCAGCACCACCGCGGATGCGTTCTCCGAGGTCGCCGGGTGGTCGGCGAGCGCCACGTCGAGCACGCCCTTGGCCTCGTGCGCCATGTCGCGGGCGAGATAGAAGCGCGCGAGATCGGCACGCGCCATGGGCCGCTTCGAGTCCGGCGCGTCAGCGGCGGCGAGCATCAGCTCGGCCTTGCGATCGCGGAAATTGGCCTGCCGATCAAAACCCCACGACTGGGCGTCGAGCACATGCCGCTGATAGGACGGGCCGCGCGAGGCGCTCTGCGCAGTCGCCGACAAAGTGAGCCCGGCCGGGCGCGTGATGACGATCTTGTCGGCGGCAAGCTCGGTGTTGAGATCGTCGGCCAGCGGCTTGATCACGATGCCGTGGGTCGAGGCCAGCACGCGGAACTCGACGAAATCCTGGGCCTTGAGGAATCCGCGCGCCGGTGCAAGCGCGGTGGCGACGAGCAGCGTGTCGCCCGCGTCAGGATCCTCGATCCGATGCAGATCGCGCGGATCGTCGATCGGGATGGTGACGCTCGAGCGCGACGCCCCGACGATGCTGCGACTGAGCCCGAGCGGCCTGGTAGGTTCCACCACTTCGGTGCCGAGCGTGATAGTCCAGACCGCACCGTCGGCGCTCGCACTCACCAGCATCGGCCGTTCGAGCTTGAGACGCACGAGCGCCACGTCGCGCGTGCGCGTGGCGACGGCGCTCTTGAGGCTGCGCCCGATCTCCGGATTGAGCTCGGCCAGCGAGATCACGGCGTCGCTGTCGAACACGAGCCAGAGGCCATCGCCGCGCCGGAAGACCGCCCCCGAGGTCGGGCGCGCGAACGGGAGCGAGAGCGTGAGGCTGTCAGCGGCGCGTTTGACCGCGACCTTGACGGTACCGTCAGTTTCGACCTTCGCGGGTTCAGCCGGCTGCCCGCGCAGCCGCGCGGCGTCTTCGCCCGATGACGAGGCCGGTGCAACGGTGAGCGTTGACGGCGCAGGAGCGATGACTGGAGTCGACGGCGCAGGAGCGACGGCGGACGGCGCAGGTTCGGCAGGCGCTGGCGGCGCCATCGCGACCTCCGCGGGCGGGATCGGCGCCGGCGTTGCGCGAATGGTCAGTGGCGGGGCGGCTGGCGCGGGGGGTGCGGCGGCTGCAATTGCCGAGGCTGGCGGCGGGGCGGCTTGCGCGACGGCGCGGCCGACGTCGGAGATGCCCGCCTGGCGCGCCGGCATCGTATTCGGCGGCTCGACGGCATCGGACGGCACGCTCTTGCGGCCGGCAAGCTCGGCGGCAAGCGCGGACAGCTCATCGGAGCGGACCGTGCCGTCCTGCAGGGTCGTCTTCCCCTCCGGCGTGCTCACGTCGACGACGTAGCTGTTGTCCTCGCGAAAGGTCCGCACGTCGACCCTGCTGGCGAAGCTGAAGCGCACGATAACCGAATCGTGGTCGAGCTCGCTATCAATCGCCGTGATCGCCAAGGGCAGCGTTGCGACCGCGTCCGCCAGATCGAATTTGTACGTGCCGTTGAACGTGAGCGTCAGCTTGTCCTTGGTGTTGTCGGCCGACACGCCGGTGAGTTCCGGCATCTCGAACAGGTACCGCGTGAACGTCGGCTGCGCGACCACACGCACCCGGATCGGCGCCATCGTGTTCTGCTTGGCCAAGAGGCGCTGCTGGCGGACCTTCTTCTCGGCGTCTCGGGCGCGGCGGGCAAGCTCTTCGATCACGTCGCGCGGCAGGCCCGGCGGTAGCCCGGCCCAGCCGTCAGGCAGGAAATCGACGAACAACCGCTCGCCCGCGGCCATCGAGTTCATTGTCACCTTACGCGACAGCGCCAGACGGATGGCCTTGCCGTCGGGATCGCGGCGTGCGGCGGCGACGTAGCCGGGGACGTTCGCGCCCAGGCGGTCGACCGCGATATCGACCGGCTTCTGGAAGGTAATGGTGACGATGTTGTTGGCGAGGCGCACTTGCGCGTCGATCTCCTCGGTGAGGAGGAAGACGAGCCGGGCATAGCCGTTCTCGACGGCGGCGTTGACCTCGCCTTTCACCGCCTGGGCGGCGGCCACGCCCGGCGCGGCGACGAGGGCCAATGCAAGGAGCAGCGCACAAAGCGCCAGGTTCCAACCGCGACGCCGCGCCTTCGACAACTCGTTACACACGCGAAGTTCTTTCACGCAAACACGGTCCGCCCGCGCGCAGCGAGCGCGCCAGTGCGGAAGTCGTTCAGGAGTCTAGGCCGGGGCGTTTAATGGGGCCTTAACCGTGGGCCGCATTTGTGCCGGTAAAATCCGTTCAATTGGTCG